>LWDU01043029.1_pt1 | contig 374130 bp, 300 predicted proteins | sample 727161 | NCBI WGS metagenome assembly LWDU01 (sample SAMN04566230, study PRJNA314399) | hydrothermal vent metagenome | isolation source: deep sea hydrothermal plume seawater | place: Mexico: Gulf of California, Guaymas Basin | collected 2004-07-11 | reverse complement strand
TTCAAAATCTAAGTAAAGTATTGGCGCGGAAATCGCTCCCTTACTGTTTTCATCATTAGGATCGGTTCCTCCAGCAATTTCACCGCCATCAAAGTAACCGTCACCGTCCGTGTCTGAATTATTAGGATCCGTTCCGGTATCATTTTTATCTACCAATTTACCGGTACCGGTTTCAACACTGTCAATGAGTCCGTCCTCGTCCGTGTCCGCATTCTTTGGATTGGTGCCAGTATTTGTTGCGCTGACATAGGTGCCGGTATTTGTCTCGACACCGTCAGCGAGTCCATCATCATCCGTGTCTGCTTTTTTGGGATCCGTTTTATTTTCCAGTTCATCTGCGTTAGTGAGCCCGTCCTCGTCCGGATCACCTTCAGGACCATTGTTTTTATCGATTGAACCATTGTCCTCAGGGTCCAGACCGAACTTGTCTTCCCAGTAGTCCGGGAGGCCGTCCTCGTCCTCATCGACATTGCCTCTTCCGCCCGGACTCACACCGTTGGCCAAAGCTTCGATTTGGTCATCAGACAATACTTCTTGCCATATGGCCAGGTCATCGATAAGACCAATATAATTTTCTCCTCCTCCGTTCCTGGCTCCAATGATGAGTGGTCCGCCGCCGTTAGGTCCTTGCTGATTATTCATTTCCGAGTCGAACGTACCATTCACGTAAATGGCGCCGCGGTTATTATCCGCATCATATGTAAAAGTGGTATGAGCCCACTCGTCTGGGTTTAATCTTTGTTGGCCACTGAAGTCCGACCCCCAGTGTGCGTGGTAAAGATTACCACCTCTGAATCCATGATGAATCCCCTGACTCCCTTGTCCAAAGTAGAAACGGTCACCACTGAAAGATGCCGGATCCGGTTTGATCCAGCAGGCCATGGTGTAGCTGGCTTCAATTCCCTGGTCACGGTTGCCAAATTCGGTTGGCACGTCAACGGTGGGGACCGAAAGGTTTCCGCCGTTGAACTGTCCTGCGCCTGAAGGAGTTGAGCCAGACGGAGCACCAGAAACACCTAACGTGACGTTCCCGTTGACATTGCCTTCGTGCTCGTTGCCACTGGAATCGGCAACTGTTGGCGCACCTGCGTCGTCCTCAAAATCATAGTAGAGGAATGGCTCCGGTAATTGTGCACTTGCATTCATGCTTAGCCTTACAAGTAGAGAGGAGCATAAAATGATTAGAGTGATGTTGGTTCTTGCTTTCATAGGTCTTTGTTGTGTTTCTGTCTGAAAGAAATTTTCAGATGTTTCGCGTATCGCACGTTTCAACACAGTGACCCGGTTCTTGTGCACACCGAAAAATTCCTCACAGAGTCACTAAATTCAGATCTAAATCGATTTGCATGTCAATGCTGAAGATTTTAACCATAGATTTTTTATACCGAATCCTCTATTTTCACCACTTTCTTCAAGAAATTCCCTATTCTTTCGAACGAGATTCAGGTCACACATTCTCAGTCAGTAATTAATATTCTTAGGCGCACGAACTGATGGTTGCCATGCACTAACGGCACACTGTTGCGCACAGTGATAACTTCTATGCCATCATTCTGCCAAAACCGCGAGACAACGATTGCGCGGCCGGACCAGACCCGAAGATCTTCCGAGATTTCTGCTACGATCTCTATATCTTCGGCGCTTGTGTTCTGTCGGTATCGTAGAATCAGATAATTATTCATTTGCCCGCCCACGTCGATTGTCTCGACACTGGTGATTGGCGCATAATCGTTGCCGAATGCGTAAGCCATCATGTTAGTGATGCCGTTTCCATCAGGATCGCCGTTAGGATCTACAAGTCCGTTGGTCGCCAGCCAAGATGTGAGTGACGTGCGATCGTCAGTGCCGGGTGACCCGGCCTTAGAACGCCAATTGGTGGCATCCGAAGGATCAGGATTTGATTCCGGTTTGCGCAGGATGAGAGTGTTGCCATTGCCGTCGGCAGAACGCGGCCAAGGTTTTCGATCGTTGTAAGTGAAGCGAACGATGTCATCACCCCCGGCACCAATGATAGCGATCTCTTCCCCGTCATCGGAAAGTTGAAGCCCGTATTCACCGGCGATGGTGTCCGGATCGGTGTTGGGATAACGAAACAGAAATGCTTCTCGATTCTTGACGACGAGAATCCGTTTTCCGGGTTCAATATGGTGGATCGCGGATTTCCGGTTAAAGTCGAACACGATGCCGCCAATGAACATGACACCAGCGAGATCGACAGTGCGTGATCCAGTGTTTAGCAATTCGACAAATTCAAAATCTTTGCGCCTGTCGTAATCCTCCGCTTCTTCGTTGGTGTCCGGTGATCGTGGGCGATAGTCAAATTCCGAAATGACTAGGTTCCCTGATTCCGCTGGCAAGGAATTGACGAGGAAAGTACCATCAACGAGTGCACTCCATTGCCCGTCTTTCAGGGTACGGGCCTTTACTTGTCCGGTGCCTTTCAGAGTCAATGCCCCGCCGTATCTCATTGCCGTTGGCGAAGCAACGTTGCCGATTGCTCCGCCCGTAATTTCCTTGCCCACGAGCTTGGGCCAGAGTAGAAAATCACTATTGGCTCTGCCTTTGTTCAAGCCGTGGATGGCGAGCATATTCTTCCCGGGCCGCAGTAGTTTCACGTGCTGATTTACCGGAAAAGTTTCAAAGTCGACTGCAAGAGCATCGTCGTGGGATGCCGACGCGTCATTGTTCCATAAACTTGCCGAATTCGGAGGACCGATCGCGCGATCGCGCGCAATCTCGGTTCCATTCAGATAGGCGACGAATCCGTCGTCGTAGCGGAGAAGGAGTGAGAGTGAGTCAATGACAGATGGGTCCGGTAGGTCAAATTGGACTCGCATGTAGATTGTTTCGGTCAGCATGTTGTCTATCTGCCCGAAAAAATCGAGGTTTGGGTCGATGAGTAATTTGTAGGTTGCTCCCCGATCGTATCCGGCGCCCTTGGTTCCCAATGGCCAGCCCGAGTCATCGTAGTTTGGTTCGAACCATGTTAGATTGTCCTCTCCATCTGTCGGCATGATTGACCTCTTGGATGCGAATTCGTCGATCAAAGTATGGTCCTTGAATTCAACTTTTGATCCTGGAACTCGCGGGTCGGTGCCGTCAGTCGTGTAGTAAATTGTGTTTCTCGTGGGAGTCATCGTCAGGGATGCGTTCACAGGCACTGGCCCTCCATGTTGAGGAGCACCGTTGATCAGGAATGTTGGGGCTTCTAAGTTTGGGTAGAGTTTGTCTGTCTGGAACTGGTTAATAATAACAGGATGACGACCAGGCATCCAGTTGTTCACAATACGGTTGCGTTCACTTACCCAGTTGCCGTCACGGGTGTAGGGAGGTTCCTTTTTCGAGTCACCCCAGCGTGCGGATTCGGCGACCATCGCTTCACTGATCTCTTCGCTACGGGCGAGGTAGTTGCTCTTTTGTGTTTCCGGAGTAAACGCACCACCATTAAAAAAGTATTTATGGACTCGGTCCCCGAAGCGCAGCTGATATTCGGGGCTGCTTCGTAGTCTCTTGTGCAGGCCGGCCGGGTTCTCTGTGCCGCCACGCTCACTCATGTCAGTATGAATGTTTTCGAAAATGAACTCGGAATCCCAGCGAAAGAACCTGAAACGACCACCTTCCTGGCGACGACGAATGGCATAGAAATTTTTTGGTAATTCGGCTGGAGGGTAGATCCCGGTGGGGCCGTCTCGGTCACCGGTATAGAGGATGCCAATCATGTAATCGATGAGTTGGTCAACATCGACATAATCGAGCACTGCCTGATATTTGCTTATATCGCGCATGTCTTGATTTGCCAGTGCAAACATCCTGCTCCACGCGTCGCGGTTGCCGGCAATCATGAGTGCCTGTGAGGAACCGCCGGAGCGCAAGCCCTTGAAGCCGTCGTATTCTTCTTTCGGACCGCCCCAGTGTTCGGCAGCGAACGAGTCATCGGGTCTTTCGTGGAAGTTGTAGAGCCCCCAATACTGCCCATTCAGGTAAAGGTGGATGTGATTCCCCTCGGCGACAGAATGGGTTGGGTCATAGCCCTGTATGTCGCGAGCATACTGGTTTCGCATCATTTGCGTCGAGGCTTGGCCTGTTGCCCAGCCCTGATTATGACCGGTTCGGATCGTGATCGTGTCGTATTCGTCAACGGGAGAGGCAGGGAAGATCGGGAACTCGAGTTTCGCTTCACCGTATTCCTCTTTGAATTTCAGGCGTAACGAATGTTTCGGGTTGTGATTCAGGCGGCTGTAGTTGCCGTTAATAGCGATCCCACAATCGATCTGAAACCCATTTCCGACACGGAAGAGTCCGTCGTAGTCCGGATGATAAAAATACTCTGCCGAGCAGCGCTTTTCCCACCTTGGATTATCCGCTGCTCGTTGTGTTGCGTGCGTGTAAATTCCCTCGATGGTCCCGAACAGGTCATTAGGATCCATTACGATTGAGAGAGTGGGAATAGCTGCGAGCCCCTGCGCAACGGTGAATGTGCCCGGGTTGTTCACTACATTGGGATCCATTTCGGAATCCCAGTAGTAGCCACGAATGTTTGGCTGGGTCAGAATGTCGTCGATGAAAATGTAGGTCTGGGTGTCGACGTTGGTTGGACGAAATCCGGATCCGAATGCCGCGGCCTGGAGTATTGTCGTTTTGTTGATTGTTAAAGGTTCGGTATAGACTGTGCCGTGTTCTTCCGTGGGCAGGGTGCCGTCGGTCGTGTATCGGATTTCGACACTGGGTGTTTCGGTGGTGATTTCCAACTGGAAAGGCTCATTGAAGAAGCCGCGATCGACGTTGAATCTGGTGTCGGTGATATAACCAGGAATTGCGGAGACGTTAGGAGTTCCGGGAGTGGGCTGGTCAAAATAGCCGGTGATGAGATTCTCTGATAGTTCCTGTAATCGAACCTCAAGCTCAGGTAGGATCAGGAAGTCAGAACCCTTGTGGCTTTGGTTCATACCACAGATCGCGAGGATGTTTTTACCTGTGACGAGGTGCCCTGAGAAAGCGATCCTAAATGACTTGAATGGATCGTCGTCATTAAATTCTTCGGATCCGGTCGCCAGCGAATCAAACTTAATTGTCGTTGGCGCATTCTCCTGTGCGACTAATTTACCGTTCAGGTAGGCGGCGAACCCGTCGTCGTATTTCATGCGTAGATTCATTTCGAAAACCTCAGCGATGTCATCGACGTGGAAAGACAGGCGCAGGTATAGTGTTCCGTGAGATCTCCGCATTGGATCTGTCATATCACCCCCTTCACCGATCGGTTGTCCCGCATAACCGAAACCGAAGGCAGTTTTACCGACATTCCAGTCATCATCATTATATTTTGGTAAACGCCAATCACCGCCAATCACCTCGCCGCTTTTTGGCACGATATAACTGGCCTCATGACCTGTAGTGATTGGTGTCTCGGTGCTGATCTTTCCACTGCTGATTCCGATTCCGTATGACACGTCGGTGAACTGTTTTGGAAAGTCCGGAGCGAACTCATTGATGATCGTAACACCGTCAGGCGCGACCAAAGCGAGATACTCTCCTCCCCCGCCGGAGAGTTTGAAATTCGTGTGCAACTCGGCACTGGCCACTTGTCGGTCTTTGCCGGATGCGAACACGACGAGGTAACCGCCAGGACTCAGGTTCACTGAAGGCAGTCGCCATTTAGTGAGATTGCTATCGTTATCCGTGAGGTAATAACCTCCAAGACCAATCGTTGCTCCGGTCGGGTTGTGCAATTCTACCCAATCATTGAACTCGCCATCTATGTCGGCGAGCACGGAGTCATTGATGGAAAGGAATTCGGTGATTGTCGGGTTTGCTGGCAACAGGGTGCACAGGAACAGATCAATTACTAGAGCTACTAGGGCTGTCAAACAGCTCACCCGTCCGTGACTTTCATACATGAGCAATGATAGAATATGTCAGGGATATCTTAGAATAGTTCTATGGGGATCGGCACGATCTTTAGGTCTCCTCCTCCTAGGGGGTTCCCTTCAGTTTCCTCGATACTTTCGACGATATCGTTTTTAAATGTTACAGAGAGCTTACCAGTTTCCATTTTTACGTAATACTTCTGGCGGAACAAGTTGCCCTGGGAATCGCGTCTGAGCCGATACTGAGCAACACGTTCAAAGGTTGAGTATTCGTAAGTGTCTAATCGTCCACCACGATCAAGTTTGGAATTTTTACTGGATGGTTTCCCCATAGAGGCAACGACTTCATTAGTATTCATTCCAAGAGCGATTTGCTCATTTTGGATTAATTCATCAACTATTTTTTTTCTTTCGTAGAGTGTGCGCAGTTTATCAGAAAACTTTTTGTCTAGTCCTTGTAGAGCACCTGGAAATATCCATCCTTTGACTTGTCCGTGGAGCGCCATTCCTCTGATCAGATATTGTTTTTCTGTCATGGCAATGAGGGTGACTTTTTTCCCTTTTCTTAGTTGGCCTATGGCTCTCTTGCGTTGAGAGCTGACGTAAATGGGTTCTTGTTTAATTGCAAGAAGCTCAACCTTCTCTTTGCTGAAATCCTCCAGATAAATTGCTCCCGGTTCACGCTTTAGGTTACTTTTAGTCCGAGAAGGAATTGACTCAGAAATTGTTGGCCATAAGCATGTGCCTAGCAATAATATGATCAGGTGCGTGCTTGCTCGTGATCGATAATGCCTCATGGTTTATGAATTGTAGCGTTTTATCCGATAAAACGCAATGCAGCTTAAAGAAGACGAGATAAAGTGTAAGGAATCACTAGAATAGAACATTATTTTACTCATAAATGCCTGAAAATTTTCTATCATCCAAGCTATTTGAAAATGCGAAACGTTTGATTCCTGGTGGGGTTAATTCTCCGGTCAGAGCTTTCAGGAACGTTGATGGGGATCCGTTCTTTGTGCGTGCTGCCAAGGGTTCCAGATTGTGGGACGTTGATGATAATGAATTAATTGACTATGTGGGTACTTGGGGGCCAGCGATATTAGGTCATGCTCCGGTGCCTGTGATAGAGGCTATTCATGAGGCAGCAAAGAGAGGCGTTAGCTTTGGTACTCCTAATCCTTTTGAAATTGAAATGGCAAAGATTATTGTGGATTGGGTTCCGTCCGTTGAAAAGGTTCGTATGGTTAACAGTGGGACTGAGGCAACAATGTCCTCAATCCGTTTGGCGAGGGGTTTTACTGGGCGTGATAAGATAATAAAGTTTGAGGGCTGTTATCATGGCCACGTTGATTCCTTACTTGTGGCTGCAGGTAGTGGTGCCTTGACGCATGGTGAACCTGATAGTGCCGGTATACCCAAGGCATTTGCTTCTGAGACCATTGCCTTACCGTTTAATGATCCGGAAAAAGTTCAGCAGATTTTTTCAACTCATGGTGACAACATTGCCGCAGTGATTCTCGAACCGATACCGGCTAATGCAGGTCTATTTTTTCCTGAAGAGGGGTTTCTTGAATTCTTACGCGAGATCACAAAGGAGCATGGATCTTTGTTGATCTTTGATGAAGTGATGACTGGATTCCGTGTTGCAAAGGGTGGCGCTCAAGAACTTTATGGAGTGATTCCTGACCTCACTGCCATGGGAAAAGTGATTGGAGGTGGACTTCCAGTAGGTGCCTTTGGCGGGAAAGCTGAAATTATGGATCAGCTTGCACCGGACGGTCCAGTTTATCAGGCCGGAACACTTTCGGGTAACCCTCTTGCAATGGCAGCTGGATTGGCTCAGCTGAAAGAGTTGAATAAGCTGCAAGGATGGCAAAGGCTGGAAGAAAGCGGAGCTCTTTTTGAAAAAGGTGTACGTGAGGCCTTATCAAAATCAGGCAAAGAATACATTTTCCATCGAATAGGTTCAATGTTTTGCCTGTTTTTTACTAATTCTCCGGTCAATGATCTTAGTTCGGCAACTGTTGCTGCTGAGTCAGGTTCTTTTAAGAATTTCTTTCATTATTGTTTAAATAATGGAGTTTTTCTTGCGCCTTCACCTTATGAAACCGGTTTCATTTCTATGGCACATAGTGAAGAAGATATTTTAAAGACCGTCAAAGTGATTGAGAATGCTTTCAGTTAGATCCTTTGTTTGTTCTTCCACGCCACTGCAGTTGTGCTTAAATTACTAATTGAAATGAAAATGAAAATGAAAATCTTTCCAGCCGTGATCTTGGTGGCTCTTTTTTCCTTGTTGAATTTATTTGCCGAAGGGGAGAAGCCGGAGCAAAAATCAAAAAAAGAATCTAAAGAAAAAGTTATTTCTCTGTTTGATGGCAAGACACTAAAAGGTTGGAAGTTGTGTAATTATGCCGGCATAGGTGAGGTCAAGGTGAATCCGGAAACAGGTGCATTGCGAGTCACTCGTGGAGAGATTCTGAGTGGCATCAGAATTGACAATTTTGATAAGAAAAAATTACCAACAGTAAATTATGAATTATCATTAGAGGCAAGAAGAGTCGAAGGTGAAGATTTCTTTTGCTGCCTGACTTTCCCTTATAAGAAAACTCATGCTTCTTTTGTTCTTGGAGGATGGGGCGGGTCGGTTTGCGGTATTTCAAGCATCGATTTTATGGATGCAATGGAGAATTCAACAATGACCGTCAGAGACTTTGATCAGGGCAAGTGGTATAACTTACGCTTATTAGTGACTGATAACCGGTTCCAAGCATTTGTTGAAGAAAAGAAAATTGTTAACGTTGGTATTAAGGGGAGAAAAATTGGAATGAGGTTTGGAGAGATCGAAGAATCGGTGCCGTTAGGTTTGTCCACTTTTCGCACTACCGCAGAGTATAAAAATATAAAGATACGTCATTTAGAAATTACGGAAATTGCTGCGGCAAAGAAGCTTGATGAAGAAGATGAATTTTAGAAGAGCCTTATACTTTCTAGTAACTTTGGTTCCACTGTTTTTTCTGGGTTGTGAGACCCTAGAACCCAAAGATCCGAGAGCATCGATTCCCGGTCTGGAGCAATATTATAACGAAGCCCTACGCTTTACTCTTCGGTACCCTCGCGTACTTAACCTTAAAGTTGAGGACAGAGCTGTTGCCGGAGAGCCTGATATCGTTTTACGACTTGAGTACCCGGGCAACGATTTTCCGATTCTGGAATTAGCGACATATGCACCGAGCTGGATAGAGGAAGTAAGAAAGCCGTTAGTTCATGGAACAGAAAGAACCCTCAGCATTGATACTGAACGTGCCATCACCTTTGAAATAACGAATGATCCTGACAATGATGAAAGTACGATGAGGCGAATTATCGTGCGGAACTTTGGAAGAATTTATGTTTTTACTGGGAAAGGAAAAACCTTTGATGAAGTGGTAAGTTCTTTTGATTTTATTAATCCTGTTCTTGAAGGTTCTGGGAAGGATACGTCTAATTAATTTTCTCCCAGCGCATTAAATCTAAAAAACTTCGAGACTCCCTTCTCATAATCGACTGTAAAACTGGTCCGGTCTCCTAACGCGCCTTCGATACCATCATCAATTTCTTCCCAAAGCGTAAGGTCATTGCTGCTTTCGATTGAATAGATGAGTCCCGGTTTACTGTAAAATTCAATAGTCATTTCGTCACCCTCTATCGTGGCACCAATCATTTCGAAACGATAAGGCTCTTCCTCTGCTGCGACATAGTTATCGAAGGTCACGTCGATAGGTACAGTGACTCCATCTGAAACACTGAACACTCCGGCAATTCCAGATTCATGGCTTTCATCAAACGCTTCGGCAACTGCTACTGGATTCAGGAGATCGTCCTGTGAGTAGAGTTCCAGAGTCAGTTCAGGACCCTTGCCTCTAAAAACGATTCTCAAATTCTCACCGAGCGCCTCTTCAGGAACAGCCTCACCGATGGTGGTCCCAGCTTCGTCATTAATATTGGAAATATAAAGTTTGCCTCCCGGATCAGCGTCCCTTGGATTATATACTGCTGCGTATCCGTCCAGTGTTCCCAGGCCTATCTCGCTGACACGTGCAAGGATGCCCATGTTCTGATCGATCGTTGAATCAAAAATAATATCTACTGCTATGTAAAAGTCGGAGTAGGTTGCATCTTCTCTGAAGCTTCCAGCTCTTGGTTGACCGAGCTCTTCAATGCCGTGACCTGCCATTGTAATGCTATATGAGTTATTGTTAGGAAACCCCCATGTTGCCGGAACGCCAACTTCTCCCAAGGTATTTAATCTGGACCAACCATCGTCATTCCCATCATCAAAATCGTCTGTTTGGGCTTGGATTATGAGAGAATTCACACTCAACAAGAGAGAGCACAAGAAAGATAACTGTAAGAGTTTCATCATGAACATTTTACCATAAGTGGGTTGTTTTTGGCGAGTACGAAATTAGTGCTATTATTGATAGTTACTTATTAAGGTCCAAACATTTGTGTCCAATGCTTTCCTTGTACTCCCATTCCTACGCGTTTTGCATTAGGACTTAACATATTTATATGGTGACCAGGACTATGCCACCAGGAACGGTTTGCAGCATGACCCTCTTTATTTCCTTTAAATATGTTTTCGGCATTGGCTGTGGTTCCTGCCAATTTTGCTCTTATCCAGGGAGTTTTTTTTCTTTCAATAGGAGAAGTGTGTGAGAAAAATTTCTTTTCTTCCATGTCTTTGGAATGCTCTCTTGAGGCGAGGCAAAGTCTCGGATCTAGGAGACATGGTCTTAATCCAATGAGGATCCTGTATTGATTCATGTCCTGGATTGCTGCAACTTCTTCTGGTGGAACGACCCTATTGATTTTCGCGTTTAGGTTGAGTATTTGAAGATGTTCTAGCGGTGGTCCCAATGCCAGGGAAGCGGTCAATTTTTCGTATGCAGAGATTTCTTTGAATCCGAAAGTTTCAGCTTCATCTTCTCGTAAAACTAAACGGTCGATACAGATTGCTCGTTGCCCTGCAAGGGCAATAATCTCCTGCCGTTGCTTAGTTAGCATTGAGCTGACAGCAAATATTTCCTTCATCTCGATTACCTTGAGTTTTTGCAAACGTTTTAATGCCGGATCACCGGTTCGAATTATTTGTTCTTTGGTCAATCCCTTCCCCATGCTTCTAAGGCTTTGCACTTTAATTTGGAGTGCAGCGATTTCATTCCTGACATTGACAGTATTTTTTTTAATTCCTGTTTTTTTAGCACTATTGGTAAATTCTTCCTGATATAGGGGCCACTTCTTGCGAATTTCACGGTCAAGAATATCAAACATTTTTTTTGCTACGGGACGACCAAGGTCCATCATTTGACGAATGATTTCGGTGCGTTTTCTATGATTCTCTTTATGTTTTTCGTAGTCTTTAAAAAGTGTAGAGGCACGTATTTTGTCACGTTCGCTCAAAGAATTTATATCCTTTCCTTGGGCATCTATGCTTAACGCATCAGTTGATACTACCAATGACGTGAGAGCACAAAGGATGAGTTGTGTTATTCTTTGAAGCATTTACGAGGATTTTTTCTTTCCTATCCGATGTTAACGCATAGGCGATTTTCACCTTTTATTAAGATAAAGGTGCGTCACAGAAAATATTATTTGAATTGAGCTAGCGCATTGTGTTGCTCAAAAATAAGAGGTATCTACTTCTTATTTGGCATTATAGGGCTTTTGAAGCCTGCAAGATCTGTTGGTTTTACCTTCTTTCGTCCACCTCCAAAGTTGAATGTTGTTGGCTGGTACGGGCCTACAAAATCGACGTTCATGTCAGCCTTGATGCTTTCTTCAAGACCCATGCACCAAAACACTCCATTGATAATGCACCGTCTGACACCTTCACTAATAATATCTTCAGAAGCGCCCTGTGTAGAGGTAAAAACACGCCCTTCTTTACCAGAAGCAGATTTGTAGGTGCGGACCCAAATTGAGGGGCTAGGAGGTTTATTGGGAAGGGGCCTGCCGTCCGGTTTCATTGAATCGAGAACTTGGTTCTTACCCAGTATAACAGATCCTTCGATAGGCACTGCACTGTACGCTCCAGCCATCGCGTGCATGTTCTTCACTCCGCGCATGACAGGATGATTTTTTTGCTCCGGAACCACGAACATTCGTGTGCTGAATTTATGGTTACTTCCATAATGTCCAGCGCCTTCACGTGGTCTCCAGGTCTCACCTAGTACCTGACGACCAAATCCCCAGTCATAACTCTTGTCTCGTGAATTGTAATTGTACTTGCTGTTTTTGCCCTTGAGCCCATTGAAGCCATGCGTTGTTGTGCGCAATCCGAGGACTGGTCCACCTCGATCAAGGTAACTGATAAAGTGCTTCATTGATGCGTCATCAGGAGCTACGAATCTTAGAAATAGAAACATCATGTCCGCATTGTCCAAGGCTTTCATACCAGGAATATTTGAAGAACCCGGCTTGATGTAACCATCATTGTCTAATCCAAAAAGTACGGTGCATTTGAAACCGAACCGATGAGCTAGGATACGGGCAATGGCAGGACATGTTTCTTCGCCACGATATTCATGGTCACTTGCAATAAAAACAATATGTTTCCCTTTGCCAATACCTGGAGTGCCTTCGTAGACCAGATTTTGAGCTTGTAGCGAAGGCGAAAAGAAACTCAGGCAAAAAACCGTAATGAGGAAATAAAGTATTGATTTCATATTATTAGACTAACACTAATTAGGTCCAATGGACAAGAGCGCTGATTTAATGGATGTGGGTTTCATAAATTTCTAATTAATTGTTATTTGGGTTTTTACTGAGCGTGCCAAGAAGCATTCAAGGTGAGCTTTGTGATGTAGGTCTTTTATGGTTGCAGGGTCACATTTTTCCATTTCTTCAAAATCTATTGAGGGATTTAGTTCTACCCTAGAAAGCCATGGCTTACCGTCTTCTGCCTTTTCTAAGTATCCGATAGCCTTGTCAGAGTAAGAGTTTACTGTGATTTTCTGTAATGAGCAGAGCGCGAGGAAGGTAAGGGCATGACAACTTGCTAATGATGCTACAAACGCCTGCTCAGGATCGATCAGCGAAGGATCTCCAAGAAAATCGGGGGCAGCAGATGCCTTCACGAGTTCACCGTTTCCAAAGTCCCAAGTGTGTGTTCTTGGATAGTCCTTATAAGTAAAATCAACGCCCTGACGCTCCCAATTCAGTATAACTTGATGCTGAGACATAATATTAATTTTCGGGAAGATTTACTGAAATACAAATGGGATTTAGCCCATTGATTTCAATTAATCATTAGTGCATTTTGTTGGAGCCAATTCTAATCCCTTTTTAAATCAAATATAGCCGTTACCAAAACCATGTTCCGTTATAAAAGAATCTGGATATTATGCTCAATCAGAGTCCTTTGATCGGTTTTGAATGCAATGGATATTATTTCTGGGCAAATAGTTAAGGGGCATGGCGTCGCTTCTGGACGGGCTGGAGATCCTCGTTTTCCTGAAGGCACTCTTGCTCTTCAGTGGCCAATATTTGAAAGGAATGGCTTAAATTTGAACGGTTATTATCGAGCCACGATTAATATTTCGGTATTTCCCTTAAAACCAAATCCTGTCAATCCGACCTACACATTTAAAAATGTTAAATGGCACTCTGATTGTCCGGCCGAGGACTTTTCTTTCTTTGAAATAAGTCTTTCTGTTGGCTTGAGTAAGTGTGTCACTGGGCTTATTTATTGGCCGCATCCAGAAACTAAGCCTGAACATTTTCAAGATCCTAGTGTCATTGAAGTGACGGCTCCGAAGATTGATGAAGTGTCATCTAATGATTCGGTTCGTCTTTGGGTGGACCCAAGAACTATTTTTTTTAATTGATGAACGATAAGGAGTCTGATCCCGCAATACATGTAAATAATCTGTCAAAGTCCTATGGGTCTTTCTTGGCTCTTAAGGGAATAGATTTGATTGTAAACAGAGGTGAAGTTTTTGGATTTCTCGGTCCAAACGGTGCCGGTAAAACAACCGCGATTCGTTGTATGCTTGACCTTATTCGTCCTGATGCAGGAACAGTTTCTGTCCTTGGAAAGGACCCTCAATCAGATCCAGTTGCAGTGCGTGAGTATTGCGGATACTTGCCAGGTGAACTTAGGCTTGATGAGAACATCTCAGTGAATTCCGTTTTAGAATTTTTGAGGGAACTTCGTGGAGGAGGAGAGAATTGCCACATAAGGGCTAAGGAACTTGCTGATCGGTTGGATCTGAATGTTAAGTCGAAAATAAAGAATCTATCAAAAGGTAACAAACAAAAGGTAGGTATTATTGCTGCATTTATGCATTGTCCTGATCTCCTTTTACTGGATGAACCGACGAGCGGGCTGGACCCATTAATTCAGCAAACTGTTCTTGAAATGGTCAAGGAATCACGTCGTTCGGGGGCTACGGTTTTCTTTTCTTCACACGTCCTTGCCGAGGTTCAGGCCGTTGCCGACCGTGTTGCAATTATAAGGGAGGGCCAGATTGTTGAAGTTGGAGAAACGAGTTCACTTTTGTCTGGAAGGGCCTGGAAAATGAAAGTGATGTTTGCAGAAAATACAGTAATGCGTACTGAAGAAATAGAAGCATTGTCTGGTATTCTCTTGGACGAGGTAAGTTCGGATGGTCGTGAGTTAAAATTAATTGTTGATGGTGAAATGGATGAACTCATTAAGGTATTGGCTGGATATCATGTAGAGTCTATCGAGACTGGGAGGCCTGACCTTGAGGAGGTTTTTCTTTCCTATTATGGAAAAGTTCGTGAAAGAGATCATCTGGGGAAAAAAGGAAATGAATAAGTTTTATATTATTACCAGATATTCTTTTCGTCGATCGGTATGGGCGATCATAGGCTGGGGAATTCCTCTAATGCTTTTAGGCATTATAACGATTCCTTTTTATGATTTGGTTGCAGAAAATGAGAGGCAACTACGACCAGTCCTTGAGAACTTAAAGCCATTGGTCAAGAGCTTCATAGGGGGTGATGAGGCTGAACAGATTTTTACTCCTGAAGGATTTATATCATTACGATATTTTGCATTTCTTCCGGTCATCCTTGGTATTTACGGATCGGTGTCGGGGAGTGGGCTCTTGGCAGCTGATGAGGAGAGGGGGATTCTTGATTTTGTGCTCGCGCATCCTGTCAGTCGAGGACAGCTTTTCTGGGGAAGGGTCATTTCTTTCACTGCTAGTCTTTCGTGTATTATTGGTCTGGGTTGGTTGGGCCTGTGGATAGGCGTTGCTAAGGCAGGATCTATGAACTTTCCTCCTTTCCAATTGTTGCTTCCATATCTGTCCGTCTTTGCTGTGACTTGGTTCTTTGCCTGTTTCAGCTTGGCACTCAGTATGTGCGTGCCGTCCCGTTCGTCTGCTGCAATGATATCAGGCATCTTGGTATTAGCAGGTTACATCATTACTACTTTATCTAAGGCCATTAAGGGACTTGAAAATTGGGCTGTTTTTTCTCCACTGACTTATTACCAAAGCAATGCCATGATGGGTTTTGAAATTGTCCCTTTTATTAAACTGTTTTTAGTTACTTTAGTTTTATTATTCCTAGCAAGAACGGGCTTTGGATTGCGTGACATCCGTGTTGCGGGTGACGGTGGTTGGAAGTTACCGTTCATAAGGGGTTAATGGAAGGTAAAGGATTACCTGTATTTTCAGCTTTTTTAAGAGGATATATATTTAAGAGAGCGAAATATTCAATCTATTGTTACAACTTATTCTCTGGTTGCAGATGACCTACAATATAAGCTATATTATAACATAATGAAGCAGATAAGGATTAGCACTGCCCTGGCGTTTTTCACTGCCTTTTTTATTCTAGATGCAAGTTCACAACTTGCTCAAAGGGCAGGTTCTGTTTCCAAGAGCCAATCAGTTGAATTTCAAATTGAATCATCAAAAAAGATCGACAGACTCGTAGGTGCTGATTTCAGAAAGAAGCAGATACGGCCACTCGGAAAGGCTACCGATTCCGAGTTCCTCCGAAGAGCATATCTTAATGTAATTGGTCGTATTCCTTCTTACGAAGAATCTGTGGAATTTCTTAATGATGAAGATCCTGAGAAGCGAAACAAACTCATTGAACTTTTGTTAAGTTCTTATGGCTATAACATGCATATGTTCAATTGGTGGGCGGACTTACTAAGGGCCACTGACACATTCCAGAATACTTCCGGAGCACCTTACATAAAATGGATTAAGGATTCCATAGCCGAGAACAAGTCATACAAAACGATGGTCCATCAGCTTGTTGCTGCTACTGGAGGAGGATGGCAGAACGGGGCCGTTGGTTATTATGTTCGTGATAAGGGCATGCTCAAGGACAATATGGCCAACACGACCAGAATATTTCTGGGAACTCGAATCGAATGTGCGCAGTGCCACAATCATCCGTTCGATTCATGGAAACAGATGGACTTTTACCAGATGGCTGCATTTACGAATGGGATAAAGACTTCAAAGAACCATTTGGCAGAATACCTTGAAGACAAGGAAGATATGGATGGTGTCAGCAGGGGGCTGAGAGACGTGTCCCGGCTAGTTAGATATGCGGTTTATGATTTTTCAATTAGTGATTCAGGAACAGGTACCATTAAGCTGCCGAAGGATTATAAGTATCGCGATGGGGAGCCTGGTGAGAGGGTAGGAGCCAAGTCACTAAGTCATTTTGGTAAAACGATTAAGGTCAGTACCAGATCCAAGAGCACTGACTCAGGCAAGGCCCGCCAGAAATTTGCTGATTGGCTAGTGAGTTCCGACAATCCACGATTCACAAAGGTCATAGCCAATAGAATGTGGAAGAGGGTAATGGGGACTGGCTTATTTGAACCACTTGATAATTTTAGTTCTGCTTCTGAACCATCTAATCCATCTTTAATGTCTTACCTTGAGGAACTTTTAGTTGATCTTGATTATGATCTTAAGGCTTTTCAGAAGGTTCTCTATAAGAGTTATGCTTTTCAATTGAGCCCTAATACCATTCAACATCCTGACCGGACCGCTTACCATTTCAATGGTCGTCAATTAAAGCGTTTGAGCGCTGAACAGATTTGGGATTCTCTATTGACGCTCAAGATTGATAAGCTGGACCAGAGGAAAGGAAACGGATACGGGGGAGATGCTATCATTTATGGGGGAAGGCCCGTACTCGTTGGTAAGAAATCAATGAAGGATCTTTACAACGATGTGATGGCCTTTGATACAGGTGGAGAGGTTTGGGATTATACAAAGAAACTGCACGACCAGATCAATGCAGATAAAGGCGGCAGTAAGGGGGGTGGCGAAAAGATGGAGATGATGATGGCCTATAATGCCAGCAAGAAGTACGGAGATGAGATGCGTGCTTCTGAACTTAAATCACCCATGCCTAATGGCCATTTCCTGAGACAGTTTGGCCAGTCGAACCGTGAAGTGATTGAGAATTCAAGTACTGATTCGGATGTTACTCAGGTACTTTCAATTTTGAACGGACACGTTGAGCGACACATTACGGCTAATGGTAGCGCCAAAGTTTTTCGCGTAATGAAGAAGGGTAAAACTGATAAGGAAAAAATTAACCGTGCCTTTATAAGTATACTTTCAAGATTACCTACGACTTTAGAGAAAGAAATTTTCATTGAGGAATTTAAATCGAATGGAGCGTCTGCCCCGGAGAATATGGTATCAGCCTTAATTTCCACGGCGGAATTCATGTTCGTTCAGTGATTAATTTAGAGAAAAATTTTAGGACATAAACAAGTAAACCGTCACAAACAAATGCCAGATAAGACCATATTCAATAAGAGCGACGAAGTAAGTCGTAGACAATTCATGATAGGGGCTGCCAAGAATTGCTTGGGAGTGAGTGTGTTGCCAATGCTCGGAGCTACAGTTGCAACTAACGATACTTTTGCTGCGGCTCCACCGATGCGCCGTGGTGCGGCTAAGAGTGTCATTTTTCTGAATATGTCTGGAGGAATGAGTCATTTAGATACTTTTGATCCTAAGCCTCAAAATCAAGAGGTTCAGGGGCCAACCCCTGTAATAAATACTAGTGTTGATGGCATACAAATTTCGGGGTTTCTTCCTAAGACTGCGGCCATGATGAATTACATTACTCTGTTCCGCGGAATGAGGACCAATCAGGGAGCGCATGAGCAGGGTCAGTACCTTCTTCATCGAAGTTATCCTATGCGTGGAACCATTGTGCATCCGGCATTGGGAGCTTGGGTGATGAGATTATCAGGTCGAAGAAATACCACGATTCCAGGATTCGTATCGGTTGGAGGTTCCGCGGAGAATGCGACTGGAGGATTCATGGGTGCAAAATATGGAGGTGTTCCACTCGGCAATGCGAACGATGGGCTCAAGGATTCTAAGAGAGCACATTCAGTAAGTGAGCCCGATTTTAATCGTCGCCTTGAGCTGGCTGATAAGATGAACACAACTTTCCATGGAAAATTTAAACAAAAACAAATCAAAACCTACCACGGTCTATATGATGAAGCTATCAAGCTCATGACGAGTGAGGACCTTAAGGCCTTTGATCTTAATCATGAAGATATCAAGATTCGCGACCTTTATGGTCAAAACGGATTTGGTCAGGGATGCTTATTAGCGCGTCGGTTAGTTGAGCATCAAGTTCGATTCATAGAAGTGAGCATGGGTGGATGGGACACTCATAACGACAACTTTGTATCTGTAGAGTCTAAATGTCAGATTCTGGACACTGCTCTCGCAGGTCTCATATCCGATCTCGAAAGAAGAGGTCTTTTGGATTCCACGTTAGTTGCACTTGGAACTGAGTTTGGAAGAACTCCTGAAATTAATGATAATACCGGTAGGGATCACTTCCCTAGAGCCTTTACTTGCTTAATGGCAGGAGGAGGCGTTAAGGGTGGCTTTGTTCATGGGGAAACTGACCGTAAGGCACACACTGTCAAAGAAGGCATTGTGACTCCTGGAATGTTCAATGCTACGATTGGTCATGCTCTAGGTTTACCTACGGAAAAAGTAGTAAATTCTCCTTCAGGTCGTCCATTTACTATTGGTGATGAGGCTAAGCCTGTAAAAGAGGTGTTTGCTTAGTTTTAGATTATAGTAAAAAAGGAAAAAAATCCCTAATAATTCCTTTTTTTGCATTGATATGATGCTGAATATTTCCTTCCGCAATTTGTCTATTAGCTTCACTGTTCTCATGTTTTTGCAGTTGATAGGACTTGGCCAAGATGTGGATTACAAGAAACACATTGCCCCGATCATGGCCTCAAAGTGCAATTCTTGTCATACCGCCAAGAAAAAGGAATCAGATAAAAAGCCAAAAGCTGGCCTTGTCTTAAACACTCCTACAGGAATACGTTCAGGTAGAGTATTAGAGCCTGGAGACGCATCAAATAGCGAGCTTTACATACGTGTATCATTGCCTAAGAACGCTGATGATTTAATGCCGCCTCCAGATGACGGCAGCCCTTTATCGACTAAGGAAGTGGCCTTAATAAAGAAATGGATTGATGATGGAGCTAAATTCAGTTCAGGGTCTGGCGGATCATTGGGTAAAATCCCAGCTGACCTTGATGCACGAAAAGTAAAGAGTATGCCAGCTAGGGAACCGAACGCTGATGCGATAGCTTACCTTGAAGATTTAGGAGCAACAATCAATCCAGTTTCTGCGACTCTTCCTGAATACTTATCAGTTGAATGGATTTCGACTTATTACAAGATAACAGATAAGGAGATAGAACAGATTCTGCATATAGCAGCCAATGTAGTTGAAGCAGATCTTAGTCGAACCAAGGTTACCAATGAGGGTCTCAAGCATGTAGGGAAACTGGGAAGACTAACTCATTTGAATCTTAATCGAACTGAAATTGGTGATAAGGGGATAGAAGCTTTAGCTGACTTGCAATCTTTGGAATGGCTGAATTTATATGGCACAAAAGTTACGGATGCGAGCATGCCGATCATAGCAAAGTATCGAGACTTAAAGGCAGTGTACCTTTGGAATACTGCAGTCACCTCTAATGGGCTTTCGACTCTGCGCAAAGCTTTGCCCGAAGCGAAGATCGTCCGTGATACTGATGACAGGGCAGGCCGTTTTGATAATCTTGATGACCCTGGCAAGTTTGACTTTTAGTTGATCCACATTTCTTTCGAGTAGCATTTCAGCAAATTGAAATGCCTTTTTAAAGGGCGGTCATTAATAAGAATAAATCGTTATTTATTTTCTTATTGAACATTTGAAAGCAAGATCCGCGGTGGATCAGACCTAAAAGTTTTATAAATTCCGATCATTAGCCCTTTCAGATCTAGATAAAGCAAAATTGCTATAATTATCAAAAAAATGTTTTACAAATGAGAAAAGAATGGCATTATTATTGGATTTTTATCTCGATGGCCCGGCAAAAAAATGCAATTTCCTCTGTGCAACTGACCGTTTCTGTAACGGAAAGGGTTCGCGAACACTTGGATCGGATGACCGAGACTGGGATGTTCGGTAAGAATGCTGCCGAAACTGCGAACCTTTTACTAATCGATTCGATCAGGGAATACATAGAAAAGGGATCTACGTTCTTGGATTCAAAATCCGAGGATCAATAGATCCAAGAAACACATTACATAAGATGCCCAACCCAAGATCGAACAGTCCGGAAAATATTGATAAAAATGAATTCGATATGTCTTCAGAATTAAATGGAGACAAACCTGATGCCCATGATGATCCAAGCGATTGGATATATGCTAAGGAATCTGCTCAAGAAGATAGTCTCAGAGAACTTGCCGAAGATATAATCCGATATGATAATGATTTGGCAAGCATCCTTGTGGATACCGCATCAGGAGATTCGTCCACGGGAGAACTTATTCGCCGCATTAGTGCTTGGCAGGCAGCTAATGGGGGAGGTTACAAACGTTCTCGTTCTCGAGGATCTGTTCCTGCTAAGCCTTGGCTATCTTAAAGAAAAGGTTGAGGCTGTTTTCTTAGATCGGACTCGTTTTTTATATTACAGGCATTAATATATCTAGTGATGCAGATTCGTTTACTCATTGCACTTGCCTCCGTTAGTCAGGCACCTGCTGAGCTGGTTCCTGTTAATGATCTTGGTTTGAGAATTGCTCCAGGATTTGAAATTACTCATTATGCTGATTCAATAATTGCACCGGATGTCTATTCAATGACTTTGGATCCTTCCGGATCTGTTGTGATTTCATCTAGAGGTTATATTAAGCGATTAACGGATAAAGATGGAGACGGGGTAGCAGATACAGAAACCATACTCATTAAATCCAGTGCCGGCGCAATGGGCATGCTTTTTCTGGATGAAAGGACTCTGCTCACGACAGAAGGAGGATATTTTAACCGTTACATTGATAAGAATGGAGACGGTAAATTTGATTCTAAACCTTTTAGGATAGGTAAGTTTGGAGGCGGAGAACATGGGATCCATGCCATTCGAAAGGATAGTCAGGGAAGAATATATTTAATTGGAGGGAACGATTCTAAATTTGCTGGTCATCAGGACATGAAGGGATATTCACAATTAGAGGGTGGTGCCTTGATTCGTTATTCTTCAAACCTTTCGGACTCTACTCTCTTGTGCCATGGATTACGCAATCCCTATGATTTCGATTTTAATAGTGAGGGGCAAATATTTACTTATGACAGTGATTGTGAGAGGGAATTTTTCCTTCCATGGTACTCTCCGACTAGGCTCTATAGGTTAGAGGACGGTGCACATCATGGTTGGCGTTTATCAGGTTGGAAGCGAGGCTGGAAAAGACCGGACTATTATTACGATAGCGTAAAGCCAGTAGTTAATATTGGGAGGGGATCACCGACAGGAGTCGCTGTTTACAGGCACACAGCGTTTCCAGAACATTATCATGATGCTGTTTTTTATTGTGATTGGACCTTTGGTAAGGTCTATGTCACGCAGGCCACTGGCCTCATTGAAGAAGTTGGCTTTCCGGTTACTGATACTTTTCTAGAATCCTCAGGAACTAATGGTTTTGCTCCAAGTGATATTGAAGTGGGATCAGATGGTTCAATTTTTCTTTCGGTTGGCGGTCGAGGCACGACCGGATCCGTTTATCATATCAAACATAAAGATCCGAGACCTGAGGCAGAGCCTATCAGAATGGGTAAAGTGATTTTTAAAGGCTTCCAGAAGGGGTCCGAAAAATTGAATTCCGGACTTAAATCTGAAGAAGCAATGATCGTGGCTAGGCATCTTGATAGTACATTATTGCATGCACCTATAGAAGATAGAATGAGATCGCTTCGCTTGTTGATGAAAGCCTTAGGTGATTGGAACTTGAAGAGTCCATCAAAAGAATCTTTCACTGGGTATGAACTCTCTACTGATGAAATTTTCAATAAAGAACATAATGATCTGCTTGTCATGGCCCGTAATTCGTCCCGAGCTCTGTTACATTCTCTGAACTTAGATGAGCGAAGAGAATCTGCCCGACTCATTGCTATGTTGCGTGATTCCCACCCCATCTCCTCCTCAAGGATATTGAGTTTTATTACTAAAGATTCCAGACCCGAGGAGGACTTTCATTTTCTTGCTTGCCTGGCCCGATTATCATCGAGTTTGGATTCGGATTCAGCTAAGCAAATATCCGAATCGATCCTGCATCTCGATTCAAAGGTTCAGGGCAAGCAGGTGAGATCCAAGCAAACTTACATTGATAGACTTAATGAAGTGATCGCAGGCCTTGCAGAACGAGGGTCAATTTTTGAACACATGTGCAAGAGCCCATTCTTAGCCAGACCCAATCATGTCGGAATTGCCGCAGCCTTTCCTGAGCCTTTCCGTAGTAGGGCCGCTGAAGTTTTCTTTTTAGCCGCGTTGAAAGAGTCTAAGAATGGTTGGAGAGCTGATTTGATCACTCTTATTTCTGCTCTTGATTTGACACGTTCAGTTCCACTTTTCAGGGTCCTAGCAGAGAACCCTTCTCTTAGAGCTGCTGCCGTAATCCAATTGTCCAAGGAGCCTGCAGAAAAGGACCGTCATTTATTTTTGGCTGCACTCAATTATAGCGATCAAAGTGCAGTGTCATCATCTATTGAGGCCTTGGCAGTTCTTGGACCGAGAGCTGAACCTGAAGAATTAATAGCACTCTTTGGAGTGTCTGATATGCGGCTTAGTTTACCTTTAATCAGCCGTCTTGCTGGAAAAAAATTGGAAGATAGGAGTGAGGCTACTAAGTGGCTTGCAAAAAACTATCCTCTGATTTCCAGTTCATTCAGGACGGACAATCCAAGTTCCAAGGTCAATTGGAATGCACTCCTATCTGATGTTGATTGGACTATCGGGAATCTAAAAAAGGGAGAGAAAATTTTTGCAGAAAGAGCATGTGTTTCTTGCCATCTTTCTGCAAATGCATTGGGTCCGGATCTGGCGGGTATTTCGAAGAGATTATCACCGATTGATCTTTTCCGTTCGATTATAGCGCCAAATGCTAATGTTCCTCCTGCTTACAGGGCGACAGTTTTTACTATGAATGATGGGGCTAAGCATATCGGAAGAATTGCGTTTAATTCTGCTGATGGGGTCATAGTAAGGACAGGTTCAGGAAGGACGGTGAGATTGAATGAGCCCGATATCATTGAACAGAAGGACTGGTCCAATTCACTTATGCCTGAAGGATTGCTTCTGGGCCTTGGGGCTGGTCAGCTTGCGGATCTTTATGCGTATTTAAAGACGCTTTGATCTCATATTTATTTTATGATTTGTCAATTTTGCTACCACAGTGATAGCAGAAAACAGCACTCCCGTGGTGTCCGTCCCGACTACATTCTGAACAAGACCGACCGCTAGCTGCTGCACGCTTTGAATCTCTCATGGCACCTATTACTATGCCGGTAGGAACGGCAATGATTGCATAACCAATGAGGACCATGATACAGGTGATTATTTTTCCTGCTACCGTTATAGGAACAACGTCTCCAAATCCTACAGTTGTTATAGTTATAATTGCCCAATAAATGCTTGTAGGAATGCTGCTGAATTTCACGTTCTGAGAACCCTCAACAATGTACATGATTGAACCCGTTACTGTGACAAGTGTCAGAATAAAAAAGAGAAAAACAAATATCTTCCCGCTACTATCACGCATGGCCCTTATGAGTCGGTTCGAATCACCAATGAGATCAATTAACTTGAATATCCTGAATACTCTCAGCATCCTTAAAATTCTTACGATGGCCAAGTAATGAGCGCTGTCCTCATTCATTAGAAGGGTAATCCATAGAGGTATCCAGGCGAGCAGATCGATGATTCCATAAAAGCTTAGAATGTATTTGAATGGTGATTTTACTGAATAAATCCGTGCAGCGTATTCAAACATAAATAAGATAGTGAAGATCCATTCTGCTGCCCTGAGTGCATCACCGTGCTGATTACGAATGTTTTCCATGCTTTCAAGCATCGTTGCGAAAACGGCGAGAAAGATTAAAACAAGCAATGCAATATCAAATCCTTTAGAGGATGGAGTATTGTGATCAAATATGATTCTCCGAATTTTTTCCCGAAAATGGACCGGGTTTATGGAAGTGTTATCACTCATTGTATTTTAACTCTTAATGCATAATTGCTGGATCTGCAAAGTGATGGAGCCATCGATTAGTTATTGATGAGAACTTTTCTTAAAGAGATCGATTCAAATTCCACTGTAGTTTCATAGCTTGCTATTCCAAAAGGCTGACACTTTTCAATCGGGCCCGGACGCATGGAAATGTGTTTGTCCTCAATGAAGCAATTAACGACTAATCTTTTATCTATCCAGCATCGGATTCTCCCATGCGTGATTTTCACTCTAATGATATACCAACGATCATGGTCATAATTCAGAGTGCTCCTAGTAATGTTCCTGTTTGCGTCGAGATAATCAATATTGGATAATCCTGTGACCTGCCCTCCCCATCCTCCTGTCACAAAGGTACAGTATGAATTCTTTTCAGGAACTGGAAAAGTCAGTGCACAAAAAAAATCCCGCCCATCAATCTTACGTGCTTTTATTATAATTTCGTATTCATCATCAGGCGGTTCGAAGCTGGAATCATTGATAGCTATGCCGGTCAAAGGGTCTCCGCGGTCGAAAATAATTTTTCCGTTTTCAATCCGCACATTGGCATCGTTTCCTTCTCTAAATTGGATTTCTTCCCATATTCCCAAAGATTTCCCATCAAATAATTCAATGACAGATTCATCTATAGAGATTTTTTTATCAGGCCCTTTATTTGAAGAGCAGGAAAAAGAGTTTAGTATGGCAACTGCCGTTATGGTATGTTTCAGTTTAAACATATTATTAAAGACATGAATATGAACCTCAGAATTTTACTCCGTTCTTTAATTGTAGGCACAACTTTATGCCATATTAACTGTTTGCCAAGTCCTGCCCAAGATGGGCTCTTTGCCCCTAGAAAATCAAAATTAATTCTTAAGGCACCAGTCCCAAAGAATGTTAGTGAGGCGAAACAGCTATTTGTTTCCAATTATTCCAATATTGCGGAGACTGCCTCTAGGTCAGCGCTTTCTCAGGGGATGGCTCTCAAGGAGGCTGTTTCTGCTTTTGTCAAAGATCCGAAGGCTGAAACGCATCTACTCGCAAAGGTGAGCTGGATGCGGGCAAGGTTACCTTTTCTGCAGAGTGAATTTTCCCGTGTAATTGCCGAATCCGGGAAAGTTGGTTCTGACATTTCTAATCGGTTAAACGGTTGGCCAATTGATCCGGGACATATCGATTATACTTGCTTAATGGTAGGAGGAAATATAATTAGCAGCAAAGAGAAGTACCCGGCCATTACTTCTGAATTGCTTAGGAGCATGAATTTGAAGGCAGGCGAATCAGATTTTACTACTGGGTACCATGTCATTGAGTTTCTTCTATGGGGGGAAGATTTAGATAAAGAATCAAGCGGAAAACGTTCATTCAAAGACTATGATAAAAATAATTCAGAATTGGCCAAGCGGCGGGCAGATTATTTATTGGTCTGCTGTGAGCTTCTAATTCAAGACTTGAAGGATTTGGTTTCCGAGTGGGATCCTGAGAGGAAAAATAATTTGAGATCGAGTTTAGAGTCGATGCCTTCGGACCAAGCAATAACAAAGATCCTAGGAATGGTATCGTTTCTGGCTGATGATCTGGCCAAGTCCCAAATTGGGTCTATAATTTCTAAGGGTGCAACTTTTAAGGAGCAATCCACATTCAGTGACACGACGCATTTTGATTTTTTACATACCGTTGCAGGAATATCTAATCTGGCAGCTGGTGCCTATGTCGGATTGGATGGAAAGTTACAGGTTCTAGGCCTTGGTTTAATAGGTCTTGCAGAGCAGACCCCTAATTCACGAGCTGATAAGATCCGCTCTTTAATTAATAATGCGATGAAGTCAGCTCAAGCATTCAAGGGGCCGTTTGATCAGTTCAATCAAGAAGGAAAAAACCTGAGTCCATCTGAAGATTCGACTGTTACTCTAAAGGCTCTCTCTGAGAGCCTGCATGCATTTTCCAAAGAGATTAATGCTCTTTCAAAAGGCCTCGGTTCTTAATTGCTTGAAACGCTTAACCTATAAAATAAAGCATTATCTAGAGAACTGAAAGGCTCGTTCGAACGATAAGTTACCTTTTCTGTTCCGTCACCATTGCTGGTTGTGGAAACTAAACTGAACTGGTCCGATGATTCGTTCCATTCTCTGAGATTTGAACTTGTCTGGATCAAATGAGTAATACCATTAGCATTAGAGCTTAGCTGAAACTCAAAGATTACATATTGTCCTGTCTGTCCATTAACGTCTATAGATTCGATCCTAACAGATGGAGCGCTTCGAGAATTTGAATTTGCGTCATCTGTTCCAAGGGCAAATTCAAGGAAGGCATTTTGACCGTCTTGGTCCTCATCTTTTTCTGGGTCACCGTTGAATCCTGTATCCTCTTCTTGGCCAGGGCTTCCTCCAACATAGCTACTAGCACGCCAGCTAGTTGCTTTTGAATGATCAGGGTTCATTGTTGGGTCTATCAGAGTTAATGTAAAACCTTCTCCATCCGCTGAAATTGGCCATGGTTCTACATCGTTGTAAGTAAAATCTTTGATAGTACTTCCTGATTCTCCAAGGATGACAATTTGTTCTCCGTCATTACTCAGATTCCCTGAAAAATTTCCAGCAATGATTACATTTGGGTTTCCATATCGGAAATTGAAAGCTTCGATGTTGTCTACAATGACTAATCTTTTTCCTGGAGAAAGAACGAGAGCTTCAGCGCTGAGTCTATTGTCAAAAGTAAAATCAACACCTTGACTGATTGCGACTCCTTCGAGGTTAACTGAACGAGTCGGATGAATGTTCATTAACTCAATGAATTCAAAGTCTCCTCGGCTTTCATGGCTTGCCTCTTTTTCCTCGTCCGTTGCTGATGCAGGGCGATAATTGAGTTCAGAGACAACAATGTTATTATTGGATGCGGTTAACGTGTTTACTTTGAAGAGTGCTTGGGTTGCCGGGCTCCAGTCGGCCCCATCGAATGTCCGTGCTCTGACTTCGACTCCACCTTCAAGTTCTATCGAACCCTCGTAAGCGTAAGCATTTGGTGAAGGGCTGTTTCCTGAACCTGCTGTTGCGATGAGTTCAAATCTCCATAGAGCATCACTACTATTTGCTCCGGCATTCAATCCGTGCATAGCCAACATATTTTCACCTGCATTTAATCCTTCGATATGAGGTGTCATATCAAATTCCATGAAGGTCATAGCTTCAGAATCACTATGAGATGAAGTTGCTCTTGAGTTCCAAGCTAAATCTGCCGGACTACGTGCTGAGTCACGCGTGGCTTCTTCTCCATTCAGATACGCTACGAAACTATCATCGTACTTAACCCGAAGGGTGAGCTGAGTGAGTCCTTCTAGCTGTTTGGCAGTTATATTGAATGGTACGCGAATATATGCAGTCGGATTGGTGCGGTACATTTCTTCTTCAACATCGACTCCGATATTAGGATCGTAAGTGCCGGAAGGGCTTCTCTCGATTCCAACGCCCTGTTTCCCTATCGTCCAGTTATCACTGTTAGGAGGGGAAGAAGTGTTTGTCCATTGTGCAATGGAAAGAGAACTGCCCCCATTTGTTTCGGAAGGGATTAATACTTCACAGTCTGAATTTTCAGTAATGAATGTAGTAACAATGCCTCTTGCATTTCCTGGCACTCTTGGATCGGTACCGTCAATAGTATAATAGATAGTTGACCTTGACCATTTGTTCGGATCAGATATCTGCAGCTTGAATTCTGAGTTAACCTCGCCCCCTAACTTGTTGAAGTCCGGTGGAAGGGCGTAATCTGAGTTGGATTCTGATGTGCCTCTTGATTGAGTTTCTATCCAATCAAGTCTTTGCCTGAGCCAGTTCTTCATCCAGTCGACCTCTGCCTGGTGCGTACGCCTTGACTGATATCCTCCGGCATTGGGCCAGAGGTAATTGCCAAGGATTCTCCACTTATTGAAATTTCGTGTTATTGCGGATTCTCCCTGAGCGTTCGGCAAGTCCAGTTCGGTGTCCCAACGATCAATTTGGTTCATCAGGTTTTCGTCACTGAACGTGCTCCTTCTAAGTTCCCAGAACCTGTCCCAGTATGATAATCTGAATTCTCTGCTCTTAAATAGTCTCTGATACCAGTAATAGTCACTTCCGCCTACCTGAGGATAGTACCAGCCTCTGGGATTTTCACCGCCAAGATAATTGGCATTTCCCAAACCCAAATTATAATCCCATACAGGCAGGGCGCGTATTGTCTCGTATCTTGGTTTGACGAAATAGGCACTGATCCTGTATCCATCAATCTCTTTGAATGATTCAACAAACAAGTGATTGTCAATGAAGGTAGGGACATTAATGAATCCGCTATAGCCAATTTGCGGATCCTCAAAATCCTCCCCGTGAAGGGCCCGTTCAAAATCGTTGACGTAACCTTTCAGATAATTCAACTGAGTAGTGCTGACTCTTTCAGGATCGTGCATGTCCAGAGGGACCCTTTCAACGGCAGTGGACCAGGGCTGGCTACGTGGTGCTTTATCTTTTTTGAAGATGTATCCTCCCTGAATCAGTTCTGGGTCAGTGACGTCATTTTCCAGATCCTCGATTTCTACCCTCCCTTTGGATATTTTGATTTTTTCCATGAGCACATAAACGCCACGGTAATCACTCATTGATACGTCACTTCCTCTACGAGTATTAAGGAATAACTCAACAAATCTGGTCCTCACTCCGCCCTGATTTCCCCATAAGTCTCTGGCCAGATTGTATGTGAGTACGTTACGCATGAGAGTCTTATCAGAATAAGGTGCATGAATGATCCAGTCTGATTCGCTGGGCATACCGAGTATGGACTCGTCCTTGTCTTCCCCCTCATTATTATTAATTTCCCATGCATATTGCTTTTTAGCGAATCCTGATGAGCTTTGCCCACGAATATGCATGCTTCCTCTTCCTTGAAAGTCGGGAGTTCCGTTCATGTGGGCGAACCCGTCAGCAGGGTCCCTGTCAATGACGACGTTGTATGAGAAACGAAAATTTCTATTTCCATCATCGATGTTCGCTCCGTTCGTGTCTGCTACAATAATAGGCAATCCGGAAGTGAAATTGGCCATACTAGAGTTCAGTTCAATGAAGGTTCTACTCTTTACGTCGCTTGGAGGTCTACCAGGCTCATAGATCCTTGCACGGATCGTAGTCGTGTCCCTGATTGTGAAGGGTGAATCATTATATACTGTGGAGGAAGATGTGGGAACACTGTTATTGGTTGTGTATCTGACGACTGCGTTCGGTGATTCAGGAGTGAGAATGCGGAGAGTAGTGCTCCCACTGAACAATCCACCTGGCTTATCAAATTGGAGTTCTGCGCCTGGTGGATTCGGAAACTGGGGGGCTCGGTTTGCACTTCCTGGGGTAGGATTATCAAAGTATCCGAACGTCCTTTCTGTCCCGAGCTCTCCGTAACTCACGTCCTCGACCTGTTCTTCATAATTAAATTCGCTGAGTATGGTTTTCCCGTCTGCTGCAATGAAAGCGAGCTGACCATTTTCACCTGCTAGAGAAAAGTTCGAGTGCAGTTCACTGTTGGGATCTCTGCGGTTCTTTCCAGAAGCGAATACTACTAGATATTCGTTGGAACCAAGTGTCACAGCAGGGAATTCCCACTTGGTTAAATCTTCGGTATTGTCTGTCAGGAAATAGCCTTCAAGATTAACGGTCGAATCCTGGCCGTTGTGTATTTCTATCCAGTCGGAAGTTTCCTTGTCTTCGTCTTCCAGTGTGCTGTCATTCCTTGCACAAAACTCACTAATATAGAGTTCCCCGTTCCTGATCGGTTCATTTGTTTCTGTGCTTATAATAAGGTTATCAATGAAAAGGTCTTGGTTCGCACCACCGACACGAGCTGAGATGATGAATGTGTGCTCATCACTAGGACTGATTCCGGCCGTGTCTACTCCTGTGAAGTTTGCATTTGTGTTCATTCCTGTGGTGGTGAACGAGGCCCCGGTCCCGGGATCCCAACTCATTTCAATGCTGCCCTGAACTCGTTGCCCGTCATTAAGGATTGTTCCATTTTTGAAAGCGAGCTGACCTACGTCCGCTCCGTTCGCAATTCCAGAGATATTAACTCCTTGCTCCACATCACCATTCCTCCATGTATCCACCTCAAAAGATAAGTTCTCAGTGACTCCTGGACGACCAGCCATTCCCTCTTCTGCCTGTCCAGGATCACCCATAGGAGCGTTACCGTAATTCAGTGAAAACCCGTCAGCAGGATCATTACTCCCAGGCCCATCATAGAGCTCATAGTCGAAGGTGATGGTGAACCCTTGTGAAGATCCTGAAATGGCTGGAACTGAAAAGCTTGAAAATCCTAGTGCTTCTCCGTCTTGGGTTAACTGAAGACGACCGTCAACAATACTTGCAGCTTGACCGGTAATGACCGAGCCGTCACCAAGTTCAGTGGTTCCATTTGGAAAACCATTGAAGTCTTGGTCATAAGTTTCAGCCATGGCCGGCACGATTGGCATGAAGCAGAAGAGCGGAAGAAGGGCAGTTAGCAGTGTTTGATTTTTCACAGTTTTTATGAGCTGGATAGGATTGTTATGAGGGGCTTTTCTTTTCATATTTTACTCCAGTATTGGGGTTGCTACAACTTTGCGATTAAAATAAGAAGGGCCGCCCTCATGGACAGCCCCCCTTGAGATTTATATTGGTTATTTATTTTTCTGATAGGGGTTCAGCCTAATTGGCAGGCCCTATGTCTGTTATTCTCCAGAACATCTTTTTAGAATCTTCTGGAACCTCGTCAGTGAATGTTGTCGTTTCGCCTTCACTTTCGACACCGTCATCGATCTCTTCCCAGAACCCGACAATTCCGTCACGATTTGAGTCGTCCGCATCGTTCTCCAGATCCTCGGATCTTTCGATCAGATAGATCCTGTTAGGTTTTGAGGACCAGGTCAGGTTCACTTCGGTCCCGTCTCTGGTCACTTCGATGATCTGGAAAGGTGTACCGAGGGTCCCGAGTGACAGCACAAAGTTATCAATGAAGACGTCCTCGTTGGCACCGCCTACTCGGGCCGAGATACCAAAGTTAAAGGTATCATCTCCAACGAATGTCGTCAGTACTGCGTCCTCGAAGTCAGCATTGGTGTTGAGTCCCTCTGTCTTGAAGGATGCACCTGTCGACGGATTGTAAGATATAGTGACAGGACCTGAGACTGTGCCTCCATCATCAAGTATGACTCCGTTGGTGAATTCAACGTCATTCTTAAATCCGTCAGTTTGCTCAGCGATGTTGACACCTTGTTCAGCGTCACCGTTCCTCCATGTATCAATTTCGAAGGATAGATTATCCGTTACATTAGCGATAGTCTCCATTCCCTCTTCTGCTCTTCCGAGCTCACCGAGGCTGAAGTTACCGTAGTTGAAAGATAATCCGTCCGCAGGATCATTTGCTCCGGGTCCGTCAAAGATTTCAAGATCAAAGGTAACGGTCCATCCGTTAGCTGAGTCTTTGATTGCAGGGATAGTAAAGCTGGAGAATCCTAAGCCCTGACCGTCCTTGGTCAGGTGTAGTCTGCCATCAACAACTTCTGCAGCTGCCCCGGCAATGACACTGCCGTCACCGAGATCAGTTGTTCCATCTGGGAAGCCGTCAAAGTCCTGAACGTATCCCCTTGGGGCTGCTTGGGCTTTGGATGGGTCCCTTCCCTTGGCAATTTCTTGGCCATCACTTACAGTGTCATCGTCCGTATCTACGAGGTTTGGATCTGATCCTGGTTGATCTTCCGGATTGGCCGGGTCATAGGGAAGGTCAGGATTCTCGACGCCGTCGAGGAGTCCATCATTGTCAGAGTCGGCCTCGAGAGGATTCGTTCCGGTGTCATCAGTGCTGACCCATTCACCGGTTCCGCTCTCAACACCATCAGCTAAGCCGTCCCCGTCAGTATCTTCCTTGGTCGGGTTTGTTCTATTTTCAAATTCATCAAAGTCGGTAATACCGTCCCCGTCAAAATCTCCAGTTCCTTCACCAGGTCCTGGCCCCGTGCCCAAGCCATCTAGTGAAGTGATGTTCCCTGCCACATCATTTTCATAAACGTCAGGCAAGTTATCCTCGTCTGCGTCCAAGTCAAAGATGCCGACTTGAATGACAAGGTTATCGATAAAGAGGTCCTGGTTTGCTCCTCCGACCCGGGCAGAAATAATGAAATTGTAATCGTCATCGGGAGTGAAATCCGAAGTGCCGACATTAACGAAGTCCGCGTTCGTGTTCAGTCCGGTCGTGATGAAGGTGGCCCCTAGGTCTGGTTGCCACACGATTTCGACTTTACCATCGGTCCGTTGCCCGTCATTGATGATGATGCCATTGGTAAATGCGAGTTCGCCTAGGTCTGCACCTTCCGCGACCCCTGAAATATTGACTCCCTGCTCAGGGTCACCATTGCTCCAGGTGTCGATCTCGAAGGAGAGATTTTCGATGGCCTGACCTCCGGCCATTCCTTCTTCGGCACTTCCGAGCTCTCCGAGTTGAGCATCTCCGTAATTTATTGAAAATCCGTCTGCCGGATTATTAGCACCTGGACTATCATAGAGTTCGTAGTCAAAAGTGATTCTGAAACCCCGGGACGATCCTGCTATTGCCGGAACCGAGAAACTGGAAAAGCCCAACCCCTGACCGTCCTTGGTCAGTTGAAGTCTGCCGTCAACTACCTCTGCTGCAGTTCCAGCGATGATGGTACCGTCCTCAAGGTCTAGCGTTCCATCGGGAAAACCATCGAAGCCCTGACGGTAAGAGCTTTCATCAGCTTCGTCTTCAGTAGTCGGATCTGTGCCGTTAGCAATTTCGCTTCCGTCACCAATCCCGTCACCGTCCGTATCAGAATCGTTTGGATCTGTGCCGGGCTGGGTCGTGGGATTCTCGGAGTCGTAAGGAAGTGTTGGGTTTTCAACGCCATCAAGGAGAGTGTCACCGTCCGTGTCTGCAATGAGAGGGTCCGTTCCTGTAGCGTCCGGTCCATCGTAATCTCCTGAGCCGTTTTCGACTCCGTCACTGAGTCCGTCCTCGTCAGTGTCTTCGTTGGTAGGATCAGTTTTATTTTCGTATTCGTCAAAGTCAGTGAGTCCGTCACCATCAAAGTCCCCCGTTCCTGCACCAGGTCCTGGCCCGTCTCCGAGTCCGTTCAAGTCAGTGAGGTTACCTGTCTTTTCATTTTCATAGAAGTCCGGCAAGTTGTCCTCATCATCGTCACCATCAAAGATTCCGACCTGGATGACCAGATTGTCGATGAAGAAGTCCTGGTTCGCGCCACCGACTCGAGAGCTGATGATGAAGTTATGATCATCACTAGCAACAAAGTCAGGAATTTCCACTTCAGTGAAATCCGCGTTAGTGTTCATTCCCGTCGTTGTGAAACTGGCACCCACGTCCGGCTGCCATTGGATTTCAATCGTTCCCTCAACTTTTTCTCCATCATTTAAGATTGGTCCGTTATTAAATGCGAGCTGTTGCAGGTCAGTGCCTCCCGCGACCCCTGAAATATTGACTCCCTGCTCGGCATCAAAGTTCTGCCAAGTGTCCACCTCGAAGGAAATGTTTTCAAAGGCTTGCCCTCCGGCCATTCCTTCTTCGGCATTTCCGAGCTCTCCGAGCTGAGCATCTCCGTAATTTATTGAAAATCCGTCTGCAGGATTATTATTTCCTGGACTATCATAGAGCTCGTAGTCGAAAGTGATTCTGAAACCATCTGGTGAGCCCGGGATTGCCGGAACCGAAAAACTGGAAAAGCCCAACCCCTGGCCGTCCTTGGTCAATTGAAGTCTGCCGTCAATAACTTCTGCTGCCGTTCCAGCGATGACGGTACCATCATCAAGATCTGTCGTTCCATCGGCATAACCATCGAAGTTCTGACTGTAAGTGTTTTCATCACCTTCGTCTTCAGTGGTCGGATCTGTGCCGTTAGCAATTTCGCTGCCGTCACTAATCCCGTCACCGTCCGTATCAGAATCGTTTGGATCTGTGCCGGGCTGTGATTCTGGATCATCCTCATCGTATGGAAGTGTTGGATTTTCAACGCCATCAAGGAGAGTGTCACCGTCCGTGTCTGCAATGAGGGGGTTCGTTCCTGTAGCGTCAGGGCCATCATAATCACCCGTGCCATTTTCTACGCCGTCAGCGAGGCCATCCGCATCGGTATCCTCATTCTGTGGGTTTGTTCCATTTTCATATTCGTCAAAGTTAGTGACCCCGTCATTGTCGGGATCTCCTTCTGCACCATTATCTCCAGTATCATCCCCAGGATCGAGATCGTTAGCCGTTTCCCAGACGTCTGGAAGACCATCCCCGTCACTGTCATCACCGCCGCCGGTCTCAATGATCAAATTATCGATGAATAGGTCCTGGTTCGCTCCACCGACCCTTGCTGAAAAAATGAATGTATGGTCATCGCTTGCAATAAAATTACCGGTTTCTACATCTTCGAAATCGGCGTTTGTGTTAAGGCCTGTCGTTATGAAGGAGGCGCCCTTACCCGGATACCAACTGATTTCCATCGTGCCCTCAACACGTTGCCCATCATCAAGTATTACACCATTTGTGAAAGCGAGTTGGCCCAGATCCCCGCCATTTGAATAGCCTGATATATTGACCCCCTGTTCAACGTCACCGTTCCTCCATGTATCAACTTCAAAAGAAAGATTTTCCTGAACGCCTTTGAGGTTCATGCCTTCCTCAGCACTTCCGAGTTCTCCCATGGCTGCGCCTCCGTAGTTTATCGAAAAGCCGTCAGCCGGATCTTCTGCTCCGACACTGTCAAACATTTCATAGTCAAAAGTCATCCTGAAGCCTTTAGATGAATCCTCCATTGGAGGGACGGAAAAGCTTGAAAAGCCGAGCCCCTGACCATCAATGGTAAGTTGCAAACGGCCATCTTGGATTGAAGCCGCTGCACCAGCGATTATACTGCCATCTCCCAATTCAATTTCGCCATTATCGAAATCATCAAAGTTTTGAGTGTAAATTTCTTCTGATTGAGCAGAAACAGATAGAATGAGTATTGCGGCAACCATTGAAAGGAATTGCCCTAGGTTTTTCTTTAACATAATAAATTGAGGGTTAGTTGTGGGGTTTAAGGTTTCAGCCTGAAGTCTTAAACTATGAATTGGGAATGAGGGGATAATTTTTATTAACTGTATTTCATAGAATATCAGTAAAAACAGGCAAAAAGTCAATATCTGAGCCGATAAAGGACAATATTGTAATGAGAGTAAATAGTACTCAAAAACAATTAATAATATCTGTCTTTTCAGCCTTTAGATCCGTTATCTGTATATATTTTCTGATTATCATATAGGCTCAGACGATATTGTAGGGACTTGAGCAAGTTGGCATCAGGATTTTCTTTTAACAAAGAAATAGCATTTTTTATAGTAGTTACCGCCATTTGAAATTCAGCGTTTGCCGCTTGAGATGCGGCCAAAGTATCCAGAACCTGAGGTATTTTATTACCAGTGTCTCGATTAAGTTGATTGGCCATTTCCAGAGCTTCTTTTGGATTCCGGATTTTTTCTTGTGGGGAAGTGGCAAGGATCCAAGCCAGATTGTTTATGGCGGCTTGATTTTTGGGTTGGTATTTTAAACCGGTACGATAATGAAAGAGGGCTGCACTTTGATTGGTTTTTGAATTGAGTTGAGCTGCCATATTGAAATGACTGAGGGCCAGATTTGAAGAGATCCTTTCAGATTGGGGATTGAGTTTATGAGCTATATTGTAATGGTAGATGGACCCTTCCATGTTTTCTGCCATTAACCAATTACGACCATGTCGTGAATGAATGGATGCTTCATGAGCCATTGAACGTTGCATGGACTTAGGGTGTTTGATGGTCGTTCCTTTGATCTGGGCTGAACGGATGATTCTTTCATTGAGAGTTCCTGCGGAATGGTCCTTGTCCGCAATTAATTGATCCAACTCTAAGGGACCCTTGTAGATCACAGATAGGTTTCCATCAGGGTCAATTAGGAAACTTGAAGGTATAGGCAAAGGCTCGTTGAGACCGATGATCTGGTCATGAAGTCTTTGCAGGAGATTGATCATGGACTCTGTTGCATTGCGTGCCAGGAAAGGGAATTTTACTTTCTGAAGAACATCAGAGATTCTTTTTGGATCTATTCCAGAGTTACTTAATTGATCCACGTTAAGAGCGATCACATCGATCCCTGATTTACGTAAGAGCTCTTCGTTATTACTTAAGTCCCCGAGTTCTTTTATGCATGGAGCACACCAAGTTGCCCAGAGGTTGATGAGTAGAGGATTTTCTTTTGGTAATATTATTCTTTTTCCATCCTTTGTTTGGAAAGTGAAGTTTGGGGCTTTGAATAGCGTGATTGCGGGGACCCTAGCTGTGTCCTTCGGGCTGTTTCTTTGAGCGGCTGATGAAGACAGCTCAATTTTTCCGTTTCTAGGGTGCACTTCTTCTGGTTTTGGATTTCGCTGATCAATTAGATAACGTTTATTTGTTACAATTTTCTGAAAACTATCAATTGATCCGTCCGGCCAGCGAATTTTCATGTCGATTTTTTCTGTTTCAGGGCCTAGCCCAAAATGAACACATTTACTGGACTGGGAGAGGAATCCTTGACCAGCTCTGACCGTTTGAATGAGTGTTGGATTTCCTTTTTTTCCGTTTGGAGTTATTTCAATTCTCGCACCGATCGCGTCTTTGTTAGATGAAATCCCGTTACCTTTTAATCGGAACGAAATGAAATAGTTCTTATTATTATTATCATTTCTCATTAGCCGGAGACGTGGGCCGTTCCTATTTGATATCCATAAGTCTAAGTCTCCATCATTATCCCAGTCAGTTGTGGAGATGGCTCTTCCATCGTCAGGATAGTTCAGGCCGCTAATTCCGGAGATGTCGGCGAAGGTCCCGTTACCAATATTAAGGAAACAGCAGTTTCTTTCGTTTCCGCTGAATGACCGCCCAGCATCCATCATTTCGGATAACTGCCTTTGGCTATTATTATTTTGCGTGGAATCAGCTCCCTCCGAATCAATGGTTTGCGACACGACCTGTCGCCAAAAGAAACTTCACAAGTCTCCCGTCTCTTCCTTTGAGGTCAAATAACCATTGGCAACGACCAGATCCGCTAAAGAATCATTGTTCAAGTCAACGAAATTAGATCCCCATGCCCAACGGCCCATGTTAACACCAGCGCTGATACTCTTATCTTCGAATGAGGATCCAATATTACGCAGCAAAGTATTACCTCTGGCAAAGCGGCGGAAACGGCCTCTGATCTTATTATTAGTTTTTGACTTAAATTGTTGCTGTTCAGTGATTCTATTACCTGCTGCTGAAAACATATTGGAAACGTAGAGGTCCATTCTTCCGTCCCTGTCATAGTCTGCCCATGTTACGGACATCCCGGAAGCGCTATCCTCAGTGTTTGTATTTGCGGCAATGTCTGTGAATTTTCCGGAATCATTTCTATATAGATTATTTCTGCCGTAGTCATTAGCCACATAAAGGTCCTGATCACCATCATTATCAAAATCCTCCCAGGAAGCTGCAAAACTCCATCGATGGTTATTTATATTTAGGCCAACTTCTTCAGTAGCATTTGCAAACGAAAGCTTTCCAGATTCCGTAGTCTCATTCTTAAACAATAGATTGGAGGCACCGTTTTCGGCATCATGATATACGAACTGATTATTGGCTGCTCCTATCGATTCGCCATTGTCTTCTTGCACGTAAGCACAAACATAAAGGTCAAGGAGCCCGTCCTTATCATAATCAGCGGCAGCTAATGATGCTGTTGACCAACTTGTTTTTAGTGCCATTGCTGGGACAAAACGTTTTTGCTGATCATTTTTGGCTATTAAAAGCATTCCGTAAACAGCCACAGCGAGGTCTTGATCACCGTCATTGTCAAAGTCAGCTATTATTGAAGAGCGCGAATCCTCTAGCCAGTCCACGCCCCACTCGGCTGAAACATCCATTAACGTCCCATTTTTTCTTTGGATGAACAACCGATTCGGTAGTCCTGGTTCCTGACACAGATAAATGTCTTCGAGCCCGTCTCCATTAACATCGCCGATAGAAATGCCTGGAGTTCCGAACCGGTTCAGCATGGCCCTGACTGGGAGTCGGCTGAGCCAGTGGTTCATTCCATATGAGAGCTGTGTCTTATAGCAGTCATTAGAATCCAGAGCGGAACCCGTTACATCAGTGAATATTTTTTCTGATTGCGAACTGGTTGTTTGATTAAATGAGAGAACACGTATCTTATCAATCTTAGGTTTTTCTTGTTCTTCATCCCATTGCACTGACCAGCTGGCGTGTTTTTCGATGACGTTTTTTTCTGTTCTAAAATTTAACGAGAAGAGGACTTCGGTAGTAAATTTTTTCTGTGCTGATTCGGTTTCTTTTTTGATGCCAATGATTTTGAATTTAGCATGGTTATCATCATCAGATCCGGTCCGTATCTGTCTGACACTATTAAGTTCTTTTTCTAGGTGTTGAGTTCCTTTCTTTAGCTGATTCTCATTCTTATTTCCTTTATGAACTGTGATGTTTTTGTCTTCAAATATTAACTCAAGGCTCTCAGGGGTTAGAGGGTCTGTTGCAATTCCAGATGTTACAAGATCGTTCAAGGATCCTTCATTAAAGAAAAGGTTCCCAAGTTCTTTCAGTTGCTTATTTGCTTGGTTTGCTAGAAATTCAGTTTCCCATCCATCCTCAGAAGGGTCATCTATTTCTTCCCATTTGGCGGCCTTAATTTTGGATATGACACCCAGTTCATCTGGATTTATATTTTTTTTCTTTGGAGAATTATTTGTTGGATTAGATCGTTGCTCTCCTTGAGTTGAATCTGAAGGATCGTTTTTTGTGCAACCTATTATACATAGAAAGATCACTGTCACAGCGACGAGGGTTCCAAGTGCCTTTGTGATGCGTAACTTTATGTAATTACTAGTGATCACTTGTCTTAAGAAGTTCTTCATACGTTAGAATCAAAACTTAACTACAATACCACGGAATAGTCTTAATATAAGGGATAATATTCTATTCGGCCATTGCAGGTTCCATCTGAAGGTTTGGTTGAGTGTTTTTTGGTAAAGCATTTCAATGAATGAAAAAAGGCTTAAGCCTTTCCTTTAATCTGCTAGATTAATTAATAATGAAATTTACCGCCTTCCATTCGGTATTGCCGGTCTTGTTGCTGTTAAGTATTACAGATTTGGTACTCTTGGCGGACGGCGGTGAGGAGATTTCCAAGAAAAACATTTTCTGGTCTTTTAATGAGCCTAAAAAGCAAACCTTGCCTCAGAAGAGCCCTTGGGGGGTCAATGAGATTGATTTCTTTATTTTTGAGCGTTTGAAGGTGGAGGATTTGTTGCCACAAAGACCAGCTTTAAAGGAAGAATGGATACGGAGAGTTAGTTTGGATCTGACGGGATTGCCGGCCACGACAGATGAAATAGATGCGTTCATATCTGATCGATCCGATCAGGCTTTTGAGAGAGTCGTTGAGAGATTACTGGCTTCATTTCGTTACGGTGAACGCATGGCTTCCTGGTGGTTGGATGGTGCTCGCTACGGTGACAGCCATGGATATGACAATGATCTTGAAAATAGTCAATGGCCTTGGAGGAATTGGGTCATTGAATCATTTAATTCCAATAAGCCATTTGATGTCTTTACCATTGAACAGTTGGCTGGGGACTTATTGCCGAATTCAACGAATGATCAAACCATTGCTACTGGTTTTAATAGAAACCATCGAATTCAAACAGAGGGCGGCGCCATCGATGAAGAGTGGCGAACAGAGTATGTAATTGACCGTGTAGAAACTATGGGCACGGTTTGGCTTGGACTCACTCTTAACTGCGCGCGTTGCCATGATCACAAATATGATCCGATCACCCAGAAGGAGTTTTACCAGTTCTTTGCTTTGTTTAATAATTTAGATGAGAAGGGATTTATTAACAATTTACGTGGCAGTGCCGAACCTAGAATCCGGTACAAGGCCCAGGAATTTGAATTGAATTCGGAAAAAATCCGATCTCAAATAAAAGATAAAGAATCTCAGGAAAAAGAAATCGTTAAACTCGAACAACTATTTCCTACGGTCATGATCATGAAGGAAATGCCTGAGCCTAGGAAAGCATTTGTTTTAGATAGAGGGCAATATGACTCTCCGACCGAAGAGGTTTTTCCTGGCCTGCCGAAATCATTGCCCCCTCTTCAGGAAGGAGAAAATATGAACAGACTTGGTCTTGCCCGTTGGCTCGTCAATGGACGGAACCCTTTCACTTCACGGGTGATAGTAAATCGTTTGTGGGCTCAATTCTTTGGTCATGGAATTGTTTTGACAACTGAAGACTTAGGCACTCAGTCAGAACGTCCCAGCCATCCTGAATTACTGGACTGGCTGGCTGTTGATTTTGTTGAGCATGGATGGGATATCAAAAGGTTAATTAAAAAAATGGTTCTGAGTTCCACATATTCACAGACTCATTCTGTTGATAAAAATAGGCTACAAAAAGATCCCATTAACAGACTCTTGAGTCGTGGGCCGAGGCAAAGACTTCAGGCAGAAATGATACGTGACCAGGCGCTGGCAATTTCCGGCTTATTAGTTGAGAAGCAAGGAGGTCCTAGCGTATGGACCTATCAGCCAAAAGGTTTGTGGGAAGAAATAGAGAAGAGAGGAAAATTTGTTCAAGACCATGGAGAGAAGCTGTACAGAAGGACCCTGTACACAAGAATTCGAAGGACAGTTCCGCATCCTAGCATGATCTTATTTGATATGCCTAGCCGTGAAGTTTGCAGTGTGTTGCGTGCTCGATCCAATACTCCTCTCCAGGCCTTATCATTGCTTAATAATGTCACGTATGTGGAAGCGGCAAAAAAATTTGCTGAAAGAATGATACTTAATGGAAAGAGCATAAAGGATCAGTTGAGCTGGGGATTCCGGACCGCTACTTCGAGGTATCCAACCGAATCAGAAATGACAATTCTGCTAAAGGGTTACGAGCGCCGATTAATGCATTATGAGCAGAACCCTGACCAAGCCAAGGACCTGTTATTAGTAGGTGAGTCTGAGATCTCAAATGAGTTGAATGTGATTAGCGTTGCTGCCATGACCACGGCCGCAAATTTGATTCTGAACCTTGACGAGATAATTAATAAGTGATCAGGGATATCCAAATGCGAATTTTTAGAAATATAATCAGTCAACAGGATCAGTTAAACCGACGAGCTTTTCTACATGGTTCTGCTCATGGCATTGGATCAATAGCACTCGCAGGCTTACTAAAAGAAGAGGTTCAGGGATCAGGTCACCATGTGAAGTATAAGAATTATATTCCAAGAGCTAAACGCGTTATCTATCTTTTTCAGTCGGGAGGTCCTTCGCAGATTGATTTGTTTGACCCCAAGCCTCATCTCGAAAAGAGTCGCGGAAAGGAACTGCCGGATTCGGTGAGGGGAGGACAGCGCATCACGACAATGACTTCGAAACAGAAATCATTACCCATAGCACCAAGTAATTACAGCTATCATAGGTGTGGGCAGAGCGGCACTTCCTTCAGTGAATTGTTACCTAATATTGGGGCCCTGGCTGATGACATTTGCTTAATTCGCTCTATGCATACGGAGGCTATTAATCATGACCCTGCGATTACATTTTTCCAGACAGGTTCTCAATTGGCGGGGAGGCCGAGTATAGGTTCTTGGATGTCATATGGTTTAGGGTCAGTGAACAGGAACTTGCCAAAGTATGTAGTTCTCACTTCTCGAGGAAGCTCTTCGGATGCTCAGCCATTATATAGTAGACTCTGGTCATCAGGTTTTCTCCCGACCGAGCATTCTGGTGTGAAGCTAAGAAATTCTGGAGACCCGGTATATTATTTATCGAATCCTCCCGGAATTAATTCGTCAGTGAGACGTGATATATTACATGATTTAAAATCACTGAATGAAGAGCGTTCAGAATTAATTGGTGATCCTGAAATAGATTCAAGAATTTCACAGTATGAGATGGCCTTCAGGATGCAGTCTAGTGTCCCTGAATTAGTGAACTTCTCGGATGAGACTCAAAGCACTCTTGATCTTTATGGACCTGATGTGAAAAGGCCAGGAACTTATGCAGCGAACTGTTTATTAGCTAGGCGCCTTGCCGAGAGGGGTGTTAATTTCATTCAACTCTTTCATATGGGTTGGGATCATCATTTTAAGCTTTCACAGGATCTGCCGCGACAATGTAGGGACACTGACCGGGCAACTGCAGGATTAATTATTGATTTAAAGCAGAGAGGATTGCTTGATGATACTCTGGTCGTTTGGGGAGGAGAGTTTGGACGAACTGTTTATGCTCAGGCACCCGAGAAGAATGGTGGCCGAGATCATCACCCTAGGTGCTTTACAACGATGCTTGCTGGTGGAGGAGTCAGAGGCGGCCACGTTCATGGTGCCACAGATGATTATTGTTATAATGTTTTGGATGACCCGGTCCACGTCCATGACCTTAATGCCACTATTCTTGGATTAATGGGCATTAATCATGAATCTTTAACTTTTAAGTACCAGGGTCGTCAGTACCGACTCACTGATGTGCATGGCAAAGTTGTACAGGAGATTATTGCTTAGGGTCTATTACTTCTTGCCAATGCAGTAGAGAACTTCTTGTCGGACATCTCCCACATTTTCGGCAACTCTTGCAAAAATTTTGCTATCACATATGACGGGCGTTGCAAACACCTGGTCTCCAAGTTTGTTCTTAGCAATGACTTTGAACTTCTTTGGATCAGCAGCAAAAACAGAGAAGTTTCCATTTTCGTCAACTGCATAGATTCTTTCGCCGACCATGACCGGTGATGCGCTAGTGGTTCGATTGAGCCTTTCTTTCCACATGTTTTTACCAGTTTCAGAGTTCCAGCACATTGCATTTCCATTATCCATCACTGCGTAAAGATAACCGTTTTTCACTATCATTGAAGGAACGTAGACACGACTGATGTTTTCCCAGATCACTTTTCCTGAACCATCAGCGCTGATCGCTGAGACATGATTTCTGGGATATCCACCGCTCGTAAAGACGCGTTTTCCATCCGTCACAATCGAACTTACACACTCAGTAGTTGATCCGGATATTTCCCAGAATTTCTTACCCGTATTTGGATCAAGGCTAGTCACTAAATTACATCCTTGGAAAACCAGTTCATCCCTACCATTGAGTTCATAAATTACGGGTGATGTGTAATTGGGTTCTTTGGGACGATCTACTTTCCATACGACCTTTCCATTGCTACGGTTCAAACCACAGATGGCGCCACCGCTCTTGTTGTCAGCAGACACTATCACAAGAGATTTATATATGGCAGGTGATGTGGAAAAACCTTGGTGAAGTATGTAATCACTGATCTTTTGTTGCCAGATCTTATTACCATTATAATCGAACGCAGTTGTGTAAACTATCCCTTTATTCAGAAAATTGATATAGACTAACTTGCCGTCAGTCGCAGGTGTAGAAGATGCTTGGCTTGCTTTCTTGTTGGACTTTTGAGGAAATCCTCCCCGATGCACTTCCTTGCTCCATATCTCTTTTCCGTTCAGTCTATTGAGGCAAATTAGAGTCTGTGTTTTTACTTTTTCATCTGCCGTTGCTAGAAATATTCGATCACCATAAATGGTAGGTGAGCCGTGCCCTCTTCCTGGGACCTTAGTTGACCAGATAACATTTTCCTTAGAGCTGAACTTGATGGGAGGATCTTGATTCGAATCAGCAATCCCGTCATGTTTTAGGCCTCGCCATTGTGTCCAATCACTTCCTTTCGCATGCTGGTTACCGGGTGTGAAAGTAATAATAATTGCGAATGCTGAGGATAATATTTTTCGCGCTTTCATTTTTTTATCATAAAGAGATTTTAAAGTATACTGCAACTCGTAACGTATCAGCTGCATTAATTTGTCTTATTATTTTTCTTTCCTCGTTTGATTTATTTTATTCTCCAAGAAACTTTTCCGTATAACGGAAAGGGTCGAATATCTTATACTTATATCTTTTTTGACATTGGATAGGATTTGTTCATCTATGAAATTTAATACGTAACGCGTTAAGGTCATCAATTCCCATGGCCCAAGGCTGATCGAAGTGTGAAACTACAGAGACATGAAGAATCGGTTCTTGCTTGACATGCGATTTATTTTCGTTGGTTTGTCCAAATAGGTCTATCAACAATACACATAATGCGGTACAAAGCTTCAAGCTGAAGATTGTTATTGTTGATTTCATATTGGAAGCACGTTTAGGATCAGGTTTATCTTTAACGGATAAATATCTGTAGGCTATCGCGTCAAATACGTCAGCGCATTACAAATAACCTGATTGGCTGAGCGATAATTATTTACAGTGAGATCGCGTATTTCATCAGCACTTTGAATGTATTTTCCTGTACCAAGATCATCACTGCCGTTTTGGATCATTTCGTCAACTGATTGGGGAGTCATTTCCAAATGAAATTGTAAGGCTATCACATTAGAACCGATCTGAAATGCCTGGTTCTTACAACCTTCGCTTTCAGCAATGTGAATTGCCCCTTCAGGCAGATCAAAGGTTTCTCCATGCCAATGAAATACTGTCAATGTTTTGGGTAATTCAAAACCCCCATCTGCTGAATCTGTAAATTTTATTGGGAACCATCCAATTTCTTTATATTGATTATTATATATTTTTGATCCTAGTGCTTCGGCAATGAGTTGAGCGCCTAAACAAATACCAAGGATGGGAGTTTTATTATTAATTAGATTACGAACATATGCCTTTTCTTCTGTTAGGTAAGAGTACATTTCTTCATCAAGAACACTCATCGGTCCCCCCATGATAATGGCTAGATCTATTTCATTTGCTCTTACTGGGTCAAATTTTTCATAGCACTTTGTATGGTTAATTTCAGCTCCCTCATTATCAAGCCATGATTCCATGCAGCCTATTCCTTCGTAGGGAACGTGTTGCACTATTTGAACTTTCATCTGCTTATAGTTGTTTCGAGAAGGAAATAGAGGACAAGTATTCTAGGAAAATGACCATTTGTCCCTAATCAAAATTCAAGAATTCCGGGTCTTTCAGGCAATCAATTCGTTAAGCACTTTACCACCGATGTCCGTTAATTTTCTTATCCTTCCAGCATGCTGATAGGTTAAGTCCGTGTCATGCATGCCCATCAAATTCAGAATAGTTGAGTGAACGTCTCGAACATGTATAGGTTCGCCATTGCCAGCAGAGCGTAGGCTATATTCATCAGTAGATCCTGCAGTTGATCCGGCTTTGACATTGCCTCCTGCCATCCACATGCAAAGAGCATAAGAATTGTGTTCCCTACCTGGATTATTGCCAAGTTTAGAGCTGTTGACGAATGGAGTCCTTCCCATTTCAGAAGCCCAGACTATTAAAGTTTCTTCTAATAATCCTCTTTGGCTCAGATCCTTGAGTAGTCCTGCGATCGGCTTGTCCACTTCTCCTGAATGTTTAATCATTCCCCCCTTTACGTTTCCATGATCATCCCAGCTATGAGATCCGATTTGAACTCCGTGAACGAGAAGAGAGTATCGAACTCCCCGTTCAACGAGCCTCCGAGCCAAGAGGCACTGCCGTCCAAAACCTGCTGTCTTTTCATTGTCCAGACCGTAAAGCTCACGGATATGGCTTGGCTCATCGGAAATATCAACAATTTCGGGTGCAGCGGTTTGCATTCTGAAGGCCAATTCATAGGCGCTGATTCTAGCTTCTAGTTCTGAGATATTTGATCTTTTTGCAAGGTGCAACTCATTTAGACTTTTGATAACATCAAATTCCTGGCGCTGTTCTGCTTCGGTGAGGGAGTGGGGGCGATTCAAATTAAGTATTGGACTTCCTTGATCACGCAGAAGTGTTCCCTGATAAGCTGCTGGAAGGTATCCGTTGGCCCAGACTGCAGCACCATTACAAGGCGCGCCCCTAGGATCTTGTATGACGACATATCCTGGCATGCTTTGATTTTCTGTACCGAGCCCATATTGAATCCAAGATCCTACGGAAGGACTTCCAGGAAATTGGCTTCCTGTTGTGACATGATAAGTCGAGGGTCCATGATTCTGATTGTCTGTTTTAATGCCATGTATGAAGGCAAGTTTATCCGCTTGAGTTGCAAGGTCTGGGAACAGTTCTGACATCCAACGTCCAGACTCTCCGTGTTGAGCAAATTTAAATGGGCTTCCAACGCAGGAATGTGCAAAAGATAACCGTCCCTGGAGTTCACCACTTACTCCTGGCGTCCCGGGAATTTGCTTACCATGAAGTTCGCGGAGTCTTGGTTTGTTTTCAAAAGAATCCATTTGTGAGACACCGCCTTGCATGAAAAGAAAAATACAATGCTTGGCCTTTCTCGGGAAATGTTGCTTTTGAGGTTCGAGAGGATTGGTCTTGGGTTGGCCTATTGTTTTGCCGAGAAGGTCGTCTGCTAGAATGCCACTAAGCCCTAAGGCACCTATACCATTCCATGAACGGTGAAGAAAGTCCCGGCGCGTTTGGCAAAGAGGCTCAGTCAACATAGGTAAATTCTGTGGTATTATATAATATTCTGCTGAGGCCTACTAGTTTTTCTTCGTTTGCAGCATAGGGAAGGAGTTCTTTAATTTCTTCTTCACTGGGTTGGCGACTTAAAGCAATATAGAAAGCTCTTTTTATTCTTTTAGTGGGATCATTCCCAGCCTCTTTCACAATTCGTTTCGCAAAATATTCGGATTCTTCATTGGCAAAATTGCCATTATACATTGCTAGTGCTTGGAGTGGGGTCACTGAGCTTTGTCTGCGTGGAATTGTATCTTCACATACCAAAGCATCAAAAGTTTGCAAGAAGGGCATTGATAATGTGCGTTGTTGATAAATATAAATGCTGCGCTTCCTTCCTTCCTTACCTGGGTCCGTTGCCCATTTGCTATTATCATACTTAACTCGATCGGCAATATCACCTGGGAGAGGTGGGAATATAGGTAATCCGAACATGTCTGGATTGAGTCGACCACTGGTGAAAAGTACAGAGTCTCTAATTGCTTCAGCTTCAAGTCGCCGACGATTGAACCTAGAAAGAAGTGAATTGTTGGGATCCTTTGCAAGTGCGTTAGGATCAATGCGCTTAGAATCTTGTTTGTATGTACTAGAATTAACCATTAAACGATGCATTTTCTTCAGGCTCCAGTTTTCTTTTACAAATCGTATTGCGAGCCAGTCCAAGAGGTCTTGGTGAGACGGTCCTCCGCTCAGTTTGCCAAAATCACTTGGGGTTGCGACAATGCCGCGACCAAAGTGGCGGCCCCAGAGCCTGTTCATCATTACTCGAGCTGTTAGAGGGTTCTCAGCACTCGCGATCCATTTCGCCAGGGCCATTCTTCTGCTTCGGGTAGGCCAGCGTTTGAACGGGTCTAGACGAATCTTTGCAGGTTCCTGATCCCCTGTTATGCAACTGAGGAAACCAGCCTCGACTACCTCACCAGGGTTATCATATTCACCACGTATCATGACTCTTGAAGTGGGAACTCCCGGTTCATATGGTGGTCCAAAAGAATGGCGAAGTGACATTGCCATTGGTCGTAGCCTTTTGAGATGTTGTTTGGTGTGAGGAACCTTCTTTTTCAGTTCATTATACCTGTCTCTTTCAGCTTCAGTGATCTTATCATTGTTTCTATTATTTACCCATCCATCTAATTCTACCTTGCCCTTATCTGGATTTACATTGTTGGTCATGCGTGTCTTAAATTCGCTGGTCAATTTATTTAATTCTCCTTGCATGCTCTCAAACTCTTGGCGTCTTTTATTAGCCCACTCCTTTTCACCCTTACGATAAAAATCAGCCGGCAGTGGTCCTCCAATTTGGAACCCATCTCCTCTTTCTGGAGGCATGATTTGAACTGTATTAAAAAAGGCTTTCATCCGGTAGAAATCCTTTGTTGGAATTTGATCGTATTTGTGATCGTGACACTTTGCACATCCAACGGTGAGTCCCAGAAATACTGAGCTAGTAGTTGAAGTCATTTCGCTTAGTAATTCATGTCTCGTTTCATCACCTCTCGGTTCAGTGAATGGCGCTAATCGCAAAAAAGTCATCGCCACAATTTTTTCTGCCGATGCGATAGGTATTTCCCCGGCACCCATAATTTCCGTGAATTCGTCTCCGGCTAGTTGCTCTTTGATAAATAGATCATATCGCTTGTCTCTGTTTAGGGAATCAATGACATAGTCTCGATACCGCCAAGCATAAGGCATGTCCGGATCCCCTTCATAGCCTGCCGTGTCTGCATAACGCGCCAGATCTAACCAGAATCGGGCCCAACGTTCGCCGTACCTTGGATCTTTAAGTAGATCATCAACTAATGTACTGTATGCGTTTGGATCCTGATCATTAATGAAAAATTCGATCTGTTCTGGTGTTGGAGGTAATCCAATCAGATCAAAGTACAATCTTCGGATCAATGTTTGTTTTGAAGCTTGAGGGGAAAGAGTGAGATCCTTTGATTCCAGTTTCTGGATAATAAAAGAATCAATTTCATTAGTGATTTTGTCAGCGTCTTTAACTTTAGGCACAGAAATGTTCTCAGGCTTGAAAAAAGGCCAGCGTTTTTTCTCTTCTGTGGATTTGTCAGCAAAACCTAACAGAGGAGATAAGACCCCTAAAAAAATCAAAGTAGCTTTAGGGATTAATTGATTAGTTGTGCGCCATTTACGCATGTTTGAAGGATAACAATGAGGAGACAATCAAATCAAACATTAATCATTGCCAGAATTGAACGGAAATATGAGTTTTTAGATAAAATTCAGAGTTCTTCCTTGTTAGGATCTATTTCGATCGATTCAGAATCTTCAAGAGTGCTAGAGAAGAGTGACTGCATGCATGTGGCTTTAGTTGAGCTGATGAATGTAGTGCAATACATTGCACCAATGAGTTCATTAGATTCATTGGTAAATACATAAGTTCCAGATTCTCTTGTTTTAGGGGTTAAGAATAAAACTTCAAATGCCATGATGGACACTTCGTTGATGGTTCCTGTTTCAGTGGGTTCGGTTAACTGAACTAATTGCCATGGTTCTCCATGCTTTGGTAGTCCAATTCCTCGGGCCAAGAGCATTTTCCCCAGATACTGAACTAGAACTTCTCTTCTTGGAATTTTAGGAAAGTCAGTATTTTCGCTCATTAATCATTAAATGAATAAATTTTATACTAAGAATAAAAAAAATTCGAATTTTTCAAGTTTCAAATCATAAAAAAAGACTCTCCCCGATAACGGAGAGAGTCTTTACTGTTTAATTTTAATTAACTTACGGCAACAGCGTCTGGTCCTTTTTCTCCTGTTCTGATGCGAACTGCCTCTTCGATAGGTGACACAAAGACTTTTCCGTCTCCTATCTTTCCTGTATTAGCAGTTGAAACTATTTTATCAATGACGCCTTCTACTTGTTCATCATCCACAACGATTTCAAGTTTGACCTTTGGTAAAAAATCTACTGTGTATTCGCTCCCGCGGTATATTTCCGTGTGACCTTTTTGACGACCAAAACCTTTAACTTCAGTTACGGTCATGCCCTGTATGCCTATTTCGGATAGAGCTTCCTTAATGTCTTCGAGTTTGAATGGTTTAACTATCGCTTCAACTTTTTTCATTTTATTATAGTCGTGTAAGGTTGGTCCCAGCAAAGACACCAAGAAATTGATGATACTTTTTTGGGAATTCTATATTGGAATTAACTATAAAGCTGATCTTGTGCCAACTTGAAAAATAAGATGCTAAATCCATTAATTTTTTATTTTAGAAATATTATTATTAAGAACTTATCAAAAGTCATATCAAAATAATGCATTACTCGATGTTTAATGCCCCATAGATGCATTATTTGAATCAGTAAAAAGGTGTCGTTTTGCTTTTAAAGGTTTTATAGTTATTTCTATTAATCTTAATTTAGAACGCTAATTTCACTCATATAGATGAAACTTTATATCATTTCTCCCATTTTGTTTGGTTTAGTTACCCTTGCAGGATGCTCAAAATCCAATGATCAAGACTCGGCCAATTCCCAGAAACTTGAATCGAATGATAAGGAAAACCCCCTAGTTTCCGAAAATTCTGAGGGGCCTTGGAGTGCCGATGGGCAGAGCGTTTTGCTTAAAGCCAAATGGATTAGAGGAAAGTCTTATGTTTTTCGCCAGACAACCAATATGGAAATGGAGCTTCCTATCGCTGGACCTGAAGGCTCAAAAACCAAAATGTCCATGGATTTTAATGTGGATGTGTCTGACAAAAAGGAATCGGAGAATAAGAAAATGAGTGTTCGGTTTACTAAAGTGAAAATGGAGATGTCGATGGCGGGTCAGAACATGGTCTATGATTCTGAGGACCCAGAAAAACAGAGTGCTCTGCTAAAAAATGCTTTCGGAGATTTTGCCAATCAGAAATTTGAAGCCGAATTTGATAAGGATGATAATTTTCTTAGTGTCGATGGGAATGCGAAAGGTGCCGCACCAGCAGCGGCAGGAATTGGTGGGTTAGGGAACGAAGAAATTGGGAATATGTTAAAACAATTGGGAGACTTTGGTTTTCCTGACAAAGTCGTTGAGCCTGATGCCAAATGGCAGCATGGGCAAGAGTTGAGTATGCAGCAAATGGGTAAAATGAAGATGACAATTGATTATATTTATAAGGGGCCGAAGGATCATAAAGGGAAAAAACTTGCAGAAATAGTTTTTCAGGGAATTGCAGATAGTGATGGGGAGGGAGTACTAGTGTCGTTTAAAGATTCAAAGATGAGTGGTACTATGTTATTCGATCCTGAATTGGGAACAGTGGTTCAGAGTAATAGTTCTGTTGATATGACAATGTCGATTGGCGGTGAACTTGGAGCTGAAATGGATACAAAAACTAGTTCGTCCTATTCACTCATTTCAATTGACTAGCTTTTTGCTGAGGAAAAAAAGTTCATTAGATTTGTTATAAGTTCGTAGAGCTAATTGATTTCCCTGATCTCATTTATTGAAGGGAATAAGGGTATTGGGTGCTAGAATTTTAAAAATCTTTTTGTTCTGAACGAACAGGCTTGCTAGAAGAGCCTCCCTTTATTACTACCTAATGAGAGCCTTTTTCATTGAGGCTTAAAAAACATAATGTCTGATTCTTTCGTTCATCTGCATCTTCATACAGAGTATTCATTACTCGATGGGGCCGTGCGCATTGGCGATCTTATGAGTAAAACTCTTCGATGTAAGATGCCTGCAGTCGCAATGACTGATCATGGAAATCTTTATGGGGCAATTGATTTTTATAAACAGGCTACGAAAGCAGGCATAAAACCAATCATTGGGTGTGAAGTTTATTTGGCGCCTGGATCTATGAAAGATAAGAAAAAAGTGCCGGGATTGCCTAATGCGCATCACCTCACACTTCTGGCAAAGGATGTTTGCGGTTATGAGAATTTGGTGAGGCTTGTTAGCCAGGCGCATTTGGAAGGACAGTATTATAAGCCGCGGCTTGATAAGGAGCTTTTGGATAAATATTCGCAAGGAATTATTTGTCTAAGTGGATGCATTAACGGTGAGATTAACTACTGGATACAACAAGAACAAATAGACATCGCTAGGGAGAAGCTTGGTGAGTTTGTGGATATTTTTGGGAAGGATGATTTTTATCTCGAGATGCATGACCATGGCATGGATCAGCAACGTCTGTGCAATCGACAGCTTTTATCTTTTTGTGGTGAATTTGGTTTGAAACCTGTGGCTGCAAATGATGTGCATTTTCTGAACCGCAAGGACCATGAAGCACATGATGTTTTAATTTGTATTGGAACTGGAAAGATGGTGCTTGATGAGAATCGAATGAGATATTCTCCGGAAGTTTATTTTAAGACGGCCAAGGAAATGCGTCAGTTATTTAAGGAGATTCCAGTTGCTTGTGATAATACGCTCGAGATTGCCGACAAGATTGATTTTAGGATGAAACTGGATTCGACTAGTTCAGAGCGGTATCCAGAATATGAAATTAAAACAGAAGTTTCTCGAGAAAGCTATTTCCGTGATTTATGTGAAGTGGGTCTAGCCGATAGATATGGGAAAGAGAGAGCTGAAACTGATAAAGAACTTCAGCAGCGGTTGGATTATGAGATTGGAATCATGGAGCGGATGGGTTTCGTTTCCTACTTTTTGATTACCTGGGACTTTATTAAGTGGGCAAAAGATAATGGTATTCCGGTGGGCCCGGGTAGGGGCTCAGCGGCAGGATCATTGGTCGCTTATGTGCTTGGAATTACGGATCTGGATCCGATCCGGTTTGGCTTAATTTTCGAGCGTTTTCTTAACCCGGAACGTGTGAGTCCTCCTGACGTGGACGTTGATTTTTGTCAAACCAGAAGGCCTGAAGTTATTGAATATGTTCGGCAGAAATATGGTGAACGGTGTGTATCTCATATTATAACTTTCGGTACCCTTGGGGCCAAGAGTGTGATCCGTGATGTGGGTCGCGTGCTGGGTTGGAGTTATGGTGATGCTGACAGGGTTGCTAAAATGATCCCCACTGAATTGGGCATTACGCTTGCCGGGGCACGCAAAAAAAATCCTGAACTTAAGGCAGCCATTATTAATGAACCTCCAACTGAGCAGTTATGGGAATATGCTATGTTTTTGGAGGGCCTCACTCGTGGCGTTGGTATTCACGCGGCAGGAATAGTCATTGGCGATTGTGAACTGGATGTTCATGTCCCCCTGACTCGAGGCAATGATGGTGAAGTGGTGACTCAATATGCGATGAAGCCACTTACTGATCTTGGTATGCTCAAGATGGATTTTCTAGGATTGAAAACGCTTACCGTGATACAGGACACCGTTGAATTAATACGAAATAAGGTTTCAGATTTTGATATATCTAACATTTTATTAGATGATGAACCTACCTTTGATCTCCTTAATGCTGGTGAAACTTGTGGAGTTTTTCAATTGGAATCTGGGGGAATGGTTTCATTATGTAAGCAGTTTGGGGTTAACCGGATTGAGGACATCATTGCACTAATTGCACTTTATCGTCCAGGCCCAATGGAGCTCATTCCGAACTTCATTGATCGTAAGAGAGGGAAAAAGAAAGTTCAATATTTGCACCCTTTGCTCGAAGAGGTGTCGAAAGAAACGCACGGCATCTTGATTTATCAGGAACAAGTACAGAAGGCTGCCAATCTTTTGGCTGGTTATAGTCTTGGAGATGCTGATCTTTTGCGCCGAGCCATGGGTAAGAAGGATCCCGAAGAGATGGCAAAGCAGCGCCATGTATTCGTTGAAGGGTGCAAGAAAGTAAATGAGATACCCGAAGGACAGGCTAATGGAATATTTGATCTACTCGAAAAGTTTGCTGGGTATGGATTTAATAAGTCTCACTCTGCAGCTTATGGGCTGATTAGTTATCAGACTGCATATTTGAAGGCAAATTATCCGGTTGAGTTCATGGCGGCCCTTCTCTCAAATGAAATTAACAACACTGAAAAGATTGCGGTATTTGTTGAGGAGTGTAAAACGATGGGCATAAAGGTCTTACCTCCTGACATCAATAAGAGCGAACTTAAATTTGCTCCTGGTCATGCAGAGGATGGCAAGAAGAGTTCTATTAGGTATGGGCTGGCAGCTATTAAAAATGTTGGTAGCGCGGCCATGGCTTTAGCTATTGAAGAAAGAACAAAGAATGAGGAATATGTTTCACCTGATGATTTTGCGAAACGGTTAGAATCAAGAACAATAAATAAGAAGATATTGGAATCCCTTACAAGGGCCGGAGCATTTGACTTTTCAGGAGAAGAACGCGCGCATTTATTTGCCAGAATTGATTTGATTATAGCCGCGGCTTCAACTGCCCAAAAGGATCGAATTGCTGGCCAAACTTCACTCTTTGCAGAGGACATGGATTTTGGTTCTGCTTCTGTTAATTTGTCTTCCAATAATACAATTGAATATGAGCCTTGGACCGAAGAGGAAATTTTATTTTCAGAGCGTGAGCTGCTGGGATTTTATGTTACGGGACATCCTCTAGATTCTTATAGACAGCTTTTTAACAAAGATAAATATAAGAGGCTTTCAGAATTGCAGGACCTCAAAGAGCGACGCAAGTATGATTTTATGGGGCGCATTGCTGGCGTTGATAGAAGATATACAAAAAAAGCCGGCAAGCCATTTGCGATCCTGACATTTGAAGGTTTTACAGGGCAGTCTGAGATTATGGTTTGGCCAGAAGTTTTCGAAAGATCAAATGAATTACTTCAAGTCGGTGCCGTTATTGAATTGCATGCCAAAGTTGAAATTGATTCAAGATCTGATGCGAAGAGGTTAACTGCGGAAAGAGTCCGTCTTTTGGACAAACCTAATGAAGCTTCAATAAAAAATCAGAATGGGAATAGGTTCGATCCTGATAGTACAAGTTCAGCCACCGCAAAGAATGGGGACTTACCAAAGGAGACATTAACTTTATATCTTCAAAGCTCGCAGCATGGCTCAGAAGATTTACAGAAGATCCGTTCTATTTTATGCCAGCATCCTGGTGAAGTGTCAGTGCAATTGCACATTGAGATGGCTGATGGGAACGAGGTCAAAATGGATATGGGATCACGATTTTTGGTCTTAAATAGCTTAGAATTACGCGAAAAATTGGGAAGTTGGATTAAGGATTAGAGTTTTGTTCAAAAAAAATTGAACAAAATGATTAAGGGCCTATCTTACTGGCCCTTTTCTTTATGAGTTCAAGCCCACAAACTTCGATTCAAAATCCTGAGCAATTGTCTCAGAAATTAACGAATTCGAATTCAGATCAACTCGAAATAATCCAAAGAGAAGTGATAGCTCTTTTTGTTAATGGGGTTCGAGTTTTAGGGCTGCCTAAATCCGTTGGGGAAATTTACGGTTTGTTATTTATTTCGCCTGATCCTCTTGCCCTAGATGTTATTGTAAGCAAGTTGGAAATTTCCAAGGGATCCGTGAGTCAGGGTCTGCGGTTTCTTCGTAATCTGGGGGCGGTGAAACCTGTATATGTGAGCGGAGACCGAAGGGATCATTTTACAGCTGTGGCTGAGCTGAAGAAGCTTGCTAATGGATTTATAAGAGGTGAACTGAATCCTAATCTTGAAAGTGCAACTCTCAGATTGGATGAACTGAAGGTCATGGCAAATAATGACACTTCCCCAAATTCAGATTTTTTTCAAGAACGCATAAGACGTATTGGGAACTGGCGACGCAGGGGTGGAATGCTATTGAAAATTGTGAATAGGTTTCTTGGGAGGACAACTCGGGTATAATTTCTGAGCAAATTCGTAATAATGGATAATTATATTTTATCAGAACCTCGGTGGTATGTTTTAAGGACTCGCCCTAAATCTGAGCACATTGCGGCTAAAGGGCTTGCCTGTCGTTCAGGGATCGAAGTTTATTGTCCGCGCCTAAAATTCCGTAAGATAACTTCCCGAGGAAAGGTCACTTTTACTGAGGCGCTTTTCCCAGGATATATGTTTGCTTATTTTTCTACTCAACAACATTTGCGAACCGTGAGTTATTCTAATGCTGTTTTGAATGTACTTAAATTTGGTAATCAATGTGCATCTGTTTCCGATTTGGTAATTTCACAATTGCGTGAAATTATGGGAGGGGAAGATCTGAAGAACATTGAAATTAGTCCTGAGCTTGGCGAGGAGGCAGAGATTTGTTTTGGCCCATTCAAGGGAATGCGAGGGACTGTCTCTGATTTATGTCATGCGGATAAAAGGGTATGGGTACTTTTAGATTTTCTTGGACGCGTGAATAACGTTCAAGTCCCAATAGCTGATGTGAAAGCAAAGCAGAATCCAGTCATTGCTTTAAACATTCACTGATGCATATCTAATAATAGGAAAGAATTGAATATTTCCTTATATCAAAAAGTGAATCGGTTTCTTGCAGAAATGAGCATGAATGACCGGGGGCGGTAGCTTGATTAATTGAATTATCGAAGAATTGAAAACTGCAATCGACAACCAGAGCCTTGATAAAAGAGTCAATGTACTAGGCGTAGGTATTAGCCCGATTAACCTAGATACGGCATCTGAACTTATACACGCGGCTATACAGTCAGAGTCACAAGGTTATGTAGGGGTGACAGGGGTGCATGGTGTCACGGAAGCTCAATCTGATTCTTTATTTAAAAGAATTTTGAATAATACGTTTTTAAATACTCCGGACGGCATGCCAATGGTTTGGTATGGGAAAATTCTTGGGTATGAGGGCATTTCCAGAGTTTATGGCCCGGATCTTATGTTGCGCATATGCTCTGAGTCTGTTGAGAATGGGGTCCGTCATTTTTTCTATGGTGGTAGAGAAGGCGTTGCGGAAAAACTAAGAGATGAATTAACAAAAAAGTTTCCCGGATTAGAAGTAGTTGGAACATATACCCCGCCATTTAGGCCGTTAACTGAGGATGAAGAAATGAGTGTCCGTGACCTTATTAATGTTTCGGGTGCTCACTGTGTTTGGGTTGGTCTTAGTACACCAAAGCAAGAAAAGTTTATGAGCAATATTTTAGGGAAGTTTGGCAAAGAAGGCGATGGCTCATTTGAAGGAGCAAAAATATTCTTTGGTGTGGGTGCGGCTTTTGATTTCCATGCCGGACTGATTCCTCAGGCTCCATTCTGGTTGCAGTCTTGTGGGATGGAATGGTTTTATCGGCTTTGCAAAGAACCTAAGCGGCTTTGGAGGCGATACTTAAAGAATAATCCATTATTTATAATGAGGGCAATTTTGCAGCTTTTTAAGTTGCGTAATTATCCTTTGCGGGTGCCTGATGATCATTAACTTGGAATGTTCAGCGATAAAACATCTAGTAATATTTAATCAAATGCTTGGCGAGATTTGCTAGTTGTAATAATATTTTAATTATGAGGACCTGGAATATAATTTTTGTGACATTGCTTCTAATGTCTGCAATTGAGATTCGAAGCCATGCTCAAGAATCAAATCTTGATCGGCTCAAGGCAGGATTTAACAACAAAATCGATGAAGTTCTTAACCCACTCATTAAGAGGCATCTACAATCATTGCTTAATTTGGAAAAAACTCTTGCCCAGCGACAGAAACTTGAAGATGCCTTATTGGTCAGAGAAGAGAGGACGCGCCTTTCCTCGGCCAAAGGCACAGCAGTTTTAGTGGGATTGCCTGATGCTCCATCTCAGCTGAAGACGCTCGCATCCAGATTCCAAAGAGAGTCTTTGTCTCTAGTCAGGAGTTGGGAAAGTAAATACGAAAAAGCATTAATGAGTCTTGAAACTAGACTTACGAAATCAGCTAAATTAAATCAGGCGTTACTCGTAAAAAAAGAATTAAAATTGTTCCGTGACAAGATTGCTTTGCGCGATGGAAATGATGGAGGAGACGCAAAGAGTGAAAAATCAGGTAAAGTTGATTATGCGCTTATCTCGGAGGGCGCGACTGCAAAGGCTCCGCAATCCGCTGAATCGTTAATCGATGGTGATTTAAGGCACAGTGGAAGTGAAGGGTTTGCTTGGGGTTCTTATCCGTCGGAGTTCATTGTTACTTTTCCAAAGAATAGGAAAATAGGAGAAATAAATTTTCTTCTATATGACAAAGATCGATCAAGGAAGTATGCCTATCAGCTTTTTGTCTTACGCCGTGAAGGAGGTGATTGGGAGATGATATCTGACCATTCAGAGAAGCCTTCCAGTGGCTGGCAGAAACATAATTTTTCTCCAGCTAGCTTAAAGAAAATAAAGATCATTGGGCTATTTAACACAGCAAATAAAAACTTTCAGATCGTTGAGATTGAGGCGCGTTAAGAGGACCCGTTAAAGGTACCGCTTCGATCGGTTGGGAAATCCTGTTGTTTGGATTTCTTTACAAAATAAACATTCATGTCTCGCATTCAGAAGACAGCTTATCTTTCTGCATCACAGGTAATTACAACTTTGTCTACACTTGCCGTTGCCGTGGCTCTTTCACGTGTATTGGAGACCAAGGCAGAGTATGGGACTTACCAACAAACCTTACTCGTATACACATTCATAGCACCCTTATTGGCTCTAGGATTGCCAGCGGCGGCCTTTTATTTTGTTCCAAGGAATCAAGGCAAAGAGAGGAGCGTTTTGATTAATGGGCTGGTGGCATTAATAACCAGTGCTTTATTGTTTGCTTTGTTTTGCGCTACCCTAGGGCCTCTTTTTATACCTAGTTGGTTCGGCAATTCAAATCTTGTGCGGACTATTCCGTGGCTGGCGATTTACGGACCGGCGACTCTGATCCTGATCTTTATTTCTTCTGCTTTGGTTGCGGTAGGTCGCCCTAAGACAAGCGCTTTATTCACAGCAATTTTCAGACTGTTCATGGCTTTGTCAGTTGTGTTGTCAGCTGTTATTTATGCTTCGGTAAATATTTCTTTGGGCGTTCAGGCTGTGGTATGTTTGGCAGGAGCAATTCTTGGCATAGGGGTCCTTTGGCAAGCTACATCAAAAAGTGAAAGTGCGTCCTTATTGCCTTCATTGAGCGGTGTTAGCACGCAATTAAAGTATGCGGTTCCTCTTGGTCTTGGAGCAATGCTAGAGGGCATGGCTTTGGCTATTGATAAAGTGATAGTATCTTTATTTTGTTCTACTGAAGAGTATGCAGTTTTTGTTAATGGTGCTATGGAAGTTCCTTTAATAGCGGCGATAACAGTGGCTGCAGGAGCAGTAATGTTGCCCGAAATTGTTACTGCATTCAGTAAAAATGATCGGTCTAAGGCCCTTGGATTGTGGAAACTAATGGTAAAGAGAGTGGCTTTATTTTTATTACCCGCAGGTTTTCTCTTTTACTTGGTTTCTGAGGAATTGATGGTGGTCCTTTATTCGGAAAGCTTTAAGGAAAGTGCTGATCCTTTTAGAATTTATATGCTAATGCTTCCAGCTAGGGTCGCTTACTTTGGTATGTTATTTCAAGGTGCTGGAAAGACACACCTTGTTCTTTTAAGGGCAATTATAACGCTTTTTTTAAATACTATGATTACGTATTTCTTGGTAAGCAAATTTGGGATGTCTGGAGCGGCTTGGGGAACTGTGGCGGTTGTTTGGTTTTTTGTTGTTCCTTATTGTGTGATTCAATGCAGTAAATTTGTTGAAGTTAGATGGAATGCTCTTCTGCCTTATCGTTATATTTTGGCTGTAGGAACAGTTTCAGCAGTAGCAGCACTAGGTGCTTGGTATTTGAGTGGTCTTTTTGAGATTAGATCAGCATTATTTGCAGGCATGCTCAAAGGTTTTATTTATACCTTTGGGGTAAGTATTTTGATGGCAGTTTTCTTTCGTGAAGATTGCCTTCACATATATAAACAATTAAAGTCGAGGTTTCGATGAAGCATTTGTCGTAATATAATTGCAATGAAATGTGTTACAGTTCTTGGGGCTCGTCCTCAATTTGTTAAGGCTGCTCCTGTCAGTGCGGCGATGATTGATGCAGGAACAGATGAGGTCTTGGTCCATACTGGTCAGCATTTTGATTATGAAATGTCTCAAGTTTTTTTTGATGAGCTGAATATACCAGAGCCAAAATATAATCTTGCCATTTCCGGAGGATCGCACGGCCGCATGACTGGTAGGATGTTAGAAGCTGTTGAGGCAGTGATTGAAAAAGAAAGCCCAGACTGTGTCTTAGTTTACGGAGACACAAATTCGACTCTTTCCGGGTCGCTTGCAGCCGCAAAGCTTCATGTGCCTGTTGTTCATATGGAAGCCGGCATCCGTAGTTATAATAAAAATATGCCGGAGGAAATTAATAGAATTTTAACCGATCATGTTTCTTCTCTTCTTCTTTGTCCGAGCGATACGGCTGTGGTAAATTTGCAAAAAGAAGGGATCAATGATGGAGTGATGATGGTGGGTGATGTGATGGCTGATGCCGCTCTGCTCGCAAATCGTATAGTTAAAGATGATCCAGACTACCTGCCTACCATCGAGGGGTTTGATTGGGAGCAAGGCTATGATATTTTAACTTTGCATCGTGCAGAAAACACTGATGAAAAATCGCGAATTGAATCAATATTTGAAGCTCTAAACGAAATAGAAAACCCCTTGATCTTTCCTGTTCATCCAAGGACCCGGAATGAAATAGCTAAAGCTAATATTTTTTTAGCTGAGAACATTATTACCTGTGAACCTCTGAGTTATCTATCGATGACCGCTCTGATGAATAGAGCTTCACGTGTCTTTACTGATTCAGGTGGTTTGCAGAAGGAAGCTTACTGGGCTAAGAAGCCTTGTATTACTTTACGTGAAGAAACGGAATGGGTCGAAACACTCAAGGATAACGCAAATCAGTTAGTTGGTGCAAATACTCAACTCATTCTTGAGGCAGTTGAAAAATCCAATGACGCGACGTTCCAGTCGGCACTTTATGGGGACGGTAATTCGGCGGCCCGTTGTGTTTCTGCTATCAATGGATTATTCCAGAAATAAATGTAATTTCTTCCATTATTGCATTAAAGGATGAAAATAGCATACATCATTACGTGGAACCTTCGGCATAACGATGGCGTGACACGAAAGGTTTTTAGGCAGGTTCAGGAATGGCAAGAACTTGGGCATGAGGTTGAAATATTTTGTGCCACTGAACTTGAAGGGCAAGTCTTGACAGGAGTGCATTTTTTCTTCAAGCGTCGGATATGGAGTAGTGGTCTGTTTGGTGTATTCTTTAATCGTCGAGCTTATGCTCGCCTTTGCGAATCTGTGAGAGACTTTACTCCTGACGTGATTTATCTGCGTTGGGAATTCCATAAAAATGCTTTGGCCAACCTCATGAAGGATGTGCCAACCGTCATTGAATTGAACACGCATTTTTCAGGGGAGTTTAATCGTCGGGCAAAGGAGAATTGGATCGAGAGGCTGAGATACTGGTATTACAAGCTCACGCATAAAAGGTTTAATAAGGTTTGTTCTGGTTTCGTTTCTGTTTCTAAGGAAATTCTTGAGAAGGGGGGCTATGAGCAACTTGGTAAGCCTGCTTGCTATATACCCAATTCTATTCCTATCGATCACTCGAGTGATCCTGTGGGCTATGTGGCAAAACCAGATTCTATTCCGCGACTTGTATTTATAAGTTCAGGGATTCAGCCCTGGCATGGGTTAGAAAATTTACTTCAGTTGGCCGAAGCGTCGAAGGGTGAATTGGAATTTGATTTAATAACGGGATTTGAGGCTGATGAAACTATTTTGCCTGAGAATGTCAGATTTCATGCGTTTTTAGAGAGAGACGAATTTCTTGATGTCTTTGAAGGGGTCGTTGCGGGAATAGGTTCCGCGGGTCTTTATGAAAATGAGATGGAAGAAGCTTCCGTATTGAAGGTCAGGGAATATCTTTCTGCAGGTTTGCCCGTGATCATTCCGTACAAGGACACGGCATTCCTGAATGATGACTTGCCTGAATGGGTACTACAATTACCTAATGAGCCAGGATCTCTTCTGGCATCGAAACAAAGAATATTAGACTTTGTTAAAACGATGAGTGGGCGAAGAATTCCTCTCCAAGAAGTTTCTCCTTATGTTGGCAGTGAGCGTTGGGAGGCTCAAAGATTAGATTTTATGGAGAGCATTTTAGATTCTTCGTCCAAGGCAGTTTAGTAATAAAAATATTAATTTTAACAATGAGATTCTGGAGATTTAAATACACTCATCTTTTTGTTTTTTCGTCTCTCCTAACGGTTGATCGATTGTTAGCCGACCCAGTACTTTTACCTTTGGGAATTGATCCCCAATCTGTAATTGATGATTACCCGGAAGGAACAGAATATAAGTTGAGCAAGGGAGTGCACCGTGGTTATGAAATCAATTTGAAACCTGGTGACACTTTGACCGGCATTGAGGGGGCGATTCTTTCGGGTGCGGAACTGCTTACTGGTTGGAAATATGAGGATCCTTACTGGGTCCATGAGGGTCCGCATTCGAAGGTGATACCGCCATTAGATGATGAAACACGGGTCTGGGAGGCCAGAGCGAATTATCCTCACGACCTCTTTTGCGATGATGTTCCTCTTATACAGAGAATGGCTCGCTCCCTGTATCTTCGAGAAGGCAACTATTGGTTCTATGATTACGATGAAGATAAAATTTATATTGGATTTAATCCTTCTGACTGTGAATTGGAGTTGAGCGGATTGTGTCGTTATGGATTAAGTGCAAAGGGACGAGGTGTGACTTTGCAGGATTTGCGTTTTGAGAACTATGCGACTTATGATCTTGATCCCGTAATTGATTTGGGTCCAGAGGCAGTGGTTGAAAGATGCACTGTTTCCGGGAGCCATTGCATAGGCATTCGAATTTCGAGTAATTCAATCATTCGGCGCTCTGCCTTCAATTACAATGGGCTCGCTGGATTGCATAATGGAGGGAATGAAACTCTAATAGAATATTGTGAGTTTAGCCACAATGGGTGGGCTGGTTTTTCTGGAGACTGGGCACGGGCAGCTGAGGCGTAATTATGCTCATCATAATACCGGGCCAGGCTTTTGGTTTGATATCAATTCTAATGGGAATCTGTTTGAAGAGAATTTGAGTGAATTTAATTCCTGGGAAGGATTGATATATGAGTTGAGCTGCGGCTGTGAAATTCGTAATAATATTCTTCGATGGAATGGTCTGGCCCCAAGGGGCGGGCAATTGTGGGGAGTTCCTTTTGTCATACAGAATGCAGAAAATGCTAACATTCATCACAATTACTTTGAGGCTTCTCCTGCTAATGGTGCGCGTGGAGGAGGGCTTTCTATAATTAATCAGTTCCGCCCTCAATATACTGATGGTATTTGTGGTGAACATACTACAGAAGGAAATCACATTCATAATAACGTGATGATCATGCCCAATGGAGGCTATAATGGTCTTCAGTATGGTTCATTCGGTTGGGACACTTATGATGATTTTATTAAGGCTGGAAATTTATGGGAAAAGAATACTTATCTCTCAGGAAAGCCTACCCGCGGTAACTTTCATTGGTACGGTCCGGGCAAAAGAGAAGAAGATTTTGTTATAGAATTTCTTAATTGGAATGAGTGGAGGGATCGGGGGCAGGATACTGATAGTATTCTAATTGGTAAGCACTCTTCATTCTTTAATCCATTCAATCCTGAATTAGATGATCTTATTCGCAAGACGACGGGTGTCAGTTATCAGGAGATTAAAGGTCCATTCGTGCAATTGGTTTCCGATGATGAAGATGATTCAGATAATGATGGCTTACCAGATGCTTGGGAGAAATCTAATGGGTTAGATTGGACTTCGGATGATGCCGGTATGGATCCTGATTCGGATGGTCTTGAAAACATTGTAGAGTATCAGAGGTCTACAAACCCACAAAGACCAGACACTGACGGAGACGGTATCCCTGATGGTTGGGAATTGAAGCATGGTATCAATCCGCTATTTGAAGATTCCTTACTGGATCCTGATGAGGACAGTTTTACTAATCTTGAAGAATATGAATTAAATACAGAGCCTATAGTTGCTGACAAATTAACGCTGAGTGTTCCAGAAGAGGGTCTCACCATGTGGTTAAAGTCAGGCGCTCCAATGAATACTGAGTATGTAGGCAGAGTTTCGAGTTGGCAGGACTGGCGACAGAAGAATAATCAAATGGATACGCCTTTTAATCACCAAGCGCCGATCATTAATAATGAAACTCATAACGGATATCCTCTACTTGATTTTAGTTCAGGTGATTTAAAATCAAGTGCGAATGACGTGTTGGGAGATGCTGGTGATGGTTGGACATTATTTAATGTTTTTAGAGTCAAAAAAATTAATGAAGGTTCTAACAAATTTGCATTGATGGGGAACAGTGTTTGGAGAAAGAGCGGTTTCCGGTTAACGCTTGAGCAAGGCCATTTGCATTTTTATTCTACTCAGTCAGAGGATCCAGTTTCCGTGGGGGCTCACCGGAGGTTACTTGATAAAGAGCTTGTCGTTATGACTTTATATTATGATGACATTAATAGGGAAGGCCGTTTGTACCTAGATGGTATTGAGCAGGAAAGAGATAAGGGCCATATACCATTTAATTCTGAGCCATTATGGATTGGGCACATTGGAGGAATGCAATCTCAGGAAGCCGAACATGCTGAACTCTTAACTTATAATAGGCCATTGGATCATCCCGAAAGAAAAGCAGTTGAGGCTATGCTTTTGGGTAAATATAAATCAACAGGCGTCCTAGCCAATGATTCAGATAATGATGGGATCTCAGACTGGTGGAAGATGGAATATGGGGCAATTGAAATTACGCAAGGAGATGCTGATTCTGATGGTTTGTCCAATCTTGAGGAATATCTTAATCATACCAATCCTTATGTTCTTGATACGGATGGAGATGGCTTAACTGATGCTTGGGAATTATCGAATGGGTGGAATCCTAGGCTAGATGATTCGGCCGTAGATATTGATGCTGATGGTTTAGATTCGGTAAAAGAAATGGAATTAAAAACGAATTTAGAACGGGCTGATACCGATGGTGATCTTATGCATGATGGCTGGGAATTTATCAATGGATTAGACCCATTAATTAATGATGCGGATGATGATCCTGATAAAGATGGGTTGAAGAACCTAGATGAATTCCGAAACAATACTTTAGCTCAGAATCCTGATTCTGATATGGATTCTCTTTCCGATTATTGGGAAATTATTAATGGGTGGGATCCTCTTAATAACGCACTAGAAAATGATTCTGATTCTGATGGGCTCACTGACTTTGAAGAGTTTCGCTATAAAACAGATATAGCATCCGTTGATACTGATAATGATAAAATTTCTGATGGGGATGAAATAAAAAATAATCTTAATCCTTTAGTGAATGATGCGGATGAGGATCCGGATTCGGACGGCCTAAATAATTTATCAGAGATAGATATAGGAACTGACCCATTTCTTAAGGATACAGATTCTGATGGGATGCCAGACGGTTGGGAGTCAAAGAACAGAATGAATGCTCTTGCAGATGACGCTTTGGAGGATTTTGATTTTGATTCTATCAGTAATCTCTCTGAGTATGTGAATGGAACTGATCCGATCGAATGGATTGATATTGATGCGGATGGAATGCATGATCTATGGGAACTGCAATCAGGTTTGAGAGTAAATGTCGTGGATAGAGATGAAGATCCGGACCAAGATAATGTTTCCAATCTCATAGAGTTTATATTGGGTGGAGACCCCCATGATAAGACAAAGACCCCTGGAATGGGAGTTCAAGAAATGAAAAGTAAAAGCACGGGAATTTGGTACCATGTACTGAAACCACGTTATTATTTCTATAGAATTAACCTTGAGAGATTGAATCCTAATAATAGTTGGGAAGAGTTACTTAATTTTGATCAAAGCGTTAAGGCTCTGGATCTTAGTTCGAAAATACTAGATGGATTGCATGACAAGGCAGTTTATCGTATCAGGATGGAAAGGTTGCCTTGAAGGCAGTAATCCATATTATCGGTATTCAATTCTTGAGAAACTAGTTTGGTAATTGTAGATGAACATTAAAGCTATTGTGTTGATGAGCGCAGGCCTTTTGGTCGCGCTCTGGACCGGTCAGGCTGTTGGCAATGGCAATTACGGTACTGCAATTGCAGTTGCCGGGATTACCATCTTTGCTGTTCTCGTTTCAGTTGTTGGTAAACATTATCGATTTGAAGGATGGGCAATCGCAATTGTCTGTGCGTGTTATTTCGTGGGAGGAAAAGGATTTGCTTACCAAAGACTCGTATCGATTCTTTTCATAGGGGAGGCAACATTGGTTTTGTTGATTGGGTTCCACTTGATTAGGTGCTTAGCGGGTAAGAATGATGTGCTCCCCCGGCACCCGCTCACTGTCCCGGTGATGTTATTCCAAATTTATGGTTTTGTGCATCTCTTGATTGATAGGAAGTACTTTGATTTTTTCTTTCTCATGAAAGATGTCGCTACCGTTTATTATGGTTTATTCTTTTTTCTAGTATTTCCATCTATGTTGCACCGGCCGACTCGGCAATATCTACTAAAGCTGCTACCCATTATTTCAGGAATAGCATTAACTATTTTGACTTCTTTCTTGTTAGTGCCGGGTCTGGAGCAAAAAGTTTTTCACGGGACCATGATCCGTGGCGCTCCTTTGATCATGCCTTCAATTGATGCTCTCATACCTGTTTGTGTAGGCTTTTCAGCGTTTTGTTATTTTAAACACTCTCATTCGAACGGGTTATGGAAAATACTATACCTGTGCACTTCCGTTTTTTGTACCGTGCCGTTATTCGCTCAAGGAAAGGCAGTATTTTATCTCGCGTTTTTTGTATTTGTTGGTGCTCTTTTTATAATTGGACATTGGCGCCTTCTGGTCTTTGGTTTGTTTGCCGGGATTCTTACAACTGTTTTTGTTTTCTCTTTGGTGGAGTCTCGCGTTATCGAGGATAGGGACGGTCGTTTCGAGAGGTTTTTGGAAGAGTTTTCATCTTTTGATATAACTGGTATTGGAAGTGGTAAGCAACGATTTGCGCAAGAGAATGTGGACTGGCGATTTACTTGGTGGAAAATGGTTATTGAGGATGTAATGAGAGAGAACCCTTGGTATGGGCTCGGCCTAGGCTCAGACATATCAACAAAATTCCATGCGACTTATTTTCAGACTGGAGAAGATAATACTGATGTTCTCATTGCGAGATACCCGCATAATGTCTTAATCACTATATTTGGCAGATTGGGTATCATTGGTCTTATGATTTTCCTTCCACTATGCATATTAATTGTGAGAGAACTTTGGCTTGGAATGATGAGGCTACGTGCATCTGTTGGTGAAAATGATCCTGGGCTTGCATTTGTTTGGGCCTTTGTTTTGGCAGGATTTATTAATGCTTTTTTCCAATCCACTTTTGAAGCGCCTTATGCGGCAGTGGCATTTTGGTCAATGCTTGCAGTCCTTTGTGTGATGAATAGGCAGGTAGAGGATCCTACTGATGAGGATGAAGATGTTCAGGAAGGTGTCGGCGTTCTGCCTGATGGGGGAATGCTGAATGACGGAGAATTTGCAATGAGGTCAAAGGCCACATAGCTCAAAGGATTATAATGGTTTTGAATGTATTGTCATGAAGGATGATCGAACTTGGCAGGGCGTAGTGCCGTGGATATATGGAAAAATTCCTGCATTTCGTAGTAGGAGGTTTTCTAGGTTCTTGGCTGAACTTAATCCACAGGCAAAAGAAAAAATTATTGATTTGGGGGGAGAGCCTGAGTTTTGGAAGAAATCCACTATAGAATTGAAAGTTCATTGTGTGAATCTGGATAAATTAGAATTCATTCAGGACGGATATTTGGTCAGAATAAAAACCAGTGCCGGGGACTGTTGTGATCTCGCTGATGAGAAGGATAGTTCTTATGATATAGTGTTCTCAAATAGTGTCATTGAGCATGTTGGGGATTTGCAGAGGCAAAAATTATTTGCACGGAATGCTCTTCGTCTTGGCCAGAAGTTATGGATTCAAACACCTGCTAAATATTTCCCCATTGAACCTCATTGGTTTGCTTTATTTATTCACTGGTTTCCAAGAAAATATCAGTATTCGCTTTTCAGGTTATTTGCCCTTCGTCAACGCTTTGCCGGGGTCAAACTCTCTAAGGAGGAGATAAAGGCCCAAGTCGATGATGTCAGATTAATGACTAAGAGGGAACTAAAAGAAATGTTCCCTGGTTGCAGAATTATTACCGAACGGTTCTTTCTTTTTCCAAAATCCTATATTGTTGTTAAGGGTGGAGAAAATTAGCCCTAAAAAATTTATTATTACCTAAAAGCTTTCCGTCTTTAAATGAATTCGATTCTCCTAGTTGGTCAGACGCCGCCACCTTATCATGGACAAGCGATTGCGATGCAGCAATTGTTCGATCAACGGTGGGAGGGATTAAAAATTCGATATTTGAGGATGGCATACAGCCATAGCGAGTCAGAGGTCGGCCGTTTCAGAATCAGAAAGATATTTCATCTGATTTCACTCGTAATAAAATCTTGGTTTATTTTAATTAAAAATCGACCCTGCTGCCTGTACTATCCTCCGGCAAGTCCTAACCGCACCCCTGTCATTAGAGATGTGGTGTTTTTGTTGCTTGTTCGTCCATTAGCTAAGGATACTATTTTTCATTATCATGCGGGAGGGCTTCCTGAATATGTTGCGTCTCTGAGTTCTCCTCTGAGGTTTCTTTCAAAGATCGCTTTTAGCAATGCGACTCTTGGCATTGAGATATCTGAGAGTCAGCTGAATAAAGATATTTTTTTTCCTGTGAAGAAGAGGATTTGCATTTCAAATGGGCTTGATGTTTCAGATGTAGAACAAAGATTCGATGAGGAAGAGGACGGAAGAAGGAGGATTTTGTTTATTGCGGGATTGCGTGAAAGTAAGGGAGTTATGGACATTATAGGAACGGCTGACAAGATGCGGCAATTAGGTGCAGATTTCGTGTTTGATGTTGCCGGAGCATGGCAGGAGGAAAATACACGTAGAGAATTTGAAACAGAGTTATCGAGGTTGAACCTTAATGATCATATTATTCTTCATGGGCGAGTCACTGGTGAAGAAAAGTGGGAACTTTATAGACAAGCCTATGTCTTTTTTTTCCCATCATTTTATGAGTCTGAAAATTTTCCATTGGTTCTTATTGAGGCTATGGCTTTCGGTCTTCCCATTGTTGCAACTAATTGGAGGGGCATACCAGAATTAGTTGCAGAAGGTGAAACTGGTAGGCTCTGCGACGTGCAATCATGTGAACAATTTTCTTCTGCCCTTAATGAATTAATTAACAATGAGGATCAGCATGAAGAAATGGCTTCTCTTGCCCGGTCCCGATATGAAAAAAAATACACTAAAGCTGCATTTATTTCCGCGATGAGGAAGGCCTTCGAAAGTGTTATTGATGAACCCAAGATACAAACAGATGCTTAGAGTTTTTGCTTTTTATTCTATAATATTAGGCTATCTCTGGTTGGCTGTTTTTGGCACAGGAGTCAAACTCGTGTTCCAATGGCCAGGGCTCTTATTGTTCAGCCTTGGCTTCTTGTCTCTTCCATTTGCTTTTAGAGGAAGGATTGAAAACACATCTCTCGCCTGTCATCTCTCAGTTTTATCTTTGTTTATTTATATGATTTTGCGAGCCATTAATTCTCCTGTTCATTATCTTGGCAGGTTGGACATCATTCTGATATTAGTTTTGTTCGGCACTTATATATTTTTCAGTGCTGCAAATACTAAAAGGTATAGGTTCATTATCATTGGTCTCTTTTTCTTACTCGGCTTGGCAAATGTATGCGTGGCTATTTATCAGCTAGAGTTTAAAAGCTTTCATATTCTTCCAGGCTATGACCGAGTCGGCCTTGGTGGGCAACTTGAGAGGCCGAGTGGGTTTTATAATGCCAGCCCACACTTTGCTGGTTTCATGCAAATAGTAGCAATCATGGCTGCCTCTCTTGCTTTGTTTTCCAGAGGGCTTGCCGTTCGAATTCCGTGCGCGATTGTTTTTGTGATTTCTCTTTCCGGCATTGTCATGAGTCAGAGTCGAGGCAGTTTTATTGCTCTACCATTTGGATTGGTAATATTGTTCGGGTTTTATCTGTTCTTTAATATCCGAGTAATAAAGAGGCATTGGAAAATGAACGGTAAGATAGCATTCATGATTTTTGGAATCATTTGTGTTTTGTTGGTAGCAGGCACTTGGATGATTAAAGGTTTTGGTAAGCGTGTCGATTCAGTTGATGATTTTTTTGCAGATTCCTCACGCTCAAATTTCAGGGCAGGGGCCGTCGATCAATGGATGGAGTCGCCATTATTTGGGACCGGAGCACGAACGTTCCAATACAAGTATTTGCAGTACCGCCCAAGCCATGCGCCTTTCCATCAGATGGATCCTCGTTTTACTCATAATGATTATTTACAGCAGGGCGCGGAATATGGACTAATTGGTCTTGGTCTTGTTCTTCTAACAATATGGGCTCACTTTTTTTGTGCAGTCCGGCGGGTAAGAAATTATGCGGCTATAAGTGACGGTTTTGTTGATCAATCGGGCCGATTAAGATACGCCTTTTTGGTTGGATCTATTGCTGTAATTTCAGCACATGCTGTTCATGCGTGTGTTGATTTTCATATTAGACTCTTTGCAACTGGCATACCGATTATATTTTGTTTATCAATTATGGCAGGTTCAAATCCTTCAGGGATCCGAAAACCTATAGTCGCTTCAATCTTCGTGTGGGTATCAGCTTTGTGTGGCTTTTCAATTCTAATAATGGCTTGGACCTTGGCGCCTTCTTCTTGGTTAATACAAAAGGCCAAGGATCAGATAAGTCAAAATACTCCATCCGCTGCAATTTCATTTTTACACGAGGCGTCGGAAATGGATCCATTAAATCCTGAGCCACTCAAAGAGCTTGCGCAGATTCGTTATGAGAAGAAAAATTCTGAGATTCCTGCTATCGTTCGTATTGGATATATCAGTAATGCGTTGGATGCTTTCCAAAAGGTGATCAGCATTAATTCATTGGATTGGAGTGCAAACATAAGCGCTGGAGGTTGTGAGATGTTCCTTGCATGGCATTCCAATCCTGCGGACAGCATGGGGCATTGGAAGAGGGCCCGATCACATTTTGAAAAGGCTATTGAGATTGCCCCAACAAAATATGAACCGCGGGAGGAATTGGCCCTCTATGAACTTGATTTGGCTCATTTTTTGGCAAGTAAAGGTCATCTGGAAGATGCGTATGAGAAAGCCAAAGAGGCGGTAGCAAAATTCATAGCGGTCCCTCAATTTTTCGTTGAAGGTGCGCCTCAGGGGCATAGAGCAAATGATGGACTCAAAAGTGCTAATAATCTGTTGATGCGTCTGGAGGAACCCCGGAATTAATAATTGATTTGTTTTAATGAAACTTAAAATGACTAGATATTCTTTTGAGCTCGTGTGATTAGGTAGAAAAATTGTTTATTAGTATAATAAAGAGCATTGCCCGTATTTATGAAATAGTACGAGTAGTGATAGTTTCAGGAATCGCCGAATTGCGACACCTATTCACTCGGTATCGGCGTGGTCCTAGGCAAAATGTTTGGAATATTGATATTGTGTATTTGTGGAGTGATCCGAGTGATTCTGTTTGGGCAGCGAAGCGAGAGGAGGTCCTGCGTTCAGAACAAAGAGATGATTACTGTTGTATTGAATTGCAGACTCTTGCTCCAAAAATGACACTTGATGAGTTGCGTTATTCTTTACGTTCTGTAGACACTCATTTAAGCGGAGTCAGGTATGTTCATATCGTTGTTGATGGACAAGTTCCTGACTGGTTAGACGTGGATCACCCCAAGATACGTGTGATCCAAGCTGAAGATATCATCACTAACAAAGATCATTACCCGAATTATAATACTCAGGCCATCGAATCTTATTTCTTTAATATTCCAGATTTGAGCGATCGGTTTATTTATTTTAACGATGATTTCTTTCTTCGTAGTAAAATGAGAGTGGATGATTTTTTCACTTCTGATGGACTCCTTAGGGTTAGATTAGGGCGCGCACTATCGCCCAAAGGTTCACCGAGTTCGGAAGAGGAGGGTGATTACGCAGGCCATAGAAATGCTAACAAGCTACTTGACCAAATGTTTGTTAAACGGGCTCGGTTAACTGTGATGCATCGGCCTTATGCACATAATAAGGAATTATTAAAAAGTGCTGAGAGTATTTTCCCTGATGCATTGGAAGAGACTCGTTCTTCAAAATTTCGCTCAACGAAGATGGTCGCCATACACAGCTTTTTAGTTCCTTATGCGGCCTCTTACCAAAAAGCAGCAGATCTTGTTCCTCCAAAATTGCTTGAGAAGGATATGTTTCGTTGGGGATCATCATCGCTTAATAACAAGAAAGTTGTTAAGCGGATTCAAGCCCTGCGAAGTGAAGCATTTTGTATTCAAGAAGAGAGAGGAGTAGAGATTCCTGAATCTGAGATCAGCCGATTCCGGGCATTTATGTCTGATCTTTTCCCTGAACCTTCATCTTTCGAGTGTAGAAAGTAAGGAAAAATCTTTACTGGCACTATCTGATTTTTCTTAAAATCTTGTATCCTATTGACGAGGTTCGTCTCTTAGCTCTTTGAGGTGAAAGTGTGGCTAAGTAGTTGGGAAGTTCATATGGAGGTGTTTTCGGATCCATTAATAGAGGCTTGAAAAGACCCTTTCTGACAAGAAAGATTTCATACCCAAAACTTTCAAGGAAAGTTCCTACCTCTGATGGATAACCAGTATGATCTTCATATATTATGTCACGAATCCTTTGGTCTTTGAGTAATTTTTTTGCTCCAAGCAGAGCTGATTTTTCATGTCCCTCTATATCGATTTTACAGGTTCCAATCGATTCTTCGGATTGTTCAAAATAATGGTCTAGGCAGACCGTTTGGATCTTCATCCTTTTTCCATTCGAGGGTTCTGAATTGCTTTCTGCTAACTTTGCCGACCCCCTATTGGAATGAAAATTTTCTGGGATGATCAGTTCTGATTCTCCGTCTTGATCCGATACTGCAGAATTCTCAACTTTGATGGAGGCAATTTGGTAATTTGATTTCCATACTTCAGTAATATCTTCAAGTTCTTTGGCTATTTCTGGGTGAGCTTCAAATGATATGACTTTGCCGTTCGGCCCTGAGGCCCGAGCCAAGAGACCAGACATGAGACCGTAATTTGCTCCGATGTCTAGGCAAGTTTCTCCCTGATCTGTGAGGCGATAAAGACACTCTAAAACGACAGTATCGTAGGTGCCTGTCTTAATGATAGAAGCTCCGATCCGATCCTCTGGTGGAACGTTCATTGTTAATCCCCAAGGCAATTTTACAGTCACATTTTGTTTGGGACTTTTTATTTCCCAAAGGATTCGTCGGAAGAGTTGTGTTGGGCGGAAAAGAAACTCAGGACGGCGGAATAATTTTCGAAGAAAATTTTTCATTAGTGTGGCTGAATCCAATTAGCGCCGAGCTGATCTTCATTGTGGATTTGTATGAAAATATTTGTAATAAATTCAGATATGAGCTGATCAGTTTCTTCGATGCTGTGCTCTGCAAAAGGGTGAGCGTTTTTATCCTCTATTATAGGGCTTGTGATATTGACAAATGCCCACCTCTGATTGGTTCCTGTAGCGAGTCTGTCGAATATATCGGTGAAGGTTCTACTGTAGTGGCTCGCAGTAATTTTTTTTGCGCCAGTGAACCAGTAATAAGATATCTGCTTTCCACCAGTCCTGAGATGCTTTGAAAGCAGGCGCTTAGTGGGGAGATTAAACTTTCCGTTAATTGGTATTGATATTTCTTCCGAAGACAGGATTTCAAAGCCTTGTGCAGCGAGGCAGCGTTCGGGACGATGTATACTATTATTCATATCATCACCTGATAAAACAACGAAAGCGCTGGCGATGTCTATTTTGTCCTCTGTTCCTGGGGTCCGTCTTTTATATTGTGACTGTGCATAATTGGTGTCCTCGGCTAACGCATTAATTACTACTTCACTAGCTTCCATAGATTCACCGAACCATTCTTTAACAGTATCAGGGAGAATCATTATGATTGCTGATTCTCTAATCTTATAGCCTCTCGGAAGCAGATAGATACTTCCAAGACCGATCCCGAGCAATGCTTGACAAATTATGAGTTTACGAATCATCAGAATTTATTGTTAATCGGCACCATTCTTTGAGTTTACTTCGCTAACAACATTTGTCGTAACGGTTACGCTTTTCTTTTTCCATCCTGAATTAATCAAGAATCCGACCAGCATCAGACCCAAAAGACCGAGAGGAAAAAAGATAAATCCGGAAAAATTATGGTATGTTTGTGATGCAAATTCAGCGTCCCAGAATTCAGCTATAAGGACAATGGTTGTTACACGGAAAGAATTTGCCAGAATGGCCAGAGGAACTGAAGAAATGATTAAGACGCCAAGCTTCCAAATCTTATTCTGTGTCATGTGCCCGTAAATAGACGCTATGAACACTAGAGCAATTAATGATCTTACCCCGGAACAACCTTCAGCAATTTTTAATGCGTCCCAGCTCCCATCGACAGATTGTATTTCCGTGCCCCCAGCAACGACATCAGCTCCAAATATTGTTGAGATATGATAAGCGATCTTGGTGGCAATAATTTGCAATCCATTTGTGGCCTGAATGAGTCCTGGTAAAGGAATGGCAAAGTAAAGAAGCGCTAATGGAAAAATGAAGTGTTTTGCCGTTTTTTTGCCCCATACAAATACGAGGAATCCGTAAATAATAAATGGAATTGATCCTGCAGCTATACGCGCTTGGATGGTCCTGACTGATACAATATAGAATAATATGCCTAATAACAGAAATGCTAGGCCCCACCATTGACTCGAAACGCTTGAGGACAGAATTTTTTTCCTGGATCGGAAAATAAGGAATATAATAACAAATGGAACAAATCGACCATGCCCATAGTCATATTCTTCTTTTCCGCAAATGGCCCACATCCACTCAATGACTGACTGTTCTCGAAAATTGCCGAAAATAGGTATGATCCAATAGAAATAAACAAAAGTTGCTGTGATTGAGACCAGAAACAGGGATCCGATTAGATTTTGCCGGCACCAGAGCCAAGGGTTTTGGTTCTGAGCCTTCAATGTATCCATATTAGTTTCTGGATTCGGAGTCATATATTAAGAGTGGATTTGCCGATTTTACTTAGAGCTTAATTCGAGCAAAAATAATATAGAATTTTAATTATTTTCTTTAATCATGCAAGGATTCCCATCTGATATTAATTAAGAAGTGCCTTCCATTTTATTAGGTTTTATGTTGCATTGATACTGTAGAACAGGTAATCGCAATCCAGTAATGAAATTAATCTCAGGCACTTCTCATCCAGATCTTTCTAGAAACATTTCCGAATATCTTAAGGTTTCCCTTTGTGATGTTACAGTGAAAGCGTTTCCTGATGGTGAGACCTTTGTTAAAATTAACGAAAATATCCGAGGTCAGGATGTTTTTATTATTCAACCTACTTGTCCTCCGACTAATTCCAACTTAATGGAATTGTTAATTACGGTGGACGCGGCCAAGAGGGCCAGCGCTAAACGAATCACTGCGGTCATTCCGTTTTTTGGTTATGCTAGACAGGACAGAAAAGATCAACCAAGAGTTCCTATTACCGCAAAGCTAGTTGCGAATTTACTTGTCGCGGCAGGAGTGAATAGAGTCTTAACGATGGATTTGCATGCTGGGCAGATCCAAGGATTTTTTGATATTCCGGTTGATCACTTGTACGCGGCTCCGGTCCTAATTGGTTACTTGAGAGAAAGAGGCATAGAAAATTTAACTGTAGTTTCTCCCGACGTTGGCGGATTAAAGATGTCAGATGCATACGCTCAAGCTTTGGATGCTCCACTTGCTATCGTTGGTAAGAGGAGACTCAGTGCTACAGAAGTGGAAGCGATTAACGTTATAGGAGAGGTTGAGGGGCGGGACGTGTTACTAGTTGATGATATGACAGAAACGGCAGGGACACTATGCGCGGCAGCTGAACTGCTCGCGAAGCATGGTGCAGGAAAAATTTATGCAGGTGTTTCGCATGGGGTTTTAGGAGAAATTGGCAATCAGCGTCTCATAGATTCGAATATTGAGGAATTAATTACCACGGATAGCACCCCTATGGCGAAGGGCGAAAAAGTCACAGTTCTTAGTATAGCAGCATTATTAGGTGAAGGTATACGCAGAATCGAAAACGATGAATCGGTGACATCTCTTTTTGACATAGTCAATAAGTAGGCATAACATTTGCGCCCCTCTAAAATGGGCGAATCTAATTAGCAATCATCAAAAAAACAACGAGTTATGTCGGATCAAGTTAATCTTAAGGCTGAAAAAAGAGATGGTATGGGTAGTGCTGCCGTCGGTCGGTTGCGACGTGGCGGTAAGATCCCAGGTGTCGTTTATGGATCTACACAGGACAGTTATGCGGTCCAGATTGATGCAAATACAATCAAGGAAATACTCAGGAATAGCGCTAGTCAGCAGATACTGGTTAATTTGCAGATCGAAGGTGCCAAAGAAACCAACAAGCTTGCTCTGATCCAAGACATTCAGCAACACTCCATATCAGGTGATATTTTGCATGTTGATTTTAATGCGGTGAAAGAAGACAGCGAGATTCACGCTAGGGTTCCAATTGAATTGACTGGTGATCCTATAGGAATAAAGCAAGGAGGAATATTAGACACTCTATTGCATGATATCGAGGTGCATTGTTTGCCAAAGGACTTGCCCGCTGTACTTCAGTTTGATGTATCTGAATTAGATATTGGTGATAGCTTAAACATTGCTTCCGTTGAATTTCCTGAAGGAGTCTCGACTTCCTTGGATGGGGAAGTTTTAATTGCGATCGTTAATGAGACGCGCGCTGCTCTGTCAGAGGGTGAGGATGAGGAAGGTGAAGGTGAAGGTGAAGGTGAAGGTGAAGGTGAAGGTGAAGGTGAAGGTGAGGATAAAGAGGGAGGAAGTGATGATGGGAAAGAGTCAAGTTGATAATTTAAGTTAAAAAACCATGAATGAGGGTGCTGAATTTCGTCCGCCCCGACTCATTGTAGGGCTAGGTAATCCTGGCCGTAAATATGTTGAGACTCGACATAACGTTGGCTTTATGATCATTGATCAGATGGCAACTGAGAGTGCCTTGCAGTTTGCTGATGAAAAGAGATGGAAGTCTCAAATAGCTAAGGATTCTGATAGGTTCCTATTAAAGCCACAGACGTATATGAATGATAGTGGTCTTGCCGTTGGCAAAGTATCTTCATTTTATAAGATTGAGGCAGATCAAATCTTAATAATATATGATGATCTTGATTTAGATTTAGGTCAGTTGAGGATTCGTGGTCAGGGTTCTGCGGGTGGGCATAATGGGGTCCGATCTATTATTTCGCACCTAGGAACTCAGAATTTCCCACGTTTGAGGGTTGGAATTGGACGTAAGGAAGAAGAATCAAGCAATCACGTGCTTGGAAAATTTTCCACTGAAGAGAGATCAATACTTGAAAAATCCATAAAAGAAGCGGTATTAGCAGTTACCTTGATATCTGATCAGGGGATATCTGCCGCTATGACCCGATTTAATGCTTCTGGAGAAGCGAGAAAAAGAAAGTCTAGAGAACCAGAATCCAGTACAGAATCAAAAGGTAAGGCTGAATCCTCGGCCGAATAAAAAAAGAAAACGGAATAAATGAAGAAAAACTACGAAGGTGTAATTGTGCTTGATACTACTGGTAGGGAAGCTGATGTAGATGAACTGGTCCAAGAAATTGGTCGTGAAATTGAATCGGAAGGTGGGTCCCTTGAGCAGATAGAACAAATCGGGCCCAAGGAATTTGCTTATAATGCACGCAAGTTGGCTGGTGGCCACTACGTGAACTATCAATTTGCAGCCGAGCCTGATGTTATTGATAAACTGAAGACACGCCTGAAGCTTAATTCTGCAGTTCATTTGCAGTATTATCAGGTTTGTTAGCAGCGACTATTATCTAGGTTAGCTAAGCTTTTAAAGCCATGCGCATTACGCTGACTGTAATGCGAACTTCATTTTATCCAGAAAAGAGTTTTCCTTATTCATATTTTCATATATTGAAAATACTATGGCATCGGTAAATAAAGTTATTCTTATTGGGAATTGTACTCGTGATCCGGAGGTTCGTTATACTCCAAAGGGCACAGCGGTAGCAGATATTGGTATGGCTATGAATCGTTACTTTTCATCTGATGGTGGAGAGAAGCGCGAAGAGACAACATTTGTTGATGTGACTCTTTGGGGCAGGCAGGCTGAGGTAGCTGGTGAATATCTTAAGAAAGGTCGTCCCGTCTACATTGAGGGGAGATTACAAATGGACAGTTGGGATGATAAGAATACTGGCCAGAAGCGAACCAAGTTAAAAATTGTTGGTGAGCAAATGCAATTGCTTGGTAGCCGCGATGGTGGCGGTGGTGGATCCAGTCCTCAGCAACGCGAAGAAAATCCTCAGTCCAATCAAAGTGCTCCTCAGAGTTCTGGAGGAAATGATGGGGCCCAATTTGAAACTGATTCCGATGATGACGATATTCCCTTTTAAGGGATAGAGTCCAATAATGTTGGATACAGATTCGTTGCTGATTCAGGCTATTTTTTAATCGACGGTAGTATTAATGATACCGTCTGAGACTCGAGTTTCTAACTTGTCTCCTGAATTTACGTTTTTGGTCGATGTGATTAATTTCCCATCCTTGCCCTGAGTTAGGGAAAATCCTCGATCCAGTACGGAGTCCGGACCAAGAGCCTTAATGGCAACGGCAGCTTTTTCACAGCGTTCATTTGATCGGTTAATGAGGCTCTGAGCTGCGTTCTGTAGTCTATTATCGAGAATTTTAAACTGGCCCAGGACAGTTTCTAGCTGCTTTGCTGGGTGACACATACTGATCCGGTTCCCCAAATCACTTATCGAATCTTTCTTTTCCCTGAGAGAATCAACGAAAGCTGATTTGAGGGAGTCCATCTGCAGGTCAATGCTCTGATCTAGATCCGCAAGCTTGCGCTGGGGCTCATTAATTAGAGTATTGGTACTCAGATAATTTAGTCTTTCTTTCCAACGGTCCAGAGTGTCGCTGACACGGTAAGAGAGCGATTTATTGATACTTTGAAGCTGGTTTCTGATTTCCTGTGCATCGGGCACAAGGAGTTCTGCTGCTGCACTTGGAGTCGGCGCACGCATATCAGCGGTGAAGTCAGAAATGGTATAATCAATCTCATGTCCGACGGCAGACACTACAGGTAAACTTAATGAACTGATTGCCCTTGCTGTTTTTTCTTCGTTAAATGGCCAGAGGTCTTCGAGGCTGCCACCTCCCCGGGTCAGGAGGACCGTGTCGATCTTAATTGTTCCTTCCTGTGACCAATTTTCAATATTATAAATTGCTTCGGCAATTTCTTTTGAGGCACTGTTTCCCTGAACTAATACAGGGTAGAGGATAATCTTCACCCAGGGTGCTCGGCGTTTAAGGACGCTCAGTATGTCTTTGATGGCGGCACCGGTCGGTGAGGTGATGATGCAAATTGTGTTTGGAAATGTTGGAATCGGTAATTTCGTTTGGGGGTCGAATAGACCCTCCTCATTGAGTTTAGTTTTGAGGGCTTCGAATTTTGCCTGTAGCGCTCCGAGTCCTTTCAGTTGTGCTTGGCGCACAATCAGTTGGTAATTGCCCCTGGGCTCATAAACGGTAACGTCTCCAAAGAGTTGTATTTCTTGCCCATCCTCCAGATCCACGTTCAGCTTGGCTGCGTTCCCACGAAAGAGCACACATGATAATTGTGATCCCTTGTCTTTGAGAGTGAAGTATTGATGGCCTGAGGTCTGTTTCCTGAGGTTACTTATTTCACCTTCTACCCAGACCTCCCCGACTCGGTATTCGATTATGTTACGAATTTTCCGTGTTAATTGGCTTACGGTCAGGACACTCTTCTCCTGAGATTGCTTTTCCTCAGCAATTTCATTGGAGTCTGCGAAATCAAAGAGATCCATAATTGAATATTGATGTTCTTTTAAGAGCTAAAGTCCAGTAATACCTTACCGTCACGACCCGTTTCCATGGATCGTTTGATGGCAGATTTGATCTGTTCTGGCCTGAATATTGAATCTATGGGTTGGTGTAATTTCTCATGGAGCATCATGTCTGCCAATTTCCCATAAACTGTTTCCATTACTTGGGGACTTGTGGAATTTAACCATTTACTTAGCCAGAGACCTTGAATTCTGAGATCCTTAAAAATGAGGAAACTGTTAGGTATTTTAAGGGGCCGCTTGGCCATTGCGCCATACGTGATATGAGTGCCTCCTTCCGAAAGTAATGACATGATGCGGAGGGCACTATCTCCACCAACAGCATTAATTGCTAAACTTACCTGATCCTTTCCGATTATTTCTACTGCTTCATTTTTCCCATCATCATTATCAGTGACCACGAGGTCGGCACCATAGTCTATGAGCTCATCTTTTAGGTCCGCTCTCCTTACAAAGTTTATGGTTTTCCAGCCCATTAATTTTGCAATTTCAATGACAGCAATACCTACTCCGGAATTAGCTGCATTCTGCACGAGCCATGAATCAGGTTCTTTATATTCTGTCTGATTGAGAAGTAACCAGGCCGTTGCCGGATTCACCTTCAGCATTGCGCTGAGCTTTGGCGACAATGATTTAGGCACTTTGATTACTTGGTTCGGATGAACTCTTACATAGTCCTGCCAGCAGTCATTTCTATTGATATAAAAGACATAATCTCCTTTAGCAAACCCTTCACATGACCCTCCCATATCAACGACTTGCCCGCTCCCTTCATTACCAATAATTGCTGGGAGTTGAGGTAGTTTTCCATACTTCCCTTCAATCACGTTCAGGTCTGCCGGATTAATTGGCGCGTATTGAGTTCGAATGAGTAACTCTTCAGGATCAGGGCACCTGATCTTTTCCTGACAAAATGAGGCCCCTTCTTCGGGAGTCGAAAATTTTGTTACTTTGATTTGCCGATTGATCTCAGACATTTTTCTTTCTTAGTGCCAATTCATTAAAAAAAGAAACTTTAAACAAGAGAATAAATAATTTTTAAATCACTTTATGGTTTTTCTTCTCTTGATTGAGCACCTACGATTGGATTCACATAAATGAAATCTTTTCTTAATAAACTCAGTATTTTCATAGTATTCGCTCCCTTTTCTTTGGGCCTTGGTTATGAATTGTCAGAAGATTCAAAGCCTCAGGACGGAATACCTAAGGGCAAAGTTACCAAACATCAATTCATCGACAGTGAGGTTTATCCTGGCACGGTAAGAGATTATTGGGTTTATGTACCTCACCAATACGACAAGTCAAAGCCTGCCTGTCTGATGATCTTTCAAGATGGAGCTTGGTATCAAAGCCTTTCCGGGCATACCCGGGTACCAATTGTTTTTGATAATCTAATTCATAAGAAAGAGATACCAGTCATCATAGGAGTCTTTGTTAATCCTGGTATTATTCCACCACAGAAAGAAGGCGGTAAATCAAGAAAGAACAGGAGCTTGGAGTATGATACGTTAAGTGATCAGTATTCTAAGTTCCTTCTGAATGACCTACTCCCGGAGGTGCAAAAAAAATATAATATAACGGAGGACCCCTCGGGCCGGTCCACTTGCGGAATCAGTTCCGGAGGAATCTGTGCCTGGACCGTGGCATGGGAGCGACCTGACCAGTTTCGGAAAGTGATATCTTTCATAGGTAGTTTTACCAACATAAGGGGAGGCCATAATTATCCTGCTATTATTCGGAAGACAGAGAAAAAACCGATACGAGTCTTTCTTCAGGAAGGAGACAATGATCTTGATAACCTTCATGGGAACTGGCCCCTCGCGAACCGTCAAATGGCAGCGGCGCTAAAGTTTTCAGGTTATGATTATAAGTTCGTCATGGGTGATGGTGCACATAACGGCAAGCATGGAGGATCAATTTTTCCTGACATGCTCAGATGGCTCTGGAGAGATTATCCAAAACACTAATGAACCGCTGTATTATTATATGGTTATTGATGACCTTGGGCATGGTCCTTTCATGCCGGTCACAGGATACGCCGCTGACGATGGTGCTCGTTCCTGGGCAAGGATGGGAAAAGATGGCAAGTGGAATGAAATTTTGTGATGCTTGCTGCACTGACAAGAAGGGCAATTTTTATTTTGCAGATGCAGGTAGCAAGGCTCCAATCAAGAGGATCGGATTGGATGGAAAAGTCTCTGATTTTGGTCCTCCTTTACAGGGTGTGAGCGGGCTCCAATTTGGTGAGGATTCTTTGCTCTATATTTGTCAGGGCAGGACACGGCGCATCTGTGCACTCCGAGGAGGGAAGGATCTAGAAGTGATTGTGGATAATGTCCGACCCAACGATTTGGTAGTGACTAAGGACAATCACTTGTATTTCACCGAGACTTTTTCGCAGAGAGTTTACCACATCGATCTGAGCAAGGAGCAGAAGGTCTTGAAGATTGTTGACAGTGGCATCCTCAAACCGAACGGAATCGCATTGACTCCGAAAGGAGGAACGCTATTTGTTTCCGATCACCTCGAAAGAGAGGTTTGGTTTTTCAGAATAGATAAAGATAATTCACTAAGTTTTAAGGCTCCTTATGGATCTCTTCGGATACGCGGGAAGAATGCTCAAAGTAAAGGGGACGGTTGTGACGTGGACTCATTGGGCCGTTATTATGTGTGCTCGGATTTGGGTATCCAGATGTTTGACCCTACAGCAAGGCTCGGAGGTGTGATTTTGGGTCCTGACCCGAACAATTCTGTAGTGAGCTTGGCATTTTCAGGTCAGGGACTTCGTTATCTTTATGTCGCGAGCGGAGGATCCATTTACCGACGTCAAATGAAGACTCCTGGTGTCGGGAGATGATTTATGGTTATCTTTGCTGATGACTACGATTTAAGCAGCAGTCTGCATTAAGCTGTGTGCATGCTGTTGGGCCGATTCTTTTTCTCCACCAAGCATTCGTGCAATCTCAGCGACCCGTTCTTTGCCATCCACTTTCATGATTTCTGACCGTGTACGTCCTCCGTCCGTGAATTCTTTCTTCACTACATAGTGGGACTTCGATAGGGAAGCTACCTGGGGTAGATGGGAGATAGATATGACCTGATGACTCTTTCCTAGTGAAGCCATTTTAATTCCAACTGATTGGGCGATTGCTCCTCCGACATTGGCGTCTATTTCATCAAATACTAGTACAGGTATTGCATCCTCGCCCGCTAAAGTGCTCTTCAATGCAAGCATCACTCGAGACATTTCACCGCTTGATGCAATTGATCGTAATGCTTTGGATGGTTCTCCCGGATTAGGAGCAAAAAGGAATTCTATACTTTCGGTGCCCATTGAAGTGGGCTTCTCTTTTTTCTCCAGAGAAATCTCAAAAATTGATTTCTTAAATCCTAAGTCTTTCAGTTCGTTTGTAACTAAGTTGGCGAGCTTTGGTGAAGCAATGATACGTTTTTTAGTGATTTTTTCAGATATTTTGAGCATTTCTGATTGAGCTTCCTCGATTTCTGTTTCTAGCCGCTTTAATTCTTCATGCCTATTTTCGTTTTTATTTAATTTTTCATGAGCTGATTCCCTGAAACCGAGAACCTCGCCAAGGCTATTACCGTATTTTCTCTTCAGCGTTTCAATGAGATCGACTCGGCATTCGATTTCCTCAATCTTTGAAGGTTCCATCTCGATACTGCCAGCATAGGTTTCTAATTGATTTTGTAATTCCTGAATTTCAACAAGTGCATTTTCAAACTTTTCAGTGTATTCGGTAGCTGATGAATCAAACTTTTCTAATTCTTTGAATGATCGCATGAGCTGCATGAGTTGATCAATGACTGAATGTTCTTCGCCATGAAGCTCACTGATGATTTTACTTGAGGCTTCCAGTAAGCTCTTGGAATTTCTGCTTATCTGATACATTTTATACAATTCCTCCTCTTCGTCTTCTTTAATGTCTGCTTCATCGATCTCATTGATCTGGTGCTTTAAAAGGTCAATAGATTGTTCGTTACTTCTTTTTGAATTAATGAGTTCATCATATTCACTCTGAAGGGATTTGAATTTTTTATAGGCCAAAGAATGCTGATTTGTAATTTCTGTTAAACCCGCATAAGCATCGAGTAATGAAAGTTGTCTTTCGCTTGAAAATAATGAGTGGTGGTCATGGGGTCCGTGAAGATCAATGAGTAATTTACCTACCTTCTTGAGTGTGTTCAGAGTCACGGGCGAGCAATTGATGAACTGCTTATTTGTGGCCTTCCTATCAAGGACTCTTCTTATGACTAATTGATTCTCGGAACACGGCTCGAGGCCCGCCGTCTCCAGTATCGAGTTGATTTCACGGCAATCTTTTAGGTCAAAGATGGCCTCAACGATACAGGTATTTTCTCCGGTCCTTATCAGTTCGGTGTCAGCTCTCTGGCCCACGATCAGTTTTAGTGCTCCAATGACCATGGATTTTCCCGATCCCGTTTCGCCCGTGATACCGATCAGTCCAGATCCCATTTCCCACACGACCTCTTCGATCAGTGCCAAATTATTGATTTTAAGTAATGTAAGCATTGTCTGAAATTTGCCCACACAGTATGTACAAATACACAAGTGTTCAAGTGAACAATATAACTTAATATTTAAGAAAACAGTATTTTAGCCCTTTATATACTTATGGAATGAGCTGAATCTTTAATTAGAAGCATTTTATGCAGGAACTTGAGGTCATATTTTTAGGATCAGGCACTTCGGTCGGTGTGCCCATGGTGGGCTGTACCTGTGAAGTATGTGAATCTCCAGACCCTAAAGACAAACGACTCAGGACCTCCATCCTCATCAAAACGAATGAGAAGAGTGTGCTCGTTGATTGTGGGCCCGATCTGAGGCAGCAGTGCCTGAGGGAGGACATAGCGAGTTTGGACGCTGTATTAATTACTCATCCTCACGCTGATCACATCATGGGTCTGGATGACCTGAGGCGGTTCACTCCTCGTGCTGATGATACTCTTCCCATCTATTCTCAACCAAGCTGCATTGAAGCTCTCAGTAAGTGCTTCTTTTATATTTTTAATGGTGAGAACCGTTATCCTGGTTACTTCAAGCCCGATGCTATACCTGTTGAAGGATCCTTTAATTTATTCGAAATGAAGGTGATTCCTGTTCCTGTTGAGCATGGCAAGGTGGAGTGCATTGGCTATGTGTTCTGTCGGGACAATTCTCCTCTTCTCGGTTATGTTCCGGACTGCAAAAAAATTCATAAGGATGGGATGAATGCATTAAAAAACGTTGAGTGCCTTATAATTGATGGGCTCAGACACACTCCCCATCCTACTCATATTTCTGTTTCAGAAGCAGTTGAGATATCTCAGGAATTGAATGCAAAGCAGACCTGGTTGACTCATATTTCTCATGATGTGATGCATGAAAGAGATGAGTCGAACCTTCCTGAGAATGTTCGTATCGCTTACGATGGATTAAAATTAAGCCTGTGATTTCTTGCTGTCTGAGATCAGGTCGAAGTTACAAAGTTAGAAGAATTTTGTAATTGGTTAGAAATTAATGGGGTGTTAAGATTTTAGGATGAGGATTCTAATATTCTTTTTCATTGTTCTGGGATCAGTGTGCAATGCAGAACTAAGAACTTGGACTGCGGTTAACGGCAAAAAGGTAGAAGCTGAGTTCGTTTCCAATAATGATGGGCAGATCAGCCTTAAGATGAAGACAGGAAAAGTTTTCAAGGTGCCGCTCAATAAACTTTCTAAAGCTGATCAGGATTTTATTGCAGCGAAGTCTTCTCCGCCAGAACCAGCAAAAGGAGAAGCACCTGTTAATTCCAATTCAAAGCAATCAGAGGAAGTGTTAATTGATTCTGATTTATGGTATGTGGTTGAAGATGGAACAGTAAAGATAATACAGAATCGATCGGGAGGGTTGTTGGGCAATCCTGGGACCAGACTTCCTGAGAAGATTGATGGAAAACCGGTTACCAGTATTGGGCCTAAAGCGTATGCCGGTACTGACCAGCGAGTTTTCATTATTCCCGATACCGTCACCGACATTGGAGAAGAAGCGTTCGCAAACTGCTTCAGCACACTAAGGGAGGTTAAAATTGGCAAAAACGTTACCAGCATCGGCAAGGGGACTTTCCGTTTTTCAATGCCTTTGAAAAGCATCACGATTCCTGGTAGTGTTGTAAACATTGGAGAAGAGGCTTTCTTCGGTTGTAGGACTTTGGCAGATATTACGCTTAATGAAGGTGTGACCTCCATTGGTGAAAAAGCCTTTGTTAACACCTATATTAAAGGAATAACGATTCCCAAAAGTATTAAGAGTGTGGGAAAAGACGCCTTTGAATCGTGCAGCCGACTAACTACTGTAACGTTTCTTGGAGATGCTCCTGAAGAAGTGGGACGGGTTTTTTCTAGTAAAGTAATTATCTACCGCAAAGCCGACGCGAAGGGCTGGGGTGAGACTTGGGGTGGTAAGCCCGTAAAGCTGATCAGCGAGAAGCCTTAGCCTAATTCTTTTCCAGTCTTCATCCTTTCCCACATTGTTTTATTAGATATACGATCAAGAACCTATCGCAGGGCATCATGAAATATATCCCGATCACAAAAATCGCAGCCATTTTTATTATTTCGATCTTTTCTCAGGCGCAGGGCGATGAATCCAATAAACAGGGCGGGTTCATGCTGGGTGCTTATTACTATCCTTGGTATGACGCGCCAAAAAATGAAAATGATATCGGGTGGATGAAAAAGGCTTTGCGGGGAAGGTTAAAGCCAGTGCAGCTTCCTAAATTAGGTGTTTATGATAGCCGCGACCCTAAAGTAATTAAGGATCATATTGAACAGTCTAAGCATGCTAGAATTGATTTTTGGTCAGTGAGTTGGTGGGGAAAGAACCGTCAGGATAAAACATTCAAGGACCACATCCTAAAGCATCCTGATGCCGCTAAGCTGAAATATGCCGTCCTCTATGAATCTACTGGGCGATTAGGTTCGATGAGGAGCCCAAGCTATAAAAATTTAGTGCCTGATTTTGATTACTTTAATGAGCAGTATTTTAATCACCCGAATTATCTTAAAGTTGATGGGAAGCCTGTAGTGTTTATATACCTGACCCGTGTTTACTTCAGGCGTGATGACGGTAAGAAAGCTTTGAAGTTTCTGCGACTTAAATACCCGAACCTATACATTGTTGGGGATGATGTTTTTGGTCCCAATTATCCTGCCAGTGCGGCGAGTCAGTGGAACGCTATAACTGCATACGATGTCTATGGTCAATCAACTAAAATCACTAGAGGCACAAAGGCTGGAATAGAGCGTTTAAAAAAGAACTATTCTTCAGCAAAGATCAAAGCCAATAAAGTTGGCGCCGGGTTTGTGCCTGCTATTGCTCCTGGTTACAATGACCGTGCTGTGCGCAAAGGGAACCCTGGTAGGTCACGTTTTTTTGACGATGTTAAAGGATCAAAAGAAGGTGATCTTTTTCGTTCTATGATTAAAGACGTTGCGATGCCGCTAGCCGATCCGAAAGCTAAGAAAATGATCATGGTTACCTCTTTTAATGAATGGTATGAGGATACCCAGATTGAACCGACTTCAGGGAAAGCCAAATCGCCAGTTTCAAAGGATGATTCAGAGTCAGGGAATTACTTCACAGAAGATAATCTCTACCATGACTATGGCTCTCTCTACCTTGATATTCTTCGTTCAGAATTCGGGCAATGATTGATTGCGGCATGCTCAAATCTGAGCATGGGGTTAATTGCCTTTGTTGTTATCCTCTTTAACTAACCACCTTTCAAATTGTGGGTTCCCTTCCATGCCCTGATCGGACTGAATGCAGACATCAACTTCATGGAATTTTGAAGAGAAATTTAGACCCTCATCCACTCCAAGAATATAACAGATGGTGCTATGGATTCCGGCTTCAAGGCAGCTCTTGGCGATTACACTGACTGAATTAACTCCGTTACTGGTTGGCCATCCTGAATGAGGGTCAATGATGTGGCCGTACCTCTTATTATTGTGCATGAAGTGTCTCGCGTAAGTGCCTGATGATGAGACGGCTCGATCGTTGATCGCGAGGCTTGCGAGACAATTCCCTGGGTTCTTCCCGTCCTCAATTCCGATGTGCCAGAACTCGTGCTCTCCATTGCCTCCACACGCGTAGATGTCTCTTCCAAGATCGATAAGAACATCTTCAATGTTATGGCGTCGGGAGATTTCGATGAGGGCATCGACAGCGAGCTCTTTTCCAAATCCTCCAAAATCAAGGCCCATGCCTTTCTCGGGTAAGAAGATTGCACCTTCACGTCGCTCGACCTTATCCCAGCCTGTCAGTCGAAGAGCTTCTTGGATATTATCTTCAGTTGGTAGTTGTTGATGAATTTTCTTCCAGTCCCAGATCTTGGCGAGAGGCAACATTGTGGCATCCAAAATACCATCACTTTTTCTAAACACCTCATCCGCCACGTTAAGTAGTCGCTCCGCATCGTCATCGGTTTCGATCCAGGATTGACCGGCAGCTTCATTGATTTTTGAAACAAGAGAAGTGTCTAGGTAGCGGGAATACTTTTCTTCAAAATTTTTAATCCAATCCAAAGTATCGGCAGCAAATTGAAGCGCTTGTCTTTCTGACTCTAACCGTATCTTTACATGGCATTTTGTTCCGAGCGCGCGGAAATTGAGTTCCCGTACTCCTAGAGGATTAGGTGTTAGAAATTTGCTCAGGTTCGGAGCACTCATGAGTTGTTCCTAAAATTTGATTTGAGCAGTGATGCTAAAAGTGTTGGCCGTAGGATACGCTTGTGAAGGCGCTGAATCAGTTCCAACACCTTCCATCGCATAATGCTCGTAAGCTCCGGAAACAGAGAGGTTCTCATTGACTTTATAATTGATCTTAAGGCCTATACTTGTTGAGCGGAGGGATGACAAACGGTAGTCCGCTGAGTAGTTGGGACTACTGCCGTTAGGTTCATATGCCGGAGTATCAATATTGAGTTGGTTTAGACTTTTTACGAAAAAGTCGGCACTGTTCTGATTGTAGAATCTATAAAAAGGCGATATGAGGAGTTTATCATTAACTTCTTGGCGCCATTCTACTTCCGCGGTTTGTGAGAAGATTCCATAGTCATCGTTGGATAGGCGAAAGGCGGCTTTGAGTGTTCCTTTGAGTGATTCAAAGTAATGCTTAGTCTCCTGATGGAGGACTTGTCTTGTACGACTATCGGGTCTGTTCTCCCTATAAATATTAACGATGGGGACACTGATTCCCGGGGCAATCACAAAGTCTTCGTTTCTTTGAACTACCTTATAAGGATCGTTAAGATAACCTTCTGCGTATCCGAGAGTGAGGTCTGCAGAAACAACTGTGTTTTTACCTAGAAGTTGGGTCACTCCGGCAAATATGTCATAGCTGTCTTTTTTCTCATCATCTAGGAAAGGAACTTTGACAACATCATCAAGATAATTGAATCCAAATGCTAGGGTCGTGTTACCCAGATTATAATCCTTTTCGTAGTTGATTGAAATACCGCTCGAGAAATAGTCGGACTCCTCGCTCTTTGAGAGTTCAAGTTCCAGCCTCTGATCTCCCAAACTGTGTCCTAGTGCGGCCAGGATGCCTGTCCTGACGTCTTCTAGGTCTGAGGTGAATGGCTGATTTCCTCCTGGAAGCGCGCCCGTAGGTGATGATCCTGTGATAGCGTCATTCAGGAGCTGGAACTTGAATGTCGATTCATCGCTAAGGTCAATCTTTCCCCTGAAGTAATTGGCTTCGACCCTGATCCTCTCACTGCCCTCATCGTATATTTGAAATCCATAATCATATTCCTGGCCCAATTCATTGGCCCTTGAGCTTACCCAAGGCAAGAGACAGGTCAGGATGATCGGCCGATGATAATTGCTAATCATTCAAGATTTTTCCCTGAGCTCAACGTTCAGGCGGTAGTATTTTGTTTTATCGCTTAAGTTTGTGGAAATTGTGATTTCCTGACCGTTCCCAATAATGTTTTGATGTCCCTGCACTGGTGTCCAGGAACTTTTGGAAATATCACTGGATTCCTCGAGACTGTAGGCACGTTCTAATCCGATGTAACCTTTGCCGGCTGCGGGCTCTGTCTGAAATGAGACTTCGAGCTTAGAGTTTTGTAACCTTAGTGTAGTTTCTGAATCTATACTTTGTTTGATTGGTGAATTACCTAAGATGTATTCAATTTCGTTCGTTAACCCATCATCGTCTGCATCTTTATCTGGTGCTGTCAGTTCAGGATTAATGTTAACAGCTCCAAAAGTCTCTGATGCCCAGCTATCGTAGTCGTCCAATACTTCTAAATTGGCTGTCTTTGAATCAATGAATCCTGAGTCGTTGGAAATTCTCACCCAGTAACTGGTATCTTCATCCAGTGGTCCAATTATCAGCGATTCGATGTTCGCACCAGAAATTGGCGCTGAGGTATCACCCGAATTACCTTTGTACCATTGATATTTGAGTCCGTTTCCGGTGGCGATGACTTGAAGGGTTTCTTCTCTGACTGAAGTGGTAATGAGGCTCAGAGGATGAGTAGAAATCGCGGGAGATTGTGTGTCAGGAGCTATCTCTATCATAAAAGTTTTTGTGAAGTACTTTGAACCGCTGTTGTTGGCTTCCTTGTAGGCCCGGATCATTATTCTGTAATTACCTGATTCGGTTGGGATTCCGGTGATGCCGTCCGTGTTGCTGTTGGTTGAGTTAAGATGGTTGAGACCCGGAGGAAGTTCTCCGATGACGGCCCAACTCCTTGCTTGGTGTGGAGCTCCCGTTATTTGGTAGACTAGATTCAATAGTTCACCTGCCTTGGCTGGTACCGTTGATGATCCGGCAGAAGGGGCAATCTGTGTGATTTGCGTTGCACCGCTAACGGCATCAAAGGCGCCTAACCCAGCAACATTTACAGCGGTCCACTTAATGACTTTAGTTAATGCGGCAGAGCTTAGGTGCCTCGCTTCAAATAAAATAAATTGCGATGCAGTACCTTTATTTAAAACTAATGTTGCCAGACCCGCCTTTGAAAAGACGGATCCATATTTGTGTATTAAAATGGATCGACTCATTTTCACAAAAGCTAGTTCTGATCTAGTTGCATCCGCATCCCCCGCCACCAATTAATCCACCTCCAAAGCTTCCTTCTCTTGAGAAGTATCCATGCTCGGTCATTGTAGTGATCAGAGCATGCAGTTCACCAGACATGCCTAATTCTGATAAGTTGCCACGATCATAGGGCTGTACCCGGACAAGATTTTGCGAACAATTGCACAAACAAATCATAGAAAAAATCAGTAGGGCAAAGAATTTGAGGGATTTCATGAACAAAAATGTATTTTATTGGACAATGTAAACCATATTGAAGGCTTCTTCGGATTCAATGAGAATCAATTAAGTGTATACGATGAAACATTGATTTTAGTTCTTAATACATGGAAATTAAGTTCAAGATTGCAAGTATTTCATTTTAATCTGTATTCGAATCTATGAGGAGTGTGTATTTTTATTTAGTCGAAAATTATTATCATGATGGGATTTAATCAGCGAATTATTGATTTCCACTGGATTTCAATTTTTCTCTTTGTTTACTTATTTTCTTCTGCCTCTGCTCAGGAGTCTGTTAAAAATAGTCAGTACGCGTCTGCTACACTTGTGATCTACAATCAGAATGTGGCCGATTCTCGGAAATTGGCTGCGTATTATGCCGGCAAGAGAAATATTCCGTTTGAGAATTTAATTGGGATGAAGTGTTCGACCGAGGAAATCATTACTCGGTCCGAATATAAAAAGACGATTCTGGCACCACTCCGCAAACAATTTGATGCCAATGGTTGGTGGGAAAGAAAAAAAGATGCCCAAGGAAAACTGCGAGCCGTTCATACAAAAATGAAGTTTGCAGCAATTATGTTTGGGATGCCTCTTAAGGTGGAAAGTTCCGTATCGGAGGATTCAAAGCAAAAGTCTTCAACTAATCTTGGGCCGGAAAACAATGATGCTGCTAGTATTGATTCTGAGATTGCCTGCTTGAGCATGGATTTGACGAAGCTTAGTGGAGCAGCAGGTAATCCTTACTTCAGGTCAACTGATAGGGGAGGAACCCCAGACATCCTTCTGACTTCTAGGATTGACGGGCCCAATTACGCCACAGCTAAACGGCTCATAGATGACGCCATAGCTGTTGAAGGATCTGGATTGTGGGGCATGGCTCTAATCGACATTGCTAATTTGGCTAAAGAGAAGGGAGCAGCCTATAAGATTGGTGATGATTGGCTTGAGACTTGCAGTGGATTTTATAGGAAGGCGGGCATTCCTACATTAGTTGATCGGTTTTCTACCCGTGTTCCAAAAGGTTATCCACTTGGCAAAGATATTATTTTATATTTTGGGTGGTACACGCAGAATGCACAGGGACCGTTCATTGATCAGAACTTTCAATTTAAAAGAGGGGCAGTAGCAGCACACATCCATTCATATTCTGCCAGTACACTTCGCACGACCCTAAAGAACTGGTCAGGACCATTACTTTCTCGCGGAGCATGCGCCGTTCTGGGAAATGTTTATGAGCCTTTTTTGCAGATGTCTACGCACCTTGACCTGTTTAATGCACGTTTTTTGGCTGGTTTTACCTTTGCGGAGGCAAGCTGGATAGCGACTCCGGTATTTTCGTGGATGCAGGTGATGATCGGAGATCCTCTATACCAACCCTTCATCATTAAGAGCGAAATAGAAGCCGGTCAGGACGATGATTTCAAAGCATTCCGTATTGCTGTTTTAAGGTGGGCATCTAAACCGAAGCAATTGATCTCTAATTTAGATAAAGCTGCAGCTTCACTAAAGAGCGGGAAAATTTTGGAGTCTACTGGCCTCTATATGATGTCTGAAAAAAAATATAAAGATGCGGATGAGGTTTTCAAAAGGGCCGCAGCTTTATATGCCAATTCCGAAGATCAATTGAGGATCCAGCTGCTTCGTGCTCAAGGCAAGTTAGCAGGAGGAGACAAAGGATCGGCTTTGGAAATTTTATCCAATTCTTTATCTGATTTTAAAGGGAGTCCAGGAATTGAAGCGGTAACATCAATTGCCGATCAAATAAGAAAGGAATGAAAAACAGGCAAGTAATTACTCGGAACTTATTGGCCGAGGAAATTTCTTAAAGATCAAATTATGATGCAATTGTTTCTGTGCTCGGCTGAGCATCCTCTGACTCTTGTATGTGAGGTAAAACGGTAGCAACACGCTCTTTCATTTCTTTGCCGGGCTTGAACTTAACTATTGCCCTTGGTGGTATGATGACATCGGTGCCTGGCTTGTTTGGATTGCGTCCAATTTTTTGTTTTGTTTCCTTTACCTGAAATGAACCAAAATTTCTTAATACCACTTCGTCTCCAGCTGCGAGCGTTTGTGTAATCGTATCTAATGTTTTTTGAATAACACCAAAAACCTGTTGCTGGGTCATTCCTGTTTCATTACTGATCTTTATTACGAGGTCACGCTTGGTGGCTGTTTTCATTAAATTATTTAAGTGATTTATTCCCCAATTAGTATCAGGATATTTAATTTATTCTTCCAAATTACTCAAAAATCTAGGATAATGAGGAGGCAGAAACAAATAGCGATTTGAACTGATTTGGCAACGGAAAAATGATGCTCATTTACACTTTAATGTTATTGTAATGTTAATGCAGTCTAAATGCCCTTATAACCAATTTTGAGCTGTTTTAAAATGAGTCTTTGATACTTCCTGAAGAATTTGAGTGCCATGCTGGGCAACCAATTTTTCTCCGGCTTCCTGGACCTTATTTGATGCTCCTTTTGGGATCGGGAAACCGAACTGTTCGGTTGCCTTGTCAATCCATGTTACAAATGCATCACGGGCTAATATAGAGGCAGTTGCGACTGCTGTATCTGATTCTGCCTTAGTCCGTTGCTGAATTTTAATGTTTTTCCCCCGCTCGCCCAGTGATGATGTGAGGACCGAGGATCTGGCAAATTGATCGCTTAGTGCTCTGTTGCAATCAGGACGTTTTTCACAAAGTCTCTCTATACATGTAGCATGCCCCCAAGCCAGTAGTTTATTCAGGTTTCCAATTTTACTGTAAAGCTCATTATATTTCTTTGGGCCGATTATAATGATTTCATGTTCGATCCCTGGGCTATCGCGAATGATTTTTGATAGTTTTTTAATTTTAGCATCAGTTATTTTTTTTGAGTCCGCTATCCCCTCATCAAGAAGTGAACGGGTTAGATTTTTATCGGTATAAGCGCCCGCTATAACTAAAGGCCCAAAAAAATCTCCTTTACCACTCTCATCAATTCCAAAATGAGGCTCAAACATTTCTGGGTTAAGTTCTTCTTCGTAACCTAGCTTGGCTTCGCCAAGTATTCTGGGCTCAAGAGTGAAACGAACGAATTCTTCAGTTTTTTTGCCTTGTATTAATACTTTCGGCCCTTTTTGATAAACACTAATGTTTAGGTGATCCTTGCTCGCAGAGAAAATCGTATATTCTTTTGTTTTGAATTCGAAATTTTCATGTTCCAAGATTTCACGCAATTCGTTAACTTGGTCCAAATTTAATGGATGAGTGTATGAATTGATTGGTTTTGCCACTCAATGATTTAAACACAAGCTGGACATGGCACAACAGTTGAAAGCTCTAAAATGTGAAGATCCGCTCCCTCTGAATCAGTCAGAGCGATTAAATAGTGCTCTTATAAGTTGGTTTGAGGAGTTTGGTAAGAATTATCCTTGGCGTTCGACCAATGATCCTTATGAGATCCTAGTCTCTGAGATGATGTTGCAACAAACGCAGGTCTCGACGGTCCTGGAGCGAGGTTATTATAGGAAGTGGTTAGAACGGTTCCCGGATTTCAAAGCGCTATCTTCTGCTGCGGAAGAGGAAGTGCTTAGGGCCTGGGAAGGACTAGGTTATTATTCCAGAGCGAGGAACCTTCATAAGATAGCGATTGCGGTGATGAAAGATTTTGAGGGAGTTTTCCCGTCTGATCTTAGCCTAATTGAGGGTCTTCCTGGTATTGGACAATATACAGCGGGTGCAGTAGCAAGTTTTGCGTTTAATGCAGCAGTCCCTGCAGTAGATGCGAATATCGCTCGTGTCCTTGCTAGGCTCTTTGAATTTACAGAAAGAATTGATACGAGCGGTGGTCAAAAGCAGCTCTGGAAATGGGCAAGCGGGCTGGTGCCTCAGTCTGGGGCAAGGTCGTGGAATTCTGCGCTCATGGAACTTGGGCAAACACTATGTAAAGCAAAGTCGGTTCAATGTCAGGAATGTCCTGCTGTTTCATGGTGTCTGAGCGAGAATCCTTTGGAATTACCTGTAAAAAAATCGAGACCTGAAATTACTGAGATACAAGAGTATGTCGTTTTTGCTTTTGAAGGGAAGAGGGTATTACTTGAAAAAGAGACAGGCAGACGAAGAAAAGGAATGTGGAAGTTGCCGGAAAGGGCAGCAGAATCATTGAGTGGGTTGAACTTACTTACTGTTCAAAAATACGGTATAACTCGTTACCGGGTCACAATGAATGTTTACGAGGCAAAAAAAGAAAGTGCTCTCGAAAATGAGCAATGGTTCAGCATCGAAGAAGTAGAGAATCTGCCAATGCCAAGTCCTTACCGGCGAGTATTACAAAAGATAATTAAAGTATGAGTCTTTTTGTTTTTTAGAAGGGCCAATCGATTTCCGTTTCTTCATGTAGGATATCAAGAATGATCGGAGGATTGATGATGTCTTCTAGAACTGCCCGATTCGTGATGCTCGCCGTGTCCCTCTCGGCGTTAATGTGATTTAATATAATTCCCATCAGTTCGAGCCCCATGCTCCGCACCGCGTTTGCTGTGAGAATCGTTTGGTTCAGTGCTCCTAACTTATTATTAACTACGATTAGGACAGGATCTCCAAGATCTGCTGCCAGATCTCCCATTGAATATTCTGAGTCTATCGGTACTGCCCAACCGCCTGCGCCTTCGGTGAGTACATTGTTGTAGGATTTTGTAAGTTCGAGGTGCGTGGATTTAATTTTATTAATATCGATAGTAATTCCTTCAATGGATGCTGCTGCCATCGGAGCGACTGGCGTTTTGAGAAAGATTGGATTAACGGTGTCTACTGATGTAGGTGAAGGGTTACTAGCGCTGCTGATAATTTCAGCATCTTCACGGTTGCCGCAGGCAATAGGTTTGAATCCGACAGCAGATTGTCCTGTACGGGTGAGAGCAGATAGCAACAATTTAGTGATATAGGTCTTGCCCACACCAGTATCTGTTCCAGTGATAAAGAGATTCACGACCCGATTTCGTTATGTATGGATTCTGCAATTTTTGTTGCCTGAGAAATCACATATTCTTCATTCTTTCCCTCTACTAGGATTCTGATTTTTGGTTCAGTTCCCGAATACCTTATAAGGACCCTTCCTTGCTCACCCAACTTAGCTTGAGTTTCCTCTATCAAATCATTTGCTTTTAATTCTTCAATTTGTGTCTTTTTGGAAACAGAAAGGTTCACGAGTTTTTGAGGGAACTTATTGATTACTTTTCTTAGTTCAGATAATGGTTTTTCTGTTTGTAATACCACTTTCATAGCAGCCAACGCGGCAATGATCCCGTCACCCGTTGTATTATGGTTTCGATAGATGATGTGGCCGCTCGGCTCTCCTCCAAAGTTGGATCCTATGCTGCGCATTTTTTCCATTACATTGCGGTCACCGATTTCGGCTCTTTCTAATGTTCCTTTGTGATCTTTAATGCATTCATCAAGGCCATAATTGCTCATTTTTGTTCCTACTACCGTATTTGCTGATAGCTCATTTCTTGTTAGCATATGGCATCCAATAATTGCCATGAGCTCATCACCGTCGATTGGGTCCGCGTTCTCATCGCACATCAATATTCTATCGGCATCTCCGTCATGGGAAATGCCGATGAACGATTGGTCCTCTTTTGTTAAGTTTGAAAGAACCTCGGGATGAGTGCATCCGCAGTCCAAATTAATGTTATCTCCATCAGGTGCATTGAAATGACAGACTAGATTCGCCCCTAGGCTTTCAAGAATTCTCTGGCTCGTTTTGTATGATGCTCCGTTTGCTGCGTCCAGAGTAATGCGCATTCCCGAGAGTGGGTTATCTGAAGTTTCTTTGATAAATAATTCAGTTATTCTTGAAACGTAGGACTCAACAGCATCTACCAATGGAGTCGTCCTGCCTATTTTTTCTCCTGTGACACGTGCAGCCATTAGTTGCTCCGAGAGTATTTTTCGTTCGAGTCTTTCTTCCTGTTCTAATGAGAGTTTGTATCCGTCATTAAAAAAGAACTTGATCCCGTTATCGGGTGGCGCGTTGTGAGAGGCTGATATAACGACACCCAGATCTGCGTTCATCTCTTTAACCAACAGTGCAACTGCAGGTGTTGGAATTACCCCTCCAGTTTTCACATCGATGCCGGCAGAGTTTAGTCCCGCAGATAAGGCGGATTCCAACATGTCTCCGCTCCGGCGCGTATCTTTTCCAATGATAGCAACTGGTCTTTGGTCGTTTTTATTATCATGGCAAAGAATCAGTTCTTCTGCTGCGATTTGACCGAGTCGGAGCGCTGTCTCTGGTGTTAAATGTCCCTCGTTAGCGACACCTCTAATACCATCAGTTCCGAAAAATTTATTTTTTTTAGCCATCTAATAAAAAATGGGTATGAGTTTTTTGATTGGTTGTTTCAGAAAAGAAAAATGATCAAATGAAGGTATTCTATTCTTCGGCTGAGGAGCTTGATATGGATTTTGGTTTGGGGGGATCTGAAGCAGTTGCTGAAAGTTTTTTATCATTATTTTCTGCCATCTCAACCTCTAATAGATCCAAGAGGCGCTGACTAAATGTCTCCAGATCAAGATCATGTTCAAGTTCTCCAGAATGAGCGATTGATACTCCTCCATTCTCTTCTGAAACAATTACAGCAATTGCATCAGATTCTTCGGTGATTCCAATTCCCGCTCGATGTCTTAACCCGATGCTCCGATCTGAAATTTCTCTTTGACTAACAGGGAACAGACAACCTGCTCCTATCACTTTCCCTTCCCTTAATATGATTCCGCCATCATGTAGTTCCGTTTTTGGGCTGAATATTGTTAGTATAAGTTCCGAGGAGAATTGCGCATCAAGGAAAATGCCTGTTTCTAAGTGAGGTTTGAGCTCAATCCTTCGCTCGATTGCAAACAATGCTCCATACCTTTTAGCTCCTAGCTGTCTGATAGTCTCGGTCAGACTGTCCAGGAATTCTTTATTTTTCCCTTCAGAGAAGAAGAAGAAGCTTCGGCTGCCTAGTTCTGCTAATTTTCTGCGCAGTTCTGGTTGAAAGACGACAATCATGGACATTGTAAAAAAGAAAGTGCCCACTAAAACAAACAAAGGAATTAACTTTAAGTGTAAAAATACTGAGGTTCCTGTAATAATTATCAGCAAAAAACTCAAGACAACAAAGAAACGGTTCCACTTCTGTGATCCGTGCCGACGCAGAATGAAATACATTATCGCAATGATAATGATCAGTTCGACAACGATCCTCCAATTCTCGGATATATTTTTTAAGATCTCCACGTAATTGTAATATTATATATCAAGAAATGATGCGTTGCACGGAGATCGATTAATTAATAATTGCTTCTGTCATTAGCATGGCATCCAAGTTTTGCTTTACAGAATGAACCCTAAATAGGGTAGCGCCCTGTTCTCGACAGTATGAAGTTAACGCGACTGTTGGCCATTCTCTTTCATTGATATCATCATTTTCTAGGATTTTACCTATGAATGTCTTACGTGATGCGCCAATAAGTAGAGGCCTTTTAATTTTAGTGATTTGAGGAATTGACCTGATCAACTCCAGATTGTGTTCCAGACTCTTGCCAAATCCGATCCCTGGATCAACGATGATGCGTTCTCGACTAATACCTTCAGATTCACAAAGGGCGATCTGCTCATTTAAAAATGTGATTACTTCGGCAGTTACATTACTATAATTTGGTGATATTTGCATTGTGCGAGGGTTTCCTGCCATGTGCATTATTACAATGCCACATTTCGATTCTGCGGCGACCTTACGCATTGCTGGATCGGAGAACCCAGTCACATCATTTATAATATCTGCTCCTGCTGCGAGCCCAGCTTCTGCTACTTCGGCTTTTGAAGTATCAATTGAAATTAATGTTTTTGGAGAACGGATCTCCACAAATTTCTCTACGACTGGCAGAATTCTATTGAGCTCTTCCTTAACGGATACCTTTTCTGCGCCTGGCCTTGTAGATTCTCCTCCGAAGTCAATGATGGAGGCTCCTTCATTTTCGAGCTCAATAGCTCGTTGAATAGCAGCTTCACTAGATTCAAACAGTCCACCATCTGAAAAAGAGTCAGGAGTTGTGTTAATGATACCCATGATTATTCCCCGTTTGCTGAGATCATAGCTTTTTCCTCTGATAGACCAAGGATCTGGCTTTTCTGGAGCATTGGAACTTGCCGGGTAAAGTTGCATGTTATAATCTTATATGAATTCCCGATCCCTCAAACGATGAAAAAAATATCCGTGCCAGCTGTTTTATTAATGGTTATTCTGATCTTATCACAGGCAATTCAGTCCGAAGTATATTCTTATGATGGGGCTGACCAAATTTCAAGAACGGTAGTTCACAAGGATGGAACATATACCACTACTCAAAGAGACCGAGACACCAGGATACTCGTAAGGGAAACAAAAAAACGTAATAATACTTTAATAATGAGAAGTGAATTTGTACTTGATGTGAAAGGAAGGGAACGTAAAGGGCGCGTTTATGATGGACAAAATAATCTTCTCTTCATCAGTGAATTTGTATACGACAATGATGAGCTGATTGAAGAGAGAGTCTTTGACTCAAAGGGCAAAGTCGTTAGGCGATTGTTATATAAGGTAAAAGTTGTGAGCAAACTTGATGGGCGTTCAAGGCCGGCATTAGTATCCTATCAGAATGGGAAGCCAATAGGAGATTTGGTTGCTTTGGATGATCCTGGTGTTTTTAGCACGACATCTCGTAATGCTCATTCCTCAAAGAAAAGTGCTGGAGCTCGACCGAAGCCAGTCCAACCGGGTTCGGCTTCTGGAAAAACATCAAAACCGAAACGCAAGATCCGGATTTTTAAGCCCCGGAGCTAGAATGTTAAATTAAGAGATGAAGTCTACCACGGCCCTTGGCTTTGTTGTCTTTGCTGCAATACCGATAGGTTTGCTCTTATGGAACATCAAAGAAATGAATACTTCTTACGTTAAGCGGTCTATTCATGTCGATATTAGCAAACTTGAAAAGGAAGTTGAGGATTTCAGATTAGAATCAGCCAGACTCAAGGATGAGAATAATAATCTTAGACATCAGCTGAGCATTGAGCGTGATAATGCGTCAGGATTAATTAAGGAAACAGAAAGGCTCGAGCTTAGGTTGGCCAATTATCGTGATTCAGGGGGGGCGCAAAAAGATGCAAGAGAATGGACTGACGAGGAGCTGAAAATACGCAAAGAAATTCAGGAGCTCACTTCTACCATTAGGGATTTGCCATTGAAGAGAAATCTCAGGTATCGATTAACGGATTGGGATGAGATGATTTCTACATTATCAAAAATGCCAGGTGTTGTTTCTGAGGAAGATTCTGAAAGGCAGTCCCGTGCCTATTCATCAATGGGATTTGTGACTCCAGAAATAGATGTCAGAGCCAGAACTTTGGACTTACTGCAAGGCCAGCTCGGTGCAGCTATTTATAGTGGAGAGGATGAAATCTTAATCAATAAAGAAGCTACGATAAAGAGTTCTTCAGATCGTACATCACTGGCCTTAGAAATTGCTCGATCCCTTCAGGATCAGCACTTTGGGCTCATGGCTTCTCTTAATGATTGGTTATATAATGATGATGCAAAATTGGCACTGTGGGCAGTAGCTGCTGGAGATACAAATTTATTCAAGATTCGGTTTCAATTGCAAAGTAATGTTTCAGCTTCAGTAACAACACAAGGTCCGACCAAAATGTCGCGGGAACAATTTGAAAGGATCCCATCCTTTGTACGTGAGTATTACCTCTTTCCTTTTTCATTAGGTGATCATTTTTGCCAGAATCTTTATGATGAAGATCGTTGGAATTCAGTAAATGAGGGTATCGCTCGTCCTCCTCTAAGCACAGCTGAAATATTGCATCCGGATCGGTATTCCAAAGATGATAGTGAAGAGCCGGAACGTTTTAGATGGAACATTAGTGCTTTGGAAATTGGTGAAGAAGGTCCCATTTGGAATAATGTGGCGGGCGAGCTCGGTATCGCCCTTCTTCTCAACCAGAGTGATTTTTTACAAAGGATGACGGAGTTGGGACAGCCTGATATTTTGAATATGCCGGATCTGGTCTCGAAGGGCATTGAACATTTTTCTAATAGGGATGGATCAAAAGCCGCTGCCGGATGGAATGGTGATCGTTACCTCGTATATGCAAATGGCAATGGCAAGGATGGTACCGATCATGTTTATTGGCGAAGCCAATGGATATCAGAAAAAGATGCTGAAGAGTTCTTTCACGCGATCGTTAAATCCATAGAATTTAGACGAAAGATTAAACTCTCTGATAAGGAAGGCGAATATACATTTAATGGCCCTCGAGATCGTTACATTTCAGTGAAGAAGCTCGATGATAATCAGATTAGGGTTCTTGATGTTGGTAATAAGGCATTTGCGGAAAAATTATTAGACAAATTTGAGCCTCCATCTTCATAAAATGATGGCTAAAAGAGTTTTTTTTAGCGGTCGTGTTCAGGGTGTAGGGTTTCGTTATGAAACGAAAAGAATTGCCATGGGATATGAAGTGGTAGGGACTGTTAGTAATCTTGAGGACGGCAGAGTTGAGTTATGTGTTATGGGGGAGGAATTAGAAGTCGATGATTTTATTTCTGATATTCGAATCGAATCGAACCTAGCTCCTCATATTTTGGAATATGCAGAGGAAACAATCCCTTCATCTGAACTGAATGAGGTCCGTGGATTTACGATTGTTCGATAATAGGCTTTTAGTTTGCGACAATATTGACTAATTTTCCAGGTACTACGATAATTTTTCGAACCGTGACTCCTTCAAGAAATGGTTTTATTTTTTCCAGTTCTTGGCATTGAAATTTTATTTCTTCCTCTGAATCATTTTTGCAGGTAATCATTTTATCTCGCAATTTTCCATTAACCTGTATAACGATTTCGACCTCATCTTCGATCAGATATTTTTCGTCATATTCAGGCCACGGCATTTTGGAGATTTCGTTTTTATCGATTATCTGGGGGAAAATTTCTGCGATTATAGCGAATAATTCTTCAGTTATATGGGGTGCAAATGGGTTTAGGAGCTGTAGAAAAATTGTGAGTTCTTTGATGGGACGTTCTTCTGCTCCTGTGAATGCATTTGTAAACACCATCATTTGTGCGATCGCAGTATTGAAGTCCAATGACTCGATATCATGGGTCACTTTTTTGATTGTTTCGTGAAGTACTTTGAGCTGTTGTTTGCTTGGTTCTACTTCTTTAATTTTTGAGGATAAGACCCATTCTCCTTCCTGTGAGTTTTCCATGAATAATCTCCATACTCTAGCCAAGAATCTGTGCACACCTTCCACGCCTTTATTACTCCATGGTTTGACTTGTTCGAGTGGCCCCATGAACATTTCATAGAGTCTCAAGGAGTCCGCACCGTATTCTTCTATGACGGTATCTGGATTAATGACATTACCGCGACTCTTTGACATTTTTTGACCGTCTTCACCAAGTATCATTCCCTGATTAATTAATTTCTGGAAAGGTTCCTTAGTCTTCACGTATCCCAGATCATAAAGGACCTTGTGCCAGAATCTTGAGTATAACAGATGCAGTACGGCATGTTCTGTTCCGCCGACATAGAGATCGACATTCATCCAGTATTTCTCGGCTTCAGTTGAGATGAATCTTTCTGCATTATTTGGATCACAGTATCGCAAGTAATACCAACATGATCCTGCCCATTGGGGCATTGTGTTTGTTTCGCGTTTGTAACCTTCCTCATGGTTGACCCATTCTTTTGCTTTGGATAGAGGAGGTCTTGCGTCACCTGTAGGTTTAAAATCTTCCATCTCAGGAGCTTGAATAGGAAGTGCGTCTTCCGGAATCGCGTGATGACCTCCTTCATTATCCCAACTTATTGGGAACGGTTCTCCCCAGTACCTCTGTCGACTGAAGAGCCAGTCCCTAAGCTTGAAGTTGACTGCCCTTTTTCCGAACCCATTATTTCCCAGCCAATCAGTCACTACTTCTTTTGCTTCTGTAGTTTGCAACCCATCAATGAGAGGCGAATTAATTGCTATTCCTTCACCTGTGAAGCAACTTGTCTCGTCATTTTCTTCTTCCTTTGGTTGAACGACTGCTCTGATCTCAATGTTGAATTGTTTTGCAAATTCATTGTCCCGATCATCATGTGCAGGGACAGCCATTATTGCACCTGTACCGTATGTCATCAATACGTAGTCGGCTATCCATATAGGAATCTCTTCTCCATTAATTGGATTAACTGCATAGCCACCAGTGAAAACACCAGTCTTTGATTTCGCGAGATCCGTTCGTTCAAGATCAGACTTGGTTGCAATTTCATTGCGATAATTATCAATGCTTTCCGAATGTTCTGCTTCGGCCACTTCATCTACTAGCGGGTGCTCAGGTGCCAGTACCATATAAGTCGCACCAAACAGAGTGTCAGGTCTTGTGGTGAATACAGTAACTTTATTGCCTGTTCCCGGTAATTCAAAATGAACGTCAGCTCCTTCGCTTCGTCCAATCCAATTGCGCTGCAAAGATTTGATTCCTTCGGGCCAGTCGAGATCTTCAAGTTCTTCGATGAGTCGATCCCCATAAGCAGTGATTCGTAACATCCATTGACGCATGGGTTTGCGTTCGACTGGATGACTTCCACGCTCTGATTTTCCATCAACGACCTCTTCATTTGCTAAAACAGTCCCTAATGCTTGGCACCAGTTCACTGCCACTTCATCGATGTAAGCGAGCCTGTGTTTATCAATGAATGACCTATGTTCAGTAGCATTCTCGTCAGGGTATTCTTCTTTCCGCTTTTCCATGAGCTCTACTATTGGTGTTGCTGCCTGATTTCCTTCATCATAGTAACTGTTGTATAGCTTCAGGAATATCCACTGTGTCCAACGATAGTAGGCGGGATCGGTCGTGTTAATTTCACGGTCCCAATCATAAGAGAAGCCTATACTCTTTAGCTGTTGTTTGAAATATGCAATGTTCTTGGCTGTTGTATCTCTCGGATGGATTCCATGTTCAATAGCGTATTGTTCTGCTGGTAAACCAAACGCGTCCCACCCCATAGGATGTAGAACATTGAAACCGAGCATTCTTTTGTAGCGCGAAATAATGTCAGTAGCCGTGTAACCTTCCGGATGACCAACATGCAGGCCCTGACCACTTGGGTAGGGAAACATGTCCAATGCATAAAATTTAGGCATCGCAGGATCGAACCCTTCATCACCGGGATTAAGTGATTTGAAAGTTCCTTGTTGATCCCAGTGAGATTGCCACTTGGTTTCAATTTTATCGAAAGGGTATTGCTTGCGACGTTCGGACATAAGGTTAGGGGTATTGTTTTCTGTAGACCGGAATTCCTATAGCGGCACGTAAATTATGAATGAAATGAATCGCTTGATTATTGCAACAGGTAATACGCACAAAACGGAGGAGATTCGCAAGCTCTTGGGGTCTATTTTTGAGTCCATTGAAGATTTACAATCTTACCCAGAAATTGGTGAAATTGGTGAAATTGGCAGCACTTTTGGTGAAAATGCAGAATTGAAAGCTATAGAAGTAGGAAAATTACTGGGAAATTCTGCAATTATTTTGTCGGATGATTCTGGGCTCGAAGTGGATGCTCTGAATGGCGCCCCTGGAGTTCGTTCAGCTCGATTTTCAGGGAAAAATGCCAACGATGCGAGTAATCGGAAGAAATTGTTGGATGAGCTTGAGGAGATTGGCGTCCATGGTGAGTTTAGAGTAGCGCGCTTCCGTTGCGTCATGGTGCTTGCGAGGGGAGATCAGACATTGGCTGTTTTTAATGGTGTTGTTGAAGGCAAAATTGCTGATAAGGAAAAGGGTGAGAGTGGTTTTGGGTATGATTCAATTTTTATTCCACAAGGTTATGACAAAACTTTTGCGGAATTACCTTCTCATACCAAGAACACCATAAGCCATCGAGCTAATGCATTGGCCGCTTTCAAGACCTGGTTATTAGATCCAGACTCTGTGAAATAATTATTTTGAGATTTCGTATATCTTTCCATCCCACGAAAGAATCCATAGCTCTCCGTCAGGACGATTCACAAATGCGGTTGGTTTGAAGCTTCCCTTTGGTGGGTTGCGTTTTTTTAAAACGAGATTCCTCGCTTTTTTTCCTGCCTTGTTAACTGTTAGTCCCCAGACGTAACCTGATCCCCAGTCACCATAAATGTAATGGCCCTTCAATTCAGGAAAGGCTGTGCCTTCATAGACAACGCCTCCCGTAATACTTATTCCGTCGGCATGACTGTATTCATGAACAGGATCAATGAGTCTCACTGGTTCCTTTCCTTTTTCTGTTATGACCTTTGGGTTACGGTTCAGTGGGAATGAATGAGCTCCTTCACGATAACTCCAACCATAATTGCCACCTTTGGTTATGATGTTAATTTCTTCCCAAAGGGCCTGTCCCACATCTGCACACCACAAGCGTCCACTTTTATCAAAGTGAAGTCCCCAAGGATTACGCATTCCGTATGTCCATATTTCTGGGCGCGCTCCTGGCTGGTCAACGAAAGGATTATCTTCAGGAATTCCGTATTGTAAGTCACCTGAACGATTGTTTACATCGATCCTAAGAATTTTTCCCAGTAAAGAAAAAAGATTCTGAGACGTTAATAGTGGATCATTTCCTTTGCCTCCATCTCCGGTCGAAATATAAAGGTATCCGTCAGGGCCAAAGGTAGGTTGTCCTGAATCGTGATTCCAGAACGGTTGATTGATCTCAAAAAGAATTCGTTCACTAGCAGGGTCTGGGTTTCCATTCTTGGTTACAAATTCAGAGAGCACTGAACGTTTGGGGTTCTGGCGAGAATAATAAACATAAAACTTACCGTTTGATTTGTGATCTGGGTGAAATACAAGCCCGAGCAGACCTTCTTCGAAGTCCTTATCGATTTGTACCCTAGAAGTTAAATCAAACCAAATCTTTGCGTTTCCCGCTGCCCGGTCCTTTGGAAGTTCATGAATTGTCCCACTTTGAGAAACGATTAATTCCTGTTCAGTTCCGGGAAGTAAAGTGGCCCAGACAGGCTTTTTAATCTTTAACTTAGGATAAGCGACTTTGAATTTAATTTCAGGGGCTCCGTTTGCGCTTATTGCTAGAATAAGGCTAAAGGCGAATATTTTTACGGAATGATAGAATTTTTGCATTGCAACTATAGATTAAGATCCTTTGAATATATTTACTCAACAATTAAAACTAAATTCCTATATCATGAAAAGAAAGACTTTCATTATTTTATCTCTCATTACTATTTTCAACCATTCCCTCATTTCTGCGCCGAGTAAAAACGGCACTTATACTGACCCTGCCAATGTAGATGTGGATTATGCGATCCAAGGTGAGTATCGTGGTGAAGTGGAAGGTGGGGATACAGGTGCCCAGATAATTGCTCTCGGAGATGGGAAATTTGATGTGGTCGGATATCCAGGCGGCCTTCCTGGCGATGGATGGGATGGCAATAAGGAGAACAGGATCAGAGGCAAGGGAGAGACTAAGGATGGTGTCACTAGTTTTACGATGGTTACAAAAAGTGGTGAGGTTGGAAGTAAAGCTTCAATTAAGGATGGTGTGATTACTGTCATGAAGGATGGAGAGAAAATCGGAAGCTTGAAACGAATAGTACGTGAGAGTCCAACCCTAGGTGCCAAGGCCCCGGAAGGTGCTGTGATTCTCTTTGATGGAAAGAAACACGGAGCAGATCTCTGGAAAGGTGGCAGAGCGAGTGAGGACGGTTTGCTGATGGAGGGATGTACCAGTAAGCAGACTTTTAGTGACTTCAAGATCCATATTGAATTTCGTACTCCTTACAAGCCCAAAGCACGGGGTCAGGGCAGAGGAAATAGCGGTTTTTACGCGCACGGTCGTTATGAGGTGCAGGTGCTTGATTCTTTCGCACTAGAAGGTCATCACAACGAGTGTGGAGGAATTTACTCTACCAAGGCTCCTCTCGTGAACATGTGCTTTCCACCTCTTACTTGGCAAACTTATGACATCGATTTTATAGCTGCAAAGTTTAAAGATGGAAAAAAAGTAGCCAATGCAACAATGACAGTTAGGCATAATGGCGTATTGATCCATGATAAGACTGTATGTGATCATGCAACGACTGCCTCACCAATGAGAGAAGGCCCTCAGCCTGGCCCGGTCTTCTTCCAGAATCATGGAAATCCTGTCAGATATCGCAACATTTGGGTCGTCGATAAGAAGTAAAATTAATTATCAAAGCATACCCGGAGCCATGATCAATAAATCTGGGCATGCTTTTTTATGATAATTCGTAACTGAGTACACTCAGAGAGTAGAGTGCTGCTGTTTCTGATCGAAGAACGATCGGGCCTAAGGTTATGGGAGCGCATCCAAAATTCAGAGCAACATTAATTTCTGATGGAGTAAAATCTCCTTCTGGTCCGATCAGTATTAATACTGATCGGGGCTTTGTTTTTTGATGGGAAACTTGATATTTCGATAAGATTTCCTTGAAGTGGTTGGATTCTTTTTGGAGTGATGCAATGAGCAGTAGATCATATTTCAACTGATCAGATTGAAATAATTCTTCAGGTTTTTTAGGTATATGCACCTTAGGCAACCAGTTTTGTCCGGATTGTTTGCATGCTTCTATGGCAACTCGTTGCCATTTCTCTTGTTTTTTTACCAGTTCATTAGAACTGATGCGGACAATGCTTCGGTCTGAAATAATTGGATAGATTTCGCTTATTCCCAATTCGGTGGCTTTTTCAATGATAAGGTCCATATTTTTCCCTTTTGGAATTGCCTGACCAAGTACAATCTGTGTCTTTGATTTAATGGACTGGGTAGGTTGGGATTCTTTGAGTTGAACTTGGCTCTTAGTGGGGATTTTTATTTCTGTATGGACTTCTTCCCCTTGCCCATTAAAAGCACTGACCTTGTCTCCTTCTTTCAAGCGTAAGACATTGAGGCAATGATGTGATTCTGATTCACATAACATCAAATTATTAGAGTCCCAGAATTCTGGTCTTATATAAAATCTAGGCATTGAAAACTATTCGGAATGAATCAGATTATTTAAAGAATCGCTTCGCTTTTTCAAAGAAGCTTTCTCGGATAGGAGAATTTTTTGTTCCTATAGAATTGGCAAATTGATTGAGGAGATCTTTTTGATCCTTATTCAACTTTATGGGTATTTCTACCTGCAGTTGAACATGAAGGTCTCCTCTTTGAGAGGAATTAAGAAATTGGACTCCACGATTTTTCATTCGGAACACAGTAGAATTTTGTGTTCCTGGAGGAATTTTTATCGATGCTTTTCCCTCTAAGGTGGGCACCTCAAGTTCTCCACCCAGTGCAACGATCGTAAAGGGTACCGGTACTTCACAGTAAAGGTCATTATCTTCACGTTCAAAGATGTCGTGCTCACGTATATGTATGACGACGTAGAGGTCTCCAGAAGGCCCCCCACGCAAACCTGCTTCTCCGTTTCCTGATGAGCGGATACGAGATCCATGGGCAATTCCTGCTGGAACTTTTAATTTGATTCTAGTCAGTTCTTCTGATCTTCCTTCTCCCCTGCATTCAGTGCATGGGTCTTTAATAATTTGTCCGGTTCCGCCACAATCTGGGCAGGCCTGTTGGACTTGAAAAAATCCTCGCGATGATATGACCTGTCCGTGCCCATCACACGTGTTGCATGAACTTGTTCCTGAACCACTCGATGATCCAGAACCATTGCATTTTTTACAGGTTATAGGTTTCGCTAGTTCGAGTTCTTTGACTGTGCCAATTGCTGCATCTTCAAGAGTTATTTGCAGGTCATACCTTAGATCTGAACCCCTATTATTACTTGTTCTGCCACGTCTTCTACTATTTCCGAAGAGTTCTTCGAATATACCGCCGCCGCCGCCACCGCCTCCAAAGACTTCTTTGAATATATCAAATGGATCTCCTCCCCTCGATCTGCCAGGACCAGAAAAAGCAGAGTGCCCGTACTGGTCATAAGTGCTTCTCTTGTTCTCATCACTTAATATTTCATAGGCTTCACTTACTTCCTTGAAACGTTCTTCTGCTGACGGGTCATCCGGATTTTTATCAGGATGATGTTCTACAGCGGCTTTCCTATAAGCTTTTTTGATTTCAGAAGCACTTGTATTCTTGTTAACCCCAAGGACTTCGTAGTAATCACGTTTAGACATCCAATATTTATTTTATTGTTAGATATAGATTAAGGTAAATAAGGTGACGAATGCGTCTATGCGTCTTCTTCCTCACTTGATGCAGAATCTTTTTCTGGTCCTTTTGAAACTATAACGTTTGCTGCGCGCAACAGTCTATCATGAAGTTTATACCCTTTTCGTATTTGGGTTATAATATTACCTTCAGGTATATCACCATTTGCTTCCTGTGAAATTGCTTCATGTATATTAGGATCAAATGGCTGACCAATGGCAGAGATCTCTGTGGCTCCTTGTGTTGAAAGGAATTCTTCCAACTGCTTTTGAACCATTTCCATGCCCTTAGTAATTATGGATTCAGAGTCTTCTAATTTAGCTGCGCCGAGACCCATTTGAAAACTGTCAATGACTGGTAATAATTCACAAAGTAATCCACCATTAGCAAACTTAATGGCATCTGTTTTATCTCTTGCCATGCGTTTGCGATAATTGTCCAGTTCTGCCTGATTCCTGGCTGCGATGTCCTTCCAGTGCTCTGCTTGCTTCAGCGCTTCTTGTAAAGGATCTGTGGGCTCTTCTTCTTTTTTTGATTTTTGTTCATTGGAATCATCTAATTCCTCTTTGAGGTTTTCAGCTTTATCCACATCAATAGAAAATTCCTCCTCCTCTGTAGGGTTCTCTTTGGTCTGTTTTTTTTTCTTTTTTGATTCTTTGCTCATTATATATGGGCATTAGTTATTGGGCGCGCATTATACCCGATAATTCCAGAATATCTAAAAAAGGTATTTCTTTATGCAAAGACTTTATGTTTTTTCTATTGCAATAAGTGTGATGTCATCATTTTGCGCGACATTACTAGCAAACACGTTGACGGATGCCTGTATTTCGCTAATTACATTTCGTGCTCCTTTTGGGGAGGCACTTATTAGCGTTTTGTGTAGTCTTTGAATTCCGAATTCTTCTCCCCGGATATCGGAGGCTTCATTTACTCCGTCAGTGTAAAGGAGAAGAATATCTCCTTTTTTCAGGTGAATTTCATGCTTTTTAATAGCATTATTGAAAACATTTCCCGAATCAATACCGATAGCTATTCCGGGGCTTTGAACAGGATCAGCAATTTTTGCATCAGCTCTAAAGTGCAGGGGTGCATCGTGTCCTGCTCTCGCAATGGCTATTTTACCGGTTCCCTTTTCCAAGATGAGAAATGCTAGACTGATGAACATATCTTCGCGGATATCAGGGAATAGCTGTTCATTTACGCGGCACAGAACCTCTGCGGGGCAGAGAGCATTGATTGCATTGGCCCGAACAACGCTCCTGCACATGGCAGTTATTAATGATGCTGGCACGCCTTTTCCTGACACATCAGCTATGACTACAGCCAAGTGTTCATCATTGATTTCAAAGAAATCAAAATAGTCTCCGCTAACTATTCTTGCAGGGACATTGAGGCCCATGATTTTGTAGCCTTCGAGTTTTGGTGGTTCTGAGGGTAACAGGATGCGTTGGACTTCGCTAGCTGTATTCAGTTCCTTTTCTAGATTCTTTTTTTCTACTGCTTCAAGATGAACGATTGAATTGCCTAATGCGAATGCTGACTGTTCCGCAATGGATTGAAAAACTTCATAATCGTTTTCTGTGAAATTTTCTCCGCCGGGTTCATTCGCCACTGCTAATATTCCGAGTTCTTTTTCTCCATAGCATAGGGGGGCGATTATGGTTGAAACGCCTTGATGGATTTTTTTGTCTGCATTTTTGAAGTGTGGATTAGCGCCAATGTTCTGAATTTTTAATAATTTCCTTGCTCTTAAAGCCTCACCAAAGGGCCCCCAATCTTTTCCAATACTTGTGAGTCGGCGGTAGCTATTAATTGTATTTGGTACTTTTTCTGATTGCTCTGCTATGTGAGATGGAACAGGAATCAACATGGGACAAGCTTCACTTTGGTATTCAGAAACTAAATTATCTTTGCTTTTATCAAGTAAATATAAAGCAGCGCCATGAGCATCAACTACCATTGCTGCACCACGAACAATGGTGCGGTGCAAAGTTCCCGGATTAGTGCCCCCTTCCTGAGTGAGAGTCTCCCCTAGACTCTTGAGAAAGTCGAACATTCGGAGCTCTTCTTTTTCAATGTCGTTCCGTTGACGCTTGAGCTCATTTATAATTTTCTGATATCGGCAGATATAGATAAAACAAACAATCGCAATGGTGAGGGAGGCTAATAGCGTTACGATGGTTGTAGTCATGATCGTAAGCGCTTATTACATAATTATGAGGCAGATTGCTGCCCCAGTTCTTGTTCGAGAAAATGAATTACATCCTTGAACCTTGGTATGTTATCCTTATCTGCATTTGAAAGATTCTGGTGAGCTTCAAGTGATTGTTGAATGTTTTCTTCTTTGCTCATCCCGGCAATATCCAAGTATTGGCCATTTTGGATATGATTTGATATTTTATTTCTAATTTCCGGCCAGGAATTGCCTTCAGTGTCTAATTTTAATAAGAGATCAATGCCCAGACTTACAAGAAGCTGTGTGTTACGAGAATTGGCATTAATGATTTCAAGATTTCTTTGGTTCTCTGGCCCTAATGACTTCTTTATTCCGACAAGCGTTCCCATGAATGTAGAGTCCATGACCGGGCAATTTTCCAAATCAATGACGAATTCTTTTGAGCCTCGATTTATCATTAAATCTGCAAATTCTTTGACCCCGTGACTGTTCTGAAATGATCCTTTGCCTTCGACACGAATCCACACTACCCCGTTCTGGAGCTGTCCAACATAGATAGGTGCAACCGGATTCACGTGAAGATTAGAAAACCAGTTCAAAGAAAAGCCTATGCAACAAAATAGGCAAGGGGAATCATGCTAAGTTTGCTTTTTTTTGGTTAATGAAAAGGTGGAGAGAAAATATGATTTCACCAGAGGTAGGATTGGTCGCTGGCAATGATTTGATTCTCGCGTACAATTAAAACACGCCAAGCAGTCACTTTCCCTTTACTTTGGTATTCCTTGCCCGTGACTTTAAACCTAGTTTTGTTCTTTGTTCTTGGATTCAAAGTGTTGACTTCGCGATAATAAATCTTTGAGCCTGTCTTTTTCTGACGATATTCAAATCTGATAGTTACTGGCCTATGCGAAGGATCTGTCCACCAAAAGACATAGTAGTGCCCCGCTCTCTGTTTTTTTTCTTTGTCAGTGACCGCTCCATGCAAAAAATGAAGTTGTTCAAATCGGATCATAGGATCCGAAGAATTAATTTCTTTTTCAGGGTCCAGATGGAAATATTTGGAATTTGTGATTTTGGTTTGGCTTGTCAGGGATTGGCATCCCGAATTCAGCAAAATCACTAAGATGACAGCACAAAATTTGAGGAATAAATTTGTTAGCATGTCAATTATTTGGGCCAATTCTTAATAAGTTCACAATCCCGTTCTGTCAATTCGCATGCGGCATAACGGTGTAGTTATTTTAGGTTAATTCATTGTTTTTGCTTTTTTGAGATATAAAAAAGTAGCATTCATCGCAAGACAATTAGTTAAGTTTACCTTATTATTTGTATTAGTTATTATTTTATTTTGGTTAATGGCTAATCTTTTTTGCACTTTAATCGGCTAATATATGGAAAGTTTACAACGCAAGATAGTTGATGATTTACTCGTTTCTTATCAGGAAGTGAGTGGTATTAACCGCATTGACACCGCCAATTTGCCGTCAAAGCTAGCCGTTGCGGGGCTCTGTGAAGATTTACTCAGGCTCGTTTTTCCCGGTTTTCTAGAAAACGATGCAATTGAATCAAGAAATCTTGAGAAGGAAACCAGTCAGGTGGTTTCGCAAATTCTTTTGACCTTATCGAAAGAGATAAATAGGAGTCTGAGACTTGCATCTGATGATTCTAAGGAAATTCGAGAAGAATCCCCTGATAATTTAGCATGTTGTTTTTTATCTGAATTGCCCAGACTTAGGATCGTACTGCGAACTGATGTGGAGGCTGCTTACGAGGGCGATCCAGCAGCAAAAAGTTTTGAAGAGATTATCCTTGCTTACCCATGCCTTGAAGCAATTGCGATTCAGAGGATGGCACATGTTTTATATTCTCTGAGTATTCCTTTCATACCCAGAATGATGACGGAGTGGGCTCATTCGAAAACTGGCATTGATATTCATCCAGGGGCACAGATAGGTTCTCATTTTTTTATTGATCATGGGACCGGAGTTGTGGTTGGCGAAACTTGTGTGATAGGCAGTCATGTTAAGCTTTATCATGGGGTCACATTGGGTGCCCGTAGTTTCCCAAAAGATGGTGATGGCAATCCGATAAAGGGTATCAAGCGTCATCCTAACGTTGAGGATGAGGTCGTCATTTATCCGGGAGCGACTATTCTGGGAGGTGAGACTGTGATTGGAGCGCGCAGCACTATAGGTGCTAATGCGTTTATAATGAACAGTATTGAGGAAGACTCTCTGGTGGCTTTGTCCGAAGTCGAGCACGACATCAAAAATAAAAAATTTCATCGAGAGGCTGAAAAAGATGAGAGGTCCTGAATATCATCAACTCAGACTTGGTCTTCCAAGTAACTTAGGTGAAGGCACTTTGAACCGAAGGGGGCATTCTCGACCCTCATTACGGAGATCTCAATCAAATGGAATGCTCTTCGATTTATTTGAGATAACTAGACCCGTCCCGAGGAAAAAAATAGCGCGTGGCCGAGGATTAAAATTTGATAATGAATTGACTGAGAAGTGTAGACGAATGGTAAGTATGCTGGGTCTTGATCCATTAGCTGATCAGGTCAAAGTGTTTTGGAATTTAAGGTTAAGCTCAACGGCCGGTCTTGCTCATCATAGTAATGCTCAAATTGATTTAAACCCTAGATTAGAGCGATTCGCTCCCGAAGAACCAGAGAGGACTCTTTTACATGAGCTTGCACATTTGATTGCACATTTCCGAGCCTCTGACCGAAGAATACAGCCGCACGGTCTAGAATGGCAAAGTGCATGTTCAGAACTTGGGATTCCTGGAGAGAAGCGATGCCATGACCTTCCTTTTGCGAATAGGGCTATTAAACGAAAGTTAGCTTATCAATGCCGTTGCTGTGGTATTGTAGTCCCAAGGGTTCGTAAGCTGAGTCGAGATTCTGCTTGTTACCCATGTTGCCAAAAGTATAACAGGGGAGGATACAGTAGACGTTTCCTTCTGGAGAAAATATCCATTAAGGAAGCAAAGTCACTGGTCCCAGAGCATAATTGGGCATGAATGAATAGGATTCATTCGGTTGAGTGGGTGTTATTTGGCAACAATAAATTTCTCATAATATGATTGATGTGAATGCAGATTTTTTTGCTATTTAGATTATTGCCTTATTAATTGAGCAGGGCTTATGCTATTTACTATGCAAAAAAATAATCGAAGAGGATTCCTTAAATCTACTGTTGCTGCTGGCGCTGGGTTTGCATTGGTTGATCCCTCCTCAGTAGCTCGAGGAAATTTGAAAATAAAAAAGAAAATTGCACTTGGGTATGACAATTTTGCTGTTCGTGCAATGGGCTGGAAAGCTCAAGAACTAATCGATTACGCAGCAAAATTAAAATGTGATACGTTATTTATCACAGATTTCGGTCCATTTGAAAAACTTGATAATCGCAATTATTTACAGAATTTATCTAAAAACGCAGCTGATCATGGAGTGAATATTTTGTTGGGTTCATGGTCCATATGTCCTACGGCCAGACGTTTTAAGAAGGACTGGGGAAGTGCGGATGATCATCTAAAGTTAGGAGTTCGTATGGCAAAGGCACTTGGGTCTCCAGCTTTTAGAGTTATTTTAGGGGATTCGGGAGATCGTTTGAGCGATGGGGGAATCGAGGCGCGCATTGCGGATACGGTTGCGGTTCTAAAGAGAAATAAGAATTATTGTGTCGATCATGGAATTAAAATAGCAGTAGAAAATCATGCTGGGGATATGCATTCAACTGAACTAGTGAATCTCATTGAAGAGGCAGGTAGTGATTTTGTGGGTGCTAATATGGATTCGGGAAATGCGATCTGGACGCTGGAAGACCCTATAGAGAATCTTAGAAATCTCGGAAAATATGCGATTACTACGAGCCTGCGTGATACTGCTCTATGGGAAAGTGAAAATGGAGTGACCGCGCAGTGGACAGCAATGGGTGAGGGTACCGTTGATTTAAAATCTTATTTCGAATTGTATGCCAAGCTTTGTCCGAATACCGCAGTCAACATAGAGACCATTTCTGGGTTTAATCGTGAACTGAAAATCAAAGATAAAGTTTTCTGGAAAGCTTGGCCAAAAGGTAAGCCGGCAGGTTATGATAAATTCATTGTCCTTGCAAAGAAGGGGGAGCCTCGCAAAGCATGGAAAGCTTCTAAAGGGGTTGAGAAAAAGAAGGCTGATAAGGATTACCAGCAAGGTGAGATTGCTAGAAGTATCCGATATTGTAAGGAAAAGCTTGGGCTCGGATTAAAGTAACTTACTGGCTCAATAGCATCTTTATTTTTTCAGCATCGATACCTATAAGGTTTTCTGTAACAGTCTGAGCATTGCCCAGAGATTCGATTGGGTGAGTGGTAGCTACCGCGATGACATGCATATTTGCTGCTAATCCTGCTTCAATACCAACATGAGCATCTTCAAAAACAACGCAATTCTTAGGATCTACTTTGATTTTTTCAGCGGCCTTAAGGAACACTTCAGGACTGGGTTTCCCGTTACTCACATCTTCGGCTGCAGTGATAGCGTCAAAGTAATCTGAGAGTTCAATGATACTCATTACAGCCTCTATATTGGCAATGGGTGTAGAGGAAGCTATAGAACATGATATTTGTTCTAATTTGAGTGATCGTAGAAGATCGCGTACACCGGGCAATGGTTCGATCCCGTCAGAAATTATAAGTTTGCGATAAATTTCTTCTTTTCTATTAGCTAAGCGTGTGATTTCTCTCTGACTTGTGACATCAATCCAAGTGCTAAAAAAATTAGGGATAATATTCTCATTACGCATCCCGAATGTCATTTTAAAGAAATTCTCAGGAAGTCTTTTATTTTCTTCCTCTGCCAGTTTTGACCAGCTTTCCTCATGTTGATTGTGTGAGTCTATGATTACTCCATCCCAATCGAATAATGCACCAATTGCATTGGAATTCATTGAACTTGTTTCTATTGATTATTTTATTTTAGCCTTTTTGTAATACCTATTCTTTGTTTCAGAGAGGCATTCACTCGTCCTGCCAAAACAGCATCAAGGAAAATTAATTTTGGATAAGAGTCGAATTCTATCCGGTGCTGTCCGTTAGCAGGCATACTGGCAGCTTTATCAACGTCTTGGATGTCATTGATAGGAACACCGTTGATCTTGGTTACTATCAAAGTACTGAGTCTCTCATAACCTAAAGTGACAGGTGTTGGAATGGTTCGGGTCAGGATAACCAGTTTGCGTCTTCCTTCCTTTTCATACATTTCCGGACTAGCATGCGCCATAAGCATTTTAATTGGTGCTCTGGACTGCCAATCGTTCCCGAATAGTTTTAAGAAAGGAACGGAAAGTTCCTGAAAAACAAGACCACCGATGATAGAAAATTTAGGGCCGCGATCAAACATATAAGGATCAATTAAATAGTCTTCTGCGGGCCGACGGATTAGCTTCAGGTCAATTTCTTTTTTTTGCCCTTCACGAAGAATTTTTATTTTCATTGAGTCTCCTGTGAATGCTTTTCCCCTTACAAGGTGGCTGAAACTGAGCTTACCCCAGACAGGGTCATTATAGTTTCCTCGTGAATCGATTTCTTTACCATTAATAGATAAAATAACATCACCTGATTTAATGCTGGCAGCGGCAGCAGACGCACCTTCAATTACTTTGCTAACAAATACCCCTCCATTTTCTTGATCGAGTTTAAGATATTTTCTGAATTGTTCGTCGAGTGTTTGTGAATACATGATTCCAAGATTAGGGAATCCTGTATACTTGCCGTCCTCAGTGTCTTTCAAAAAATGTTCAATGATTGAAGCGGGTAAGATGTTTGATATCTGATCCTTACTTGAATAACTGATAAGAAGACCTGCTAGTTTATTGTTTTTGGCAACTGGGAGCGTGAAGCTTCCGGAACGATATTGGACTGGACCATTAGCTTGTATTTGTAAAAATCTAGCTGTATCAATGAAGGATTGGCGTACCTCTGCCTTGGAAACCGTGATTTGAGTAGTGACAGGAGTGCCGCTTGCCTCGAATTGCCAAGCTTCCACTTTGTCTTTTGGTGATAGGTCCGTGTCTAATTCGAAAGGTAGACGATCTGATAAGAAATCATTGTCGTTAATAGGTTTTAGAAGTGCCAGATTAGCTTCATAATCAACAGTGATTACTTGTGCTGTCGTCTTTGCAGCCGTGTCTGGTTTTTCTAGCTCAATGTATGTTGCATCTGTAACCATTTGAGCGGTGACCAATACTTTGCCTTCGGGGAGAATGGCTCCGAGTCCGATTCTGGTCGAGGATGCGCCTTTTTCCCATGGTTGTACGAGATTATAGGACTGCATTGTCGTGTTAACTCGGATTACCGACTTATCAACTGATGCGGCTTCTAATTTTTCTGACCAAAGTGAAACTGATATTTCGAAGGCGGAAAGGAGGATAAAGAATTTTGTCATCTTAAAATTTTGTTAAAGAGTAGGGTCTATTATGTGTCGGAATGATTCTATATTTTGGATAGATTATAGATGCATCTAATCACCTAAATAATGGTCCTTAATCACATTATATTTTTCAAGGATTCGCTTTTGTGCTGCTTCTACTTTTGCACGCTCAATAACGATGGGTCTTCCATTACCCAATAAACTGATGATAATGTAATCGTCGTTATCTTTGGCTAGAGCATTGTGAACGTCTTTCAATGTCTTAACTTTTACACCGTTTACTTCATCAACGATGCTATGTTTAAAATTAGAGAAGTACGAATTGATTGAATCGGGAAGTATTGAAGTCAGAACTATGACTTCAGGCCGATCTTTGTAAATGTCTGCCGAGACATATGAATCAAAATGGTATCGGACCTGCAAATTTTTCATTCCATGAGCAGCCATGAGGTTTCTGTCAAGGGGTTGAAAGACGAGTCCTGAGAACATTATATAACGTGGCTTCTCGTCATATTTCTTTGCTGCAATTAAGTATGGGAGGAATCTCTTTAGAGTAACTTTGGCATCGATTGATTTGTTTTGTCTCCAGATCTTGAGTTTTATGACGTCGCCTGCAAATTTTCTTTCGACGATTTCATTCATATTAACGTCTTCCCCTTCGTAATTGATCAATCCATTTGATTTTACTGGGCGGCCATCAATTGCTAAAAGAACATCTCCGGTTTTCAGTATTCCTCCAGCCGAACCATCTTTTTCTGCGGCGGCTACCATGATTCCTATTCCATCATTAGCTAGGCCTAGAGCTTTTCTTTGAGCGGGATTGATTAGAGGGAAATCACTCATGCTAAGATCAACATAATGATCATAATTATCGTCTTCGACGTCTTTAAGGAATCGACGAATGACTGGAGTAGGGATCATGTAGCCTGTGTTTTGTGCAATGTTTCCCGAGTAACCCTGAAAAGCTACTCCGACCACTTTTCCATTTTGTATTACGGGTCCTCCGGAATTTCCGGGGTTGATAGCTGCGTCGATTTGTATTGTTAGATGTAAATCGACACTAGTATGAGAATAACTAAGAAAATCGATCCGTGAAACTACGCCTGAAGTTATAGAAATTCTTTCACCTCCTATCGGATAACCTATTACTTTAACAGTAGTATCCAATTGTGGCAGTTTTCCGATATCAAATGGAGTCACACCCTCAAAAGCCGAAGGGTCTTCAAGCTCGAGCATGGCGAGATCACAATCGTGAGCTATATGGACTATCTTTGCGCGATAGGGTTTAGCATCACCAACTTTCTTTATATAGATAATGCGGCTGTTACTAACGACATGGGCATTGGTTAAAAATTTATTTTCACCCACTAACCACCCAGTTCCATTGCCGCCAGAGTCTCGGCCAGTATTCCAAGGGCTACGATAATCCGGATTAAGAGAAGAATTTTCAATCCTGACAACCGCTTCGTATCTAGAAGAGTTATTGGCTTGATTGGTATTTTCTTTTTCATTTTTATCCTGTGCTGGAGCAAGGCCCCAGGCAAGAGTTGTTATAATGAAGGAGAAAATAGGAGATTTCATATTACTGGTTTTTGAAGGATTGATTCTCTAAGACATTTCTATTGTCGGCTCCGAGTCTAGAAAAGCAATCTGGGTCTTTTCTTTTGTGAATTATTTAGAGGATTCCCTTTAGTTAAATTCATAATTCTTCGTAATAAACTCGAAGAGGCAGGCCGATCTTTTTGATAACTGATTATGATTAATAAAGAATAATCTTGCAATTGCTTAACTTTTGCTAATAATCAATATATAAATAATTATCTATATTCATTAATGTCATTCATATCACGCTTTTCTTGGTTCAAAGGGGGGGGAAATATTCCAGATGAGGAGGTAAGAGACATATCTGAAATTCTCAGATCGGGAAGATCTTCTAAAAGAAGAGAGAATTTAAAATTTACCGGTAAGACAAGAGGTAAATCAGCTACCAGCATGTTTGGAAGGAGACAACTTCGTGAGGCGATTTTACACTGCGTTGTCAATGAGGATGAGCGCTAGAATATGATTGTGCCGGATGATCTTAGGTTACCGTCATTTGCTTCCCATTGTCATTGGAATTGATTCTCTCAATTAAAGGGATTGCCATTTTTGCCCATTCCTTTGGATTTTGATATGCTGTCGCACCTTCTGCCCAGCACTTTCTGAGCATTTCAGTATTGATGATCCCTGGATTTAATGCCACGCAAGCCATTCCATTCGGTAATTCTTGGGCTAATGCACTGCTCATTCCTTCGATGGCCCACTTTGTAGTACAGTAAGGAGCAACATTAGGGGAAGTGGAACGACCCCAACCAGAACTCAAGTTCACTATGATTCCACTGCTGTTTTGAATCATTGATGGGACAAAGCGCCTAATCATATTAGCAACACCGTTAATATTAACGGCGGACATTTCATCGAACTCCTTTGCTGACACTTCCCATAAGGGAGCAGGATTATTCATGATGGCAGCATTGTTAATAAGTAAATTAGGTGGTCCGAATTGATTAATGATTTGTTTGGCAGCACCGGCAATTGATTCGTCACAAGAAACATTTGCCTGAAAAATGTAATGATTTTCTCCTAGTTCATCTGCGAGCGCCTTAACTTTACTTTTTGTTTTTCCAAATCCGACCACGGTCAATCCTCTTTTTGCTAGGCCTAGAGAAATTTCTTTTCCGAGACCACTTGTGGCTCCAGAAATAACAGCCATACGCTTTGTTTTATATTTACTATTGTTAGCCATCTATTTTTTGTTTATTTAATTCAAGTTCAAGGAAATCAACCATTGCATCTAATATAAGTTCGCCAAAGTTATAGCAGAAAATGAGTTCCTCCGAAATCTTGCCATCAAATATTATCTTAAATCCGGAAGATAGAATATTCCCCGAATTTAGCTTAACCAAATTATTACATTCAGTATTTGATCCAACTGAAGGATGCAGGATCTGTATCCTTACAGATTTTGAAGAACCTTCGAAGGAGATGAGGAGGTTTCAATTCTTGCAGTCCCCTGAGAAATTTCCTGTTCAAGCGAAGGCTTATAAAGAATTTTTTTGCAAGTTACGGGACGGGGTGATGCATGAACTTGGTATGAGTGGAGGTGAGATGTTTGCTTACCATGACACGAATGGATCCAATCTTGATATGAAGGATGAATGCTTCGATGTTGATGGTTCGTCCTTGTCTTTGGATCAAAAAATTTATCCTGAATATGATATAATTTTATGTATTTCAGATTGGAGCGCTACTGCTCCACTAACTGCGAAGTGTAAAGATTTTGGATTCCGTGGTGCGACTATGCATGGGCTGAATGACATTATACTCAACTCTGGTCTTTCAGTAGATTATAATCAGGTTTCATCTGATGCTGAGAAACTCCGATTAGCTATGACTGGTGCCGATGAAATTGAAATTGATTTCACATTGGATGATAGCCGAACTCTTACAGTGAAGCTTTTTTTGGATGGCCAAGAGGCACAGAAATCGCACGGCCTTTGCAAGGGAAAGGCTCCGGATATTGCGAATTTACCAGCCGGTGAAGTCTATTTTGTACCAGTTGATGCGGTTGGACAGTTCCCTATGAAGTATCATGACGGAACTCTGGGTCTTCTTGATGTTAAGGATCGTAATATTTATCGTAGCACTTTGATTGAAGGGGATCAGGTAATAATCGATGAGCACAATGAACGATTAAAGGATGATCCAGTCACGGGAACTTTAGGTGAACTGGGATTTGGAACTCAGGTGTTACCAGCTTCAGGAGCTGACATTCAAGACGAAAAGGTACTTGGAACTTGTCACCTTGCTACAGGAAGAGATGATCATCTTGGCGGCGATATCATTCCTGAAATGTTCAAGACCCATCAAAATTCTACTCATGATGATATTCTTTTTGCGCCACATAAAACCCCTAATTTTAATATTAGCCAGGTTAGAATGAAAAGAGGTGAACAGTTTGAGATTATCATAGAAAATTTTAAGCCTAGTCAGTATTTGATTAATGCTTTGTCTCAGTAAAAAATAATTAATTAATTTTCCAGTGAACCTTTATGAGTCCCAATCTTATCTTGATCAGTATTTGTTATTTCACTATGGCAATTCTCTTGAAATAGATCCCTTCCAGATATTTCCTGAGTCATTTTTGAATTTTTCAGAGCGTAGCGTTACTGAGAATCTAGACATTTCCGAGGGTAGGCAGCGTGCTCTAGATTTAGGCTGTTCCGTAGGAAGATCATGTTTCGAGCTTTCTCGTTTTTGTGATGAGGTAGTTGGTATAGATTATTCCAATCAGTTTATAGGTATAGCTGAAACGATAAGGACTGAAGGTAGTGTTAAATTCAATAGCCTGCAGGAAGGGAATCAGTTTAATTCTTATGTTGCTGAGGTGCCAGAAGGGTCGAGGCCAGAACGGATTTCCTTTGAGGTTGGAGATGCGCTGCAATTGCCTGAGAGAATTGGTAAATTTGATGTTATACATGCAGCGAATTTACTTTGCAGATTGTCTAATCCGAATCACCTGTTAAAGAAATTGCCGGCACTTATGAATGAAGGAGGATCATTGGTTATAACAACACCTTGTACTTGGATTGGAGAATTCACTCCAATGGGAAATTGGCCTAAAGGATCGACGCTAGACTGGATCAGCACAAATTTGTCTGACAAATTCGTGCTGCAGAACAATCATGACATGCCCTTCATTATCTTGGAACATGCACGTAAGTTTCAAGTAGGTGTTGCTCAGGCCAGCGTGTGGATCCGCAATTCTAAATAAAATGATTTCTGAGGATCAAGAAGTTAACTGTTCTCAAGGCCCCTTTAAATTCCGGCGCAGATATATTTTTTATGGTTTGAGTATTTTGTATTTGGTTGGGGACATTTATTGGTTTGGTGGACCACTCAAATCACGGATCGATGAGACATTGAAAGGCAATCGAATTGACGCAGAGCAGCTTGCTATTAGAGAAGAAATTGTTGCTACAGTGAATGCCCACCCTATTAGGCGACATGATTTGGAGCGTGCTACGGAAGAGTATTGTCGTAAAAATGGAATATTATTGAGTGAGATTTCAAGAAGTAGAATTAATGCGATACGTCTTCTTGTGCTTAATCAATTAGTAATTGACCGATTGATCTGGTTCCATTCTTACCACTATCCTGTGGAACTATCTCAAGGAGAAATTGATGATGCTTTGATAAGGTTTCGCCGAGGATTTAAGAGTTCCGAAGAATTCGAGCAGGCAGCTCTATTGCAGGGGTTTTCAGTTAGCCGGATTGATACTTTCCTTCAGAACCAATTCATGCAAAGAGCATGGATTGAAAAGACTATAAGAAAACATATTATTGTTAGTGAAAAGGAAATAATAGAAAGATATGAAAGTGATAAAGTTATTTTCATGATCCCTGATAGAGTCAATGTGAAGCACATCTTCTTCTCAACTTTGGATAAAGATGCTGAGCAGGTTAAAGAAAATGCCCAAAGAATTTTTCAGAAATTAAAAAAAGGTCAGAGCTTCGAGGAATTGGCAATAAGATTTTCCGAGGATTCTAGGAACAGAGATGCGGGAGGAAATCTGGGATGGCTTACCCGAGACCGTGTCCCTGATGATTTTTATGATAATGTTATCAAAATAAGTATTGGTAAGACAGGAGCTCCGTTCAAGACTGCTCTTGGTTGGCACATAGTTCACGTTATTGGCCGAATGGATTCAGCCAAAGCTTCATTAGATTTACTGCATGATGAGATTGCTGCTACTATTGAAGTTGAGAAGCGACAAAGAGCTATCGAAGCATTAATTAATCGTATTAAGAGTAAGGCCAAGATTCGTTATACAGGACAATTCACTTGGATAGAATGACTAAGAGGATACTCCTAAATAGTCAGTTGCTAACTTGGTGGTAATATGCCTTCACGAACAGGAAGTTTAGGCTTCAGAATCGATTGTTTTTTTTGGTCCTCTTTTTGAACGGGTTCCTTCTCTTCTTCGTTGATTATGGGTTCTGATAATACAGGAAGATTTATTTGTGGAGCCGTATTTGAATTTTCAGGTGAGGCCTTCTTCTCCAAATTTGTCTCGGTATTTTTTTGCTTTGTTGGCTTACTAGATGGTTCAGGTTCTTCAATGTTCTTTTTTTGGGTGCCTTTGAGTAGATCCATTGACGGCAAACGAATCAATTGAAGGGTATTACAAGAGCACAGACCTAATGTTACAATCACTAAGGCCAGAGCAATTATTTGGATTTTCATTTTCAGTATTATCTCTTCCTATTCAGCTAAAGCCTTTAATGGCTATATGGTCAAGGTGTTTGTGTGCGTGGTTTAAGTAATGGTCATTCGTTACGGAATTGATTAATGAAAATAAAAGCCATAGCTCCTAATGAGAGAGTGCTATGACCCATAGTAGTTATTACCTCACGAATTGGATTTAAATGACATGCAAGAATCCATGTTATCCCTATTAGAGTGCTTGATCCTATCACAAAAATACCCAGGGATGAAATAGCGGCAGAGCTACCTACTCTAACTTCTTTAGCAGAATTCAAATAATAGTTTGAGATAAGAGCAAAAATGATAATTGAAAAAATGCTTAAAGGTTTTGCTAATTGAGGAACAAGTCCTACCAAAGCATCGTAAGCTCCATGAGCGATCACCACTAAAATGAATGTTCCAATAAATCCTTCCCATCTCGTCTTAGGCCAAAGGCCAAAATAGAATAGTGAGAGGCCAGCGATTCCAGTCAGTGATGCATGGAAAAAATTTGCAGTTAAAAATCTAGGAAAAACATCTGCTTCGGATCCGGGCCCAAAATAAAGTAGGTTTTCTGAGCAGGCGAATCCGAGTCCAATGCAAGCAGCTGTTGCTAAAGCTTCCATTGGGCATCTCCTCTTCAGAAGAATAAAAAGGAATGGTGTAAAAAAAAGCAGTTTGATTAATTCTTCTCTAAGTCCAATGCCACAAATCACATAAAGGCTATCGTTAATTATTTCTCCGTTTAACTTGAATTGAAGTTCATTTTCTTGCCAGAAAACTAATCCAAGAACCACGAAGGTTGATGCGAATCCAGCTATGAATCCAAATCCATAAAGTGGTATTCTTCTTAGAGGAAGATTACCTGCGCGCCCCAAACTAATGATAATGCAGAACCAAATAGTAGCTGTAAAGGCGGTCACAGAAAGCCAAACAAAATTAAGATTTTGAAAAATAAATGTTATATTTCTTTTGGTGAGTAATACCCACTTCCTTAATCTCAAGGCAACATTTTCAAATGTTTGGTTGCTCATTGAATTTCTATATTCTTGACTGGAAAATAGTTCTTCAAGTTCGTTTGTCTTATCTAAGGCCAGGAGTGCTCGCATAATGCCGTTTTTTGCATGATCTGACTGAGGGTAATTCTTTAACTCGAATTTATAGAATTCCTTAGCTTTTTCATGTTTTTCTCTAGCGCTAAGAATGTCTGCGTAAAATTCAGAAGCGAAACGAATTGGCCTACTACTCTTCATGCGTACCTTTAATTTTAAAAAGTGAGCTTCATTTTTTTTGTCCAAGGCAGATAATATATAATCTTCAAAGAGTTTTTGAGTCTCTGGCTTTAAGATGTTTTGAGGAATTCCAAGTATTGAAGCCGTTGAGTACAGGCCCTCACGTGCCATCCTAGCAATGCTTGTTTCTTCAAATCCTTTCCCGCTCCTATAATTAATAATGCGTTCAACCTTCTTAGGGTTCAGGCGGTTCATTATGATTGGTAAAGATTCTGTTTTAATCCAAGGGCATGCAATTTCTAACCTTTCTATAATCTGGGTTTTTTTTGTCGAAATGCTAGGCAATGCAATGCCGATCAGTATTGAAATAATGCCAATGATTATTGATGAGCGGAGTAGAAAGTTCCGATCGCGAGATTGCAATATTAGTCTTTGATGAATCTTAGGCATAATAACTGGAGTTATATGGTCTTAATAATTCAATTGGCCCATTCCATTTCTAGGATTTTCGTTTTATTTTATAATAATTAACAAGTCCTCCAACGACACCGTCGGCATATTCATGGATTAAACTTTTACGTTTCTTTCCAGATATCATCTTTTCTCCAGAGTAATTCCCAGCAATGACTCTATGATAAAATGTAGGACTGTTCATTACATAAGGTTCGAGAAAAATAACCGGGCAGTGGTAGATTCTATTAGCGAGAAGGTTCCTTGCATAAATATAGGGTTGTTTGTGGTTTATGAGCTTTGCATTTGAAGTGGAATATTTATATGGAGGGAGCCCAGTTTCATTAGCCATCGAACTGGCAACTGCAATATTTATGGCCAACTCTTCATTATGAGTATTTTGTAAGAGTCTTTTGAATAAATGGAATCGGTTATCTTCAAGACGAAATTCAGTTGAGCTGTAATTGCCATTTATTAAAAGGTGAAGATGATTGCGGTTTATTAGTTTAGGTTTATTTGGGTTTCCCCAAGACTCTGCATTGAAATGCACACAAATTGTGAGATCAGGTTTAATCGTATTGTTGATTATATGCGCTCTTCTTCGGATTTCGTGTTTCCTATAAAATAGGAGTTCACTTTCTCTCTTGAGTGCTAGGCCTTCAGAATTTTGTCCGCGAGATTGCAAAACCTTTCGTGCAAGCTCTTCAAAATGTCCCGGTCTTAATTTAGTTACGGGTTCGTGTTGGTCTCTTAATAGAACAACTGTTGCTCCGAGCGATTGTAGTTTTTGTTTAATTAATTTTGCTGAAAGCAGAGTTAGTTCACCTTCTTTTATTTCGATGCCTTTACCATCTAATTGATACCATCGACCTTCCATCTTTGCCCATTCCCCGCCGATATGTCCGGGATCAATTGCTACCCTAAGGTCTTTGAGTGGTTCTTTTTCAATATTAGTATTTATGGGAAGCTCTCCGGCTTTTCTCCAGTAACGTAAATTTTTTGGCACATGATCAGATGAGCCAAATTGCAGTTTGAAAATTTGATTACCTTTTGCGCGGATTTCAGCGTATTCTGAATTGATCCTTACGGCTAATTTCCAAGCGCCTTGTTCAGAATAAATGTTTTCTAGTTCTGTTAGAAATCGTCTCTTAGTAATTCTTTTCTGATATTTTTCTAGTTCACTCCAGTCCGGATCAATGGCTAATGTGCTGAGGTTGGTGCGAATGCGGAGCTGGTCAGCATTAATTTCAGATTCAGCAGCAATCTTATTTTTAGGATTTAAGATAACAATTATTAAGAGGACTGATATAATTATGATGCTAATCCAGAATAATTTTACTGATTTGGTTGGTAATGGTTCTTTTTGCGGCATCGAGAATAGGAACTGAATTTAAACGTAAATTGACACTTATGACAATATGTGGTTGAGCCTTACTCATTTCCAATTAGCATAATGACTTGGACGCACTATCAAACACTAGTAATTTAAGACTTCTTTTTTTAGGGGATATTGTTGGCGAGCCTGGCCGTAAAGCGGTTGGAGATTTTCTCCCTAAGATTCGTGAATCTCGGGGAATCGATTTCATTGTAGTTAATGGAGAGAATGCGGCTGGCGGAAGAGGTATTACGCCTAAGATTGCAATAGGTCTTCTAAGGGCTGGAGCAACTGTCATTACGACGGGTGATCATATTTGGGATCAGAAAGAGATCATTGATTATTTGCCTACGGAGCCGAGATTGTTACGACCCCTTAATTATCCGGACGGCACACCTGGTCAAGGCAGTGTTGTGCTTGAAACGGAGAAGGGGCCTGTTGCGATATTAAATGCTCAAGGTCGAACATTCATGAATCCACCCCTAGAGAATCCATTCCTTGCGATCGATGCTGAGTTGGAACTGATCCGTAAGGAGGCAGATGTCAGGATGGTTTTCGTCGATTTTCATGCTGAGGCGACCAGTGAAACTATAGCGACTGGCCGTTATCTTGATGGAAGAGTGTCAGCTGTGGTAGGAACCCATACCCATGTTCAGACTGCAGATGAACAAATTTTTCCGGGTGGAACAGGATTCTTGTGTGATGCTGGCATGTGTGGGCCGTCAGAATCAATTTTAGGGAGGCAAATAGATCCAATACTAGAACGTATGCGTACTTCAACGCCCAGAGCAATGCCCGTAGCCAAAGGGGAAGTGGATATAAGGGGAGTTCTTTTGGATATTGATTATAGCACCGGAAAAGCTGTAGGTATCGAGCGTATTGCTGAAAAATTTAATAATTAAAAGTGATTTTTCTTCCTATGAAGGAATATAACCTGCTTTTGCTTGGTTTATTAGCATTGCAAATTCTTGCATAATCACTTCAAAATGAGTATCTTAAGAAGCAAGTTTGCTTTATCTCTGAAAAATTTAATTTTTTTTTTGACAGTAACAGTCTATTTGATAGATTTCGCTCCACTTTTTCGCAGGGGTGGTAGGTGTTTTCTTTCTAGAATGGTTCATAATAAATGGCTTTCTGGGGTGGGAATCTCTCGACTTCTGCGGACTGCGTGAGTGTTTCATGTGTGGTCACCTGCCGAGTTTAATGCTCATAAGGTAATTAAACAATAGATGTGCTCATGTAGCTCAGGGGTAGAGCACTTCCTTGGTAAGGAAGAGGTCACGGGTTCAAATCCCGTCATGAGCTCCACGCAGAAAGTAAGAAGTAATACTAAGCCGATTAATCGGCAACTAAACTTAAAAAGAAACCAACAAGAATTACAAATTGCGAGATCAAAAATACTTTGCAGATAATTTGTAAGGAAATTCAAAATCAACTAAGACCCTAGTCCTTAATTTTTATAGGACTTACTACTAACAAAGACATGGCCAAAGAAGCATTCGAAAGAAACAAGCCCCACGTCAACATTGGAACAATCGGACACGTTGACCACGGGAAGACTACGCTCACCGCTGCTATCTGCCATACGCTGGCGGGAAAAGGTTTGGCTGAGAAGAAAAATTACGATGAAATTGATGCCGCTCCAGAAGAGAAGGAACGAGGCATTACAATTTCAACAGCTCACGTAGAGTATGAGACGGAGAAAAGACACTATGCTCACGTTGATTGCCCAGGACATGCTGACTATGTGAAAAATATGATCACGGGTGCTGCACAAATGGACGGAGGTATTCTGGTTTGTTCTGCTGCAGATGGTCCAATGCCGCAAACAAGAGAGCATATTTTGCTGGCTCGTCAGGTTGGAGTCCCTGCGATTGTGGTATTCTTAAACAAAGTTGATCAGGTTGATGATGCAGAATTGCTTGATCTGGTCGAGATGGAGATTCGCGAATTGCTTACTGCTTATGAGTTCCCTGGTGATGATATTCCAATCGTTAAGGGTTCTGCATTGAAGGCCCTAGAAGGAGACGGTGAAGAGCAAGAGAACATTATGAAACTCATGGATGCAGTTGATGATTACATTCCGAAGCCTGAGCGGCCCGTGGATTTGGATTTCCTTATGCCGATTGAGGACGTCTTTTCAATTGAAGGTCGGGGAACTGTTGCTACTGGCCGTATAGAGCGTGGCGTGGTCAACAAGATGGAAGAAGTTGAAATTGTTGGAATCCGCGACACACAGAAGACGATAGTTACTGACATTGAAATGTTCCGTAAATTGTTAGATCGTGGTGAGGCAGGTGACAATGTTGGTATCCTGCTTAGAGGAACAAAGAAAGAAGACATCGAGCGTGGTCAGGTCATTGCAAAACCAGGTTCAATTACACCACACCAAAAGTTCACTTCGGAAGTTTATGTTTTGAGTAAGGATGAAGGTGGTCGTCATACCCCTTTCTTTAGTAATTATAGACCACAATTTTACTTCCGAACAACTGACGTGACTGGTACCATTAAATTACCTGACGGTGTTGAAATGGTTATGCCTGGTGACAACGTGACTATGGAAGTTGAGCTCATCACTCCGATTGCGATGGAAAAAACGATTCGTTTTGCGATTCGTGAAGGTGGTCGTACCGTTGGAGCTGGCCGTGTTGCTGACATTCTTGATTAAAATTTAAACCTCAAATAAACGAATTTAGTTTAGCCGGATCTTGTCGGACATTATTTAGCTCAAATTGGATCCGGCTACGCTGTAAAAAAGAGAACTCCTCAAAAGTGAGTTTAATAAAGAAAAACAAACTATATAAACTCCAAGAGGGTAGTAGCTCAGCCTGGTTAGAGCACCGGTCTCCAAAACCGGGTGTCGGGGGTTCGAATCCCTCCTACCCTGCCAAGAGCCTCTATAATTAAAATCCCTTAAGTGAAGAAATGAAAAATCTAACAAGATATTTTGGAGAAGTTAGAACTGAGCTTCAAAAAGCTAGTTGGCCTTGGATTCCTAAGAATAAGGGAGAGAAGGGGTTTAAACGTTTCAAAGAACTTACCGATTCTACTGTGGTGGTATTTATAGCGATGATGCTTTTGGGTGCTTTCGTGAGTCTTTGGGATTTGATTTTATTTAATATCATTAAGTTGCTTACTAATTAATAGCACCTTGGAATTTTATTTTAGATAACGCTTAATAATTAATTAAACAAAGATGCCTTTAATTCCTGCACCAAAAGACCAATGGTACGTGGTTCACGTATTATCTGGTCAGGAAAACAAAGTTCGCAATAGTTTTGAGCGGCGAATGGAGTCAGAAGAAATGAGCGATGTAATTTTTGAAGTTTTGGTCCCTACTGAACGGGTTTCAGAAGTAAAGAAGGGCAAGCGAACAGAATCAAAGAGAAAGTTTTTTCCTGGATATCTTATTATGAATATGCACTTGCTCAATGATGAGGGTGGATTGATCGACCGTAGTTGGTACTTTGTACAGGAAACGCATGGGGTAATTGGTTTTGCTGGCACAAAGAATAATCCGATTCCTATGCGCCCTCGCGAAGTCGAGAGCATGCTACTTCAGATAAAAGAACGCGAAGAAAGCATTAAACCGAGGATTGCATTTGATGTTGGAGAAACAATTAAAGTTTCTGATGGTCCTTTTGAAAGTCAGCCCGGAGTAATAGAGGAAATAGACCAAGAAAAAGGAACTTTACTAGTTTCAGTTACTGTCTTTGGTCGCCCAACTCCCGTTGAGCTAGAGCATTGGCAAATCGAAAAAGAAGAATAATAAATACTCGAATTAATCATTTTAATACCATGGCTAAAGAAATAACCGGAACCTTGAAACTTCAGATCCCCGCGGGTCAGGCGAATCCGTCACCTCCTGTAGGACCAGCATTGGGACAGGCTGGACTAAATATTATGCAGTTTTGCAAAGATTTTAATGCAAAGACTCAGGCTCAGGCTGGAGATGTTCTGCCAGTCGTCATAACGATATATAAAGATAAAAGTTTCAGTTTTGTTTGTAAGCAACCACCGGCATCTGCGTTACTTAAAAAAGCAGCAAAGATTGCGTCAGGATCAGGTGAGCCTCACAAAGAGAAAGTGGCTACAATAACTAAAGCCCAAGTGATGGAAATTGTGAAAATTAAAAAACCTGACTTGAATACTGAAGATGATGAAGCCGCAGCTCGTATTATTGCAGGAAGTGCCCGCCAAATGGGCATCGAGATTCAAGGAATGTAATTATTGAGATTTAATTAATATAAACAAAACACTGCAGGAGGGTGTAATGCATCCGCTAATACTGCGAAAGAAAGATGGCAAAAAAAAGAAGTAAAAGATATCGCCAAGCTGCGGAACTATTTGAAGAGGATAAAGAGTATACTCTTGCTGAAGCTATTGATATACTTAAGAAATTTCCTCCAGCCAAGTATGACGAGACGGTTTCAATTTCTGTGCGTCTTGGAGTCGATGCTAAGCAATCTGACCAGATGGTCCGCGGAACATGCCCTTTACCTCATGGGTCAGGCAAGAAAGTTAGGGTCTTGGTTTTTGCTCAAGGTGAGGCAGCGACAGCGGCAAAGAATGCTGGAGCTGAGTTCGTTGGTTTTGATGATCTGATAAATAAAATCCAAGGAGGATTTCAAGATTTTGATGTTGCTGTTGCGACTCCAGAAGCTATGGCAGAAGTCAGGAAACTTGGGCGCTTTCTTGGGCCTCGCGGATTAATGCCTAACCCTAAGACGGGAACGGTTACTGATGATACCGCTTCAGCTGTTAATGCAGTGAAGGCTGGACGCATTGATTTCAAATTGGACCGAAACGGTGGCGTAGCAGCTCCGATTGGAAAAGTTTCGTTTTCAGCTGAGCAGCTTGCTGATAATGGCAATGCTGTAATGAATGCAATTAGGCAAGTAAGACCAGCTTCGACTAAAGGAATTTATATTTGTGGCGCCACTCTATCGGCTACTGTTTCACCCGGTATACCGATTGAAACTGATGTGTTCGAGAAATAAGAAACGTTAATAAAAAAGTTAAGGATTACAATGAAAGCAATCAAAGAGAATATTATTAACGATCTTATAGAGAAACTAAACGCATCTCCTTTCATGATTGTTATTGATTACAAGGCATTAACGGTAGTACAGCTTGGAGAATTGCGTACGCGACTCAGTGAAACTAATTCTACTGCTCACATAACAAAGAATTCTTATGCTAAGCGTGCATCGGTAGCTGTGGAATATCCTGAAGGGATTAATGATTTTTTGACCGGTCAGACGGCGCTTGTTACCGGTGATCAGGACATATGTGCAGTTGCTAAGGTCCTGAAGGATTATAAGAAAGAAAATGAGAAGCCTGAAATGCGTGCGGGAGTCATGGATGGCAATCTGCTCAGTCCGGAGGAATTAAATGCTTTAGCATCATTGCCGCCCATGGATGTATTGAGAGCCCATTTTCTTGGAACGTTACAATCACCTGCTAGCACTTTTGTAAGGCTGCTTAATGAGCCAGCGTCATCCCTTGCCCGTATACTTAAGGCAAAGGAGGATCAAGGCTAATAATAAAGATTATCTTTGGTATGCGAAGTTCATGCCAAGGAGTAAACAAAACTAAAACAAAACTAAAACAAAACTAAAACAATATAAACCACGGTTCCTTGTCGGGGTGGCGGCCGCCGCTTTGAAATGTTACAGGGCTCTGAATCGCGACGACACCGTAAAAAAGAAATGGCTGATATTGAAAAATTAACTGAAGACCTAAGTGGACTAAGTGTTCTTGAAGTTGCTGACCTTGTAAAAGCTCTCGAAGAGAAGTGGGGTGTAAGTGCTGCTGCTCCTGTAGCTGCTGCTGCTGCTCCAGCTGCCGGTGGTGGAGAAGCTGTGGAAGAGAAGACTGAATTCGATGTAATATTGACTAATGCTGGTGGCAGTAAAATTGCTGTCATTAAAGAAGTTCGTGGTGCTGTTAGTGGCCTTGGACTTGCTGATGCCAAGAAACTTGTCGATGCAGCTCCATCTCCAATTAAAGAAGCATGTTCCAAGGAAGAAGCTGAAGAAATTAAGACCAAACTTGAAGCTGCCGGGGCAGAGGTCGAAATCAAATAATTACTTAATTAGATTTAGTATTATTTACTTTTTAACTAATCAAATAGCACAGCTAAGTACTTTTCAGTACTTAGCTGTGCTATTTTGTAATATTTTACTACATATAAAATCGAGGACCTGACTCAAAACCAAGCCTAATTTATTTTGCTGCACTATTCCTTAAGGAACGGAACTGACCGCCCAACATACTCAACCATTTTAAAGAACCGGAAATACCGTAAAGACGGACCGGTCATTTCTTGTGTAAACAAGGGATCTGAACAGCACTCACAATTTTTTCTTCATAGAAGCAGTCTATGAGGTTTTTCTGCCTAAACACTCTGCCTAGTCCATAGCCCATAGCAAAACCAAACAAAACTATGTCTGAAAGAATACGCGAACATTTCGGGAATATTGACGAAGTCCTTGAGGCTCCAAATCTCATTGGAATCCAGATCCAGTCTTATGCAAACTTCCTCCAACAGGATGTTGCTCCAAGCAAACGTAAGCCAATAGGCTTGCATGCGGTATTCAAAGAGGTTTTTCCAATTAATTCATATGATGATAAGGTGACTTTGGATTTTGTATCTTATGATGTTGGTAAACCTAAACTGACAGCTCTTGAGGCTATCCGTAATTCCGAAACTTATAGTGCTCCTCTGTACGTTACTTTTCGCCTAAAGGATGAGGTTGGAACGAAAGAGGAAAAAGTTTACATGGGCGAACTGCCTCTAATGACCGCTCGAGGTACTTTTGTCATTAATGGAGCTGAACGAGTAGTTGTTTCTCAATTGCATCGATCTCCTGGAGTTTGTTTTGAGACAAGTCTTCACCTGAATGGCAAGACCCTGCATAGTTTCCGAATAATCCCTGATAGAGGTTCTTGGCTAGAGGTCCAATTTGACACCAATGATTTGCTTTACGTTTATTTAGACCGTCGACGACGCAGGAGAAAGTTCCTTGCTACGACATTTCTTCGTACCCTTGGATTTGAGAAGGATTCAGATATCTGTAAACTTTTTTATGATGTAAAAAAACTGAAGCTTACGACTAAGATGGATGAGGAAGAACTCTCAACCAAGACGCCCATGGAAGACGTTATTGATGGAGAGGTGATTATTTCAAAGGCATACGAGCCCCTTACTATTGGTGTAGTTCACCAGCTAATGGAGTTGGGTCATAAGAGTCTTGAAGTGATTGATACTAAGGATGATGACATTTTAGTTAAATCCTTGAGAAAGGATCCAGCCAATGATGAGGAAGAAGCACTGAAAGATATTTATCGTCGTTTGCGGCCTGGAGATCCGCCGACCACAGCAAATTCGAAGGCACTTCTTAAGAGGCTTTTCTTTGACCCTAAGAAATATGATCTTACCCGAGTTGGTAGATATAAAATTAATCAAAAGTTACGACTCAAAGTTGATGAGGGAGAGAGAATTCTTACTTCAGAGGACTTTGTAGTAGCGATGAGATATTTGCTGAATTTGAAAAAAGGAGAAGGTATAACAGATGACATTGATCATCTTGGTTCTCGCCGAGTCCGTGCAGTTGGGGAATTGCTATCTAATCAATGTAGAATAGGTCTTGCTCGTACTGAGCGGTTGGTTAAAGAGCGAATGACTTTGTTTGATATTAACTTGGATGGCATGACGCCTCAGAAATTGATTAATCCAAAAGCTTTGTCAGCTGTTGTTAGAGACTTTTTTGGTCGTTCTCAATTAAGTCAATTTATGGACCAGACAAATCCTTTGGCTGAGTTGACTCATAAGAGACGTTTGTCAGCGCTAGGTCCTGGCGGTCTTAACAGGGATCGTGCAGGTTTCGAAGTCCGTGATGTTCACCCATCCCATTATGGTAGAATTTGTCCTATTGAGACGCCCGAGGGACCAAACATTGGATTGATAAATTCAATGAGTACTTTCGCTCGAATCAATGGATTTGGATTTATAGAAACGCCTTATCGAAAAATTAAAAATGCCAAGGTAACAAAGGACATTGCCTATCTAACAGCAGATCAGGAGGAGAATGAAGTTATAGCACAAGCAAATAATCCATTAGATGATACAGGTAAGTTTACTTCTGAAAAGATCACTGCACGGTATAGAGGGGATTTTCTTGAAATTGACCCCAAGGAAGCTTCACTTATGGACGTTTCGCCTAAACAATTGGTTTCAATTGCGGCATCTTTGATACCATTTCTTGAGCATGATGATGCTAACAGGGCTTTGATGGGATCCAACATGCAACGCCAAGGTGTTCCTTTGCTTTGCTCAGAGTCGCCATTGATAGGCACAGGAATGGAAGGAAAGGCTGCGCGTGATTCACGGGCCGTTGTTGTTTCCGAGGGACCAGGAAAAGTTGCTGCGGCAACAGCTGAAATAATTGTAGTTACTTCTGACGGTGAATTACATGTTTCAGATCAAAAGTTTTTGTCAGATCCTCGCAAGTTAAAGAGTGAGCCAAATAAAGGGATCTATATTTATCCTTTGCGCAAATTTATGCGTTCTAATTCTGGCACATGTATTAATCAGAGGCCGATTGTGACGAAAGGTCAGAAAGTTAAAGAGGGTGATGTATTAGCGGATGGACCTTGTACAGAAAATGGTGAACTTGCATTGGGCAAAAATGTTCTCGTAGCTTTCATGCCTTGGAATGGTTACAACTTTGAGGACGCGATTACTATATCTCAGAGAGTCGTGAAGGATGATGTTTATACATCAATACATATTTCTAACTTTGATGTTGGAGCTCGAGATACTAAGCTGGGACCAGAAGAGATTACTAGAGACATACCTAATGTAGGAGAAGAGGCCTTATCGGATCTTGGACCTGATGGAGTAATTCGTATTGGAGCAGAAGTTAAACCTGGTGATATTCTTGTTGGAAAAATTACCCCAAAGAGTGAAACGGAGTTGGCTCCAGAGGAACGATTATTACGTGCTATCTTTGGTGAAAAAGCAGCAGACGTTAAGGATACATCATTACGTGTCCCTTCAGGGTGCACTGGTATTGTAATGGATGTTAGGATTTCTTCACGTAATGTCGCAGAGAAAGAACAAATGTCAGAGGCTGAGATCAAAAAACAGCTCAAGAACATTGATACAGACCATAAGAAAAAACGCGATGAATTAACCGATCAACTTACAGAGAAACTTTCTGATATTCTTTTGGGTGAGAAAATTCCATTAGATGTTGTGGATAGTAAATCTGGTGAGCTTATTATTCCAGCTAACCGCAAAATCACAAAGACACTTCTCCGAAAGCTGGCAGCAGCTTACGGTTCGATTGAGATTGATCCTTCTCCGATAAGGAATAAGATCATGGATATCATTGCCAGTTTTGCACCAAAATTTGATGATATTGATTCAGAACGTGAACGATCCCTTGATCGCATGGAAAGTGGTGACGAGGTTGATCCAGGTATCATTAAATCTGTTAGAGTTTACGTTGCCAGCAAACGCAAATTATCAGTCGGCGATAAGATGGCAGGACGTCACGGGAATAAGGGAGTAGTTGCTAAAATTGTTCCTGAAGAGGATATGCCATTTCTTGAAGATGGAACTCCTGTTGATATTTGTTTGAATCCATTGGGTGTTCCTTCTCGAATGAATGTAGGTCAGGTCCTAGAGACACACTTGGGTGTTGCTGCGAAGGCCTTAGGATTCAAGGTTGCTACTCCTATTTTTGATGGTATACCCGAAACTAGAATCATGGAATACCTTAAAGAGGCTAAATCCACTGAAGGTTTTAATTGGATTGGTTTGAATGGAAAGTCTCAACTTTATGACGGCCTCACAGGTGATCCTTTCTATCAAGAGGTTGTGGTTGGATATATTTATATGCTTAAACTTGGTCACCTAGTAGCTGATAAGATTCATGCGCGTGCCGTTGGCCCATATTCACTCGTTACTCAGCAACCGCTGGGAGGCAAGGCTCAGTATGGTGGCCAGCGTTTCGGAGAAATGGAGGTATGGGCTCTAGAAGCTTACGGTGCAGCATATACCTTGCAGGAATTGTTGACGGTTAAGTCAGATGATGTTCAGGGCAGGACAAGGATTTATGAATCAATTGTTAAGGGAGACGTCAGTCTAGAGGCTGGGACTCCTGAATCCTTTAATGTCTTAATTAAAGAAATGCGAAGCCTTTGTCTTGACGTCAAAGTTGGTGAGAGTGCTCCTTCGATTTTAGATGAGTCCAGAACCAGTGTAGATGAGTCCAGAACCAGTGCATAAGAGCTAGAAAGAAAAAATAATACAGAGTCTATAAAGATTTAAGATTGCCAAAAATCATGAGCGTAGAGTCCAATATCCAAGAGCTTTTTGGAGCTGATAATAAAAAAGAAACTAATTTTTCCAAGGTAAAAATTACCGTGGCAGCTGCTGACACAATCCGCAGTTGGAGTTTCGGTGAAGTGAAAAATCCTGAAACCATTAATTACAGAACCTTTAAACCTGAGAAGGGAGGTCTTTTCTGTGAGCGCATTTTTGGCCCCACAAAAGATTGGGAATGTGCCTGTGGAAAATATAAGAGGATTAAGCACAAAGGAGTAATATGTGATCGTTGCGGTGTAGAGGTTACTCTGTCACGAGTTCGTCGTGAGCGGCAAGGACACATTGAACTTGCTGTAGCTGTAAGTCATATTTGGTTCTATAAGTGTATGCCTTCTCGCATTGGCCTGATGTTGGACATGAGTGCCCGGATGTTGGAAAGGGTGATTTATTACGAAGATTACATTGTTACTGATCCGGGTAATACTCCTCTGGAGCTTGCACAATTACTTACAGAGCAGGAGCTCCGCGAAGCTGAAGAAGAATTTGGAGAGGATAGTTTCCGTGCAGGCATGGGTGCAGAAGCTGTGCGTGATTTGCTTGCCGGCATTGATCTTCTTTCTCTTGTAGAAGAGTTAGAGGATGCGATGACGAAAACACGCTCTAAACAAGTTCGTAAAAAGTTGTCGAAGAGGCTTAAGCTTGCTCAGGGATTTGCCGGTAGCCATACACGTCCTGAGTGGATGATTCTTGAAGTTCTGCCAGTTATACCTCCAGATTTGAGACCGCTAGTTCCCTTAGAAGGTGGAAGGTTCGCAACTTCAGATCTTAATGATTTATATCGAAGGGTAATTAACAGGAATAATCGTCTAAAGAACTTGCTTCTGCTAAAAACTCCTGAAGTGATTATTCGAAATGAGAAACGTATGCTTCAAGAAGCTGTGGATGCTCTCTTTGATAATGGAAGGCATGGTCGTGCAGTGACTGGAGCTGGTAACCGTGCACTGAAATCCCTTTCTGATATGTTAAAGGGTAAGGGGGGAAGGTTTCGTCAGAATTTGTTAGGAAAGCGAGTCGATTATTCAGGCCGATCAGTGATTGTTATTGGTCCGGAATTACGACTTCATCAATGTGGGTTGCCTAAAAAGATGGCGCTTGTATTATTTGAGCCTTTTATTATAAGGCGTCTAAAAGAACTAGGTTATGTGCATACTGTACGTTCGGCAAAGAAGATGATCGAGCGTAAAACTCCTGAGGTTTGGGATATACTTGAAGAGGTTACAAAAGGACACCCAGTAATGTTGAACCGTGCACCTACATTGCACAGATTATCTATACAGGCCTTTGAACCTGTTTTAATTGAAGGATCAGCTATCCGTTTACATCCTCTGACATGTTCAGCTTATAATGCTGATTTTGATGGTGATCAGATGGCGGTTCATGTTCCTTTGTCAATTGAGGCACAACTGGAAGCTAGGCTTTTGATGCTGGCGCCGAATAATATCTTCTCACCTTCGAGTGGCAGACCAATAACTACACCTTCTCAAGACATCACGCTTGGATCGTATTTCCTTACACATCATCGCCATCATATAACGTATAAGGACAAAGAGGAACAACGTATCCCTTTGTTTGAATCGACTACTGAGGTTGAATATGCTATTGCAGAACAAGCAGTTTCCCTTCATTGCAAGATTCGCCTAGCGAATCCTGATAGGGGAAAAGATACTATTTATGGGGATCATGAAGCGATCACGATTGAGACTACACCTGGTCGTGTTCGTTTTAATGAGATATGGCCTAAATGTGAGAATGAGAGTGGAAAATCTCTCGGTTTTATTAACGAGACGATTGCGAAAAAACAACTCTCAGATATTATTTGGAGAACTTTCCAAGTTGCTGGACCCAAAGGCACAGTTACAACACTTGATTTGCTGAAGCAATTAGGATTCCGTGAAGCTACTAGGGCAGGTGTTTCTATTGGTATTACCGATATGGTTATTCCAGATGAAAAGCAGGTTGAACTTAAAAATGCTTACAAGCAATTGGATGTCGTTCAGAAGCAATATCGTAAAGGTATTATTACAGATGGTGAGCGGTACAACAAAGTAATTGATATATGGACAGCGGCCGGAGACAAAATTGCTGGGGCTCTTTATAGAACGCTAGAATATAACGATGGTAATGAGATAGCTAACCCCCTTTTCATGATGGTGGATTCTGGTGCTAGGGGTAACAAGCAACAGATTAAGCAACTCTCAGGAATGCGAGGCCTCATGGCTAAACCTTCAGGTGAAATTATTGAGCGACCTATTACCTCTAATTTCCGAGAGGGTTTATCTGTTCTTGAGTATTTTGTTTCGACTCACGGAGCACGTAAAGGTTTGGCGGATACTGCTCTTAAAACAGCTGACTCTGGTTACTTAACCAGAAAACTTGTTGATGTTTCTCAAGACGTCATCATTACGGAATTGGATTGTGGTACAACACAGGGTATCAGTGTTTCTTCTGTCTATGAGGGTGATGAGGAAGTAGTTGAACTAGCAACCAGAGTTTACGGACGAACGAGTTGCGAAAAAATAACTGATCCGGTTTCGCAGGAAGTGATTGTTGAAGTTGACCAACTTATTGATGAAGTTACATCACTAAAGCTTCAGGACATTGGGCACGAAACAATGAAAATACGTTCTGTTTTAACTTGTGAGTCGTCGAGAGGTTGCTGTGCGAAGTGTTATGGACTTAATTTAGCTAATGGTGATCCTATAAAAATTGGTGAAGCAGTAGGGATTATAGCTGCACAGTCAATTGGTGAGCCTGGAACTCAGCTCACTATGCGTACTTTCCACATTGGAGGAGTTGCACAGCAGGCACTCAAACAACCTGTTATTCACGTTGGCCATAACGGAACGATTAGGTACAAGGATCTACGTACTGTAGAGTCATTAGATGGGAAGTTCATTGTATTAAATAAAAATGGTGCTGTAACAGTGATAGATGAAAAGGGCATGGAACTGGAGTCTCATCCACTTGTAATTGGAACAATTATTGATCCTAGCGACGGTGCACAAGTTTCTCGAGGTGATCAGATTGCTACATGGGACCCCCACAACGTTCCGGTTATTACTGAAAAGGGAGGTAAGGTTGAATTCCGTGACATGATTCCAGGTATTACTGTGGAGAAGGAGAAGGATGAAGCTACCGGAGTTCAAGGAGTGGTGGTCATTGAACATAAGGAGGATCTTCATCCTCAGGTAGTCATAACTAATGCAAAAACTAAGGAAATACTAGCAAGTTATTCAGTCCCTACTGGTGCTCACCTTTCCGTTAAAGATAAAGAGAAGGTGCAAGGCGGGGCATTATTGGCAAGAACACCAAGAAAATTGGCCAAGACAAAAGATATTACTGGTGGTCTCCCTCGTGTTGCTGAATTATTTGAAGCTCGTAAACCAAAAGACCATGCTGAGATTGCAAAAATTGATGGTGTTGTTGGGTTTGATGGTATGTCACGAGGTAAACGTAAACTCATTATTACTGACCCTGAAACTGGTGAAATTGCTGAGCATCTTATTCCTCGTAATAAACATATTACAGTTTACGAAGATGATACTGTTAAGAGGGCAGATCTTCTTACAGATGGGCCTAAAATTCCTCATGAGATTCTTGAGATTGAGGGAACTCATAAGCTGATGGAGCATCTAGTCTTTGAAGTTCAAGAAGTTTATCGTCTTCAAGGTGTTGAAATCAATGATAAGCATATTGAGATAATTGTCAGGCAAATGTTAAGGAAGGTCCGAATTACTGATCCGGGTGATACTACTTTCCTTTGGGGTGATCAGGTTGAGAGAACTAAATTTATCAGTGTAAATGAGGAAATGCAGGAACAGGGAGGTAAGCCGGCAGAAGGTGAGCCTGTTTTGTTAGGTATTACTAAGGCTTCTCTTGAGACTGAAAGCTTTATTTCTGCTGCAAGTTTCCAAGATACGACTCGTGTTTTAACTGATGCGGCAACTCTTGGTAAGAGTGATCTACTCAAAGGTTTTAAGGAGAATGTTATTATGGGTCACCTTATACCTGCAGGCAGTGGTTTTGAAACTAAGAGAACAGTGCAGCCTTTGGAAACTGTCGAGCCTCCTGAGTTAGAGGGTGATGGAGATTCCACTGAAGGTCCATTAGAAGGATCCGATGAACAGAGCTCTGAAGGAATTCCTGGAGTGAGTTTTGTTAAAACAGCGAAAGTGAGTGCTGATGTAGCTCCTGAAAAGAGTACTGATGTAGCTCCTGAAGAGAGTACTGATGTAGCTCCTGAAGAGAGTACTGATGTAGCTCCTGAAGAGAGTACTGATGTAATGTAGCTCCTGAAGAGAGTACTGATGTAGCTCCTGAAGAGAGTACTGATGTAGCTCCTGAAGAGAGTACTGATGTAGCTCCTGAAGAGAGCTCTGATGATAGTGAACCTAAATCCTTAGAGGCTTAATTAGGTATTTAAATAGTCCTATAACTTTTGCTCTAAGATTGTTTAGGAGCCCAAGTTTTCATCTTATCTTATTTCTTGGATTGCACTAAGAAATTTAGATTGTTAGTCTAATTGCAGAGTGAATCTTGGTGAAAAGGACAAGTCCTTTATTTGGCATCCATTTACGCCTATGGCTGAGTGGTGTGCAGATACATCTGAACCACTTGTGATTGAGCGGGGCAATGGTGTGTATATTTATGATACACTAGGGAATCGATATATTGATGGGAATGCTTCCATTTGGACTAATGTTCATGGGCATTGCCATCCGACAATCAATGAAGCGATCATTCAACAACTAGCAAAGATTGCCCACTGTTCATTTTTAGGTACAACGAATGAGCCTGCGATACTTCTAGCTGAGAAGTTAATTGGATTGTTTCCATCTAACAGTTTGCAGCGTGCATTTTTTTCCGATGATGGGTCTACCGCTATTGAGTGTGCAATGAAAATGGCGATTCAATATTTTCAAATTAAAGGTGAATCTGAGAGATGTCGTTTTGTTACTTTTGATAATGCTTATCATGGTGATACTCTTGGAGCTTCTTCTTTGGGTGGAGTCGAGAGATTTTTTGCAAGATTTGCTGATCTTGGGTTACCGGTAATTCGTCTTAATTCTGTAGAAGAATTAAATAAAGTGGATTGCAAGGAAATAGCTGCAGTTGTTCTTGAGCCAATGGTTCAAGGAGCTGCCGGGATACGCCTCTGGCCCAAGGGAATGTTGAGCCAAATAAGAAATTGGTGTGATTCTAACCAAGCTTTATTAATACTCGATGAAGTTATGACGGGGTTTGGTCGGACAGGTAAGATGTTTGCTTGTGAACATGAGGGTGTTATTCCGGATATAATGGCTTTAGCGAAGGGTTTGACTGGAGGATATTTACCTTTAGCCGCAACTCTTACAACAGGCGAAATTTTTGATGCTTTTCTCGAGGGCCAAGAGAATACCTTTTACTATGGTCACAGTTATAGTGGAAATCCTGTTGGGTGTGCTGCCGCATTGGCTAGTCTGAAAATTTTTGAAAAAGAATCAACCTTGTCTGAACTTCCAGACAAAATTAATCACTTGAGTAAAGTTCTTGAAAAATTAAAGAGAGAGAATCAGAAAGTAATAGATATTCGCCAGTGCGGTTTGATTTCAGGAATAGAATTATTAGATGAGGATGAGATCATCGGACCTCAAGTCTGTAATGCTGCAAGAGATTACGGACTTCTGACGCGAGCTATTGGAAATACCGTCGTTTTTATGCCGCCTCTAGTCATTAAAAATGATCAGATCAGTGATTCAATTAGTGCTTTGCAGAAAGCAATAGGAAAAGTTCTTGGTTAATGAAGTTGAACAATTATCTATTTCAGGAGAATTTGGCAATCAACAGTTTGTTCTAGTGAAACGTTTATTGGTTCTTTTATTGCCTATTGTTTTTTTGTTCCTTGCTGTGCCTTGGTATTTTGTTGAGTCTTCAACCGATAGGCTATTTGGGATGCCGTCTTGGTTTATATATGCTATTGCTTGCTCTATAAGCTTTGCGGTTTTAATGGCAGTTCTTATAGGTCGTTATTGGGAGGTTTCTGCTAGATCGGAGGATAATGATGATTCTCGCTGATCATTCTTCAGGATATGCGCTTGGGATTGGAGGATTGGTCTTCATAGGTCTTTACGTGCTAACGCTTATTGGAATTGGTTGGCTTGGGCACAGAGCAAAAAAGGAGAACACACTGGATGATCATTATCTTGGAGGTAGATCTTTTGGGTTTGGTGTGCTTTTTCTTACACTGTATGCTACGCAATATAGTGGTAATAGTTTCATGGGGTTTGTGGGCAAGGCATATAGGGGTGGATTTCCAATTATTTATACTGTTGCAGCAATGATGGCTGTCATAGGAGGATATTTTATTTTTGCCCCACGCCTTTACAGACTTTCAAATCGCCGCCGTTTCTTAACTTTAGGTGATTTTGTTCAGGATCGATTTTCATTTCGGCCACTCACAATATTTATTGTTTTGATCGGCATCTTTGGTTTGGGTAATTACATTCTAACCAATTTACTAGCCCTTGGAACACTTGCGGAAGTGGTCAGTGATGGGCGAGTAAATTTTAATTTAGCTGTTATTGTTCTCGCATTTGTGATGCTGGTTTATGAAACATTGGGAGGTATGCGGAGTGTGGCTTGGACTGATGTTACACAAGGTATAATTCTGCTGTTGAGTTTAGGATTTATTGCTTTCGCTCTTTTCTTTCACTTGGGAGGTCCTGCAGGAGTAACGGAAGGGCTTGAAGCGGCTCGACCAGATATCTGGGATCCACCTATTCTCAAACAAAAAATAACATGGCTCAGTTCAATCTTATTATTTTTCTTCGGGGTTTCCATGTATCCGCATGCCATTCAGCGAATTTATGCGGCGAGGGATGAAAAGACCCTTAAGCGTTCGCTCCAGGTCATGGCATTCATGCCCTTAGTAACAACATTTTTTCTAGTGCTTCTAGGAGTGATGGCCATTTCGATTTTTCCAGATCTTGGCAAGGAGGAATCAGATCAAACTACCTTATTGATGGTAGGTAAATTAGTAGAAGAATTGCCTGCACTGACTATAATGGGACCCTTATTAGTTGCGGCTGTCATTGCGGCAACGATGTCGACTATTGATTCAGCGTTATTGGCTATCTCATCATTGGTAACGAATGATATTTACCGAATATACTATCCAGAAGCTAATAACAGCGAATTAACACGCGTTGGGAAAGCCACTTCTATCATCATTATGATCTTAGTTGTCATGCTCACTATTGCTTTGCAAGGTCAGACGATTTGGAGGCTTCTAGAAATAAAGCTAGAAGTTTTAGCACAGATCGCTCCTGCGGTAATGCTGGGTATCCAATGTAAAAAAATAAAAGCCCGTTCTATTTTCTTTGGAGTTATCGTAGGCATATTTATAGCGGTATATTTGACTATGGGATCAGACCCAAAACCTTATGGGATCCACGCTGGAATCTGGGGCCTAGGAATGAATCTTTTAACGGTTTTTATTACTCAATTCGGTATGAATAGGGGGCGGACAGGGACCCCTACCGAAGAAAGATAATCCTTAACATCACCTATGGTGAATTCTCCAAAATGAAAAATACTTGCAGCGAGTACTGCGTCAGCTTTGCCTTTGTCTAATACTTCTGCCATATGTTCTAATTTCCCGGCTCCACCACTCGCAATCACCGGAATATTCAATGATTCGCTGACTTTGGCATTTAACTCAATATCGTAGCCATCCTTTGTTCCATCTGCATCCATGCTGGTCAGAAGAATTTCCCCAGCGCCTCGATCCTCAACTTCTTTTGCCCATTCGACTGCATCCAAATCAATAGGTTTGCGCCCGCCATGAGTATAAACTCGCCATGAATTCCCTTCAGGATATTTTTTTGCATCAATTGCAACTACAATGCATTGGGAGCCAAATGCTCTTGATCCTTCTGAAATAATATCAGGATTATTTACTGCTGCTGTATTTACTCCAACCTTATCTGCTCCTGCATGTAGCATTGTACGCATATCTTCAACTGTCCGAATTCCTCCTCCAACTGTGAGTGGCATAAAACATTTCTTGGCCGTCTTTTCAACAACGTCCACCATGGTGTTTCTCTCATCTGATGAAGCTGTAATGTCTAAGAAGACGAGCTCGTCAGCTCCTTGAGCATCGTAGGCCACAGCGCACTCTACAGGATCCCCCGCATCACGAAGCTGTAGAAACTTTGTTCCTTTCACGACTCGACCGTCAGTAACATCGAGGCAGGGTATTATTCGCTTTGTTAGACTGGAATCTGACACTCCTCAACATCCTCTTCCATTTACTAAGGTCAAGTCCGTGACTTAATAGATTATCAAAATGGTTATTTCTCTAATATATGTTAAGTTATTACAAGAGGTATGTCTGTGCAGTTTTCTGAAGATAAAGTTAACTCGTCTGAAAAGGCTGACTCGCTCGTTGATGGATTCCTTGAATTTTTGATTGTTGAAAAGAATGCGGCGCCCCGAACAATCAGTAATTACAGTTACGCATTGAAGGAATTTCGTAATTGGTGTGATTCCTTTAAGGGATGGGAGTTATGTAATTCTGAGGATTTTAGAGTTTATCTTTTCGAATGCATGAAACGGGAATTAGCCAGATCTACTATCAGGTTACATTTTGCGGCAATTAGAAGTTTTTATCGTTATCTTACAAGAAGGAAGGGATTGAAGGTGAATCCTCTACTTGATGTACACCTGCCCAAAGCTGAAAGGGGCTTGCCTCTGATACTTACATTGAAGCAGGTAGAAGATCTTTTAGTCTTACCATTTAACGTTAAACAGCCAAGACAGGCGCCGGCATGGGCTGCGGCACGTGATGCTGCCATACTTGAAGTTTTTTATAGTAGCGGTCTGAGATTGGCTGAGTTAGCAGCTCTAGAACTAAGTCACTTTGATTTTTTCAATGAAACCATTCGCGTTAAAGGTAAAGGGTCAAAAGAAAGAATAGTTCCTCTTGGATCACATGCTCTGAATGCTTTAAAGAAGTATTGTGATCTTGCGAAAGTTAAGAGCGGAGCATTATTTATTAGTAAAGCTAGAAAACAAATTTCCACTCGAGCGATTTCAGATATCGTTAAAAAATATACGAAACTTGCCGGATTACCAGTTGGCGTTAGTCCCCATAAGCTTCGACATAGTTTTGCGACACATTTACTAGATAATGGTGCTGACCTACGAAGTGTCCAGATGCTACTTGGACATGAAAGCCTTTCAACGACACAGATTTATACTCATGTTAGTGCGGATAGGCTAAAGAAGTCCTATCAGAAATCTCATCCTCGCGCATGACTTATTTTTCTATTATTATATTGATTATAAATAGAATGCCGGGATCGCGTTTTTGTTTTTCATAGTTCTAATAATATTTGTCATAAATCATCTAAAAGGAGACATGACTAATGGCATAAATTTTTCCTTCGTGTGAAGACATGATCTCAAAAAATCTCTTCGGCTCCTGGTTTATTCTGTAAACCTTTAGTGAGATTGAATATAGAAACACGGCGACGAGGCATTTCAGGTGCCTAGTCGCTCATCTATTGAGTAATCAAGAGGATTTCTCTTTGCTGATTGGGCTTATTCGGTTCAGCATATTCACTAATGCCTCAAGAATTTGATTATTTGCTGATTGATATTAGCAATTCATTTACAAAGATTGTTCCATCTAATGCGGAAAGTCTTGGTGATAAAATCATTTCAATTCCTACCAATGAGATAAATGAAAGATGTCTTAAGGACTTATCTTGGAATTCTGATTATTCTGATTTTGGTGTAATATTATCTTCGGTAGTTCCTAAACTTAACGATGAAGTCGAAAGCGTATTTGGTAAGGAAAGAATATTAGAGGTTTCAAACTCTGTTCATATTGGTTGTGAAATAGATTACCCGGATCCTCGAAGTATAGGAGCTGACCGTTTAGCTAATGTAGCTGCAGCAGTTTCCCTTTATGGGGAACCGGCAGTGATCGTTGATTTTGGAACAGCCGTCACCTTTGATGTTATTTCCTCGGAAAAATCCTATATTGGTGGTGTCATTGCTCCTGGCTTAACCTCAATGACTGATTACATGTTTGATCATACGGCACTTTTACCAAGAATTGATCTTGATGAACCATCTTCTATTATTGGAAAATCGACTGAAGATGCAATGCTTTCAGGGGCCGTTATTGGTTATCGCGGTTTGGTAAAAGAAATAATTTCTTCAATATTTAAAGAGCTTGAGGAGTCTTCTGTTCAAGTCATTGCTACTGGAGGCTATGCCCAATTAATTTCATCCGGTCTAAAGGAAATTAATATTGTAAATGATTCTCTGACACTTGAAGGTCTACGTATTATTGCTGGCCTCAACCCATCTCATGAAAGCTGATATTTCTCAGAAACCTTGCTCCATTGGAATCGATTTTGGTGGAACTTCTGTCAAAATTGGATCCTTGTTTGAGATATTATCTGATGGAAATAAGGACCCCAAGGTTCTGGTAACATCGGATTATGATTCGGTGCAATCGCTTATCACAGCGATGGTTAATGTTGTTAATGAATTTAGGGAAAATAACGGAAATATAGTTACCTTAGGGTGTGGAGTTCCTGGATTAGTGGACTTTGAGTTGGGGCACATTCATACTCTTACAAACGTTCCTGGTTGGAATAATATTCCATTCAGAGAAATACTAGAAGAGAGACTTGAGATTCCTATTTTTGTTGATAATGACGCGAACTGTATGGCTTATGCTGAATATCGCTATGGAGCTGCTCAAGGTTGTTCAAATGTAGTAGCTTTGACGCTGGGCACAGGAATAGGTGGAGGTCTCATTATCGGAGGAAAACTTTATAGAGGAACTGACTTTGCTGCTGGAGAATTAGGTAATCACTCTATTGATTACCAAGGACCAGAGAATACGTACGGGTTAAGAGGTGCCCTCGAATGTTATATGGGTAACCGTCAAATTTGTGAACTTGCGAGCATGCGTTTTGAGGGTCGGCAGGTACCTGAAGGTGGGTGGAATCCCAAACTAGTTACTGATCTGGCTAAAGAAGGTGATCCGATAGCTATTGAAATCTGGGATCAGGTTGCAGAGTGGCTTGCTTCTGCCCTTGCTAGCACCGCTTGGCTTTTAAATCCTGATGCATTCGTCATTGGTGGAGGAATCGCTTGTGCAGGTGATTTTCTCTTTGAGCCTTTAAGGAAGAAAATTAATAATCAGGTTTCTGATGTTATAGCAAAGGATTTAAAGATATTGCCTGCTCATTTTGGTAAAGAAGCAGGCATTATTGGTAGTGCAGCTCAAGCCTTAGACAAATATAATCAAGGCTGAAACGGCTCACTTGACGGCTCTTCCTGTGGAGTAACTGTAACGACCGATTGATTCTTTTGTGCTAATAGTTTTTTCTGAAATTTGCTTTGGACGATGTCTATGAGTACAAGAATAGCGATCACAAAGTAGAAGGTAGTTTTTGTCATAGGCTGTATTTCGTTACCAAAAAATTTCAGATGTGCTTTGTGAGCGCCTTCAGAAATCAACATGATTCCGACGATGAATAATATGAATAACCCTAGTATTTCATATAGCCTATTTTTCTGTAAAAAATCGGAAACTTTATCAGCCAACAAAATCATTAAGAGGCCGCTTAATATGATGGCAGTTGCCATTATCCACATAATATAATCAGTTTTTCCCGTCGGGTTCCCCGTGGAATCTAAAACAGGTTCTTGGGCAAGTGCCATTGCGCTTAATATAGAATCAAAAGAAAACACAAGATTCATCATAACGATTGTGAATATGACCCTCCCAGGAGACTTAAATTTTCGATCCTCATCACCGCTGTCCAAGTGATCATTGCCTATCATATGGAAGATTTCCTTGACGGCAGTATAGAGTATAAAAATGCCTCCGAATAGAACAATGATACTTTCTAAGTTCAATTGACCTTCGACGAATCTCCAATTCATGACAAGAAAGGGGCTTGTGAAAGCTGCAATGATACTTGTCAGGAGGAAGAGAAGGATAATCCTTGCCAGGACCGCTACGCCGATTCCCAGTTTTCTAACGTATGCCTGTTTCTCTTTGGGGGCTCTCTTGGATTCAATAGAGATATATAGGAGATTGTCGAAACCTAGTACCGCTTGAAGGAGTAGCAGCATCATGAGAGTGAATAGTTGTCCTATGATGTCCATTATGAATATGTAATTAATTTAATATAGAGCCTAATAATCAAACTATATTAGGTCTCTTTTTTACTTTTTCCCATGCTTGTTCCATTTTATCGATGTCTGCTTCAAAGATATTGGTTCCCTCATTTTCTAAAACATTCTCAAGTTGATTGAAGCGTCGAGTAAATTTTTCATTGGCCGCGGCCAATAATGCTTCAGAATCCATACCCAGCTTTCTTGTAAGGTTAGTTACTGAGAATAAGAGGTCTCCAATTTCTTCTGCAAGATGATCATTACTAATATTTGCCCCTCCTTCTCTGAGAGCCTCTTCGACTTCATTCAATTCTTCTCTAATCTTAGGGATTACTGAGTCCGCATTAGGCCAGTCAAAACCAACCCTTTCTACCTTCTTTTGAATTTCATGTGCTTTTATGAGTGAAGGAAGTCCATTAGTTATGTTTTCAAGAATCCTTTGATTTGCTTCCCCTTTTTCCGATCGTTTAATCTCTTCCCAGCGCTTCAAGACCGTTTCAGTATCACTAGCATCATCATCTCCAAACACATGAGGATGACGTCTTATTAATTTCTCTGAAACTTCTGTTGCAACATCTTCGAGTACAAAGTTTTCTTTTTCTGATTCAGAAGCAATTTCACATTGCATCACGACTTGCAGTAGCAAATCACCAAGTTCTTCAAGCACGTGTCCTTTATTGCCTGTACGAATCGCATCAGCAGCCTCATATGCTTCTTCTAAAATATTTGGGATTAGGCTCTTCTGAGTCTGTTCTATGTCCCATGGACAACCGTCAGGCCCTCTCAAAATATGTACGATGGCTCTGAGTCTATCAATTGGGGCTATTGATGTATCAGGTGGTTTAGGCATTTTTGGTTTTTTAAATAACTATTTTCTTTAATTGGAATCGGTTTTCAAATCGGAATCATTTATTTTAATCAGAACCTCATTCCGACGAAGAAAAACTGGTATCCAGGGACGATCGTAATAAGCAAATATTGGTTTAGAGGTTTTGTCTACGCTAAGGCCTGCTTTACTTATTTTTGCCTGTAGTTTCTTTGCTACAATATTTTCTTTCTTAGATCTACCCTTGAAGCGTATTGCAGCAAATGTGCCAGGTTTAATCTTGGCAATGTGAAGTGAATTTGATGAAGGAAGTGGTGCACCTTGCTTGGCAATTTTTCTAGGTAGAACAAAACTCATTTCTCTTTCATTACCTTTCATGCCCATAAATACAGGTGTTGTCATGGTAATTTTCTCACCTTTCTCGTTGGATTTATCGATGTACCGAAATAACCTCATAAAATGAGAGTCTTTCTCGTCATCTTTCTTAGATTTTGATTTTTTAGTACTTACGATTGTCATCTCGTCATATTTGCGAATTTCAAATCCACTAGGATGTTTCTTCGAAGTATATTCTGGAGATTCATAGTCACTTCTGGTCAATTTAATTCCAGCAAATCCAATAACTGAACTTGCTAGAATGATAAGAATTAGACCAATATTAATTTTCATATTCATTTTTTGTGAGTGATTTATAGAATATTTAGCTATCTTTTAAATCAGCAACTTGCGTAACTAGAAAATATGAACATTTTTTACTGATTATGGGAAGAGCATTTGAGTATCGCCGTGCATCAAAGGAGAAGCGTTGGGATAAAATGTCCAAGGTTTTCCCCAAGCTTGCAAGATCAATTACTATGGCTGCTAAGTCTAGCGGACCAGATCCTGAGACCAATCGTGCGCTCAGGACAGCTATTAGCAATGCGAAGGCGGAGAATATGCCTAAGGATAACATTGATAAAGCAATTAAGAGGGCTTCGGGAAAGGATGGTGCTCTTTACAATGAAGTGAATTATGAAGCGAAAGGGCCTCAAGGATCATTACTCTTTATAGAGACAGCGACTGATAACACGAACCGAACTGTGGCTAATTTAAAAATGATTTTGAACAAGAATCATGCAGAGATGGTTACGACGGGTTCATTGGAATTTATGTTTTCTCGTAAGGCCGTTATTCAGTTCCAAAAGCAAGGTGATATGGATATGGATGAAATAGAGCTTGAGTTAATTGATCATGGCCTAGAAGAGCTTTCAATTAATGAAAGAACAGTTTATGTGCATGGAGATTTTAAATCTTTTGGCAGTCTCACTGCTGCGATTGAAAGTCTAGGCATCGAAAATGTTAAGGCTAATTTACAAAGGATCCCTAATTCTCCTGTTCAAATGAATGAGAAACAAATTGAAGAAGTCGAGGCGCTTATTGATAAGATTGAAGATGATGATGATGTTCAATCTGTTTTCACAAACATTGCTTAACTGAAATTTATATAGACTAGTTCATTAGTCTTCTATGATTTCAGCATCAATCACGGATTCATCTTTTTCCCAATTGCTCGTTGTTTTATTTTGATTAAAATCTGCACTCGTTCGGACAATCATTTTATTCTTCAAAAAGTTCTTTAAGAATTCCCGTAAATATGATCTTAGCTTTGGGATAAGAAGACAGAATCCAACAAAATCCGTTAAAAATCCTGGAGTAAGCAGTATTGCTCCCGCGACTAGTATCATTAGACCATCTAACACTTCACGGTGTGGTATTTTTCCCATTCTAAGGGCAGATTGAACGTTTCTAATTGTTTGAGATCCCTGTATTTTTGTTAGTCTTGCTCCAATGATTGCCGTTATGAAAATAATGAGAACAGTTAGTTCCCAGCTAATCTTTTTGCCTACTTCTATAAGTAGAAACAATTCAATAATTGGAACACTAATGAACAAAATGAGCAGTCTGAAAAACATAAGAAGCTTAGGGTCTTAATCACTTTACTGCTTCTTCCATTAGTTTCTCAAGCTCTCTTATTTTTTCCGGATATTTTGCTGATAAATTGTTTGTTTCTCCAATGTCAGTATTTAAGTTATATAATTCCAGTCCGTTATTTTTAGCATTTCGAACAGCTTTCCATTCTTTTTTTCTTATTGCTGTCTTGTTGCCGTATTTCCAAAAAAGGTAAGGATGTATTTGTTGCTGATCGGATTTTCCTAGAAGAGTTGGCGCAAAAGATAATCCATCCAATTCAGCTGGAGGAATAATCCCCGCTAGATCACATGCAGTGGGTAACCAGTCCCAGAACGCAAGAGGTTGATCAGACTCTGTTCCAGGGCTGATTTTGTCGGGCCAATAAGCAATGCCAGGTACCCTTATGCCACCCTCATAGAGGTCTCGTTTATATCCTCTTAGGGGCCCATTAGCATTAAATGTTTCATGCTTATGCCCTCCTTCAGAGTGAGGTCCATTATCTGATGTGAAAAAAACCATAGTTTCATTTTGAATATTTAATTCTTTTAGTAGTTGAATAATTTTTCCAACATCCTTGTCCAATCTTGTTATCATTGCGGCTGCACCCTTTTGTGTATATGCCATAGTCAGAAACTTCCATGCCATCTCCAGTTGCTCTTCCTCCTTCATTATTTGCATGCGGCATGGTCCAATGTACATGGAGAAGAAATGGCATGTTTTTATGATTCCTTATAAACTCCATTGCTTGTGTTGTTAAGAGATCATGGGAATAAGTGATACGTTTTTTTGAAACACGCCCTCTATCCTTTGTCGATCCCGTGAGAACATTTCCTTTCAATATAACTTTTTCAGTATTTTTCCATAGATGGGTGGGATAATAGTTATGCGCTTGTCCTTGGTCTAAGTAACCAAACCAAAAATCAAAACCGTTCTTGTTCGGGTGCCCAGTTGTTCCCATGCCTCCCATTGCCCATTTCCCAACGCCTCCTGTAGCGTAACCTCTAGATTTTAATAGTTCTGCCACCGTAATATCAGCAGGCTTAAAATGATAATTAGTATTTGAAGAAATGGGTGTATGCCCCATGTGTTTGCCTGTCCATAGTGATAGTCGTGAAGGCCTGCAAACTGTGTTTCCCGCATAATAAGATGTGAAACGAAGTCCGCCTCGAGCCATTTTATCTAAGTTGGGTGTTTTGATAGTTGTTTGACCAAAGCATCCCAAGTCTCCATATCCAAGATCATCGGCCATGATATAAATCAGGTTTGGTGGTAGTTTTTTATTTCTTGGGGATGCTAGTGAAAAAGTTGATAAGGTGAAAAATAGTAGGCCCGAAAAACCGATTTTAAGAGTTGGTATTTTCATGTTTGAATGATTGTATTGAAGAACAATTTATTATCTTAATCTTCCAACTTAAGTTTTGATAGAAATTCGTACTCAGAAGAAATTATGTAGAATTATCTTTTTACTTAACTTGTTAATAATTAATAAGTTAAGTTTAATTAATTGCTAAAAAATGCATAATAATTATAAGTTCGCTTTGCTATTTACTTAAATTGGGGTTTTAGAATCAACTTGCCCACACAAAATTCAAAAGATCAAAAGGAAAATCAAGATTCAGAATTGTCAGCGTCTAGTGGTGATGATGATGTGAATCTGGAGATAGCTACCTGGAAAAAAATTGTAGCTAAGTATGAAGAACCATCCCTGATTCGTTCAAGTTGGCAGTTAGTTACTACCCTTAGTCTTTACTTAAGTACCTGGATTTTAATATACCTGAATTTCAAAAATGAAGGTCCTTGGTATCTGTATTCACCTCTTGTTATTTTGGGAGCAGGGCTAGTTGTAAGAATATTTATTATATTTCACGATTGTGGACACAGTTCATTTTTTAAAAGTAAGAAACTTAATAAGTGGATTGGTTTCATCACCGGAACTTTAGCATTTACACCCTTCAAGCATTGGACATGGGAGCATTCAGTTCATCATGCTACGGCAGGGGACATTGATCGAAGAGGCGTTGGAGATGTTTGGACACTTATGGTTGATGAGTATTTGGCTCTTTCCAGATTACAAAGATTAGGATATAGAATATGGAGGCATCCTCTTTTTCTTTTTGGTTTTGCCCCGAGCTACATATTCTTTGTAAGAGAAAGGTTTCCTGCAGAGAAAGCGAACCCAGCTCACAGGAGAGCAGTAATTTTCACTAATCTGGCGCTTCTGTGTATACTTTCTTTAGGATGTCTGATCTTCGGTTCATTCTATTTTATCTTAATTCAGATGTTGATTATGTCTGTGGCAGCCACTCTTGGGGTTTGGCTATTTTATGTGCAGCACCAGTTCGAAGGGGTTTACTGGGAAAGGCATGAGCATTGGGAATACACTTCAGCTGCTTTGGATGGTAGTTCCTATTATAAGTTACCAAAAATTTTGCAGTGGTTTACAGGAAACATTGGATTCCATCACTTGCACCACCTTAGCACCAAGATCCCAAATTATTACTTGGAGGCGTGCCATAATTCGCATCCGGCATTTTCCAGAGTTAAGCAACTGACATTATTTGGAAGCCTCAAGTGTATGAATGTTCGTTTATGGGATGAATCTGAAAAGGCTTTAATTGGTTGGCGTCGATTCCGCGAGATCCGGAGTGAAAGAGAGGCTTCTTTAGCGGCGGTTAATTGATTCAATTTAATTTATTCTCCTGTTCTTGTATGATCACAAAAGGGGAGACTACTAAAGCAGTGAAAGTTGAATTAGACTTTTCCCAATACTTTGCGTGAGCTTGCCCAGGCTTCAAGGCATCTCCTGCTTTAAGCCATTCCGCGACTTTTTTCTTATCATCTTGGGCGAATGCATTAGCAACATCTTTGATGCATAGTGATTTGTCTATATATATAAGAGAACCGTTGCGGAAGTGAGGCTCAAGGTATTGCCAAGTTACTTCTCCTAAATACTTGTCTAATTTTTGCGAATTGCTGGGTATTTGATTTTGAAGCATTCCATAATTCATAGAGTCTGGATTCTTTGATTCTGAATTCATCTAATAAAATTGTCTCATTAGCCTAGGATAAATGCAATTAACTGTTAACTACTTGCGTTCAATATAAAGAAGCGTTTCCATGTACGATGATGTATTATTGGGTTGATCACTTACGCGTCATCAGCTTTTTAAGTGCCGGAATTATCTTATTGAATTTTTCTGAAGCAGATATTGTTATTCCAGATACTGATGATCCGGGTTTGGGTCTCCCCTCTATTGTTATTCCTGAAGATTCAAAATTAACAAAGTCAATTATCAAGCTAGGCGGAAAATTATTTTTTGATAAATCACTTTCACGCGATGGAACTGTATCATGCGCTACTTGTCATGTTCCTGAGCAGGGATTTACTCAGAATGACCGACCTAAATCAATTGGAGTTGATGGGAAGATTGGTAGAAGAAATACTCCAACATTGTTAAATATAGCTTTTGCTGATTCCCTATTTGTCGATGGTCGTGCTTCGAGTTTAGAAGATCAGGCCTGGCAGCCAATTCTTGCCAAAGATGAAATGGGAAACTCATCGGTATCTGAAGTTTTAGATAGGATAAGTCGTGATAAAAATTATCAAAGTATGTTTAAAGAATCCTTTGGTGAAAAGTTTTTGAGTAAAGATACTGTAGCAATAGCACTGTCTGCCTATCAGCGCGCTTTAGTTTCAGGTGAATCCTCCTATGACAGATGGTATTATGAGAGCGAAGGAGATGCGATGGGGCTATCCGCGCAGCGTGGGTACCAACTCTTCGCTGGGCAAGCGCAGTGTTGGCAATGTCATCAGATAGCAGGTCCAGGAGTTCTTTTCAACGACAATTTGTTTCACAATACGGGCGTGAGTTTTCGCAGCCATAAGTTGGGAGCATCCGAAGACTTTGGGAGATATGAAATTACCAAGATCGATTATGATAAAAGAACGTTTAAGACTCCAACGTTGAGAAATGTGGCGTTAACGGCACCTTATATGCATGACGGATCTTTAAGCACGCTTGAAGAAGTGGTGAGATTTTATAATGATGGGGGTTCTGATGACCCGCTACTTTCTCCACTTATGGGATCTCTTAATTTGTCTAAAAATGACATCAAAGACATTGTGGAGTTTTTGCGTGCATTGAATGGAAATTTACCGCTGAAGAATTGATTAATGTTTCAAAATTTAAATTGGGATATTCCTTTTGTTATCGGTTTTTTATCAGCTGTCATTATTTGGATTGGCTTAGGAGTAATTAGATTTTGGATAGATATTAGAAAAACTAAGGAGGCAATTCTAGTTAATGATTTAATTGCTGAGGATGATGAGTTGCTGCGTTTTGCAATGAACTTAATTACTAATTCTCAGAATTCTCTAAGAATGACCAAGCAAATGAATCCAGATTGGCTTTCTCCACTTTTAAAAGAAATTCCTATATTGGTTGGGAGTATTGCTAAGCTTTATTATCCTGAAAATACGGATCCGATTAAAGCTCCTAAAATAGGAGAATTTACAAGAGCAGTGGAATTGACGGCAACAGACATCGCGAATTTTTTGCAGAACCGGCGTATCGGTCGCCTAGTTGATTTTAGTGCAGGAAGAGCATTTCGAGGTTATGAACGAGGAAAAAAAATGGCAGATAATCCTTTTCTCCGAATTTGTTCTCCGATTTACAGAATAGTACGTCCTGTAGTGCAAGCTTTGCGATATAATTCACCACTGACTTGGCTTGGCTTGGCAACTTCTAATGCAGCGGCTAGGGTGCTTCAACCATCCATCATCGGAATTATTGGAAAGCGTGCCATACAGCTCTACAGCGGGGCATTGGACCGGAACGATGAGGCTCTGAACTCTGCAAATTAGCTTATTTCTAGCAGTAGAAAAGAGCCTATATGCTTTTGCCTAAAATTTAGATGCTTAGTTGAAGTAGTAATAATTATAAATTCTATAATATAATAATTATGGAATTTGCAAATTAAATTAATTGTTACATATTATAAGCATGAAAGCTATGGAGCCTATTGTCTCCCGATTTACGATAAATGCATTTTTTAGCTTTTTGTTTTTTGTGCTTTGCCTGTCCGGTTGCACCAATACTCAGGTCGAGGTAACTGAAGCAAGTAGGGGCTTATCACCTGCTACTCAGAAGAGGAATTTGAATGCTAGATATAATCCTCTTTCTATCGCTCCACACATTATTAATGTATCAGAATATGACCCAAAGGAGCGACAGAGATCCGGTGCGTATTATACACCGAACGATCTGACGGCATTACGTCGTAACGGTGCACTTGGTCTCATTGCCAGATGCGGTAAGGGTAAGCATTATGATAAAAAATGTGCATCTTTTTTAGCTGCGGCTGAGAGACAACGGATGCTTCTTGGTTCTTATTATTTCGTAGTGAAAGGGATTGATCCGGTGTGGCAGGCTGACCGATTTGTTAGTCGAATACAATCGATCAAATCTTCACTCAAATTAAGGACACCGGAGATATTATTGGTGGGAGATTTTGATTCCCGGTCATCAGCAACGGATATTATCAGGTTCATCAATAGGATTGAAATACGGACCGGTCAAAGGCCGATGATTTATCTTGAGAATAGTGATCACCTTCGAAAGGTTTTGAGCTCTGCTACTTCGCAACAAAAACGTAGAATTGCACAATGTTCTTATTGGATAGCTCTTTATTCATCTAAGAGATCGGGCATGGAAACGCCTGAAAGATTAATGCGCGAATATGGAATATGGAATCAATGGTCACTTTGGCAATATTCGGGTGTGTATTGGGATAAGCGCAGATCTAAATCAGTTATACACAACTATAATTATGGTCGTTACCAGTCCTCCTCTTATTTTGGCAACATGAGCTGTCCCCTCGAACGTAATATTTTTAATGGGACCGTGGAACAGCTTTATGGTTTCTGGGATAAGAATTCCTGGAAGTGGTAAGCCCATGTAGGCACTTAGCCGATCAATTATTTTCTTGTGAAGTTATTATTTCTTTCGGAATGCCCAGAGGTGCGTATCAGAACGGAAATAAATTGTGTTTTTATCGACTGCGGGATTTACAAACACTGGTTCGCCAATGTCATATTGATGAACTTGAGAAAATGTTTTACCTGGTTTAACGATCGATATCTGTCCGCGGTCAGAAACTAAATAAAGGTGTTTGTTTGCGAGTATAGGTGAAGCGCTGTATTGGCCTGAACCGCTCACTCTTTCTCTGTAAAGCGGTTTTCCTGATTCGGCGTCGACTGCTGCGAATATCCCTCCATTTCGAACAAGGTAGATTTTGTTCTCATAAAATAAAGGAGATGGTATTTCAGGGATGCTGCGATTTAGTTCCCAACTAACATGACTCTCCTCTACATTTCCTGTTCCGCCAGAGCGAATGGCGAGGAGTAGGGGTCTTCCACGTTTGAATTTCATGTGATTAACGAATTCATCTCTGGTCCAGGAATTGTCTCTGTTTGCATCTACCCATCTCAATATCCCATCGATTCTTTCTTTGCGGCGGTTAGGTTCTTTAGGTAAAGGAATGCCAAAACCGGGATGACCAAGAGGCAGTTCGGGTCTTAATGGATAAGTAAAATCACCGATCATTTCTGTTCTGCTGACTTTCTCATCATCGTTAGTATCAAATTTTAACAAAGCTTTCCAAAAAGGAGCAGGATCAATTTGCTTGTCCGCACCACCTCCTAATTGTGCTGAAGAAATGTAGACGTGACCGTTGCCTACAACTGGAACAGCAATTGTTTCACGTGAAAAACCTCCAACGAACCACTTTTCAGTTCCTGTCGCAGGATCATAACTGCGGACTCTTTCGTTGCCCAGAACAATAAGCTCATCATTCTGTCCGTTGTTCCATATTGTTGGTGTGGACCATCCGCTACGATGATGTGGCCGAGATATTGTCCACTTAGGTTTCCCATCATCTTTGTTGAAGGCGATAATTTTAGACTGACTTAGTCTGCTTTTAGGTAAATTCTCGTCATTATCAATTACTAGTATTAGAGTTTTTTTATAACCGATAGGTGAGGTTGACATACCGTAACGACTCTTTGGCGTGGGTATTGGCATTCTCCATTTTATCATCCCGTTATGATCATAACAGAGCAGCCCGTATGATCCGAAATAAACATAGATTTGTTTACTGTCTACGAGTGGCGTTGATGCGGCTGGACTGCTCGTTGCATGAACTTTTTCAATTGGCGATTCTGGTGCTATCCTTTCCCAGAGGATTTCCCCACTTTGAATATCAAAACAGAGAGTGAGAAGTTTATTTTGTCTTATGCCTGTCAGAAAAATCTTTTTTCCGAAGATGACCGGTGAAGATAAGCCTTCAGGAATTTTAGTTTTCCAAGCAATATTTTCATTATTAATCTTAATTGGAGGATTAAAGCTTTTGGTTGCGATACCCGATCCGTTGGGTCCTCGGAATTGATTCCAATGCTCTGCTTCTAATCTTTCGATACAAGTAAAACAAAGCAAAATCGTAAATGATAAGACTAGTTTTTTCATAAGTTATGACATGAAAATGAAAACGATAATTAGATTTTAACTGTCATGCTCATCGAGTTTATTGGTGATTATTTAATTAATAAAGAGAGCAAAACCATGATTGGCGATTTTGTTTAGTGTGGTTTTTTCAGAACCCATTGAAAAGTTCAAATCTTTTCCAAGAGTTGGCATTTTTACAGTTATGTTTGAAGTATTAAAAATGGCAACGCATACACTGTTTTTATATGTACTTTTGAAAGCAATTAAGCGCTTCTTATTGTTCAGTAAAATAATCTTGAAATCACCCCGTCTCAGTGCTGCGATTTTTTTTCTGATCAGGCATAATTTCGTAAAAAATTCTAATAACTTTATGTTTGGTTCGACTTTGATTTCAAGTTGGCGAGATGCTCCAAATGGTGTGGCGGATTCATTTTCATAATCTAGATCCGACCAAATCATGGGTTTTCTGCAATCCGGATCATCAGCTCCCCACATTCCAACTTCATCACCATAATAAATAAAAGGAGCTCCGGGTGACATGAATTGAAAAGCGATAATCTGCATTAGCTTTGCTCGATTATTGGGACTCACGGGATTGATGGAATAGTTTCTATTTTTTTTGAGATTTGCTCCATGGTCAAGTCTGTACTCTGGATTTTCAATCATGGAAGCTAATCTTTGTGTATCATGGCTTCCCAGTAGGTTTTGTAATCCCAAACACATATCGTAACCATAATCGGTATGTATCTGGCGTATCTCTTTGGTAAAATTGGAAGGGCTTAAAGAATCTTTAGACTGGTTGAAGAATTGATAAGAGGTGTCAGCGAAGCGGTAATTCATAACGGCATCAAAGGTATCCCCTTTGAGCCAGGATCTTGCATTTTTTAATTTCTTATTCTTATAATCATCCCACCATATTTCTCCTGTTAGATATGCATTAGGATTAATTGATTTTGTCCAATGACGAAATTCTTTCCAGAAACCGATTGGAACTTCGGCAGCAACATCAAGTCTCCATCCGTCAATTCCATCTGATGGATCTCCGTCTGCGTTTGGATCCATCCAGCGCTTTATAACGGAACGGAAGTATTCCTTTACTGCGGCGATGGGGCCGGTTTCTCCATGTTTAAAAACAGGTAAATCTTTTATACCTGCCCAACCCTTATATTCAAATTCATTTTCATCAGTGTTCGGATTATCCCATTTTGTAATATCAAACCAATTAGCATAATTGCTTGAAGGGCCCTCCCGCTTTGCTATCTGCAATGCCCAGAAATTAATACCTACATGATTAAAGACTCCATCAATAATAATTTTGATATCACGTCTATGACATTCCTTAATTAACTGGAGGAATAATTTATCGGCGGATGTCCATTGCCATGTTTTAGGTGATGAGGGATCTTCATCTTTCCATATTTTTCCATCACCTTTTGGATCAGGTCCGAAGTTGTTATCAATGTGATGGAACATAGTTGCTCCATACTTATGTAGTGATGGTGACTCAAAGATAGGATTTAGATAAATTGCATTGATTCCGATTTTTTGTAAGTAATCTAGCTTGTTTACTATGCCTTGAATGTCGCCTCCATATCTTCTTCTTTGAGCATTATAATAAAAACCCATACCATTTTCAGATTCCCAAGGCTGCATTTTATACCAATCAGATTCCCAGGGACTTATTTTCCATGATTGAATTGGTTCGTAAGGCCAAGTGCCTAATAAAGTTTCTTTGTTAGGATCATTAGTTATGTCTCCGTTATTAAATCTTTCAGGAAAGATTTGATACCAAATGGCATCTTTACTCCATTCCGGAGGTAATCCGGATGCCATATGATTTATCATCCAAACACTCAAGAAGAGTAAAGTGATTCGATTCATTTTATTGTGGAGATTTTCCATTATTTTATTTCTTTATTACATCTAAATAACCAACAGAATTTTGAATTTAATAGGTAATCGCGGAAGTGGCTAGTTCCTTCATATGATGTATGATATCATATGTCTGAACCGCAACTCGGCTCGTATAATACTTTGCGTATTATTGAGAATCATGAATCTGGACTATTACTTGATGGTAAGGAGTCTTTCGGATCTATTCTTTTGCCAACACGATATGTAAGAGAGGAGTTTCGGTTAGGTGATCAAGTTAAGATTTTTCTTTATTTGGATTCAGAAGATCGGCCAATAGCAACTACTGAATGTCCTTATGCAATTGTTGGTGAATTTGCATTTCTTGAGGTAATTGATTCTACCCGATCGGGTTCTTTTTTAGATTGGGGGTTGTCAAAGGATTTGCTTCTTCCTTTTGGAGAGCAGCCGAAAAGATTGAGAGTTGGCCAATCAACAGTGGTTTATATTTATGTTGATAATATTAGCAGTAGAATTGTGGCGTCTGCAAAATTAAAAAAACATGTTTCCGATACTGCTCCTGTGGGTCTTCGTGGAGGAAATCAAGTCTCAATCATGTTAGTAGAAAAGACTGATATAGGTATTCGGTCTATTGTTAATGATAATTTTTGGGGAATAATAAAAGATGCAAATGTTAAATTATTGCCTCCGATGGGGTCTAGAGTACAAGGATTTGTGAGCCGTGTCCGTTCTGATGGTTTGATCGATTTGAGCTTGGAACCACCGGGATATTCAAAGGTGCCTTCTGCTGCAGAGAAACTTTATGATCATCTTAAATCTACTGATGAAGGCTTTCTACCTGTGCATGATAAGAGTTCTCCCGATGAAATTAAATCATTACTAGGGATGAGTAAGAAAGTATTTAAGCAAGCCGTCGGTGGCCTGTACAGAGACAAGAAAATTACTATTAAGAATAATGGTATCTATCTTTCCGATTAATATGCCTTTTAATTATTGCTTAAAATTTGTGCCAACACGTAAGGCAAAATTCCACCTGCTCTGTAGTATTCTATTTCGACTGGAGTATCTAGCCGAACAATAACAGGAAAATCACTTTCGCTGCCATCGGGTTTGATGACGGTGAGTGTGACTTCGTGTCGGGGACTGATATTATTATTTAAGCCTTTTATAGAGAAAGTAGCATCGTGGTGCTCTGTAATAGCATCATAGTCAGTACTGCTTTTGAAATTAAGGGGAAGTACTCCCATTCCAATTAAGTTACTTCTATGAATTCTCTCAAAACTTTTTGTAATTACTGCTTGGACTCCAAGTAAACGAGTTCCCTTTGCTGCCCAGTCACGGCTCGAACCCATGCCGTAATCTTCACCGCCAATAACAACGAGTGAAGTTTCTTCCTTTGCGTATGCCATTGCGGCATCGAATATATGTGTAGGCACTCCCGATTCAGTTGATTTTGGATTTTTTAGGTTCTCAACTTCAGACTCTCCGAAATAAGTAGTGTATCCTCCTTCTGTCCCAGGAACCATCAGGTTCTTTATGCGAACATTGCCAAAAGTTCCTCTAGTCATGATGAGGTCATTGCCTCTACGAGAACCGAAGCTATTGAAATTAGCCTTATCTACACCTTTTCCGATAAGGTATTTACCTGCTGGGCTATCTTCCTTAATTGCTCCGGCTGGACTAATATGATCAGTCGTTACTGAATCACCAAATATTCCAAGTGGTCGAGCAGCATTGAGATCTTTGATATCATTTAACTTTCCATCATATCCATCAAAGAAGGGAGGTAATTGAATATAAGTGCTTTCTTCATCCCATTCGTAAATGGCTCCATCCTTTCCTGAAATCTGTCCCCATTTTGGATTAGCCGATTCAAAGTCACTATATAATTTAGAGTAAGAATCTGGGTTCAGAGCTGCAGAAATTATAGATTTTATTTCATCCTGACTTGGCCAAAGATCTTCTAAGAAAACTGGATTGCCTTCTTGGTCTGTGCCGAGTGGATCCTTTGTTAGGTCCAAATCGACTCTGCCCGCCAAAGCATATGCAACGACAAGTGGCGGACTCATTAAGAAGTTGGCTTTAATGGCGCTATGAATACGTGCTTCAAAATTTCGATTCCCTGAAAGAACACTTGCACAAACTAGATCCCCGTCCTTTATGGCCGCATCTATTTTTGGATGTAGAGGTCCTGCGTTCCCAATACATGTGGTGCATCCGTATCCGACAGTTTGGAATCCCAGTTCATCTAGCTCTTTTTGTAGTCCGGTCGCTTCTAGGTATTCTGTAACTACTCTTGATCCTGGCCCTAAGGATGATTTCACATAAGGCGCCACTTTGAGACCTTTTTCATTAGCTCTTTTTGCTACTAATCCAGCTGCTAGCATTACACTTGGATTGCTGGTATTTGTGCAACTTGTGATAGCGGCAATAAGTATTGATCCGTGACTGATTTCGGTGTGAGTGTCAATTGCTGTTATTGATTCGCCTTCAATGAGTGGGTTATCGAATTCGCCTGCGGGTGTTTCTAGATGGATTTTTACTTTGCTGTTACGGGTTTTTTCATTAAGGCCAAAGCCTCCCTCTGAGACTGAAAGAGTGAATAACTCATTAAATCTATTTTCTAAAGAAGGTACTTCTATTCGATCCTGTGGTCGCTTAGGTCCTGATACGGCTGGTACCACAGTTTCAAGGTCTAATTCCAATTCCTCAGTATAGTCTATTTCATCTTTATTTGGAATACCAAACAGTCCTTGTGATTGATAATAATTTCTAACAGTTTCGCATAGAGAATTGCTTCGACCTGTTCCTTGTAAATAATTAATGGTTTCTTCATCAACAGGAAAGAAGCCCATCGTCGCTCCGTATTCAGGAGCCATATTTGCAATAGTTGCCCTATCTGGTAATGATAGGTCCTTGGCTCCCTGACCAAAGAATTCAACGAATTTTCCAACTACCCCATGTTCTCTGAGCATTTGAGTTATTTTCAGAGTTAAATCTGTTGCAGTGACGCCATTCTTTAATGATCCGCGCAAATGAACTCCAATAACTTCTGGGACTAGAAATGTTATTGGTTGTCCTAACATCCCAGCTTCAGCTTCAATGCCGCCGACTCCCCAGCCGACGACTCCGACCCCGTTAATCATTGTGGTATGTGAATCTGTTCCGACGAGTGTATCTGGGTAATATGTGTCTTCTTTGTTAAGTATTCCCTTTGCAAGAAATTCCAGATTCACTTGATGGACAATGCCAATTCCTGGAGGAACAACAGAAAAAGTTTCAAATGCCTGCTGTCCCCATTTAAGAAATTCATACCGTTCACGGTTTCTTATGAATTCAATTTCCATGTTTCGATCAAGAGCGGCCTGGCTTCCTGCGAAGTCTACCTGAACCGAATGATCAATGACTAGGTCCACGGGGACTAACGGTTCAACAGATTTCGGGTTTGATCCTTGTGTGACTGCGGCATCTCGCATTGCTGCAATGTCCACGAGCAGAGGGACTCCAGTGAAGTCCTGTAATACTATCCTGGAAACGGTAAAAGGAATTTCGTAAGAGCCAGGTGATTTTGCATTCCAGTTTGCAAGATTCCTTACATCTTCTTCAGTTACTTTTTCCCCATCGCAATTTCTTAAAACGGACTCGAGAACGATACGAATTGAAATGGGGAGGCGATCCAGATTAGGAGCGATTCCTGAATCTTTAAGGGATGGCAATGAATAGAGGGTGCCTTCTTTGTTATCTCCGGTTTGGAACGTTCTTAGATGATCTATCATAGTGCAGATGAATATAGAATTTGGGGCTTCTATATTAGTTTCCTATTTGCTTTCGGCAAGTCATCAACAGGGGTTGCTGTGGATTAATCGCATTTTTTTATCAGATAATCTCTCAGTTGCCTTGAGATTGCTTATTTGGCATACTATTTTTTCTTGTGTTAAAGGTTGATCAACTTCAGTTCCTTGATTGGCATGCTTTGAGTTTGAATGTTAATTCGGGACATTGCTTGGGATTAATGGGCCGGTCAGGTTCTGGTAAAACTTTACTTTTGAGAGCCATTGCTGATCTTGATGTGAATGAGGGTAAAGTTAGTCTTAATGGGCTATTTAGAGATGATGTGTCTGGTCCGGAGTGGAGAAAAAAGGTTGGTCTATTGACATCCGAATCTAAGTGGTGGCATGAATCAGTTGGTCAGCATTTTAAATCTTCAGCATTAAACCTTTTAAGCGACTTGGGGTTCCCCGATGAATCGGTGCTGAGCTGGAAGGTTTCAAGGCTTTCTTCTGGTGAAAAGCAGAGATTGGCTCTTGCTCGACTTCTTTCAAGTTCACCGGATGCCCTTTTGCTTGATGAGCCTACTGCTAATCTTGATTCTGATTCAGTGTCCTTAGTAGAAAATGTTATTCATAGGTATAGGAAAGAGCACTCAGTTCCTGTGATCTGGGTAGCTCATGATGAATTACAGATGAACCGTGTGTCAGATATTAAGATGTCTATGAATGAAAAACAATTAGAAGAGCACATATGATAATTAGTGACATTGTCAGCCTTCCAACTGAGAGAATTTCTTTGGCGTGTGTTTTGATCATGATTCTTGCTCTTACGACATGGAGAGCAGATTTAAGATTGGCGAGACCTCTTCTAATTGCCTCGTTACGTTTAATAATACAGTTATCACTTGTAGGATTGATTCTTGAATATGTATTTGAAATTAATAACCTTCTGCTAGTGACTTTGATTGCTTTGGTAATGTTGCTTGTAGCAGGAAGAGAAGTATCTGTTAGGCAGAAGTATCGAGTGAGCGGACGATGGGGTTATGGGATTGGTACGTGTTCGATGTTTGTTTCATCTTTCACAGTTTCTATTTTTGGATTGGCTGCAATTATCCGTGCTGAAAGTTGGTGGGATCCTAGATATTCGATACCAGTTTTGGGTATGTTATTGGGTAATACGATGACAGCAGTCGCCTTAAGTTTAGATAGATTTACGACTTATGTTTGGGAAGGCCGTGAAACAATAGAGGCGAAGCTTATGTTGGGACATAGTTCCCAAGAAGCCTTAAAAATGATTTTACGTGATTCTCTTCGAGCTGGCTTGATGCCTGTAATTAATTCGATGGCGATTGCCGGTATTGTTAGTTTTCCAGGTATGATGACTGGGCAGATTCTCGCAGGAAATTCTCCTGTTGATGCAGTCCGTTATCAAATTGTTATATGGTTATTAATTGCTGTTGGATGTGGCTTCGGGAGCATGTTAGTTGTTCAAATGGCCTCAAAAAGGGTCTTTGATGAGAGGGAAAGATTAAGAACCGATAGGATATATAAGGTGTAATGGCCTTTGTTTATTAGATCTTAAAATAAAAAGTAGCGTAACTGGTGGCTTCTAATTCTTCTGCTCGCATACGTTTATTGCGTGCATGTTTTCCCCAGCTTTCCATGAATATTACCTCCCCTGTTTTTTTGTTAAAACCGGTAATTACAGAAGCGTGGCCAGGTGCATCCTTTGAGATTGGCCAGGTGAGCCGATCATTAGATGTCGATTCTGGAAGTTTGATGCCTTGAGCGGCAGCACTATGCAATAGATTTCGTTCATAACTGTACCGGCGCCAAACTACAATGGGAAAACCTTTTTCTAAATATTTTTGAGCCCTTTCAAAATCAAAGCTCCGTCCTCTTTGTAGAACAGCATTGCTTTCTTCTGCGGCGGCGCGGTAAAGGTCAAGCATTTTGGATCCTTTTGCAGTGTCAATGTAACGAAATTTTGCTCCTGCTGCTAAAGCATCAGTTCCTAGCCTAAGTCCTAAATAATGAGTAGCCATTCCGAGAGTGCTAATGGCGCAGTACGGTCTTTGTCCCTGACGAAACATTGGAATTCCATTTATTTTAATGTCACCACTTTCCTGCATCTGTACATTTTGTTGAAGTTCTTTTCTTCGTTCTCTTTTGATTAGTTTGGAAGTTCCTGAGCTTAGATAGGTTTTGCTCACGTCGGCACTCCTCATAATGATCAAACAGATGTTTTGCTCGTTCTTTGCTGAGACTCGAAAAGTTAACTCTCCAAATTTATAATCGTTATAATTATTACGGAGGAAATCTGTTTGTCCCACGAAGGAATCTTTTGGTGTGCTTTTGGTGTACTTATAGAGCGCCTTGTTAATTGTGGATTCGATGAGTTCGTAAGTTTTTTTAAATTCTCTTTTCAGCGATTTAATGTCCTGAATTTTATTGTTTATTTTTCTTCGGTTAAAAAATTTTCCTGAATCCAAGTACAAAATCGAAATAGATTTGAGTTTCCCTTTTTCTTCATTTGCATAAACAGAACTCGAGTGTTGACCAAAGATTATTGGATTTACATTTAGGATTTTGACTTCATCCCCATCAAGTGAGGGTATGGATTTCCAAGTTCCAGGTAACTTGTTGTTAATCCATACGGAAGCAGCAATCAGATTTTCTGTGTAGTCTTCATTAATAGTTCTTGGTTCAAAAGTTGCTCCAAATAAATTACCTCCAAAATTTTGAGGTATTGCCAAGCAAGTAAGTGAACAGCTAAGATAAGAAACTATCGATATTGCTAAGAACTTCATTGTCTTTAAATTAAATACATCTTTTCTTGGTGTTGAGCAAGAGTCCAAAAGGTATGCGAAGGATTGAAAAGGTATTCTTTTTATAGGCTTTGGCATGCGGTTTGCTAAGTAATATAACATAGAGTGAGAGGATATCCGCTGGGGCATATTTTCTTTTTTGCAATCTAAGCCTGACTTTTAGAGTTTTAATCAGGTATTTGTGAAATTTATGTCCTGGCGGATTTTTTATAGTGAATTCTATGGGTAAGAGGGATTTGTTATCAGCATGTCTAGTTAAGGATCAATTGCGTGAACTGTTAGCTGAACGATAATGATATCATGCCATCGAATGAATCAGTTCAATATTACAATCGATATTCAAGAAAGGTTGAAACTGAGGCTATTTATGGTGAGAAATACTTAAAATTTATTTATGGTAATCCGATTGGTAAACTTGCGCTTTGGGCAGCCGTAAAGCGCGCATGGTTTTCAAGTTGGTATGGAAAGCGGATGAATAGTCCAGATTCGGTTAAGAAGATTTTACCTTTCATTGAATGTTATGGATTAGATTCTGATGATTTCCTACTTAACGTAGATGAATTCAAATGCTTCGATGATTTTTTCAGTAGAAAGCTGAAACCTTCAAAAAGACCAATAGAACCTTCAAGTGAAATTGTTGTGTTTCCAGCGGATGGACGCCATTTAGCAATTAATAATATTTCCATAGACCAACCTCTATGGGCTAAGGGCCAGAGGTTAAAAATTGAAAAGTTGTTGGGTGGGCACAAGATCGCAGAACGCTATGAAGGTGGTTCGGTATTGGTTTCTAGATTATGCCCTACTGATTATCACCGGTTTCACTTTCCGTGTGATGGCAAAGCATCATCTTCATTTCCAATAAATGGTTTTTTGTATTCTGTGAACCCGATAGCTCTTAAGAGAAATATTTCCTATTTGTCGCATAATAGGCGATTTATAACTGAGCTTGATTCAGATGACTTTGGAAGTATTTCGTTAGTCGAAATTGGGGCAACCTGTGTTGGAGGAATTAAACAAATTTATGATATTGGACAGGTTAGAAAAGGTTCTGAGAAGGGATGGTTCCATTTCGGTGGATCCATGACCATGATATTCTTTGAGAAGGGAAGGATCATTTTTTCAGAGGACCTCTTTGAGAATGGAAAGATAGGGCGTGAGGTCTATGGCAGGATGGGGGATCATTGTGCTAAGGCCATGTGATATGGCCGCACTAATAGTCACGATCCAATAGATAGTGTGCCAATTCTTTAAGCCGTGTACCTGATTTGCCAAAAATATTTAAAGAATTGATAGCAGCTTCAGTTAATTTTGCAGCTTCATTTCTTGATTTACTGAGGCCATAAATTGCAGGATAAGTTGATTTATTTACCGCTTCATCTTTACCGGCACTTTTTCCGAGTTTTTCACTGGTTTGGGTAACATCCAGAATATCGTCTATAATTTGAAAAGCGAGTCCTGTAGAGCGTCCAAAATTAGTCAAGGCTTCTAATTTTTTTGGTGTAGCTGATGCCGACATTGCTCCTAGCTTTAATGAGCAAGTCAGGAGGGCAGCTGTTTTGCTTTCGTGAATAAATCGAAGAGCTTTCGGTCCTATCTTTGAATTCTCACCCTCAATGTCTAGAACCTGTCCACCAACTAGATGCTTACTCCCTGATGTCATGGCGAGCTCTTTTACCATGTCTCCTATATCGTATCGGCGATTTGGATTAGATTTTCCCACAATTTCAAAAGCTAGTGTTAGAAGGGCATCTCCAGCTAAAACGGCGACCGATTCTCCGAACACTTTATGGTTAGTTGGTTTGCCGCGACGAATATCATCATCGTCCATGCATGGAAGATCATCATGAATAAGAGAATAAGTGTGTATGCACTCAACAGCGCATGCGGCGGGCATGGCTTGATCTATCTTTCCTCCGCAGGCTTCGGCTGCAGCGAGGCATAAAATTGGTCGTAGTCTCTTTCCCCCAGCAAATAAGCTGTAGCGCATAGATTTATGTAAGGTTTTCGGTCTTACGGAACCGCGAGGCAGGAACCCATTAAGTGCTTGGTCGATTAGTTTACGCTGAGTTACAGCATAAGTTTTTAAATCGATTTTTGGATCCTCACTATTTCTTTTATTCATACAAGAAGTTCGGCTATTTGTACGGCATTAAGGGCAGCTCCCTTGCGGACTTGATCGCCGACCACCCAAAAGGATAATGCATTCTCGAGGACAATGTCTTTCCGTATACGCCCTACCAAACACTCATCTTTTTCAGTGGTGTCAAGAGGCGTTGGAAAAATGCCCGAATCTGGTTTATCCCGAACACTTACACCTGGTGCGGCATTGATTAATTCTCTCGCCTTATTGACGTCAGGTTTCGATGAGAATTGAGCTGTAACTGAAATCGAGTGAGAACGATAAACGGGGACTCTCACACAAGTAACTGAAGCCTTTAATGTAGAGCTTCCAAGGATCTTGCGTCCTTCATTTTCCATTTTCATTTCCTCTTTGGTATAACCATTTTCAAGGAACGTATCCACTTGCGGGATTACATTGTAAGCTATTTGATGAGGATAGACTGTTCGTTCAATACTTGATCCTTCATTTATTGCGGTGATCTGACTTTTTAGCTCTTCTATGCCCCGTGTGCCACTCCCTGAGACGGCTTGATAACTTGATGCAATGATTCCTTTTACTTGCCATGCTCTATGTAGTGGATTCAATCCCATTAACGTAACGATTGTGGTGCAGTTGGGATTGGCAATGATTCCTTTGTTTGAATGAGTGGCTTCAGGATTTATTTCAGGTATTATCAGTGGTACGTCTGGATCCATTCTGAAAGCAGATGAATTATCTATAACTACTGCGCCAGATTTAGCTGCCAATGGTGCGAATTCTTTTGAAATGCTTCCACCGGTACTGAAAAGAGCAATGTCTACACCATCAAATGAATCCGATGCTAATTCTCGAACAGGTATTTCCTTTCCTTTGAAAGAAAACATCTTACCTGCAGATCGTGCTGATGCTAATAGAGTAAGTTTTTTAACTGGAAAATCTCTTTTTTCCAAACATTGGATCATTTCTTGCCCAACGGCTCCGGTGATTCCGACGATAGCTACGTGTGGTTCTGACATGAATTTAATTACTTTTGAGTCGTTTCTTGCTAGATGATGATTTTAGCGTCTGATTAAGAGGATGCAAACGGGAGAAGTATATAGGGTTGAAGTTTCTGTTACAGATCAGCGATTACGTGTTTTTGATGAAAATGTCGAGCATAGAGAATATATTATTTCAACTTCCAAATATGGTATAGGCAATGAAATTGATAGTTATAAGACTCCGGTAGGGCATTTTGAAATAAAGAAAAAAATTGGTGATGGCGAAAAGTATGGAACCATTTTTAAGAGCCGTCGCGCAGCAGGTCTTTTTGATTTTTCAGAATCTTCCGATGAAGATCTAATTCTAAGTAGAATCCTTTGGCTGAATGGTATGGAGCCAGAGAATGCGAATACATTTGATAGATATATTTATATTCATGGTACTAACCATGAGGATTCGTTGGGTCAATCCAGGAGCTATGGATGTATAAGAATGTTCAATGAGGATATTATAGAGCTTTATGAGCTTACGCAGATTGGAACACCTATTTTCATTTATGATTAGTAAGGTAGAGCTTGCAAAGGAGATTCTGTCGTTTAATTTTATTGTGAACCATTATTTAATTTAATTTAATTCAATATAAAAAGATCTATGAAAGCGATTCGTATCATATTATTAGCAGCTGCATCAATCGGCCTCATGACATTAGGAGCATGTAAGACCAAAAACTCAGGTTATCAGAGCACTCCAGCAGTTGCTCCGGGAAGCTATATTGATAGTGGTAAATAGTTTGGAGTAAATATTTTAAGAGGCAGGTGAACTAGATTCACCTGCCTTTTTTTTGCTTACAAAAGCATTATTTTTTTTAAGGAATCGCCATGGCAAGTTGGCTGAACGAGTGATTCCAATTCGAGTGTCTGTAACAATGCCCGTTTCATTGTGGCTTTCCTCAAACCAGAAACGACTTTGTGGGGAAGTGAAGGACTGCCCATGATCCTTGCCGCTCATACCCATTGCAATTGTCAATTTTCCAGGACCCGAACAAAGGTCTTTTATTTTCCCCCCATTACGACGATTTCGCATTAAATGGATACCATTTTCTGGTTCGAGGGCTCTGAGAAGTACAAATCCATTGCCTTTTGGCCCCTTAGTGAGGACGTTGGTTAGCCAATACATTCCGTAATTGAGATAAACATATGCTGTGCCAGCACTATATTTTGAGACAAACTCTCGAGCGCTGGATCGAGTAAAAGTATGAGCGGCTTCATCTCCTTTGACAGCATAAGCCTCAGTTTCAACTATAATTCCTGAGGATTTCTGAGAGACTATTCGTTTCCCGATAAGATTACGTGCAGCGGATACAGGATCAGTTTGGAAGAAATCTGATTTTATTCTCATTGAATTAGCAAATTTTTATAGCCCTGTAGGGTGATGAATAAATTGCTTCTTCAATTTGTATTTCTTTGCTAAGTGATTGGCTAGTGAAGTGACGCCAAAAGTTTCTGTCGCATAATGGCCTGCATAGATGAGGTTTACTCCAAGTTCTTCAGCCATAGTGAAAGTGTGATGCTGGCCTTCTCCGGTAATGAATGTATCAATTCCCTCTTTTGCAACAACATCAACATATGTTCCTGCTCCTCCGGTGATGACACCTAATTTCTTTATCTTTGCGGGGCCTCCAGGTGCGATGTGAATTTTATTTTGTAATGTCTTTTCTATTTTCTTTAAGAGATTAGAACGATTCATTTCTACATCAAAGCGAAGCCCCGTATTGATTCCTTGCCAATCCAAAAATGGGATGCCTTTCGTTAGCCCGATCGACTTTGCAAATAAAACATTATTGCCAAATTTATTATGAATATCGAGCGGGATATGGGAGGAATAAATGGCCATTCCTGAATCCATTGCTGTTTTGATCTTTTTGTAGAGGGCTCCATCGATTCTTTGTGCGCCACCCCAAAATAGACCATGATGCACAAGCAGAAGGTCGATGCTTTCTTTTGCCGCTTCTTGAATTACAGGTAAAGTAGCGTCAACGGCTGCGCCTACCTTATTAATGTTTTTTTTACCTCTTAACTGCAGACCGTTGATTGCCCCTGGATAGTCAGGGATCTGCTTAATTTTTAATTCTTGGTCCAGATAAGCTACAATTTTGTCCAGCTTGTGCATCTGATACTCTTGCGCACACTGCTCTTCACGTCTAGTCTCACCATCCTATGCTTAAAGCCGGAATAGTAGGGATGCCGAATGTTGGTAAATCAACCTTATTTAATGCCTTAACGCGGAACCGAAACGCGGAAGCGGCAAATTATCCTTTTTGCACGATAGATCCAAACGTTGGTGTCGTTACTGTGCCTGATCCTAGATTGGAGGTTCTTAGTAAAATGTCTGGTTCCGAGAAGATTATTCCAGCTGCGATAGAATTTGTCGATATTGCAGGATTGGTCCAAGGAGCTTCTGAAGGTGCCGGTCTAGGTAATAAGTTCTTGGCTAACATTCGCGAAACGGATGCCATCGTGCAGGTCGTTCGCTGTTTTGAAGATGATGATATTATCCATGAATTAGGAACGGTTGATCCTCTAAGAGACATTGAAATTATTAACGCGGAACTTATTTTGGCAGATCATGCATCGTTGTCGAAGCGTAGGGTATCACGCGAAAAAAAATCCAGGGGAAATGACAAAGAGGCCAAGAGAGAACTAGAAGTAATTGATAAGATACTGCCGCATCTTGACGAAGGGAAGCCAGCTATAACTGCAGACATAAACGATGATGGTTATGAAATAATGAAGGATTTTTTTCTACTCACTTCGAAGCGGACAATTTTTGCATGCAATGTTTCTGAAGATGATCTTGCAGATACTATAAATAGTCCAAATGACAACTCAATGGTTGCTAAGGTACAGCAGTATGCCGAAGAAACTCACGGTGCAGAAATAATTATAATTTCAGCTCGTATTGAGGAGGAGCTTATCGACGTATCGCCTGAAGAGGCCAAGGAATTCTTAGCTGACATGGGAGTCGTTGATAGTGGTTTCTCTACAATGATCCGTTCAGTATACAAATTACTTGGGCTCAGTACATATCTCACTACTGGTGAGAAGGAGACAAGGGCCTGGACAATCAGGAATGGAGCAAAAGCTCCTCAGGCGGCAGGAGTTATCCATACTGATTTTGAGCGCGGGTTCATTGCAGCTGAGGTATTACATTATGATGACTATGTACAATGCAAATCCAAATCTGTAGCCCGTGATGCGGGTAAGCTTCGTATTGAAGGCAAAGAATATAAAGTAAAGGACGGAGACGTTATAGAATTCCGTTTTAACGTCTAAAAAAGCTCTAATATACCTTTCATTAATCACTTTCATCCAAAGCGGAATGGATGTGAGGGGCGTATAAATCTGGTTCTAACAGAAATGAATCATGCCCTTTTTCAGAGTGCACTGTTATATGCATAGGAGTAATGTCGCCTTTGCTTATGGCGGAAACGAGTTCTTCTTGCTGATCAGGGTAGAAACAAACATCAGAATTTATAGTGAAGATAAGATATTTTTGATGACTGCATCTACTAAACATTGTTGCGTAATCACTGAACCCTGATTCATCTAATATGTTGAAATTTTGCCATGCATCCATAATGCGAAGGTAAGTATTAGCATCAAAACGCTTAACGAATTTCTGTCCCTGATGGTGCATATATGACTCGACCGGAGTTTGAATCTGATACCACGAAGATTCTTCAGTTTCTTTCTTTACTTCTTTGCTGGCGCGCCTTTCTAGAGTTGCTAGTGAGATGAAGACCTTGTGCCCGATCATCCTGGCAAGGGCAAGTCCATCCTCAGGAGAATTTCCCCCATAATAATTTCCTCCTAGAAAATCACTATCAGATTCTATCGCAGTGATTTGTTCCAAGTTATGAATTCGCTGCAGGACGGAAGTTTTGATTCCACTGGCCAGAGCTACGATTGTTCTAACTCTTTCCGGATGTTGTGCGGCTAAACTAATAGCCATGAGCCCCCCTAAAGAGCTCCCTGCCACTGCGTGGAGTTGTTCTATTTCCAAATGATTAAGTAATTCAATCTGTGATTTGACGATGTCTTTGATGCTGATACGAGGGAACGAACCTCCGAAAGGTTTTTCGGTTTCAGAATTTATTGAACTCGGACCAGTCGATCCGTAGCATCCGCCAAGATAGTTGACACAAATCACACAATACTTATCTGTATCGAGGGCCTTGCCGGATCCAATAAAATCATTCCACCATCCTGTCTGACATTCTTTGTCCCATTCGATAGAGAGCCCTTCGATATTTTCCGTAAACCCAGCAGCGTGTTGACTGGCACTGAGTGCATGGAAGAGAAGAATGACGTTATCTTTATTTTGAGCCATTTGCCCATATACCTCATAGGCTAGAGTAAAATTAGTTAGTTTTTCCCCACACTTAAGCTCAAAAGGAGCTTCTTCGTTATTAAAGTGGAAGAACTGTGTATTTGTCTGATCTATGCTATTGGGCATTGAATAAAGAGTGTAGTCTTTAAATTAATGATGACGAACAACGAATTTCGGGCGAATAAGCGGAATGTCAGCTAAAAAATATACCGGACTTGAAGCGGAATTGTATGATCTTTTCCGAGGTGGTGATGATTTTGATGAGATAGGATATTATGTTGATTTAGCACTGAATAGAGGAGGTAATTGTTTGGATGTGGGTTGTGGAACAGGTCGAATCCTTATTCCGATTGCTCAACAGGGAATAAAAATAACAGGTTTGGACAATTCCAGTGACATGATTGAGGAATGCAGGAAAAGGCTTTCTTCGGAGGGGATCGCAGTGGATCTGATTGAGGAGGATATGACTAATTTTAATTATGAGAATAATTTTGATTTGATTATTATTCCTGGTGGGAGTTTTCAATTACTCGATGAGCGAGATGACGCTTTAGAAGCATTAAAGAATTTTCGAAAGCACTTACAATCTGAAGGTCTTTTTGTAATGAGCCTTTTCACTCCCTTTTACGAAATTTCCCATGAGTTTTTAGATGGCGTTTGGCGTTTGGAGAAGGATGAAAAAATTGAAGGTTCTGAGAGTCGCGCTTTATGTCATTCTTGCGTTGATTTAGATAGATGCGAAAACTTAATGGAAATTCGTCATCGATTTGAGTTAATTAATAATAATGGGATCACTGAATCTTCGGAAATTAAGTTTTCTCGGTTAAGGTGGTATGGGAAATACGAGATTCAATTATTATTAGAGAGCGCAGGATTTCAGCACGTCAGAATTTCTGGAGACTTTGAAAATGATGATATGAGGGATGGTCATACCGTGATGTCGGTTTCTGCTGTTCCAGGGAGTATATAATATGGCTGAGAATGTAAGAGAAGTTGCAGAACGAATACTTTTCTCTTCTTCTTTGAAGGATAAATTATTACTAGGCCCGTGCGAAGTTGAAGATAATCTTTGCGGTAAAGCTATCAAGACACCTCGATTTCCTGAGCGCCCAGAATCATTGACTATAGATGGTCGTGGAATTCGAGCCGATTTCCCTGGTTCTAATCGGATCGCTGATGAAAAAGAGCGTGGCATAATGATGCATTTTTTGGCAAACCATGAACTCTTGGCGGCTGAATTAATGGCGCTTGTTTTGCTGAAATTTCCTGACGCGCCCAAAGATTATCGTGCTGGCGTTTATGAAGCGATGCGAGAAGAGCAGATGCACACGCAGATGTATCTTAGACGTATGCGTGATTGTGGTATTTCTTTTGGAGAATTACCACTAAATGATTATTTCTGGCGCATCGTTTCTTCAATGGATACGATTATGGATTTTGTCGTTCGAATGAATCTTACCTTTGAGCAGGCCAATCTAGACTATTCAAAATATTATGCTGAACAGTTTAGAGTCATTGGAGATACTGGTACTGCTGCAGTATTAGACAAAATATATCAAGACGAGATTAATCATGTTGGTCATGGCCTCAAATGGTTGAGGCATTGGAAAAAGAAAGAGTATTCTGATTGGGAGGCATTTAGTAGGTCTTTGCACTTTCCATTATCACCTTCCAGAGCAAAGGGGGTGGTTCCATTTAATTCAGAGGGACGTCTTGAGGCAGGTTTTGATGAGGAATTTATTTCTCAGATGAAGGTTTCCGGTCAGTCGAGGGGAAGGACTCCTGTCGTGCATTGGTTCAACCCAAATGCGGAACTGCACTCTCTTGCCTCAGTGAATGAGACCGAGTTTCGTGCTAATCGATTCGAAAGAGCGATCGAGGAAGACTTGGAAATTCTGATGCTTGCCTGGAGTCGGAAAGATGATGTTGCGTTGTTCCGCAATGTTCCTTCAGTTGAACATTTAGAGAAACTACAAAGCATGGGGTTTGAATTGCCTGAAGTATTGCCTCGTCATGGTCTTGATAGTCGCAAGCTTGGAGGTTTACGGCCATGGGCCTGGTCAGTAGATGCATCCGATTTTTTAAAACCTTACGGGCAGGCGGTATCGGATCGAGTGCCTTGGCAATGGAGAGAGCCAATTCCAGAGGCTTGGCTGTCTAAAGAAATTGGAGTCAGTCTTGAGCATAAGTTAGGTGTTCGAGATGAGGTAGGTGGATTTTGCAGAAATCTGAGTGAAGTAATGGATATTTTGAGAGGGAATACGATTCTCTTTAAATCTGCGTATGGCTGTTCTGGAAAAGGTCATATGGTTGCGGAATCGTTTTCTAAAGAGGTGCAAGTATGGGCTGAGAAGAAGATTCAGTTGCATGGATTTATTGTCGCTGAACCCTTGTTACATAGAGTTGAGGATTTTTCAGTTTTGTATGAAATACAAAATGGCGAGATCGAATGTCTAGGAATGACTCAGCTTATTAATGATTCCAGGGGACAGTTCAGAGGGATAAGATTGGCTCCAAGATTTAGCAAGATGCTCAGTCCAGAGGTTTCAGAATTTTTGTTTAAGGAAGCTGATTTTATTTCTTGGTATAATGAAAGGATACCATCAGCCATATTAAATCTGTTACCAGGATATTGCGGTCCAGTCGGAGTCGATTCTCTGGTCTGGCGTGATGATGATGGAGGGCTGATGCTGAGGCATGTGGTAGAGCTAAATGTCCGGATGACAATGGGAAGAGTGGCACTAGAATTACAAAAAAAACTCAACCCTAATGGATGGGCTGATTTTAGTATTCAACGAAAGAAAAAATACAAAGGAGGAGGTGTTATTTTAAATGATCCTGATGAAGCAAAAGAATTCTTGGTTGTTTGGGAATCTTATCAAGGTGATTCAACAGCTCTTATCCGGAAGTAGATTTTTCTAGAAGTTAATGAATCGGATGTTGAATACGTTATATTGACAGTCCCGTCCCCGTTGTCTGATTCTTTCTTTAAGATTAATTGCTCATCGGACGTGATCCAATTCACTAGGTCAGTCGAACTTTCAATAATGATTTCGTAACCGGTAATATTTTTCAAACGCTTAATTTTGAGTTCGAACTTGCCAGTCTCATCGGTTCGTTCTTGTCTCATAAATTCCTCAAATATTCTTGATTCAGGTTTTCTTGGATCACTACCAAGTAGGTACTCAAGTATGTTTGCAATACCATCCGCATCCGCGTCTGCGAGGGGCCCCGATATTGTATTGTTGCTAATTTCTTCAGGACTAAAAAACAGCTCTCTCCAGTCGGAATCATCATTATTTGTTATTCCTGGGGAAGGGGCCGCAGCTTTCCAGCTTGTTGGATCTCCGGCATACTTGATAGGATCTGTCCTATGTAATGAGCTTCCTTGACCATCTGCAGAAGCTGGCCATGAGCCTTGATCCGAGTATTCAGCGATATCAATAGACACTTTCAGATCAGGTTCACCATTTATTACGGAATTTTCTGGAATTCTTATTCTAATTCGTTCACCTCCATTATCCAAGGAGCCAACGAAGGGGCCATAAATTACTACCTTTTCTGGGACACTGTAATTATTACGGAAAGTGGCAGGATCTTCTTTAACGACGAGTAAAATATGTTCAGGATCCAGAGTAGAATCTGGAACATCAAACTGATAGTCTATTCCGCTAATCTCTGTGCCTTGAAGGTTAAATGATGAGGATCCTATGTTCTTAATTTCGATGTATTCTGTATTATTATTTTCAGGGTGATACATTAATTCAGTGATTATAAGAGGACCTGATACAGGATCGGAATTTGCAGATCCAAATGTTTGAGCCGACATCGGTTCGTAGCGAATCTTTCCATCAGATGTTATGTGTCTGCCCAGAGAGGATCCAGACGCAGAGTCTCCGAACTTGAATCCGTCAACGTAACCTAGCCTTTGATCGTTTAAATTGTTTGCAATTAGAAAGACCTCTTCGCCGAATGAATCTAACGCAAAATTTTCGAAATCATTTTCAGTGAAAACCGAATAACTATTCTCAGATAGTTCAGTTCCATCAGGCATCTTAAATTTAAGCTGATCTCGAAGGTTATCCGTGAGTAGCCATCCTGAGATGTTAACTGAAAAAGGATTAGGATTGTATAATTCTATCGTGTCCACTTGGGGTAGCACTGAATTACTTAACACTTCGTTAATGAAAATATTTGGCAGTTCAAATTCAGTTGGTTCATTGATACCAGGGGAACCAAGAAGGGTCCTGCTTTGGCGCCATTCATCAATTCCTAGGACAAGCGAATACCCTTCATTTGCAATGTTGTCAGGATAGGAAATTGTCTGGATTATTTCTCCGCTGGCCGCGATCAGTTGTATGTCCTCGCCCCCGTTATTAAGTGCTCCAGAGAATTCCCCTGCTATTGAATAGCTTCTGTTAGTGCCATAAATTTTTTCAAATTCTTTAAGGTTTCCGACGATGACCGTGCTTTGTTTGGGTTCGAGGGTTAATCCAGGTAAAGTGAATTCGATGCCTTTATTAAAGTTTACATCGGTAAGAGATATGGGATTTGGTGAAGTGTTTTGCAGTTCAATCCATTCGAAATCACTGTTATTTGTTTTTGGCCCTGCGAACTCATAGGGGTCATACATAATCTCTGTAATCACAAGATTAGAGGCTGAGGCTGGATCCTCATTGACTAGATATTCGACTTTCATGGGCGCGCTCCAGCCAGTGCCTACTGGGGTCTGTCCTGAACTGGTAGAGTTTCCACCATCACTGTCAAAGACCCGGGCGAAGATTCGTGCTGTTTTTTGAAGAGTGATTGGTTCAGTATACTTGAAACCGTTAGTGCCTCCTTCTCCAGCCCCTTCGTCAAATCCAGTGATCAGCTTAGCTTGATTTAGAAAGTCACTACTTGAAGTGCTTTCGTTCAGTGCGTGAATGGCGAGTAGATTTTGGCCTGATTTGAGCTGGTTGATAAAATTGCTGGTGTCGAACTTTTGAAATAGAGTGGCCGATCCGTCATCATGTGTTTGAGTGGCTGATGAATTCCAAGTTAGATTTCCAGGTGCCTGCGCAGATGCGATTCGTGTTCCATTCAGGTAAGCAACGAATCCATCATCGTATCGCATTTGAAGGATCATGTAGTTCCACTTTTCAATATCTGTTTGAGTTAGATTGAATTTAATTCTGATATAGCAAGAAGTTCTTCCACTCATTTCATCGTCAACGTCTATGCTGATGTATGGATCATAACCATTGCTCCTTTCATAACCCACGCCGTTCGTTCCTTGCATCCAGGATCCGTCATTGAAGTTTAAGTCCCTGTACCAGGATGAACTAATGTTGGAGGTTGGTACCAATGCTCGGGCAGCGATATCTTCATCGATAATGGTAGTTCCATTTAATGGTCCTGATTGATCAGGTGGTCTAGGATCGCTTCCATCAAGGGTATAATAAATGTTCTGATTCCCCGCTAGATTTGCGTTCAGTGTAATTTTTGTACCTGGTGGATAAGATCCTGCCGATTTATTTGTTGTTGGCCTTGGTGCAAATTGTCTGTCCATCCAATCGAGACGAGTTTCTAACCAGTCCTTGAGATGATTAACTTCTCCCTGATAGCTGCCGAAACGGGGCTGATCTGACCATCTTTGGAAATTTCTTGCCTGAGCTTCATTGAGCTCAGTTGCCATACGATCGATGATCGAATGTACGTTTGATGTTGCAAATTCACCTTCGCGAAGTTCGAAGTAGCGATCGATGTAAACTTGCCAGAAATTTTCGTTATCAAATAGAGATCCCCACCATGGGAAAGTGAAATAGGACGTTCCTCCGGACCATGTTGAAGGATTATTATCGCGTCCGTCCGTTGATTCCATTGATCGGTCGAAGTCCCATATTGGGCCATACTCAATTTTTTCATTTCGTTTTTTATGAAAGAAAGTTGAGAGTCTTAGCGCATCTGCATTAAGTGTTAAAACATTTAGTAAATGATGATCTACCCAGGAAAGGGTATTAATGTAGTCTCCGAATTTATCAGTGCTAAGAGCAGAGCTCATCTCGTTTATGTATTCCCGGGCCCAGTTTGACTGATCGGAGCTAACATTATCTTCTTTAGGATATACCCATCCCAGTGTTTGTCCGCCCGCTCGTAAACCAGAATCACCCGGATCAAGGCGGTCGACTTTGAGAATGTATCCTCCCGTAATTTCAGGTTCCTCAGATACATTTTCAGTAAGTCTTTCGACATCGACACGTTCTTTGTCACGCGAGATCTTTTCCATGAACGTATAGACCCCATCATAATCATTGCTATAACTTAGATTTCCACCGTTATCATCTTTGAAAAGTTCTACGAATTTTGTTCTTACCGCATATCTTCCGACCTGATTACTGAGTTCATAAATAAATGCATTTCTCATTAGACTGCGATCGTACACTGATCGTGCATTTAGAATGAAATCTGATTCTTCCGGGAACCCCAGTGGGGAGATGTTTTTGTTTCGGTTTAATTCGTTCCATGCCTCAATGGAGAATGCTTTTTTACTAAATCCTGTAGATGATGATCCTCTTACTTTCCATCCTCCTCGTGTACCGATTGAGTAGGGTCCGTTGAGTCGTGTTCTCTCTGTTTGTGGATCAGGTTCAAAGAATGCAAAGAAAGTAAAGGTTTTACCATTAGCTGCTGTAGTGCCACCATTTGAGAACCGTTCCATAATAATTATCGGAAGGTCAGAACTGAAGTTTTGGGCGTCTGTTGAGAGTCTTATATAACCAGACTCTGATACTGGTCCTGCTATCAAGCCCTCCTCGAAGGAGCGGGCACGCAATAGTGTTGAACTCTCGAGGGTGATAGTGTTGTCCGTGTAAAGAGGTGATACTTCTGTCGGTAATGAACCGTTAGTTGTGTATCGGATTTGTGCTTGAGGTGATGTTGTGGATAAACTTAAAGTTAAGTTTCCGATGAAACCCCGGCCAGGTTGAGAAATCAAAACCGGTCCGGAAGGTAAACCCGAGTCGGATCCATTATTTTTTCCAGGGCTTGGAATTTGAAAATATCCTAATTCAGGTGGTTTTGGTTCAGCTCCTTCATCAGGTTTTATGATGAATTGAGCCTCGAGGCGAGGAAGGGCTAGTAGGTCAGAACTCCTAGCGTCACCGTTCATTACATGAATTGCTAATACATTGTTACCTGTCCGGACAATCTCTGAAGCTTGCGTGGACAGGTCCGTATCAACGAACGAGATTGCCTGGCTGTCAGGATGATCAGTGCTAGCGTCTGAGTTCCAGGCAGGTGATCCAGGCTTATTTCCTGAAGCGATTTCTGTGCCGTTGATATATGCAATAAATCCATCGTCGTATTTCATTCGGAAAGTAAGACTGAAAAGTCCTTTCAATGAATCGATTGAAAAAGGAATTCGTATATACGCAGTAGAGTTCGTGTCATAAGTTTGCCCTTCAATATCACCGCCAGCACCTATCAGATTTTCATATCCGCTCGAGCGCTCATATCCAATTCCTGTCGTGGCATCGGACCAGGTTTCATCATTGTAATTAAAAGAGTGCCAAGTAGTTCCGATGTCATTGGTGGGCACTAATAATTTACAAGCATCTCCTTCCCTAACTAGTGTAGTTGAAAAGCTTTCCCCGTCTGCTTTTATGCCATATGAGAAATCTTCGAATTGGACTGGGAATTCAGATAATTCAGAAACGACGGTTTTTCCATCAGGGTCCACGAGGCCAAGGTATCCTCCAGATTTTGAAATTTTAAAGTTTGTGTGGAGCTCACCATTGTCACGGTCCTTGCCAGATGCGAACACGATTAAATATCCATCAACAGCTAGTGAGACCTTTGAAAATGTCCACTTTTTCAGATTATCCGGGTCATTTGTAAGGAAGTATCCTTCAAGATCAACGGTGTCTTGGTGTGGATTGTAAATTTCGATCCAATCCGATGATTGCCCATCCTCATCGTAAAGTGTTGAATTATTTAAGGCGACGAATTCATTAATAATTGGAGCTGATAAGGCTCTAGAAATTAAAAATAAAATTGAACAGCATATCAAGATTATCGATCGATAACACTTGGGGGAATGATTCATAGGGGACTACAGTATAGTCCATAAAAATAATAAGCCGAATAAAATAATTTTAAGAGAGATTCTCAATAATTTGAAACAATATTAGGCCGATACCCTATTTAAATTTCAGGAATCTTCTCGTTCCTTTTGATGGGTTTGCCTTCCCAAATAACAGATCCAGATTCTTTGTCATAAGTGAGCACGCGGTGCTTACTTCCTGGTGCTGGTTTCTGATTATCTTTTGGTATCCACTTGCGGTGATTTTCCATTATTTTCCGATATTCGGCGCTGCTTGCAAGATTAGTCCATTCGTTAGGGTCCTTTATCATGTCATAAAGCTCCTCACTCCCATCAGCGTATAAGATATAACGCCATTTCTCTGACCTGACTCCGTTATTATCGTGATTGTGACATGTGATTGCCGGGCGGGCGCGATTTGTTGAAGCGTCTTTGAGTTGAGGCATTAGGCTAATGCCCTCTAAACCTTTCTTGTATGGGAGTCCGCAAAGTTCATTAAGTGATGGGTAAATGTCTAGTAGCTCCGCGGGTTGGGTGCAGCGTCCTTTGCTTATTCCGGGGCCGGCGAAGATGAGTGGAACACGGGTCCCATCATCCCAGAGTGTATTTTTTCCAGTGATTTCTTTTTCTCCAATGTGCCAACCATGGTCGGACCATAGAACAACAATTGTATTTTTGGTTAATTCATTTTGGTCTAAAGCTTCCAGAACTCGTCCCACCTGGGCATCGACAAAACTTGTGCATGCCAGATATGATCGGGTTAAATTTTTCCACTCATTGTGTTCTTCTAAGAATTTGAGGCGGACCTCGGGAAGTCTCCAATGCAAATACCAGGAAAATCGAGGCGTATCTTTCCTGTCATTGCGTTTAATTTGCGGAAGTTTTAAAGTGCTTTCAGGGTAAATATCAAACCATTTCTGGGTTGCGAAACAAGGGACGTGCGGCAAGAAGAATCCTACCGAAAGAAAGAAAGGTTCATTGGGCTTAGCATTAATTTGTTCTATTGCCCAATTAGCTATTTTGTAATCTCCCTTGTCTTCGTCCCTGTGCGGGAAAGTTCCCCAATCAACTAAACGGTGAGACTGAGGAGTCTTTTTAACTAATCTTTTTTCTGGAAAAGGTGCCGCGGTTGCTCCTGGACCAAGAACATCGAACTCCTTATCTTTTTTTGGATTTCTTCCATATCTACCATGATAAATTTTTCCTGCTGACATCGTTTTATATCCATGTGATTTCAGATGTTGCGGTAGAGTTACCAGATCTTTCAAATTAGGAACATCACGGAACCATGGAGATAGCCCGTAAATTCCAGTCGTAGTTGGACGTAGCCCTGTCATTAGACTCGTCCGTGATGGATTACATAATGGTGATTGGCAGTGCGCATTTAGGAAAACAGTTCCTCTTGCTGCAAGTTTATCTATGTTCGGGGTCTGGATTTGTGGATGGCCTCCCAGGCAACCGATCCAGTCATTTTGATCGTCGATTGCAATAAAAAGAACATTGGGTTTGGCCTTGGAGATTGCAACGGAAAACAGGATAGAGAGAAAGAGAAATAATACCTTGGGAATCATGTGAATTTAAATATTAGGTGCTGATTATATAAAGTTTAACAGTTCTGGAAAACTTATGAATGAAGAGATATTTATAGTAGGCTTAATCTTACTTTTTGTTAGTTCTCAATAGACCTTTATTTAGCAGGCTGTAATACTTGTATTTCAGGTCTTACTATTTAACACGCAAAAATTATCTATACTAATGTCTTTTCCTCAAAATGATTTTCAAGACAAGCACAGAGTCGTGATTGTTGGGGGGGGAGTCATCGGGCTTTGTGTTGCTTATTATGCATTGAAAGCTGGTAAAAAAGTTGTTCTTTTGGAAAGAGAGCCTGAAGAAGGGGATAATTGTTCTATAGAGAATGCCGGAATGATTGTACCAAGTCATTTTGTTCCTCTTGCTGCGCCTGGAATGATAGCTTTGGGGCTTCGATGGATGTTGAGTTCTGAAAGTCCTTTTTCGATTCGTTTAAGACCTAGCAGAAAATTAATGCGTTGGCTGTATCTGTTTTGGCGTTCAGCAAATAAAAATCACGTTATTAATAACCGTGAGCTTTTGCGTGATTTGAATTTGAAGAGCCGCGAGCTCTTTGTTGAACTGGCAGAGGACGGTTCTTATGAATTAGTTAAGAGGGGACTATTAATGCTCTGCAAGCGGTCTAATTCACTTGAAGAAGAATCACGTCTGGCATTGGATGCTAATGATCTTGGTCTTGAAGCAGAAGTATGTGATTCGAGAAGATTAGCTGAGATTGATCCAGACATTGAAATGGACGTAGAAGGAGGGGTTTGGTTTAAACAGGATTGTCATTTAGACCCTAGTATCTTTTTAAATCAGCTGAGGAAAAAGATTCTTGGAATGGGAGGAGAAATACATTATCAAGTCTGTGCCGATGGTATTGTTATAGAGAATGGTAAAGCCAAAGCCTTGCGTTGTATTAATTTAGGAGGAAGTGAATTCTTAAATGATAATATCGAAGCTGATCAATTTGTCATTGCGGGAGGAGCATGGTCATCATCTCTGGCCCGTGATTTGGGACTAGATCTTCCGATTCTGGCCGGTAAGGGTTATTCAATGACCGTGCCAGAACCTGTGCAATTACCACGCGTCTGTTCTATTCTCAATGAGGCTCGTGTTGCAGTGACTCCGATGGGTGATTCTTTGCGCTTTGCAGGGACTATGGAATTAGGTGATAATGATTTATCAATAAATGCTTCCCGCGTTAAGGGTATTTTAAAGTCAGTTCCTCAATACTTTCCTCAGTTCAAAGTTGACCATTTTAATGGGATCAAGAGATGGTCTGGTCTCAGGCCCTGCTCGCCTGATGGTCTACCCTACATTGGACCTGCCGGCTCAGGTGCGGATGGTGTTTTTATTGCAGCTGGCCACGCAATGATGGGTCTGAGTCTTGGTCCGATAACTGGTCAAATTATGGCAAATATCCTTTGCAATGAACATAACGAATTACCATTAGATGCGTTGTTTCCAGGGCGCTTTGCTTAAAAGATATGAATTAATTTAATGTTTGTGAGTGCTGGACTGGCGGCACCGAAAGAGTTAAGAAATACAGTAATGTCGCAAAATATTAACAAGATTAAAGTCATTGATTCACATACTGCTGGTGAACCGACTAGAGTAGTTGTTGATGGTGCACCTGATCTTGGAGTAGGCAATATGGAAGACCTTCGAGATCGGTTTGAAGAAAAAGCGCATTGGTTGAGGACTGCTTTATTGAGCGAACCTAGGGGATTTAAAGCAATGGTAGGTGCTTTGCTTTGTGAGCCTACTGATCCAAAGTCTGCAGCAGGTGTTATTTTTTTTAATAATTCGGGTGTTTTGAAGGGATGCATACATGGGACTATGGGACTAATTAAGACTCTTGAATTCATGAGGCGCATTTCAGCCGGGAGCCATTACATTGAGACACCGATTGGAATCATAAAGGCTGAATTGAGATCAGATGGTTCTGTGAGTGTGGCTAACGTTCCTAGTTATCGTTATCTGAGTAATGTTGAGATTGATGTTGAAGGGTTCGGTAAAGTTCTAGGAGATGTTGCTTGGGGCGGTAATTGGTTTTATCTCATTGAAGGTTACGGGCCAGAAATTAAATTAAGTAACTTAAGGAATTTAAGCTCATTTTCGATTGCTGCAATGGAGGCACTTGAAGTTGCAGGTATCGTTGGCGATAATGGTAGTAAAATTGATCACATTGAAATTTTTGGACCTCCTTCTGATTCCGTTAAATCGGATTCGACGAATTTTGTAATGTGTCCGGGAGGAGAGTATGATCGATCTCCTTGTGGTACCGGAACTAGTGCCAAGTTAGCTTGCTTGCATGCTTCCGGAAAATTGAAACAGGGTCAGATTTGGAGGCAGAGTAGTATTTTGGGAACTGTCTTTGAGGGTGAGGTGAAACCATTAGAAGATCAAAAAGTAATTCCAAAAGTAAGTGGCCGGGCATGGGTTAATGGAGAGACTAATATTATCATTGATCATTCCGATCCGTTCCGTTTTGGTATTGGATAGTACTTGAGGGAAAAATGAAGCAGGTTTGCATAATGTTATTGGTTGTTTTTTTATCGCTTCATGTGAAGGCGTTAGAAAGAAAGGATTCCTTTGATGATCTAGTTAATCCGGTCTTTAAAGAAAACTGCACCAAATGTCATGGAGAAAAAGGTAAGGTTAAAGGGAAGTTAAATCTTCTGGAGATTAACACCTTGCTCAAATTTCAAGAAGATGCTGAACGAATAGAAAAAATAATTACAGCCATAGAGGATGGTGAGATGCCGCCCGAAGATGAGCCTCCAATACCGGAATCAAAAAAGAAATCAATTCTCGCGGAATTAGAGGCAATATTAAAGGTGTCGATACTTAAAACTAAGTCTTTTGGCCGCACTCCTATTCGTAGAATGAATCGCTTTCAATATGCTAATGCCGTTAAGGATCTTCTGAATCTGAAAGTTGAAGTTTACCCGCTCCCTGAAAAAATGATGAGGGATCGCAGCAATTATTTTCATCCTGAGACTGGTAAAATGCCAGACAAGATGACAGTGAGTAGTCGTCCTCTAGGAAAGTCGGGATTGATTGAACCTCGGCTGGCCGGGGTCTCTCCATTCCCTCAGGATCTTCGAGCGGAGAATGGTTTCGATAACCGGGGAGATCACCTTTCCTTATCACCTTTCCTGATGGAAAGCTTCCTTACTTTAGCAAGTTCGATTGTGCAAAGTTCTAATTTTAACAATAAGACTTGCGGTTTATGGAATGCTTTATTCGCGGAGCCTAAGCAAGGATCCAATATTCTACAGATATCCAGAGAACGGTTATACCCCTTTTTGTCGAAGGCATTTCGTAGGCCTGTCGAAGAAAATGTAATTGAGCGCTATGCCGGGCACGTTGAGAGTCTCGTCAGTTCGGGTAAATCCTTTACTCATGCCATGAAGGAAACAGTGTCGGCCGTTCTGGCATCCCCGCGATTTCTTTATCTTTATGATAGACAATTAGGAAAAGGTTCCATTGAAAATATTGATGATTATGAGTTGGCTTCTAGACTTTCTTTTTTTCTTTGGGGGAGCTTGCCTGATAAAATCTTACTGGAATCTGCAAAGATTGGCCATCTATCAAATCCTGCTATTCTAAATCAGCAAGTGGATCGAATGCTTAAGGATCGTCGAGTCAAACGTTTCTGTGATAGCTTCCCTGCCCAATGGTTGCAATTGGATCGAATCATTTCTTCGGTTCCGGACGTAAAGAAATATCCGGACTTTTATTATGCTCCACCAAATTATCGAACCACTATGGATATGATGATGGAGCCGCTGCTGCTTTTTGAAAATGTACTGATAGAGGATCGTTCTATCCTTGAACTAATTGATTCAGATTACAGTTTCCGATCTACGCGTCTTGCTAAATGGTATGACCCTAAAATTAATGGTAGGCTCGGAGGCCCAACTACAATGTCATTCCAACGTGTTGCTTTGACTGATCGTCGTCAGGGCGGAGTCATTACATCTGCTGCAGTTCTCACAATGACATCAGGACCCGAAGAAACTAAGCCCATAACACGAGGCGCATGGATTGCTGGTGTCATTTTCAACGATCCTCCAGAACCGCCTCCAGCCGATGTTCCGCCGCTTAAGCGTGAAGATCCTAATGATGCTAAGAAGAGAACATTCCGTGAACGCTTTGCACAGCACCGTGAACGTGCTGATTGTGCTGGATGTCATGTGAAACTTGATCCTCTTGGTTTTGCTTTAGAGAATTTTGATGCTGTGGGTCGATGGCGAGATAATTACGAGAATGGCCAAAAAGTGGATTCGTCTGGCAAATTATTTAGAAAGCATGAATTTTCCAGTATTATCGAATTTAAGGATGCTATTCTTATAGAGAAGAACCGTTTTGCCCGTGCTTTGGCTGCACACTTATTGGCTTTTGCACTAGGTCGTGAAGTCACTTTAGCGGACTCTGAAGCTCTGGATTTGGTTGCAAAAATTACCGCTGAGCGTAATTATAGTTTACGGACCATGATTCATGGAATCATCCGCAGCAAACCATTCCAAAGCAAATTTATCCCTAACGAAAATTGATTTTTGAGAGACATTTAGAGCCGTCATAAAGAAATGAAATCTTACCATAATAGTCGACGGAATTTTGTGAGAGGTATGAGCGGAGCTGCGCTTGCTATTCCATGGATGGAAAGTTTATCAAAGTCTGCAGAGTCCATAAAGCCTTCCGTCCGAGCAGCTTGGTTTTATGTGCCAATCGGTGTAGTGCGTAGGGGTTTTTTCCCGAGTGAAGATAATGCGGCAATTCCTAAATTTAATGGTAGTAGGACTGAAGTAAAAAATGATGCCAAAATTAAGGTCGGTACTCATCCGTTAAAACTGACTCCTACACAGAAGCCGCTCGAGAGAATGAAGGAGAAAGTTATTTTCATTACGGGGCTGGATCGGACCTTCCAGGAGGGGACTGATGTTCATGCGCAATGTGCTTCATGTTTTCTTACAGATTCGGCCCCTCATACAATTACTCAGTCTCCTTATCCGCAATCTCGTACATTAGATCATATAGTGGCCGAGAAGATTGGCCGTGACACTCCTTTTCGTACTCTGGAGTTTAGCTGTAATAGTCACAAGGATAATAAGGAGTCGATCCAGTTTGACAATATTTCTTGGTATGGGACTGAGCACGTAGCTCCAAGCATGAGAGATCCTCGGAAAGTTTACCATCGTCTTTTCGGAACGCAGGAAGGACAGTCAAATAAAAATATAACTGACTTGGTGTTACAGGATGCCAGATCCATGCAGCGTCAGCTTGGATATGATGACAAGCAGAAATTCTCGGAATACTTTGATTCGATCAGGACCATCGAAGAGCAGATGGAAAGACTCGAAAATCTTCGCGACGAATTATTTTTTGCTAAGTTCGAGGAGCCGGCCGATGCGCATTTGCCGAGAGGGAAATATATAAGACTCATGGGTGATCTCATGGTGACGGCTTTGCAGGTCGGTTTAACAAACGTTGCTACTTTTATGGTGGGTCCTGAGCGTTGGGATACTCCATATATGTATGAGACTCTATTTGAAAAGCCCCGAAGCCACCATCAAATGTCACACAACCAAGGTCGTTTCATTGAGGATCTACTAAGAGTTGACCATTTTCATATGGAGCAATTTGCCTATTTAGTTGAGAAGATGGACTCGATCAAAGAAGCTGACGGAACGACCCTTCTCGACAATACTCTCTTCACCTATGGATCGGGTTTGGGTGATGGTTCGACTCACCAATACAGTGCTCTTCCAATCATTATGGCAGGCTCTGGAGGAGGAAAATTGATCACTGGTAAACACATCAATCTTTCAGATCATTCAGGGGCAGTTCCAAAGAAGGGAGGAAAATACCAGCAACTATATCATGGTTTGCCTTTAGCTAACTTATGGCTAACTCAAGCGAAAGTTTTAGGTTTGGAAATGGATCGATATGCTGAAAGTACTGGTGAAATCTCTCATTTAATAGCTTAAAGGTCAGAGTGATTACATCCATATTGTCCTCAGTTTTCTTGGATAAATCCAGGGCTTGCGGTAAACTTATATTTTGCGAGATTAGTGAGTTAATGTTTATCTAAATATGAGAAATTTATCTGTTCTTATCCAAGGTTTATTATCACTGATTTTTGTTGGGGCGTTCCCCCTATTAGCTGATGAATTAGCAATTGATTCCGAAAAGATGAGGATTGGTGACCCTTCATTGGAAGAGGTGCAATTAAAACTCATGCTGAATCCAATGACTAGAGATGAATTGGAAGAGGTTTCACATGCATGGAGAAATAGCTTGAAGGAAACAGTCCAAAAGATTTCGGATATTAGCTTGAAGGAGGAATCAAGCTCAGACGATGAGAAAAAAAAGAATGAACTCGTAGACGTTAAAGTTAAACAGTTGGCTCTTCTCAGAACTGTTCTTGCTGAGTTTAAGAAAAAGGGTGGTGATTCGAGTGATTTGAAAATTTATGCCGATGCTGTTTCAGGAATACAGGTAGCTGTTAATGAGAACCGTTCTTTTTTGACTAGATATTCTTCATGGATTTCTTCAAAAGAGGGTGGGGTTAAGTGGGGAATTCAGATCTTGAAGTTTTCTGTGATAATGATGATTTTCTGGGTATTGGCGGGATTTGTGCGCCGAGTAGTGCGCAGTGCTACTGAAAAAAGCAATCGATTTTCTGAACTCCTTGAGCAGTTCATGATTAAGATTTCTTTTAGAGCTATGATGTTGGTTGGTTTGCTGGTCGCGCTTGGAACAGTCGGAATTAATGTTGCGGCTCTTCTTACAGTGATCGGAGGAGCTTCGTTCATTATCGCTTTTGCATTACAGGACACTCTTAGTAATTTTGCAGCTGGTGTAATGTTACTCATTTATCGCCCCTTTGATGTGGGTGATATGGTCGAAGTGGGTGGAGTGTCCGGAAAGATTGGTCAGGTCAGTCTAGTCAGTACCACTATCAAAACATTCGATAACAAGCTTGTTCTTGTTCCTAACAAGAATGTTTGGGGGCAAATTATTACTAATTCTTCGCGCAATACGGAAAGGCGAGTTGATATGATTTTTGGCATTGGGTATGATGATGATTCTGAAAAGGCACAGCAAATTCTTGAGAAAATTGTTGGAGAACACGAGTTAGTTCTTGATGAACCTGAGCCCGTGATTCAATTGCATGAATTGGCTGATTCATCAGTTAATTTCATCTGTCGTCCGTGGGTGAAGACCGAGAATTATTGGCAAGTTCACTGGGATGTTCTTAAGAGAGTTAAGTCCGAATTTGATCAGGCTGGAATCAGTATCCCTTACCCGCAGCAGGACGTGCATATTCATCAAGTCAATTAGATAGTATATTAATTATCTTTGACCTTTTGTCTGTCCCTGCTTAAGTCGCCTCGTTCACAGGACCTAGTCAATTATTTTCAAACCATCAAATGTTACAACCCCCTGCTATAATTTATACGAAGACGGACGAAGCGCCTGCTCTAGCTACTTACTCATTACTTCCGGTAATTCAGGCTTTCACGAAATCATCTGGAATTAGCGTAGAGACCAGAGATATTTCTTTATCTGGACGGATCCTAGCTAATTTTCAAGATTGCCTGAAAGAAGACCAGCAATTTAATGATGCTCTTTCCGAGCTTGGAGAGTTGGCAAAGACATCAGCGGCAAATATTATTAAATTGCCAAATATCAGTGCTTCGGTTCCGCAATTAAAGGCTGCTATTAGTGAGCTTCAGAGTAATGGTTTTGATGTTCCGGAATATCCAGAGGATCCTGGTACAGATGAAGAGAGTGAAGCTAAGGGCCGTTATGATAGAGTCAAAGGTAGTGCGGTCAATCCTGTCTTACGTGAAGGTAATTCTGATCGAAGAGCTCCGAGCGCTGTAAAGGAATATGCCAGAAATAATCCGCACAGAATGGGTGAATGGTCAGCTGATTCCAAGACCGAAGTGGCCACAATGGGAGCGGATGACTTTTGTTCCAATGAAAAGTCAATCACGGTTAAAGATTATACAGATTACAGCATTGTTTTTGTTGGTGATGATGGTGAGTCGAGTGTCCTTAAGGGACCTGCGCCCCTTATAAGTGGTGAAGTTATTGATGCAACGCGGATGAAGAAAGATGCGTTGCTTGATTTTTTATCTGAGCAAATTACTGTAGCTAAAGATAAGGGGATCCTATTTTCATTGCATATGAAAGCAACGATGATGAAAGTATCTGACCCTATTATTTTTGGTCATTGTGTTCAAGTTTTCTTTAAAGAGTTAATAGAAAATTTTGGAACTGAAATCGATGAGCTTGGTGTTGATTTTAATAATGGATTTGGTGATTTGATTGGAAAAATTGAACAATTATCGCCCGAAAAGAAGTCCCTGATAGAGGATTGTATTTCTGATTGCTATAAGAAGGGGCCTGATTTGGCGATGGTGAATTCTGATAAGGGTATTACTAACCTTCATGTGCCGAGTGATGTGATCATAGATGCATCAATACCTGCAATGATAAGAGAGTCAGGAAAAATGTGGAACAGTGCCGGTGAAACACAGGACACTTTAGCAGTAATCCCTGACAGTAGTTATGCTTCTGTTTATCAGACCACCATTGATTTTTGCAAAGAGAATGGTGCCTTTGATCCTACAACAATGGGGACAGTTTCGAATGTTGGGCTCATGGCTCAAAAGGCTGAGGAATATGGATCTCATGACAAGACTTTTCAATCACCCGGCAATGGCGTGATTCGTGTCATTGACGCTGAGGGTAATACTCTAATCGAACATTCAGTTTCTGGTGGAGATATATGGAGGATGTGCCAGACGAAGGATGACCCAATAAGGGATTGGGTGAAGCTTGCAGTTAACCGTGCTCGTGCCACTGGCGATCCTGCAGTGTTCTGGTTAAATCATCAAAGATCTCATGATGCTGAACTGATTAAGAAAGTGGAATCTTACCTAAAAGATCATAACACGGACGGATTAGATATCCAGATTCTAGAACCTGCAAAGGCGACACTGCTTTCTCTTGAGCGTATCAAGAAAGGTAAGGATACAATTTCTGTAACAGGTAATGTATTGAGGGATTATCTCACTGATCTCTTTCCAATCCTTGAGCTTGGCACTAGTGCAAAGATGTTATCAATAGTTCCGCTAATGAATGGTGGTGGATTATTTGAAACGGGTGCGGGAGGGTCTGCCCCTAAGCACGTGCAACAATTCGAGCAGGAAAATCATCTGAGATGGGATTCATTAGGTGAGTTTTTGGCGATGGCAGTTTCGCTAGAACATATGGCTGAAAATTTTGATAATAATAAAGCGCGGATACTTGCTGCAACATTGAATGCTGCGACTACAAAATATTTACTGGAAAATAAATCTCCTTCAAGAAAAGCAGGTGAGCATGATAACCGCGGAAGTCATTATTATCTTGCCTTTTACTGGGCTCAAGCACTGACAGACCAGAATGAGGATGAGGAACTCAAGAAGGAATTTGTCTCGATTGCTGAGTCATTGGAATCGAATGAAGAGAAGATAGTTTCAGAGCTTATGGGAGTGCAATGCAGTCCCGTTGATATTGGAGGATATTATCGACCCGATGAGGAGAAAGTGTTGGCGGCGATGCGGCCAAGTCAGACATTCAATGATATTATTGATCAGATTTAAAAGAACATATTAGCGGGGTTAGTAGTAGGATCTATTTTTAGAAGAACTATATAATTTTGAGTTTTCTACTATATTTATTGGGAATTTTTATTAATTCAATTACGTCCTAGGGTTGCTTCTTACTAACGTTTGATGAACAATTAATTTATGTTTTTCGCAGACTTGGGTGGATTTCACAGGATCATATTCCGATTTATTGCATTTCTATTAATTGTTAATGCCTTTGGTGCAGAAGATAGCGGCAAACATTGGTCCTTCGTATCGCCAAAAGTTTATTCTGTTCCAAAAGTTAAAACTGAAGCATGGGTTAAAAATGAAATTGATAACTTCATTTTGGCAGATCTAGAAGATTCTGATATTACACCTGCCAAGGAGGCTGAGCCAGCTCAGCTGATCAGAAGAATTTATTATGATTTAATTGGTTTGCCTCCGAGTCCTGAAAAAGTAGAAGAATTCTTGAAAGACCATTCTCCTGAGACCTTTACAAGGATCGTAAACAATTTACTGGATTCGCCACAGTATGGGGAGAGGTGGGGTCGTCACTGGTTGGACGTTGCCAGGTATGGTGATTCCAACGGAGGAGATGAAAACCATGCTTACCCTCATGCCTGGCGTTATCGGAATTATGTCATTGATGCATTTAATAGTGATTTACCTTACAATGAATTTATAATTGAACAGTTGGCTGGAGATCTTCTTGAAAGTAATTCTAATGAACGCCAACGTCGTGTGACCGCTACTGGTTTCCTTGCAATAGGCACAAAGATTTTGGCGGAAAAAGATGGGGTTAAGAAAAGAGCTGATATCATTGATGAACAGATTGATACTATGAGCCGTTCTTTTATGGGCATAAGTGTCTCTTGTGCTCGTTGCCATGATCACAAATTTGATCCTATACCAACGGTAGACTATTATGCTCTTGCTGGAATATTTCACAGTACTAAAATAGAAGATCAGTCTTTGAGTAAACCTGAAGATGAGCAGAGGGAAGCAAAAAAGAAAGCGCGCCTAGAGCTGATTAAAGATCAGTTAGATGATCTTGAAGGCAAGTTCTCTGAGTTCGTGGATGAAGAATCGATTGTGCAGTGGGAAGCTGAAAAATTTGTTCGTGGCAATGTGTCCATCATTCAAGGAAATAATGACAATGAAGCTACTTATATATCTGATCCTGGAAGCCAAGAAAATTTTGTCGAATATGAGATAAAAATTCAAACCGAGGGGACTTACTCTGTTGATTTCCGTTATGCTGCGGAAAGGTCAAGACCGGGGAGTTTGATTATTGATGGTGATAAGGGTAAGATGATTCCAGTGCTGGCTGACGTGACTGGGGGATGGAGTTCAGAGTATCAGCGATGGAATCACGAAACGTATGTCCATTTAAATTCTGGAGAACATGTTTTTAGAGTCGAATCTAAACCGCTAATGTCTCATCTGGATCGGATCCGTTTGACGCGCGTTCGTTCTCCCGACCAAGTGAAGTCATTGCGCTTAAGGATCGATAATTTGAAGGATGAGAGGGCGGGGATCCAGACTGATAAAAATAACACATACAAGGTCATGGCAGTTCAAGACGGTGATGTGGCTGATACAAATATTAATTTAAGGGGTGATCCGCATGAAAAAGGAGAATTAGTTCCTCGCGGATTTCTTTCAAGGGTTTCTCCCCGCAATGTTCTTGCCTGTGATGATGGTTCGAGTGGGAGGCTTGAGTTGGCAAAGTGGATGACCCTGCCTGATCATCCGCTCACGGCAAGGGTCATCGTGAATCGAATTTGGTATTGGCACTTTGGTAAGGGAATTGTTTCTACTGTAGATGATTTTGGAACGACGGGAGCTGAGCCTTCTCATCCAGAGTTGTTGGATTATTTAGTAAATGATTTTATACGAAATGGTTGGTCTATTAAGATGCTTCATCGTAAGATTATGTTCTCCAATACGTATCAGATGGGAGCGGATAATTCCAATTCATTGGCGGAAAAGAAGGATCCTGGAAATTCACTTTACTGGCATCGTGATGTGCGCCGCCTTGAGGCGGAATCTTTTCGAGATTCAGTACTAATGGTTTCCGGTAACTTAAATATGGACCCTCCTGCTTCACCTCTTGTGGTAAAGAGCCAAGACCCATCACCTTCGGATCTTCTCAAGAATCGTCAGAGCTATGAAAATTATCAATACCGGAGCGTTTATCTTCCTGTTGTGCGTTCTCATTTGTATGACTTGCTGACTCTTCTTGGATTCCCGAACGCAACGACTACCGTTGGGCAACGTTCGCAAACCACTGTACCTACTCAGGCCCTATTGATGATGAATAATCCATTTTTAATTGGTCAGGCTCAAAGCCTTGCTCTTAGAATCGGAGAAGGGAAAGTGCGTGAGTTATATTTAACGCTTTTTTCTAGAGTTCCAAACTCCGAGGAGATGCATTGGATTAGTCATTTTGTTGATAAGCATTCAAAGATAAGTGGAAAGAAAAAAGCCTGGGAGTCATTGTGCCATACGCTATTAATTTCGAATGAGTTTCTCCATGTCTGGTAATTTTATTTCACGAAGAGAAGCGCTAAATCGCATCTGTGTTGGGTTTGGGGGCATTGCTTTGAACTCTATTTTACAAGAGAATTCTTCTGCAGATTCAGGAATCCATTTTCCGCATCAGATTGCTCGTGCAAAAAGAATAATTTTCTTATTCATGCACGGAGGCCCATCGCATGTGGATCTCTTCGACTATAAACCGAAACTTTATAGTGAGCATGGCAAGCCGTTGCCTTTTCCTGAACGATCTGTCCAATTCGCTGCAAGAGGTAATATTTTTGCTCCTCCATGGAAGTTTCGACAAGTTGGTCAGTGCGGTCACTGGATGTCCGAACTTTGGGAACATCTTCCGGAAGTTGCAGATGATCTATGTATGATTAATTCATTATGTGAAACTAATGTCTCACATGGTGGTGCTTGCATGAAATTGCATACTGGTGATGAGGCACTACTTAGACCGAGCATGGGTTCATGGGTCAGCTACGGTCTTGGCACCGAAAATAGAAACCTCCCAGCATTTGTAACTATTTGTCCAACTTCTCTTCATGGGGGAGTTAATAATTTTGGATCGGCTTTCCTTCCAGCGCAGCATCAAGGTGTTCCGTTAGGAACGCCGGGGTATCCTAATACTCCGGCAAAGGATGCTCAGTTCCATTATATGCGTCATCCTAGTGCTGGTAGAAGAGAACAAGAATTACAGATTGAACTTTTACGTAAGCTTCACGGTTCAAATAATTTCGGTGGAACGGATTTGGATGCAAGAATGTCTAGCTTTGAATTAGCTTTCAGGATGCAGATGACTGCTCCCGAAGCTACGAATCTTTCAAATGAATCAAAAATAACCCGTGAACTTTATGGTATGGACGGCTCTGAGACAGATAATTTCGCCAGACAATGTATTCTTGCTAGGCGTTTAGCTGAACGAGGGGTCCGGTTCATTCAAGTAAGTCATGCAAATAGTCTTCCATTTAATAATGAACAGTGGGATCAGCACTCGCATTTAGAGAAAGGACATTCAATTAATGTGAAGCAAATAGATAAGCCAATTACTGGCCTCATAAAGGACCTCAAAGCCAGAGGATTACTTGAAGACACATTGGTCATTTGGGGAGGAGAGTTTGGAAGGACTCCAACATCTCAAAAAGGCAATGGTGAAGTGGGCCGTGATCATCATCCGGACGGGTTTACTATGTGGATGGCTGGTGGCGGTGTAAGGTCGGGCATTCGGTACGGTGCTACTGACGAGTTTGGTTATCATGCTATTGAAGATAGAATGACGATTCATGATCTTCATGCGACTATACTTCATATGCTTGGACTTGATCATACTAGGCTTACTTTTAATAGTAATGGCAGGGAGTTCCGACTCACTGATGTGCATGGTGAAATTGCACATAAGATAATGGGCTAACTTTCAAATTATCAGGTCCTGGGAGTAGACTATTGTGAAGGATTTTCTAGCCATGCTAATAGGTCAAGAATTTCATCCATAGTAAATAAGTTCAATAGACCTGATGGCATAAGAGAAACTTTAGAGTTTGAACGCTCGATGATATTGGCCTTATCGATTTTAGTTGTTTTATTTGGATAAAGTGAATTTTCAGCAATTTGGATATAGGGTACACGGTAATCTAAATTTGGTATGACTTGACCCCTGAGAATGTTTCCTTCTTGGAGCTTCAATTCTACCGCTTGATAATTCTCTGCTATAGAATTAGAAGGTAATAATATTTCTCGAAGTAGATCTTCTCTTCCGAATCGGTTCGCTACGTTGGTCAGATCTGGGCCGATCGGATATCCAATTCTACCGTATTGATGGCATCGACTACAGAGAGCTAGCTCGAAAACTTTTTCACCATTCATCAAGTTACGCTTGTCTATATTGAAATTTAATAGTCCTTTAAATTTTTTAATGTTCCATGAATTAGTAACGGAACGATTTGATCGATCAGGAAATTCAGGCAAGGACGGGCGAGAGGCAAGGACGGTACTGAGTTTTTCTTTTTCTTTTTCTGTTAATGTTGATGTTGATTCTTTTCGAATTGCCGTGAGTGCTTGAGGTAATCCCCGTCCCCCTAAAAGGGTTTCGTGTTTAGTAAGGATTTCAAAGAATATTTTTCGCGATTCTAATGACCATCCCAAAGTGGTTTTTCTTAAATGAAATAGATAATGGATTCCTTCACGCTGAGAGCAGTCTCCTTGCAGGAATTCGATAACCTTAGGAACGGTACGGACAGGGTCCAGATCAATGAGTAATGGCGATACAGCCATATTAATTTTTGCTGATTGATAAGGGAAATTCTTTCCGAGTGATTCAATAATTTGTTCTTTTGCCTGTTCTGGGATTTTGTGTCTAGAGATTAAACGACGAATGATATTAATGTATTCGAACTGTTTGGATGGAATCATTTTTCCCCAGTCCATTAATTTGTTCAGAAGTCCATTTTTTCTCTCTATTTCCTCAGTCTCGATGAGCTCTGTAATTTCTTTTTCTGAAGCAATATTTAATTTGGCAGTTAAGTGATCTAGGTCAGGAATTGAATCTTCCAGAAAAGTGCTGTTATTAATTTTTTCAGGTGAAAAAATAAAAGTGTTAGCATTGTGTTCAGCACTAATTCTTGAAGCGTATCTAATGCGTGGATCAGTGACTTCTTCGAATGGGATGGCCGTTTTACTTTTGTGTGATTTTTCTATTTTTTTTCGTTGTTCACGGTGTTTGTGAGATGATTCATTCCTCATCTTTTCCTGCAAAGTCATGTTACGCTCATTCACTTCTTTCCCGATGTATGAGACCCGATACAGTCCGCTCTTGGTCTTTCTTCCGCCGGTCACAAAATACATTGCTCCATCCGGACCGAAGTCCAGATCAGTGACATTTAATGGTTTACCTCTCAGAAACACTTCTGATGCGCCCATATAAGTCGACCCTCTGGTTACAAAGTGAATTGCAATGATTCTTCCATATGCCCAGTCAAGAGCATAAAGGGCTCGTTTGTATTCTTGTGGAAAATTACTCTTAGTTCCAAAACGTATTCCTGTCGGAGATCCTTTGCCGATGTGCACGGAATGCTGAGCATTATCGGGATGATCCGGATAATAGGGGGGCCATTTTCCTGTCACTGCTCTCCAACCAAAATCTGCACCACTCGTTAAGTGTTTGATCTGGGTCGGACGGTACCAGGGAGTGCCCATATCAAATTCAGCATCAGCGTCATAGGTAAAAGCTTCACCATCCTCATTAAAATCGATTCCATATGGATTTCTTAGACCTGCACAAAAAATCTCCTTATTTCTTCCATCCGAATCCATCCGTATGACATGGCCTTCATTTTTAGGTGAGGGTAGGTGTTTATTTCTTAAGGGAGACATTCTATTTATTATTCCTTCAGGTAAGTTCACTGAGTCACCATTAATTGCGTATATTTTACCTTCAGGACCCATTGCTAGATCGTTTCTTCCGTGTCCAAATCCACCCTCACTCATGTGGAGAAGATTCCTTGTTTCGAATGTTCCGTCTTCATCTTTATCTTCTAACCGATATAGAGATTTTGAGTTGTTAGCATGAACGTACAGAGTTCCATGAGCGTATAGGAGTCCTCGACATTCTTTCAGATCATCATTTATTTTTTCTGCTTTAACAATTTTCTCGGAGTTATCTGACAATGAATACCTGATCAATCCTTTGTCTTCCCGTGCCACCGTGATCCGGCCCTTAGGATCGAAGGCAATGTTTACCCATGAACCTTCTTCGGGTAAGGCTGAACGGAGCAGTTCGACTTTATAGTTTGGGATGATTTGGAAACTTGATGGGTCAGTAGCTTTCTCTGAATTACTAGCTCGTTTCCATTGTGTATAATCATCGACTTCATCAATCAAGAGGTCCGATAAATTCCACCATTTTTCGACGGCCAAGTCACCCAAACTTATGATTTTTGAATTAGTGCCTTCGGGTTTCCAGTCTGCCGAAGTTGCAATGATTTGATTTTTGTTAGAATGATCAACGAGTTCAATTTTTAGTGCTAATGCAGGTGTTTTTCCTGTTGATCGTGCGCTTAGAATTATTTCATTTTTACCATCAACCAGATGATCCAATATGTTAACTTTCAGCACTGGCCCAAATCCTTCAGCGATTCCGACTAAATCATCGTTTAAGACAACTGAAACGTTGGCATAATCCGATACAATACGTAATTCTGCTGACATTAAATCTTCGAGTTTTTTCTCAAAGTCGTATCGTATTGTTGTCTTTTTTTTATTTTTCGTCCATATCCATTCAGGTAACGCAAAAGTATATTGCGTGAGGATGATTAGAAAAAGACTCAGAATAAAACCGCGGAAGAACATGATGTGAAATTAGCTAATAGGTAAAAATAGAACAAGCTCACAGAAAAAAGGCTTATCTAAATACTATATTTTCCAATCTTTTAGAGAGAAAATCTTTATGTTTCAGCGTTCCTTTTGAGTGATTTTTCTGAACTGAATAGAGAAAATTTATGGTATGATTAATTAATCTAATAAAGAGCCTCCGCAGGAGCTGCCTGAACCTGCAGTGCATCCAAAGCAATGAGTACCTGTTCTTATAGGCGCAGTAGAAAATTCTTTTAGATTAATTTCCCATACATTGATTGAATCTTTTTTGTTATATGTGGGTAAGTTCAGCATTTGGTTAAAATCACAATCAAAAACCTCACCGAGCCAATTAACGTTAATTGTGTCCCTGCACATTAGCCCGTCAATAGTTTCAGGATTGAAGGCATCTTTTAAAAGTGAGTTGTAATCATTGAGCCGGCCTTCTCTTTTGAGCCAACTGGCAAATCGGGCAATGGGCATATTGGTAATACAGTAAAGCTGATCGAATTCGATTTTAAAATGATCCTTCATCATTGTCTTGTATTGGGCTTCAAGATCTACTTGGTCCGGTGGCAGGAAATCGCCGGAAGGATTATAAACGAAGTGGATCTTTAGCCTTGAATCTGATCCGTAACCTAGCCTATTTAATTTTTGAAAAGCAGAGATACTTTTTTTGAAGACTCCGTTACCTCGTTGCTTTTCCACGTTCTCTGGTTCGTAGCAAGGCATTGAGGCAATAATTTCAACTTCATGTCTAGCAAGAAATTCAGCGACCCATTCATATCCCGGTTCCTCAATGATGGTGGCGTTGAGCCTATCAATGATTTTTCGAGGAGTAGAAAAATTTCTTACTTCTTCAACTATCCTGCGGAAGTCAGGAATCATTTCCGGTGTGCCTCCCGTAAGGTCAAGTGTTGGGATATTTGTCATTGAAAACCAATCCAGAATTTTGGTAACTGTATCGGATTGTATGACTTCTTTGCGGTGCGGTCCTGCATTCACATGGCAGTGCGAGCAGGTTAAATTACATAGCTTCCCAAGGTTTAATTGCAGGACCTGAGGATCTTGCCGGTCGAGTTGGATTCCTTCTCTGACAAGAGTCTCATTAAAATTGCAGGTTCCTTTCAATTTATTCAAACTGATTAATACAGATACTTTAGATTATAAAAATTACGGAGAATTGTAATAGCGATATGTAGTATTTTGTCCTTCCTTGTGCTATCTTCAATAAAATGTTACTTTAGTTTAAATGACACCAAGTACACTAATTACCCTAGGCGTATTAGCCGGCATTTTCATTATTGCTGTTCTTATGATAAGCGGCATGTACAACTTGCTTGTCAAATTGCGCAATAAATTCGAAAATGCATGGGCTCAGATTGATGTCCAACTAGAGCGTCGCTTTGATCTGATCCCTGATCTTGTTGAAACAGTTAAGGGTTACATGAAGCATGAGAGGGAAACTTTGGATGCGGTCATTCAGGCCCGGAACACGGCCGTACAGGCAAGAAAGAATACATCTTCAAATATTGGAGATCCGGATAGCATGGGAGCACTCATGGCTGCGGAATCAGGGCTATCCGGTGCACTGGGAAATCTTTTTGCTCTTTCTGAAAGTTATCCCGATCTCAAGGCCAATCAGAACATGAGCACATTGCAGGAAGAGCTCAGTACGACCGAGAATAAAATTGCTTTTGCAAGGCAACACTTCAATGACAGCGTGACTGCTTACAATACTAAGCGAGAAGTCTTTCCGTCTAATATTATTGCTGGACTCTTTGGGTTTAGAGACAGAGCACTTTATGAGGTGAGTGAGGATAAGAAAGAAAAGGTTACTGTTGAGTTTTAAGTTCCATTACTTTGTTGATGGTTATTTCTAGGGAATGGATTTCTTTGATCGTCAGGAACTTGCAAGGAAGAATTCCAAGCATCTTATTTTCTATTATATTGTAGCTGTCATTGGCATTGTATGTTCTTTCGGATTTGCAGTATTGGGAGCTAGGTACCTGTTTCTAGTCCAGCAATCTGCTCAGACAAATTCATTAGTGAGGCAAAGTTTTTTTGATCCAGAATTTTTTCTTTATTCTGCGTTAGGAGTATTGGTATTAATTATATTATCTACGTTATTTAAAATTTCGACCCTGTCCGAGGGTGGGGCCGCGGTGGCTAAATCCCTAGGCGGAAAGGAAGTGGACCCAACGACCAAGGATCCGCGTTACAGGAGGCTCATTAATGTTGTCGAAGAGATGTCGATTGCCTCAGGCGTTTCTGTTCCGAGCATCTATGTAATGGATCAGGAGGATGGAATAAATGCTTTTGCTGCCGGCCATTCATCTAGCAATGCAACAATTGGTGTGACTGCTGGTTGTCTTAATAAATTAAACCGTTCAGAATTACAGGGTGTCATTGCTCACGAATTCAGCCACATTCTGAATGGTGATATGCGGCTTAACATTCGCATGATGTCAGTTCTGTACGGCATTCTGATGATGTTCATAGTAGGTAAATTTATGCTACGAAGCTTTGGTCGATCTTCTTCCCGGTCCAGATCCAACTCAAAGGAAGGGGGCGGAGCAGCTTTCATAATTGTCGTTTCACTTGCCTTACTTCTCATTGGATTGATGGGGTCGATTATGGCCAAACTCATTAAGGCTGCCGTTTCTCGTCAACGAGAGTTCTTGGCCGATGCTTCAGCCGTTCAGTTCACTCGGGACCCTTCAGGCATTTCTGGAGCTCTCAAAAAGATAGGAGGTTTTGCTGGTGCAAAAATTGAACATCCGAGAGGGGAGGAAGTAAGTCACATGTTCTTTGGATCTTGTTATAAGAAAAAATTATCCAATCTCCTTGCAACACACCCTCCAATAGATGACCGGATACGAGCCATCGGAGGTGCTTCCGATGGATTTCAAACTTTGCCAGAGGGATCAAAATTAAATTCAGATCAAATCAGTATGGATGAGACGCAGTCCTTGGTCTCTTCTTTTTCAGATTCGAGTACGCAGAGGTCTGATCCTGAGAAGGGTTTTTTCCAGGAAAAAGATCTTAATCAAATTGGTCAGATCATGGCGGATCAGGTAGTTGTTGCCCAGAGAATTGTTTCCGAGATAGATGAGTCTTTGATTTCATTAGTTCATCAGAAGTCGGGGGCACTCGCTGTTGTGTATTCGCTACTCCTTTCAGAAGAAGACTTAGTGAGAGGAAATCAATTAAAAGTCATTAAGGGAACGTGTGAGAGTGAGGTGTCTAAAACTTTTAAGACTGTTTCAGATCAGGTCATAGACATGCACTCAACAAAAAAGATTGCCTTATTGGATCTTGCTGTCCCCGCTCTTAGGCGCCTTTCGCCCGAAGAGTACGGACAATTCTGTGAGATTATTAATGAACTGATTAACATTGATGAACAGGTGGACCTCTTTGAATTCATGATACAGAAAAACATTAGACTTCATCTAGACACTTTCTTTGGAAGGATCCAGCCTCCGAACGAAACGATTAAGACCTTATCTAAACTAAATCATGAATCTTCTGTTCTTCTTTCTGCTATTGCAGGTTTTGGTAATGAAGATGAACTTAATCGTCTCCAAGCCTTCAAAAAAGGAGCTGCTGTCCTTGAATTGTCCGGCACTGGAAAACTTAAGTTCTTGTCCCCAGAGAATTGTGGAATAGGTCAAATGGATGAGGCCCTAAAAGCGTTTGAGAAGTGCGTTCCGACACTAAAAAAGACTCTTCTAATTGCTTGTGGAAAGGCAGCCATTTCTGATGGTAAAATTACCAGTAATGAAGCTGAGATTCTTCGGGCTATTGGAGATTCTATGGGGACTCCAATACCTCCTTTCGTTTATACCTAAAACTGAGAATGGACAGAGAGTAATCCTGAGGCTTAGTAGGAGTAAGTGAACTTAGCTCAGCAACAGAACGTGCCTCGTGTGTCTTGGTGGATTTGGCCAAACCTTTTAGGCATTGATGCGCCTACGGTGGCTGTCGTTTGGCAATACTTTTTTGCCTGTAATTTCAGTGTAAAGATACCCGGATCGAATTATCTAACCCTGTTCTTTGTGGTTTGGGTCATTTATTCAGTGGACCGGTTATTGGATGCACGAATGTTGAAGCGACCTGAGGAGGCATCTTTAAGGCACTTATTTTATCATAGGAACTATCGTATGGCTTTTGTTTTCACTGGGATCCTGATCGTTGTGACTACTTTATTATGTCTTTGTTTCCTTCCGATGGAATTGATAAAAACAGGATCATTCGTTGGTGCTTTTGTTGTGGTTTATTTATTGCATCAAATTTGGGCCAAGGGCCCGATGATGATTGTTATACCTAAGGAAGTGTTTATAGGGATGGTCTTTGCGGTTGGAGCTACATTGACTGGGCATACTTGGTCCGGAGAATTTATTCCGGATGCTTTCTTTTCGCCTTCAGTAATTATTTTTGGGGTGTTATGTTCAATAAATTGCATTGCCATTTCAGTTTGGGAACGCAGTCATGATGTGGAGAATGATTTGAATGCTCTGCCTCAGTTTTTTCCTCAAGTCGTAAAATTATTTCCAACTATTGCGTGCGCAGTCTTTATTTCTTTAATGGTATTTAGTTTTACGAACCATGAACATGTGGGATTTCCTATTTTCATAGCTTCTGGTATTGGTTGTGGGTTCATTGCTATTCTTTCTTTTTTTGATGGTAAAGTTTCGAGTCAATTCCTTCGATTTGCGGCGGACATGGCGGTGATGGTACCTGCTTTATTATATGTTGCCTTGTGGTTATGAACTTTGATCGGATAGCTCATCATTATGAGCGGATAGAGTCGATTGTTTTTGGTAAAGATCTTCAACGCATACGTTGCAGTCACATGGAGACTTTTCTTGATGCTGAATCAATTTTGTTGCTTGGAGATGGGGACGGTCGTTTTCTTAAAGCACTGCTAGATTCGGGTTGTTCAGCAAAAATAATATGCGTGGATTCGAGTCAAAGGATGTTAAAGTTAGCTGAGTCTTTGACAAAGGATTCGAAGCACAATGTCCGTTTTGTTTTTAGTAAAATAGAAGATTATGATCTCCCTGATTCTTTTATTCCTGATGTGATTGGAGCACATTTTTTTCTCGATTGTTTTAGAGAGGATGAAATTCTTGTCATTCTTGGTCGTATATCTGGGTGGTGTAAAGAACATACGAAATTGGTTATTAGCGATTTTTCGATTCCTGAAAAAAGAGGATTCACGAGAGTGATTGCCAAATTATTAGTCTGGAAAATGATCGTCTTTTTCCGAACTTTTACAGGTATTTCAGCTTATAATCTTCCAAAAATAGGGCAATTGCTATCAGAGATGAGCTATAAGTGTTTAAAAAAAGAGACCCTACGTAACGGTTTTATTTGCAGTTGGATATGGCAATTATAAGACGCTCTAAAAGACCTTGAACCGATCTCTGTAACTGGTAAAGTAGAAGTATCAAATGCTCCGCAATATATTAAGTGAATTGCTTATATGTAATTGCAATTTTGGACTAAAGAAAAGAACCCCAATTAATTAGAATTAAAATCTCACTAGAAAATAAAAAATGAAAGCTAAGCCCAACCAGAAAGGTTTCACTCTTATCGAACTATTGGTGGTCATTACGATCATTGCAATCCTGGCCAGTGTGTCTATGCCGGTATTTTCATCAATCCAGCGCAAGGCGAAATTAAACAAGTCATTGCAACAGGCGAAGGGAATTTATACAGGTATGTATTCTCTATATGGTGCAGATGGATTCCTTCCTGAGGAGGACAATTCAAATGATATTCTCAAGGATGTTGCAGTAGATATGGATTCTGAAAAACCATTTTATGTCGCAGGTTCTATGTGGCATGGCAGAGGCAATACTTCTGGTGGAGGTGATGATCTACATGAAAGAAGTACACCGGCAGGAATTGCTCTTGAAGCAGGTGAGAATCATTACGCTGTAAATAAGACTTCAACTTTCGAGCCTCGTTATCCGATCCTTGCTTCTGGTTTTTCACAGACTCCAGGGAAATATGCTCAGGAAAAGACAGAGCTTGGTGGAATCTGGGGAGGTATGGAAGCAGTGTGCATCTATGGTGATGGTAGCGGTGAAGTTGTTAGATTGAATGAACAATACAGAGGAATGAAAGATATTAAGGGAAGTCAGATCGACCTTTTCAAATATCAAGGAAAAGTGAATATGGTTAATCCTAAACGCGGAAACTAAAGCGTTTTTCTTATTACTTATTTTATTTAAACCGGACTCTGATCATTCAGGGTCCGGTTTTTTTATTCCTACATCCTTAATCTTATCTAAATTTGGATCAGTGTCAGAGACTGTCCTAAAGCCAATATAATTGGTCTTGTGATTTCGGGTATTAAGAATTTTTCTGGTTGTGATTTGTGGCATTTTAGAATGAGAATAATTAAAATTCCCACCACGCACGATAGGAACAAATTCACCGAGAATTTCAGGGTCAGGTTCTTGACTGCTTGTCCATTCACTGACATTACCAAAGAGTCCGCAAATTCCTTCCTCACTGATATCGGCTCGGAATGTATCTATAGGCTTCCATGCAATAAAGTTATCATTGATTGGCTCTAATACTTTGAGTTCATTGCCCCAAGGATATAACCTTCCGTACTTACCTCTTGCAGATTTTTCCCATTCTTTTTCAGTGGGTAATCTATGGTTTTTCCATTTTGCGTATGCATAGGCATCCCACCAGTCTACGTAAATTACCGGACAATTTAGATTAACTGAATTTCCTTCATATTTTTCCTCCAGATTTGCAGCTTTATAATATTCATCCCAATTGTTTGGCTTGTGCTGAAATTTCTCTATTGGCTGATCAGGGTGATCAAATTCATTGCTGTTTGAAGAGCTAATTGCGTCTAGAAATGCTTTGTACTGAGCAATTGTGATTTCATATTTGTCGATCCAGAAAGTTGATAATGTTTCTGTAGTGTCTTTTTGATAGGTAAATTCCCCACCTTCGATTCTGATCATAGTATCAGAATAGTTGATTATTGGTTCAGGTGATTTGATGTTCGGGTTAAATATAAGGTAAGCCGTTGCTATTAATAGGATGATGGCAGGGAATGCCCAAATTCTTGAAATTTTATTACGAGGAATGATTGAGTCATCAGGTAGATGAAGTGTTTCAGAAAGACCTTTCCCACTTTTACTGATGTTTTGATTTAGTTTTTCCCATGTGTTGGGGCCCGATTCATGGCGCATGACTTCCAATAAAATGGACCCAGCTTTACTTTTACCTTCATCGATAAATTCTTGCAGTATTTGACCAAGATAACGGATATTGTTTTCTTCTGTAGTGTTTTTCCTTTGATGATTGATTGCTGTGTTCGCAATTCTAGTCATTCCGTCTGGGCTCAAGTAGATGTGTGCTGCTTTGAGTGTTTGGTGGTTTATCTGGTTGTGCTTAAGATACAATTGAGTTTCTACGACGGTCTTGAGGAGCTTTATGATATACTCGTCACTTAATTTAATTCCGTAATGATGAGCATTAGATAGATTTTGCCCTGAGATTAATTCGCTGGTATAAAATAAGGTCCCTTCTTCTTCATGGCCTTCATAAATTGCGGCGATGTGTGGATGAGAAACTTGTGCTTTTGCTCTGACAAGTTCACGGAATTCATTCACTGAGTCCTCATTTTCACTGAGTTTTGGATTAAGTAAGATTAGTGTTACTTTGCGATCAATGGAGAGCTGGATAGCTTCGTGAACTTCAGTATCTCCTTCGCTTCTGATGAATCGAAGTAGTTCATAATCACCTAGTTTTTTTCCTGGCGCCGTTAAAGTATTAGCCAAAGGAATCTCTTCCTCTTCCTTGGACTCATTGATTCTTATTGGATTAACAGGGGATCTGGGGGCGGTTTTTTCTACGGGAACTTTTGGATGGATCTGGTTCCGTTTAAGCCATTTTTCAATATTTGATTTGTCAGCTTCATTGAACGCACAAATTTTTATTTCCGGATATTCTTTTAAGATTCTTTCCTTAAAACCATCTAGTGAGTTCGTAGCATCAATGAGGATGTCTATTTCAGCCTCCTCGAGCGCTGTTTCGGGAGATTTGCAGACTCTTATATGATATTCTTCAAATCTTTCCAGAGTACTGACAATTATGTCAGTGATTTCTGTGTTATTTGAGATGATCAAGGCAAGCATATTATTTCTAGGAAGCTTTTAACCAGCTGCTTTTTTAATTTGGAAATAACGAACCTTCGATGAATGATTCTACACCTAATTTTTTCGGTTCTAAAAGAATCCTAGGTTCTGCATATATGTCCTGGATGAGGTCCTTGTAATAGAGTCTTGCAACGAATCCATAATAAGAGCGTTTACCGAAGTTTTTCATATCTTCCTGAGAAAGTTGGGGCATGTAATAATTCCAGTTAACTATCTCTATGTTTGATGTTTGCCAATTAATTGGTTTTGTTATCCATGTTGCGGATGGAGGATCAGCACGTGTTCTTTCGACTTTGCTCCCATTAACAAGATCGTAAAAATCTACTACTAGGGAAATATCTTTAGGATCAATTGGTTCATTGATGCCCGAGATAATTTCCATTTTAACATTAACTGATTCGCCCTTCACTTCTTGAGGTTTGGTATTGGTACGCATTAATCCGAATGTAAATCTAGCGCTTTTCTTCTTTGTTTCTGTGCCGTCATCGGAGTTCTTTTTTAGCTTTATGATCTGATAATATTCACCTCCCCTATCTTCACCGAGATCCATTATCTTTGTCAGTTCGTTTTCAGCTTTTTGCTGCAGGGACATTGATACGTAGGTTAAATGAAGTTCCCACATGGTTCGTGGGTTTTGTGGTGAAATCTCTTTTGCTTTTCGCAATTTTTTAAGTGATTCCAAAGTTTCCCCTTTTTTTCTTAAGGCTACTCCGATCTCAATGATTTCGAGAATCTCTTGATCTTGTTCCGAAACAGTGAAGTTATCATTGGTTATTATGGGTTCCTTTGGTGTCTCAGGTTCAGAGAATGAGGGTAATTTTTTTGAGGGCTTAGTTGGGGCTGGATTCGGAGAAGTTGGAGTAGTTTTTGAGGCTTTATGAGCGGTGCTATTTTTTTCTGTTGTTGTTTCGGTTTTGTCCACAGAAGGCGGAGCTGGAGTAGGTTCTTTCTTTGAAACTTCCTGATTTAAGTTAGATTGAGGTACAATCTGAATATTACCTCTCAACCATAAAGTGAGCATGATTCCGATTAGTATGAGTATTGTTATATTGTAGCCAAAATTAGGCATTAATACTTTCTTTTTTTTGGAGGAGGACATGCGATAAGCAACTATAACCCATTATAGCATAAGAAGCGAAATCCCTTCATTAGGAAGTAGAATTATCCCTGAATTGAGTGTTTTATATTTAAAATAAAAATTTATGCATCCTTCGGCCAATATTCCGGTAATACCGCGTTCTCTGGACCTGAGTTTATCTCCTGTTCAGGTTGCGAAGCGGTTGAGGCATTTGCCTGGATTTCTTTTTTACGATACAGCTACTACATCATCTGAGATGACTTCACCAGGCATGGTGTCAATCATAGGTGCTATGCCGGACATGATTGTTTGTGGGCAATTGAATGAGGATCTGGACAAGCTAAGGGAGATTCTCAAAGAAGACGAAGGATATTGTGCGCAGATAGATTGTGGTGTGCCCTTGGGTGGATTATTCGGACACATTGAATTTGATGGGTCTTACCACTTTGGCAGATACAGGAAATTATTAATCTTCCGCCACGATCGTAAAGAGTGGCTCGATGTGGGGAATTTATCAAAGTGGATGAATCATAATGAATCAAAAGAGGAGCAAATTTCTAATATTACCTTTTCCGGAGGTCTTGGTCCTGATCTGTTTTGTTCGGTGGTAGAAAGAGCTAAGGAATATATCGCGGCCGGTGATATTTATCAGGTGAATCTGTCTCAGCGCTTTGAGGCGGATTGGCCAGAGACAAGAGATCCGTTTGATTTTTATCTAAGGCTTCGTGATTGTTCCCCGTCACCTTATGCTGCTTTTTATGAAATTTCCGAATGTGCAATCATTTCGTCATCCCCTGAATGTTTTTTGAATATGAGTGGTCTTGGAATTGCGACCAGACCCATAAAAGGAACTCGTCCTAGGTTTAATGATCCTGGTCAGGATGAGCGTTCTGCCTATGAATTAATGACTTCACCAAAGGAAATTGCGGAGCTTGTAATGATAACAGATCTTGAGAGGAATGATCTTGGGAAGGTCTGTGAGTATGGTAGCGTTCGCGTTGCAGAGTTATTGAAGCTTGAAAGGTTTTCTCAGGTTTTTCACTTGGTCAGTTCCATTGAGGGTCAATTAAAGTTAGGAAATGATCACGTCAGTGCACTGAGCGCGTGTTTCCCTGGAGGTTCGATTAGTGGGGCGCCCAAGCGCCGTGCTCTTGAGATTATCGATGAACTGGAGAATTGTTCCCGAGGCCTCTACACTGGAGTCATCGGCTATCTAGGAGCAAATTGGGAGAGCCAGTTCAGTATTGCGATCCGCACAGGAATTATTCAATCTGGAAAATTGTCTTTCCATGTCGGTGCCGGAATTGTTGCAGATTCTGATCCGCTGGCCGAATATGAAGAAACACTTCACAAGGCCGCTGGATTCTTTGCTGCGGCCGAGGTATTTTAGTTCGAAGGTATGAAATTAATCTTTTAATTATTTCAATATTGTTATGTCGCGAAAGGACTTACTTGATTCTGTTCCTGAAATTCATCCCAGTGCTTTCGTTGCTCATAGCGCTGATCTCATAGGAGCGGTCAGTATTGGGGAGGAGGCAAGTGTCTGGTATGGTTCCGTGTTAAGAGCAGATATAGAAAAGATTGTGATTGGCCCCAGATCTAATATCCAGGACGGTTCCGTAGTTCATCTGGAATGCGAACAAGGTACATATGTTGGGCAATATGTGACGGTCGGCCATAAAGCAATACTCCATGCCTGTACGATAGATGATGAAGTTCTTGTGGGAATGGGCTCGATAGTGATGGATGGTGCGAGGATCGGAGCCCGTTCTATTATAGGTGCCGGGGCATTAGTGACTATGGGGACTGAGATTCCACCAGGATCATTGGTTCTAGGTTCTCCGGCGAAGATTGTAAGGTCCCTCAGTGAGGATGAACAAAAATCACTCAAAAAATGGGCCGACAATTATGTGGATTTGTCACGTCGCTATCGTGAAGAAGGAATCAAGTAATGATGCGATTCGGAAAATCTCTTAGGAAGATGCGCCCTTTATTCATTGACTCTAATGGCTGATCAGATTTTATTCTTATCTTTATGAGTAGTAGTGTAGTCGAGGTTCAGGTGAAAGGAACTTTGCCGACGAGCGGTGGGTGCGGGATTTTTATTGGTAATGATGAAAAGATCATTATTATTTATGTCGATCAGATGGTCGGCAATGCGATCATGATGTTTCTTAAGGATCTGCCGAAGGAACGTCCTCAAACTCATGATCTTTTTAGGCATGTTCTTGAATCTCTTGGCGCTAAAGTGGAGCGGATAATTGTGAATGATTTTAAAGATGGTGTTTATTATGGGAGGCTCATTATTTCAGCTGAGAATGAAATTGAGGGAAAAAATATCATAGAAATCGATGCCCGATCTAGTGATTGTATTGCATTGGCCATACAATCGAAGTCTCCAATTTATGTGGCAAAATTAGTCATGGAGGAATCCGAAGACGTTTCCGATATTTTCAGTAAGATTGAATCTGGTAACATCTTTCCTCAGGAGGATACGGAGCAATAAAGATAAGAGCCTTTAATCATTTAAGCTTCTCGCAGTTCCTTAATTGAGATTGACATGTCTTCGGCCTTGAAGGTCCCGGTCCCTGCCACCAATACATTTGCTCCATGATCGGCAGCAATGGATGCTGTTTTAGGCGTGATGCCGCCATCAACTTCTATGTGAAAATTGAGATTTTTTTCATTCCGTATCCTTTTTGCCTGATCGACTTTGGGCATGGTTTCTTCTTCCATGAACTTTTGCCCTCCAAATCCTGGTATTACGGTCATGATCAGGAGAATATCTATCTGTTCAAGAAAAGGTTCGGCAAGTTCGAAGGGTGTAGCGGGATTCAGTGCCAGACCGGCTGAAATCCCTGATTTCTTGATCTTAGCTATTGTCCCCCCAATATCATATTTAGGTTCAATGTGTATGGTAATGTTGTTTGATCCTGCCTCAATGAAATCTCTGATGTATTGATCCGGATGCTCTATCATGAGGTGCGTGTCCAGATAGACGTCAGCAACTGTATTACGAACATGCTTTACGAAGTTCGGACCAAAGGAGATATTATCTACAAAGTGTCCGTCCATGATGTCTAGATGCAGCCAATCACCACCCGCAGCAATTGCTCGGTGGCATTCTTCACCGAGCCGGCTCCAATCCGCGGCCAGGAGAGAAGGTGCTACTATCCTTTGGTTGAAATCTGACATGTGTAGCTACTATCTTCTGACCTCAGCAACCTGCAAGTCCGGACACATTATAATTAATAATTCATTATGAGCGACATACCTCCAATTTCTTCTGATGATATTTCTATTGATCTTAACAGTGATGAGTATTTCATGAGTGAAGCTATAAAAGAGGCTCTGAAAGCTTATCAGATGGAAGAGGTTCCTGTGGGGGCCGTCATAGTCAGTGGTGGCCAGATCATTGGACGCGGTTACAATCAGGTCGAAACACTTAAGGATGCTACTGCACACGCTGAGATGTTAGCTCTAACTGCGGCCCAGGAGTCAGTAGGAGATTGGAGACTTTCAGAATGTGATCTTTTTGTGACTAAGGAGCCGTGTCCCATGTGTGCTGGTGGGATCGTGCATTGCCGGATCCGTGCCCTTGTCTACGGATGCTCGTCTCCGAACGATGGAGCTGCTGGTGGAGGATTCATCAATCTTTTAGAACAACCTACCCTTAATCATAAGACCGAGATAAGGTCCGGGGTCCTGGAAGATCAGAGCGCTCAAATTCTCCGTGATTTTTTTCAGGCGGCCCGCATTAAATCCAAAGAACTCGATGATTAGGAAAATTAGATGAAGATCTGATCTGTTATGGTTCTGGAAAAGCTGACCATTGCGGTCTATGTTTGTAGAGTGAAGTCATTCTTAATATTCATTATCTCCTTCAGCTGTCTTATTCTAACATCGGCGGGCAAGCCGAATATCCTCTTCATTCTTATTGATGATATGGGTTGGATGGATCTTGGGTGTCAGGGTAATGAAAATCTAAACACGCCAAACATTGATGCTCTGGCAAAAGATGGGATCCGTTTCACCGATGCTTATGCTCCGGCTCCGGTTTGCTCTCCGACCCGCGCTGCCATAATGACAGGTCAATCACCTGCCAGGCTTCAAATTACTAATCACTTGCCACATCAGGACAGATTCACTCCGAAAGATTCCAAGATTCTTCCTGCTCAGATGCTAAATCATCTGCCTCTAAAGCATGTGACGCTTGCTGAGAGGCTCAAGGAGGATGCGGGATACGCTACGGCTTTCATTGGAAAGTGGCATTTGTATACGGGTAGGGAAGAAAAATATAATCCCTTGAATCAAGGCTTTGATATTAATATCGGAGGATGTTCTTACGGTGGCCCTCCAACTTTTTTTGATCCTTACAGAATTGATTTTTTGCCGAATAGAAAGGAGGGAGAGTATCTCCCAGACCGTTTAGCAGATGAAACTATTGCTTTTATTGGTGAACAAAAATCAAAAGAAAAACCATTCTTTGTCGCTTTGTGGAATTATACTGTTCACTGGCCCATGGAAGCCCCGGCTCATCTAGTAGAAAAATACAAGGACTTACCCGTTCGGGGATACAGAGATCACCGCTATGCGGCCATGATAGAGGCGATGGATAGCGCCATCGGAAAAGTTCTAAGATCATTAGATGAAATGAAAATTTCTGATGAGACTTTCGTTATTTTTAGTTCCGATAATGGTCCCTTTGGTGGAGTCGGTGACGCGAGACCATTGAGAGCAGACAAGGGGCACCTCTATGAGGGAGGAATTAGGGTGCCTCTCATTGTTAGGTGGCCAGGAAAAGTAAAACCAGGAATAACAGATCCAACGCCGATAATCTTGACTGATTTCTATCCGACTATCTTGGATGCGGCAGGACTTATCCCCGACTCAAATTCCCCAATTGATGGTGAGAATATTTTACCTCACCTCAAGGGTGAAAAAAAATTAAAGGAGAGGCCCATTCATTGGCATTATCCAAACTTTGCCTTCCACCGCGACAATCGCCTCGGATCAGCGATCCGTGAAGGAGATCACAAGTTGCTTCACTTTTATGATACGGACAGTGTTGAGCTTTATAATGTCAGGAAGGACATTAGTGAAAAGAATGACCTATCTGTTGAGTTACCCAAATTAGCTTCAAAGCTCAAAGACAAACTAAAGTCCTGGCTCAAAGAATCAGGAGCAGCAATGCCAAGACCAAGATAATATCCATTCATGCTAAATCTTCGTAAGATAACCAAGTCAGTCGGTGGCCGGGTCCTATTCGAGGATGCCAGTTTCACGGTTAATTATTCGGACTTCATTGCTCTTGTCGGTCCTAACGGGGCTGGCAAATCAACCCTTTTTAACATTATATTATCCAGAGACAATGCTGATTCGGGAGAAGTGCAGCGCGATGAGTGGACCACTCTAGGGTTCCTTCCGCAGGAAGGTGAAGCGATCGGGGACGAGACGGTCCTTCAGATTGCAACCGGACAGGCTGGTACCCTTGTAGAGATCGAGAAAAAATTACAGGAGCTGGAAGGTAGTGGGCAGATAGAATGTGCCGAATATTATGAGGCTCAGGCTAAATTTGATGCACTCAGTGATCCGAGCCTTGAAGCGAAGTCCAAAAAAATGCTCCGTGGGCTTGGTTATAAGAAATCAGATTTTGATCGGGCAGCAAAGGAAATGAGTGGGGGGTGGGTCATGCGGGCTCATTTGGCCAGAATCTTGGCTATGGAGCCTGACCTTCTAATGCTGGATGAGCCAACTAATCATCTGGACCTTGAAGCATTACTTTGGTTTCAGCAGTACCTTGCCAATTTTCCTGGTGCTGTGCTTCTCATTTCCCATGATCGCTCCTTCATGGATGATTTGGTTAAGGTTGTGTACGATATAGAGGATAAAAATTTAATCAGCTACAAGGGTAGCTATTCGGAATTTGAAGAGGAAAAGGAAAAACGCTTCGAGCAGCGGTTTCAGGCCTGGAAGAACCAACAAAAAGAAATTGAGAGGAACCAGGAATTTATTGATCGTTTCCGTTCTGTTGCCTCCAAAGCGGCCCAGGCTCAGAGCCGACAAAGGCAGCTTGATAAGATGGAGAGGTTAGAGAAGCCAAAACCAATCCGTAAGCTTTTTAAGATTCAATTTCCGCAGCCTACCAGGAGTGGTCAGAGAGTTGTTAGTCTTAAGGGAGTGAACATGGCTTATGGTGAAAATGTCATCTATGAGAACCTTAACGTTGACATTGAGAGGGGTGATCGGATTGCTCTTGTGGGTCCGAACGGATCTGGAAAATCAACATTAATTAAAATTATGGCCGGTGAATTGGAGTTTCAATCCGGTGAACGGGACCTTGGACACAATTGCCGGATCGGTTACTTTAGCCAGCACCGTGCTGCGACTCTTGACCCGGAAAAGAGTGTTCTTGATGAGTGTGTGGAAGCTGCTGTTGATTTGACTTCAGATGAGTGCAGGGGGGTTTTAGGTTCATTTTTATTCAGAAAAGAGGATGTGTTTAAGAAGACAAAAGTCTTATCAGGAGGGGAAAAGAGTCGTTTGAATCTGGTTAAGTTTTTACTCAATCCACCGAACTTGCTTCTAATGGATGAGCCAACCACACACTTGGATATGATCTCGATTGACGCACTAATTATAGCACTTTCAAATTATGGAGGATCGCTGATCTTTATATCTCATGATGTGAATTTCATTAGGAAATTAGGTAACAATGTCTGGCACGTCAAGGATGGTGATCTCACCAAATATGCGAGTGACTACGACTACTATCTAGAAAAGAGTGGAGGATTAACAGATGCAAGGGCAGCGATCACGAGCTGATCGGTTTTTCTTAGATTCTTAAAGGAACTACTTGCACAAAGCGCCAATTCATTCGAACTCCTTAGAATGCCTCTAACTGAATCCGATCAACTTTACATTAAAACTGACACTGGCCTCGAGTATAGATCACTTGAAGAGGGCGAAGGCGACAAGTCGGAAGCTTCGAGCACTGTTACTGTACATTATATGGGTTGCTTTGAGGATGGAGAACAGTTCGATAGTTCATATGACCGCAATGAGCCCACGACTTTTCCTCTTTCGGATGTGATTCCTGGGTGGACAGAAGGCCTTCAATTAATGAACCCAGGCAGTAAATATCAATTCAAGATTCCCTATCAGCTTGGGTATGGTGAGGCCGGATATCCAGGTGTGATTCCTCCCAAAGCGACCCTTTACTTTGAGATTGAATTAATTTCATTTTAATGATTTCTGATCAGATCCCCCGTATCGCTGTTATTGGTGGTGGAGCTGCGGGATTTTTTGGTGCGATTGCATGTGCTGAGGGTGCCAAGAGTGAGATAGATATTTGTGTCCTTGAGATGGGCAGCAATTTTCTTACTAAGGTCAAGATTTCCGGTGGGGGTCGTTGCAATGTGACTCATGGTCTTGAGGATACGTTTAATTTTTCCGAGCACTATCCTCGAGGGAAACGTGAACTTATCGGTCCCTTGTCCCGCTGGAGCCAGGAAGATACCGTCTGGTGGTTCAGAGAGAATGGGGTTGAACTTAAAACTGAGGAGGACGGTAGGATCTTTCCAGTCACGGACTCCTCCCAGACCGTCATTGATTGTTTGATTGGGGTTGCAAAGGGAAAAGGAATTAAAGCAAAAAATAACTGTTGCGTTCACAGGATTGATAAGTCTGAGAATGGTTCTTTCAGAATATGGATTAATGGTGCAGAGGATCCTATTGAGGCGGATTATCTATTAGTTGCCACGGGAGGTATACGGTCAGCTAATTCTAGAGATTTACTGGAATCTCTAGGGCATGAATTCACATTTCCGGTCCCTTCACTATTCACTTTTGAAGTGAAGGATGATCAATTAACAGAATTGTCTGGGCTTTCAGTTCCTAGTGCCAGCGTTGGTGTCGATTCGTTTGGAATGAAAAGTACCGGACCTCTCCTGATTACACATTGGGGTCTCAGTGGCCCTGTAATACTAAAGTTATCGGCTCTTGGTGCGAGGGAATTAGAGCAATTGGACTATCAATTTAAGATACATGTAAACTGGCTTGGTGAAGATTGGAACTCGGAGAAATTAAGTCAGAAAATTGAGTCTGAAAGAAATTCAAATGGCTCAAGAAAGATCCTGAAAAGAAGCCCCATAAAGGATGTTCCAAATAGGCTATGGAATCGAATTGTATCAGGGGCAGGTGTTGCTGATGGTCAGACCTGGTCAGAGCTTACAAGACAGGTTACTGCACAAATAATTAAATCACTTATAGCGGAAAAATTTGAGGTGTCTGGAAAGAGCTTGAATAAAGCGGAGTTCGTTACCTGTGGTGGTGTGATTTTACGAGACCTTGACCTTAGGACGATGGAAAGCCGTTTAGTTGAGAATTTATTTTTCGCGGGTGAAGTGATGGATGTTGATGGATTTACTGGAGGCTTTAATTTTCAAAGCGCATGGACAACGGGCAGAATCGCCGGTGAGGAAATTGCACAGAGGTGCTCAATCTAGATCCTAATCAGAATTTCATAATGTTTATTTTTTCATCGATCCAAGATTATCAGGATGGACTAGTTAGCAGGTTTTGTAATTCAAAAAGGTTACTCATTGCCGAGACGGACTGGTACAGAGAAGAATCAGACATTGAGGTGATCAAAGAGGACTTTTGTGAAAGGATCCTGTTCTTTGAAAAGAGAAGATCCTACCTTTTTAAGGAACCTCAAATTGATCATGAACCTCACCTTGAAAGGATGCGGATAAGGTTAACTTCCAAGCCTTCTGAGACCAATGCCAGTTAAGGTGCTTGGACTTATTTTTTGTCTGGGATCTGATTCGTGAGTTCCTTCTCAATTTCCAAGTCCTTAGGTAAAATATTATCGACCGTGTCCAGCCTTTTTCTCAAGTCATAGAGCTCTTTATTTACAATTTCACCATCCTTCACCTTGGCAACGAGGCGATGCGTTTTGGAACGAACGCTGATCGCGTCTCTCCAGTAACTAGTTGCATATTTGCGGACCGATTCCTTTTCCTTTCTTAGTATTGGGGCCAGAGAGACACCGTCCAGAGAATGATGTGTTTTGTTGAATTCGGGTTCACATAAATCAAGTAATGTGGGGTAAATGTCTAGTGTTTCTGCGAGAGCATTTGTTGAGAATCCTCCCTCAATGCCTGGAGTTCGCATCATAAGAACACTGCGGTTGGCCATTTCGAATGGGGTATGTTTTCCCCACTGCTGTGCGTCACCAAGGTGCCAGCCATGATCGCCCCAGACCACAACTATCGTGTTCTTTGAAAGACCAGTCTTTTCAAGGTGGCTTAGGACCTTGCCAATTTGTCGATCAACGTATCTTACGCAGGCAAGGTAGGCGCGCCTTGCCATATTGGCTGATTTATGATTCAGGGGTCGCTTCTTTTCATACGGAGTCGAGTACTTAAAGAATTCGCCGCTACCATGTTTGTAGGGTGAATCAAAAGGCTTCTTGTCTGAAGGGTCAGGAATGGTGATTTTTTCAAAAGCATCCCAGTCCTGTTTTGGAGCAACAAATGGAAGGTGAGGTTTAAAGAAACCTAGCCCCATGAAGAAGGGTTCTTTGCCATCTTTGAGTTGTGTCAGTTGTGAGATAGCGCTCTGGGCCAGGAGTCCGTCCGGAAGGTCCGTATCTTTTTCTACTATAAATTCCATCAGATCTTTGTGTCCTTTACCATCTTCCCGATGCTTCCCATTACCATAAGCAAAGAAAATGCCCCAACCTCTTTTCCATTGTCCCATCGGAGTAGCTAGTCGGTCCCAGGCACCAGGCATTTCATATCTTCCGTCTCCCTTACCATTGTAGGAGAAGACTCTCCCGTCAGCGGTGTGAGATATTTTCCCAATCAGTACGGTTTTGTATCCTGATCTTCTGAAAAGTTCAGGCATGGTTTGAGCGCCGGGTAACTGTTTATTTTGAATTGCTGTCGTGCCGCCGTGAAGGGCATGGTTTTTCATCGCTCCTGAATTGATGGGGGACCTTCCCGTCAAGAGAGCGTAACGGGAAGCTCCACAAGTTGAAACTTGAACATAGTGATTTCGGAATGTGATCGCGGTTTTTGCAAATTTATCCAGGTTTGGGCTCAGTGCATAATTAACCCCATAACAACCCAATTCAGGGCGAAGGTCATCGACGGCAATGAAGAGAACGTTCGGCTTCTCAGATGCCACAGAGAAGGCTACAGAAAAAGTCAGGATGATAGATGTGATCATAAATCTGATGCTTTCTAATCCAATTTTATTTGAATGCATTCTATTTTTTTTCTTTTCCATTACCTGAGAATATCGTCCTTATGTGGATAGTTCAATAAAAGCCCTAAGAACCTATTTTTGTTCTCGAGTTTCTACTTTTGTTTATGGATCATAGGCTTAACCATAAATCAATTATGAATACCCTGATTAAAACCGCCATTATATCAATTCTCCCCATTTTTTGTTCAGTTCAACTAATGGCTGAAGAGAAGAAAGCTCAGTCCAAGAGTTCCCTCAAGAAAGCTTTTATCGATGGTTCTGGTCATGGTTGGCTAGCCCTTACCGGTGAAGATTTTGTGAATGTGAATTGCAATGAAGAAACATGGCGTTGGGAAAAAGGTCACGCGTTCTGTACGGGTAAGCCGGTAGGAGTCATTAGGATGAAGGAACAGATTAAAAATTTTGAAATGGTCTGTGAGTGGATGCATAAACAAAAGGGAGGTAATTCCGGAGTCTTTGTCTGGGCAAGTCCTGCATCCATAAAGAATTTGGAGGCCGGTAAAGGGAGACTGCCTCATGGTATTGAGGTTCAGGTCCTAGATCTCGGGTATGCTGAAAAATATATAGCGAGGCACAAAAAGCCTGCCGATTGGTTCACTTCCCATGGAGATGTTTTTCCTACAGGGCCGGCTAAGATGAAACCATTTCCTCCAGTCGCTCCGAACGGAAAGAGAAGTTTCCCATCAAAGAATCTGACCAAGGGAATTAACGAATGGAACCATTATTATGTAAGAGCCATTAATGGGGAGGTCAGATTATGGGTCAATGGTGAGGAGGTTTCTGGCGGCACTAAGTGCGATCCTGCCGAAGGTTATTTATGCCTTGAGAGTGAAGGTGCTCCTATTGAATTCAAGAATATTAGAATCAGGCCGCTGCCCTGATCTTTATTATCATACCGGATGCTATGAATCTTAAAGGACTTAATTTATGGTCCTAAGATCAAGCATATTCTTTTGGAGAAACTTCTTCTGTTACTTGCTGACTTTGCTGGGACAAAGAGTTGAGCTTTTCATTGATTAGCGATACGGCGTTCTCCTGACTGAGTCCGTGCTTTTCTCTGAGAGCGGGAATGTTACCGTGCTCAACAAACTCATCCGGCCATCCTATCCTTACCACTTGAGTATTAATTTCAGCTTCATGGAGAAGTTCAATGATGGCTGCGCCGAAACCGTTGTGCAGGACATGATCTTCAAAGGTGCAGATTACTTTCACTTTGCTAGCCATTTCTTTTATGGCTGCGTTGTCTATCGGCTTGATGAATCGCGGATTCATTAGAGCTACAGAATGTCCCTCCTTCTCAAGTGAGGAACAAGTTTGTTCTGCCATGCTGAATAAATGACCCAACCCAATGAGTCCAATGTCGGTGCCTTCTTGAATTACCTCGGCTTTACCTATTTCTAGTTTTTGTGGTTCATCTTTTGGCTTTGCTCCAGTCCCTGCTCCTCTGGGATACCGAACTGCAATGGGTCCGGAATCATGATTTGTCATTGTCCATAGCATATCTACGAACTCTTCTTCGTCCTTGGGTTGCATGAATACAAAGTTTGGAACATGACGAAGGTAACCAATGTCAAAGAGTCCGTGATGGGTTGGTCCATCATCTCCTGAAAGTCCTGCTCGATCCATACATAATCTTACAGGTAAATTTTGAATACCGATGTCGTGCACCAGCATATCAAATGCCCGCTGCATGAAAGTTGAATAAATAGTTAGGAAAGGCTTGAGACCTTGAGTGGCTAACCCGCTTGCGAAGAGCGCAGCATGTTCCTCGGCAATACCAACGTCAAAGTATCGATCCTTTACTTCTTCACTATCTCTGAATGCGGTGAGTCCAGTCCCTCCAGGCATTGCTGCAGTTATGGCAGTTATTTTTTTATCCTCTTTTGCAAACTTAGTGAGATATTCACCATATATTTGTGAATAGGTTGGTACTGAGCTTGGATCCGTTTCTCCTGTATCAATTTTATATTTTCCAAGCCCGTGAAATTTATCCGGCTTGTCGAGAGCTGGTTGGTACCCATGACCTTTCTCAGTGATAATGTGCAGAATGACTGGTTCTTTCTGTTCTTTAAGAAATTCGAAGGTCTTGATGAGAAGTGGAAGATCATGTCCATCAATCGGACCGTAGTAACGTAACCCGAATTCTTCAAATAACACGCTCGGTACGAGTACGTTTTTGGCACCTTTTTCTACTTTTGAAGCGAGACGACTCACGCCTTTTCCCATTGTCTTTTCCACAAAGTTAGCGGCAGCGTCATGCAGTCCTGAGTAAGCCTTACTCGTTGTGATTTTATTAAAGTATTTTGCAATGGCTCCAACGTTTTTATCGATAGACCATTCATTGTCATTCAGGACGATAATGAATGGACTATCAAGGTTGGCTACGTTGTTAAGAGCTTCGAATGTTGGGCCGCAAGTAAATGCTGCGTCACCGGCAACGGCTACAACGTGATCATCAGTACCTTTTAACTTTCTTGCGGTAGCCATTCCGAGTGCCGCTGAAAGAGCTGTTCCTGCATGTCCTGCACCATAACTATCATGTTCACTTTCACTGCGCAGCAAGAAACCGTTAAGGCCTTCATACTGACGAATGGTATCTATTGCACTCCATCTCCCTGTCAGCATCTTGTGAACATAGCCCTGATGTGAGACGTCAAAGACGAACTTGTCTTTAGGAGTTTCAAAGACCCTATGTAAGGCGATCGTTAATTCAACGACTCCAAGATTAGGGCCCAGATGCCCACCAGTTTGTGACAGACTTTCAATAAGAACTCGTCTGATTTCAGCAGCTAAATCATTTAGTTGTTCTTCTGGAAGTTTTTTGAGATCTTTGGGGCTTTTTATTTCAGAAAAGTTCACTATTTTTTTGAGAATATTTAGAGCTATAAAGCAAAATTAATCGTCAGCTTCCTCATCGCTGGAAATAGCACCTTCGTCAAGACTTTCCAGTATTACTGAACCATTTGTCAGTTCCTTATTGATTTTATCAACTTTTTGCCGAGCTCCATCAATTCGGTTCCGGCATAATTTAAGCAATTTTGTTCCTTCTTCGTAGTCCTTTAAAAGTTCTTCCAGAGGAATTTGTTCACTTTCCATTCGCTCAATAATGGATTCGAGTTTTTCAATCGCTTCCTCAAATTGGAGATTTTCGTCAGTTCCTTTTGTTTTCTTTTGGGGCATTCCTAAAAATAATATCTGATCCTTTGATAATTAATGTTATTATCGAATAATGGAAAGTGAAAACGATACTTCAATTTTTGAAGTGAATTCACAAATATGAATTAATACCAATTATTTGTTCCCATTGGTATAATAGAAATAACCAATAGAACTCATTTTCTGATCTGGATATTTAAATGGCAGGCCTTCAAAAGAGTCGATGAGCCCTTGTCCACTTGGTATCCATCTCTTTTGTTCCAGATTATTTCTTATCTTGCCTGCCATGATGATATTTTGGCCGATAAGAAGAGATCCCCAGTCCTTTTCTCTGCCATGAATTAAATCATAAAGTGATTTATTCAATGATCTTGGAGTAATCAAAATTCCTGAAATAGGATTATTGTTGTTTTTCGATCGATCCATAATTTCACGGAGTTGTGATTTTGCTGTCGGTAACCAGAGAGCGGTCCTGTCACCATACCAGGCAACGTCCCACGGAGAATCAGTCACAACAACCTCTTCAGGTTCCGCGCTGTCTCGAATGTGTGAAACCATAAGTCCTCGTGTGGGTTTTTCTTTGTTGCCGCCTAAGGCTCTCGGAACACCCGGTATTAGATTTAAAATCATTGGGACTGTGCTCAGTACAATGGCAATCCATAAATGTCCGTTATCAGCAATAATTTTCAGGCCAGGTGCGATTCCTATCCTGCTCCATAAAATTGCCAGCATTGCAATCCCATAACTTGTCATGAGTGGAATAAATAATATGTGAAGCTGATTTGGGTCAGCGCTTCCATCAGCCAAACCAAAGAGTGACATCCCTATGACTGCAGGTATCCACATGGCCAGTATGAACCATCTGAATGCTGCAATTTGCGGACGTTTAAATGAGTGAAGGAGGGAAATGAAGAACAGTGGAGCAACGGCTATGGAACCAAGAAAAGCATAAATTCCATTTAACTGATTGAGTGAGGTGCCTAGTACCTTAGAGGCGAAGCCCTTAACAAAAATATTTCCTGTGGTATGATTATAGGTTCGGTAAATCTCTTCTTCGAAAGCACCCATTCCTCCAAACATAGCGTAGTATCCGGATCCGAAAATTGATCCGGAAGTGATTAAATTGCGGAAGCACCATGGAAGAATGATGACTAGAAAGACAGTCAGCATAGAAAAAGCTGCAGTCCCTCTAGGTTTAAAATAGAAACATGAGAAGATCACTAGCCCAACGAATGGCCAAACTGTTAACCAATGAGTTAGTGCAAGCAATCCGAAGCAGAATGCCGCGAATAAAAGGAACCATATAGGTTTACGTTCCATGCACTGGGCTTCAACTGCTCTAAATACTAAGTAACTTCCCAATGTAAATAGAAAGAGCATTAACATCTGAGGTAGACCGGTCTGTGAGAAACGCCACAACAATTCGCAGAGTAACATTAGAATCGCTGTCACTCCTCCTATCTTGGTGTCAAAGACTCTGGAGATGAACAGGAAAGTTATTCCTATTGATGCTAATAGAAAAATAATTGAAGTGGCCGTAATGACTCGATCTAAATAATAGACTGTGTCTTTGCGATCCCATTTAAAATCATCCTTACCTTTAAAGAAACGCATGACGAGTGAATTTATCATCGGGTTAAGCGGAGCGTGATAAGTGTCATGAAAACCTACTAGATGAACACCGTCTAAATCCTCGTTATTTTGATCAGCTTGATGCAGAGAGAGGGGGCGAATCATTTTGGTTTGGAAGCTTCCATTTCTGGCCAGTTCACGTGCTATCTGGGCCTGCTCCTTTCCTTTGTAATGGGTCAGTCCTCTGAAACCTGGGGCCAGATAAAAAAGCATTAATCCAAAGAGAAGAAGAAGAAAGAGGGCACGACGAAGTATGAGCGCTGAGCTCAATTCGTCATCTGACATGGAAAAAAAACTCCTAAGGGACATGTGTGATAGAAGTTATGGGGTTTCTATTCTTCATACAAATCAATTTTGTATTAAGATTATTCTTCTTTAATAGGGTCGTCTTTGATTTTTCTTTGTAATGTTCTACGACTAATTCCTAGAAGTTTAGCCGCTTCTGTCCGGTTCCCATTAGTATGGTTGAGCGCAGCCATTATTAATTTTGTTTCTGATTTCTCTAGATTAAAAGGCTGTTCCTTATCTTCACTCGTTGTGCTAATGGGATTAATATTAACTATTGATTCTCCACGGATAGAGGCGGGGAGATGTCTGAGTGTAATTTTTGCACTATTACTCATAACGACTCCATGCTCGATAGTTGTTCTCAGTTCACGGACATTACCTGGCCAAGCATGATTATTAAGGGCCCTCATAGCTTCACTGGAAAGTTCTTTGACCGGCTTGTTATTTTCTTTAGCAAATTCCTTCAGGAATGCATTCGCTAGTAACGGGATGTCTTCAATGCGCTCGTTCAGGGGAGGCAAAGTGATGCGGACAACATTTAATCGATAAAACAAATCCTCCCTAAATTCTCCTGCAGCTACAAGTTCAGGAATATTTCGATTCGTAGCTACGATCAGACGGACATCTATGTTTATTGTTTTGTTTCCTCCCACTCTTTCAATTGTCCTTTCTCCGAGTGCTCGGAGCAATTTGACTTGTGTTGATGGATCTATTTCGCCTATCTCATCAAGGAAGAGAGTCCCTCCGTCAGCTTGTTCAAATCTTCCGATTCTTTTTTCGGTCGCTCCAGTGAATGCCCCACGTTCATGACCAAATAATTCACTTTCTAGTAATTGTGGAGAAAGTGCTGCGCAGTGAACAGTGATAAGTTTAGACTTTGGTCTTCCACTTAAGTTATGAATTGCCTTTACAACGAGTTCTTTACCGGTTCCATTTTCACCGTCAATTAAAACGGTGGCCTTGGATGGCGCTACCTGCTCAATTGCCTCAAAAACCGGCTGCATGGCGGCAGAATGTCCGAGGATATTTGAGATAGTGAATTTTTTTTCTACTTGTTTTTTTAATTGGGTATTTTCCTCTTTTAGTGAACGGGTGTTCAGGGCCCTTTTTATTAATATTTCAAGCTGATCAATATTGAGAGGCTTAGTGACAAAGTGATATGCTCCACGCTTCATGGCCTCAACTGCTGTGTCCACGGAGCCGTAAGCTGTCATCATTATGCATATGGGACTGTTCGGCATGGACAGAGCAGATTTTATCAGATCCATACCATCATCAGCTCCTAGTCTTAAATCAGTGACAAGAACATCTACAGTTTCGTTTTGAAGCACGTCATTTGCTCCTTTGATATTAGCGGAAACATAAACATCAAAGTCTTCTTCCAAGGAGAGTCGTAATCCTTCCCTTGTATTTTTTTCGTCATCAACAATGAGAATTGTATGCATTTTAAATTAAGAATTCAGAATTGAATTCATCGTTTCCTTATTTGTTGGTGTTTTTGGGTTCCGGTAGTAGGCGAACGTTTCGATGAAAACGTGGTAATGAAATAGTGACGGAGGTGCCCTTACCTTCTTCGCTGGAAATTTTTATGTCTCCGCCATGTTCTCTGATGATACGACGAATGATAAGTAAACCGAGCCCGGTCCCTGATTTTTTTGTTGTAAAGTAAGGTTGGAAAACATCTGACATTTCAGATGCTGAAATTCCTTCGCCTGTGTCTGTGAAAATAATAAATACGTGTTCATCAGAAAGGTCGCTACGTACCGTTATTGAACCTCCAGGAGAAGTTGCTTGGCTTGCATTTTTAACAACATTGTAAAATGCTTGTTTTATTTGATCAGAGTCCAACTGTAGTGGAGGAAGTGCAGAACGTAACTCTAAGGTAAGACTGATTCCTCGGTCCTTTATTTCGGGTTCAAGAAATCGCATAGATTCTTTGACAAGCTCATTTACGTCTGTGGGTTCAAGTTGAGGTTGTGAAGGACGTATTGCTTTAAGAAATTGATCAATGATATGGTCAAGACGTTTGACTTCATCTGCCGAGGTATCTATTAGGTCCCTCAGTTCTGCTTCGTATAGGTCAGGAACTGCTTTTTTGAGTTTCCTTTCCAGTAACTGCAAATGAATGTTCATTGAGTTAAGAGGATTTCCTATTTCATGAGCTACTCCAGCAGCAAGCATAGTCAGAGCACTGAGCCGTTCTGATTCGAGCTTTTCCTCTTCTCCTTTGCGTGATTCAGTGATGTCACGGATGAGCATCACATAAGCTAGTTCTTCATCTTTTGGAGTAGTGTTGATTGGCTTAATATAAAAATTAAGATAACGATTTTCAGGATAAAAAACTTCAAGATCTTTTGAAACTGTACTTCCCTTACCAGAAATGAGGTTGTTCCAATCTAGGCCTTGGATATTTTCTGCGATATATTCCCCGGTGACCGTTTCTGGGTTGAGTCCAAATAACTTGCCCGCACCATTATTAATATAATGAATTAGGCCAGACTTATCGGCGACTATTATACCTTCCTGAAGAGCATCAAAAACATTTTTGAAGAAATCACTTTCTTCAGCCAAACGGTTCAGAAAATTTTGGACTTCGTTCGAACCTACGCGGTCAACGCGTTCGATCAGCTTGTCAAAGAAGCGAGATTTCATCAGAATAGGGGACGATGAGTGATCAGTTAGATAATCAGATAGTTAAATTAGTTATGTGTTCTTTTCCAGATATCGGAAAGGCGCGACAAATTGGCACGCATGTCATTGAAAAGCAACTAGCTGCATGCGTCAATTTGATACTTGGAATTGAGTCAATTTACAGTTGGAAAGGCAAAATTGAGTCTGGAAAGGAGGTTTTATGTCTGTTTAAAACTACAAATCAGAATTATCCAAGATTGGAAGCCGAAATTCTTGATCTGCACCCTTATGAAACTCCTGAGATTTTACTTTTAGATATTGGAGGTGGATCCAGAGACTATTTGGACTGGGTGTTCTCTTCTCTTGCCAGCCGCGATTGAACAGAATTTAGCCTCTAGGATGAAATTTTTTGTGAATATTTTTTAGCCTCTTTTCATCTACATGCGTATAGATTTGTGTAGTGCTGATGTCAGAGTGACCAAGCATTTCCTGAATGATTCTTAGGTCTGCTCCACCGCTCAGTAAATGAGTAGCAAAGCTGTGCCTGAGTTGATGAGGGTGGATGGGTTCTTTGAGGTTTGCTTTTTTTGATCGTTCTCTGACAATCTGCCACACTCGGGAAGGGCTTAATTTTGTTCCTCTGACCGAGATAAAAATATGATTTGAAGTTTTGGGTTTGACCATTTTTGGCCTTCCATGTTTAAGGTATTTTGATATTTCTTCACTGGCCTTAGTTCCTACTGGGACGATTCTTGTTTTATTACCTTTTCCAGTTACTCTGATATAGCCTTCTTCTAGGTGAAGATTTTCCAATACTGCACTGATAATTTCCCCTAACCGAAGCCCGCTAGCGTATAATAGTTCTAAGATCGCTCGGTCTCTCATACCTAGCGGATCATTAGTGCTGATGGATTCGAGTAGATCATTGATATCTTTTTCATTTAATGTTTTTGGCAGTAATCGTTGTGGCCTCGGTGATAAGAGACCTTCAGCAATATCTTCAGTAATTAATTCTTTAGAACAAAGGTAACGAAAGAATATTTTCAGACAGACAATAATTTGCCTAATACTTGAAGAAGCTATGCCATCCTTTTTTCTTTTGGTCAGATAAGTCGAAAGATGTTCTGTTGTAATGTTCGAACTGGTCTCGCAAGAAAGATGTTCCTTTGCCCAGTGAGAAAAATTTTCCAGATTTCTTCTGACAAGGATCTGATAATTAGCCGATAAACCACGCTCTGTAGCAAGATACATGACGAATTGATTGATCGCCGCATTTATATCGGTCAAGGCATTCAAGACTCTATAAGTCTCGTCTATATTTTCCTTCTTGTCGTTACAGAAATACCCTAAAAAATAGAGAGGTTAATTCGATTATCTATTTATTTGGATTGGGATAATTTCTTAACGTGCTTAACAAGAATTTTCAATCCCGGGTCGAGCATGCCTCCATGGTTAAACCCTTGCAGTTCATAAAGTTTGGTTTTTTGGTGCTTCACTATTTGCATCATTCTGGCAAGGTAGGCATTTTCCTCATACCGTCCAAGTAGCTCCAATTCCTTATCGCCAGTAACGAGAACCAATGAGGGTGCATCTGCTCTGACATGGAATAGCGGAGCAAAACGATCAATGATAGGTTGATGTTCTGGGACACCTTCTTCTTCGCGAGGCGTGAAGTGAGTGATGGTGTGTCCGCTCAGAGGAATGAGTCCCGCAATTATGTTTGCATCTATGTCATGCTCTTGGAGGTAGGACTTATCTAGACCTATCATACTGGTCAGGTAACCGCCAGCGGAGTGACCAGAAACAAATATTTTATCTTTTGATCCTCCATATTTTTCAATATTTTTCACTGTCCAAGCAACTGCTGCAGCAGCGTCCTCAATGTATACGGGGCATTGAACTTTAGGAAACAGGCGATAATTGACTGCGATTACAGCAAACCCTTTCTCCATGAGTTGGCCTGGGATTTTTTTATTTCCTGCTCTTAGGCCTCCGCCATGAAACCATACTACGGATGCAAAATTTTTAATTTTAGCAGGATAATAGATATCTAACTTGCATCGATTCTTTATGTATTCGTTGTCTGCTTTATTATTTAAAACTTCGTAAGCGATATTTTGTTCTGTTTTATATTCCTCAGCCTTGGAACTTAGGTCCAAAAAGGCTGATACAAATAAAATTAAGACAATAATGTGTCTCTCATATGCATTGAAATACGAGTTGGTTTTATGTTCTAGCATATTGGAGTCATAAACTATTTCAGGGTTAATTGCTTCAAAAAACATCAATATAATAGTCTGAATAAGTAATATAAAACTGCTTTCTTAGGCGTTGCCTCGGTCTATAGTGCTCTCCCAATAATGACGGTTTGGTCAAAAATGCCCAAGGTTCATATTAAAACATACGGATGCCAGATGAACGAGAGAGACTCGTATCAAGTGGCTAAGATGCTTAAGGACCGTGGTTATATGATGACGACGGAGCAGGCGGAGGCGGATGTGATCTTGATTAATACTTGTTCTGTTCGTGACATGGCTGAACAGAAAGCCTTGAATAAAATGAGCTCAATGCAGCACCTTCGTAAGACCAGGCCTCACATTGTATATGGTTTCATGGGGTGTATGGCGCAGAGCCGTGGAAAGGAACTTCTAGAAAGAGGAGCCGATCTGGTCGTGGGAACTCAGAAATATCATAGAGTCGCTGATTACGTGGAAGAAATTTTCAGAGCCAGAGTTGAGGCGAGAATGGATGACTTGCGCACTTCGATTGTGGATACTGAAGAAGAGGCTAATTCCCAGAATACAATTCGGGACGGGGCAGCTACTGAAGGTTCAGTGACTGCATTTGTTTCCATTATGCAAGGTTGTAATATGAAATGTTCTTTTTGTATTGTTCCTTATACTAGGGGGTCAGAGAGGGCGAGACCGATTGTGGAAATTGTTGATGAAGTAAAAGAACTAGCTGATTCCGGAATCAGGGAAGTAACTTTATTGGGCCAGATCGTTAATCTTTATGGGCGTCATGAATTTTCTTCTGTTGAGGGGAAGACCCCTTTCGTGCAGTTGCTTGAAGCGGTGGCGCAAGTCGAAGGCATTGAACGGGTACGATTCATCTCACCTCATCCGGTAGGTTATAAGCAGGATCTAATTGATGCATTTGGTTATATACCTCAATTAGTCGAGCATGTGCATTTTCCATTGCAGTCTGGTTCTGATAAAATTCTAAAAGCTATGCGACGGCCATATAAGGTCGCAAAATTTGAAGAATTAGTCGAGCGGATGAGAGAGGCCTGTTCAAATATTGCGATTTCGACTGACATTATCGTTGGATTTCCTGGTGAAGGTGAAGAGGAATATGCCGAAACAAGGAACCTTTATGAGAGAGTCCGTTTTGATAATGCATTTATTTTTCGATATTCAAAGCGGAGAGGAACTCCAGCGGCTGAAATTGATGAATCTCTCCATTTATCGGAAAGGGTAAAGGAAGAAAGGAATCAGGATTTATTGAAAGTTGTGGATAAAATAGGCAGTGAAAAGAATTATTCCTTGATAGGTACTCAGCAGCAGGTTCTTTGTGAGGGTCTCAGTAAACGTAGGGACGATCGTTTGAGCGGAAGGACAAGAACGAATAAAATTGTTATTTTTAAAGGTGACAGCGGACGCCTTAAGGGAAAATTATTTAATGTTGAAATCGAACGTACGACGGGACATGTACTTTACGGAACCCCTATTTTAAACTGATCAGATGACGCGCCATATTTACACTCAATTTTTCACCTTACAATTTATCGGAATCATAATAGGAGTGATCCTTGTAACTCTTCATGTGATGGCTTTATTGAAGCGTGAATCGGTTATGGATTATCTTAAGCAATTGCCTCGCAACAAAAGATTGGGCATTGCGATTCTCGCAATTGATTGTGTCTGGTCTTTCTGGTTGATCGGTGAAGTTGATCTTGGTGAATTTCAGAAATGGGAAAGGCCGATCCGGTTCGGGTTACCTCTTGGATTTATTTGTTTTATTTTTTGGGTCGATGAGTTTTTGGCAGTTAGGGCAGTGGGTATTTTCTTACTCTTGTTAGCTTGTCCGCTCCTTGATGTTGCTTTTCTTCAAGAACCGAAAACTAGAATCTTATTACCGATACTTTGTTACATATGGATTTTCTTATCTCTCTTCTGGATAGGAATGCCGTATCTTATGCGTGATCACATTGCTTGGGCCACAAAAACAAAAGGCCGGTGGACGAGCCTTTCCGTGAGTGGCATTGCCTATGGGCTCGTAATGATTGTTTGTGCTTTTGCATTTTGGGGTAGTGATAAAAGCTAATATTTGATATTTACTGGAAATAATTGATGCAGTTGGAATTGTTTCTGTGTAAGTCTATGATGATAAATTAAGAGTTTGGACTATTATAATAAGTAGAAGCTATGTCTGAAGAAAGAAAAGAAGAGCAATTGAAGTATCAAACATTTTTGATCTTTGGAGCTCCCGGGAGCGGTAAGGGAACTCAGGGCCGTATATTGGGCCAAACTCCAAGATTTTATCATTGTGCCTGTGGAGATGTCTTTAGATCTTTAGACACCCGTACAGAGATTGGACAAGAATTCGTTCAATATTCAAGTCGCGGAGAATTAGTTCCTGATGATGTTACCGTTAGTCTTTGGAAGACAGCAGTTGAATCGAAAGTAACATCAAATGCGTTTAAACCTGATATTGATTTTTTGGTTCTTGATGGAATCCCTAGGAATGTAGAGCAGGCAAGATTAATTGATGATCACTGTGAAGTTGTTCAAATTTTTCATCTGTCATGCCCGGATAGGAGTGAGTTGATGAGAAGGATCAGAAAGCGTTCTATTAAGGAAAATCGTCTCGATGATGCAACTGATGAAGTGATCCAAAATCGTATTCAGCAATACGAACAAGAAACCAAGAAGTTGTTAGGTCACTATTCGGCAGAAATCTTAACTAACATTAATGCTCAGCAGAGTCCTATCAAAGTTTTGCAGGACATAATTTATACTGTAACATCTTTAAGAGTATGGCAGAAAACTTCTGACGAGGTTTACTAGTAGTTATCTATAAGTGAAAATTGTTTTTCTTGGCACTGGCGATATTGGCTTACCTACATTAAGTGCAATACAAAATTCAGAAGAGCATGACATCTTGGCTGTCTATACTCAGCCAGATAGGCCCTTTGGTAGAAAAGGTGATTTAAAAGTATCTGAAATAAAACTTTTTGCCCAATCGTGTTCCATTCCCGTACATCAACCAGAGAAGATTCGGGAAATTGAAGCTATTGAGAGTCTTGTAAATTATACGCCGGATATCATTGTGGTCATTGCATATGGCCAAATATTACCTAAATCCGTTTTAGATGTTCCTAAAATAGAATGCATAAATTTACACGCATCGCTATTGCCTTATCATCGTGGAGCTGCGCCTATCCAAGCTTCGATACTAGCAGGAGATGTTCGCACAGGAGTTACTGTGATGTACGTCGGTGAAGGTCTTGATGATGGTGATATTCTGTTTTCAATCTCGTTGGATATTACGGCCGAGGAGACTGGAGGGTCCCTACATGAACGGTTAGGGAAGCTGGGTCCAGATGCTGTTCTTCATTCTCTAGAACTTTTGTCATCTGGTTCTGCTCCTAGAGAAGAACAGGAGCACGGATTAGCAACTCACGTAACTAAAATCAAACGATCAGATGGCATGATTAATTGGTCCAAGCCTGCCCGTCATATTGATCGACTTGTCAGAGCCTATGATCCTTGGCCAGGAACATTCACTTCTTTCCCGGACCATTCAAATATCAAGATATTTCCTCCAGTTGAAATTGTAGAATATGAGGGATCAGATCCTGGCAAGATTATTGATATGGATTCTAATGGTATCTTGGTTGCGTGTGGTAAGGGTGCTTTAAGAATTTCTGAAATACAGCCTTCAGGAAGGCGTAGAATGTTGGTTCCAGCATATGTTGCTGGGAAAGAACTGAAGATCGGTGATGTTTTAGGGGTTGAAGATTAATAAAAACACTTTTCATTGACGTTAGTCTGTTGTTTTCTTGGAGCAGATACTCTTCGTAAAGAATGATAGGAAATACACAAAGAAAAAACTTTAAGCGGGTAATCTTAAAATTAAGCGGTGAAGCTTTGCGTGAGCCTGGGAGTGAAGATAATATTTCTCCGGAAATAGTCGAAACGATTGCTAGTCAGATCAAGCTTGGACATCAAGAGGGAATAGAAATAGGTGTCGTTGTTGGGGGTGGTAATTTTTGGAGAGGAATTAGTGCAAGTAATCGTGGCATGGAAAGGGCAACAGCTGATTATGTCGGGATGCTGGCAACAGTTATGAATTCTTTGGCATTGCAAAGTATGCTTGAAGACATGGAAGTTCCTACAAGAGTTCAGACAGCAATCGAAATGAAGAATGTTGCAGAGCCTTTTATACGTCGAAAGGCTACCCGTCACCTAGAACTTGGAAGGGTTGTTATTTTTGGTGCAGGTACCGGGAACCCTTTCTTTTCGACTGATACCACGGCGGCGCTCAGGGCAAGTGAGATCGGAGCAGATGCTATTCTAAAGGCCACTAAAGTTGATGGCGTTTACGATTCTGACCCGAATCAGAATGAGGACGCAAAAAGATATGAAAGTGTTTCTTTTCAAGAGTGCCTTGAAAAGCGTTTGAAAATTCTTGATTCAACGGCTTTTAGTTTATGCATGGATAATTTTAAACCGATCATCGTTTTCGATATAAACCGGGAAGATAATATTCGCAAAGCACTCGTAGGAGAGCCTGTCGGAACGCTTGTTTATTCCGAAGATGATAACTAAGATTTAAAATAATAAGTAACCTATAATCCAATATAAATGACTGTAGATACATTAATTCCCGAGACAGATGGAGCCATGAAAAAGGCCGTTGAATACACTTTGCATGAGTTTTCTAGTATTCGTACAGGTAAAGCTTCTCCAGCCCTCGTAGAAAATATTGATATTCATGTTCAATCTTACGGATCGAATATGAAACTAAAGCAGTTAGCAGTCATCTCTTCTCCTGACCCGAGGATGCTTCTTGTTTCGCCCTTTGATCCTTCCACGGTTCAGGACATAGAGAGGGGGCTCAAAGAGTCGAAGCTTGGTATTAATCCTTTTGTGGATGGTAAAGCTATACGTTTGCCTATTCCGGAACTATCTGAAGAGCGTAGGAAAGACTTAGTTAAGATGGTTAAACAGATAGCCGAAGAGGGAAGAGTTCGAGTCCGGTCGGCACGTAAGAGTGGAATGGACGGAATTAAGAGTCTTAAGGCAGGTGGTGAAATTACCGAAGATGATCTGAGGGATATGGAAAAGGAGGTTCAGACTTTAACTGATAAATTTGTCAAAGAAATCGACGAGCACGTAGATAATAAGGAAAAGGAAATTATGACCGTTTAGTGCTTTGGTCATCTATTGAAAGTTTAATTGGGTTATCAAATAAAAAAAACGCACTGTGGAGTGCGCTTTTTAGTTTAATAAAATTAAGTATGCTTATTTAATTATTGGGACTGTGGCAGGTTTCCGTATCTGGCATTGCTTTCCCATGCTTCGTGACGTGCTTGTGGCAAGTTGCTGAGCCCACTATTTACGCCTGTCCCTTTGTAATTTCCTACTTGTGTAGCTTCGCACCCGCTGAACAATGTCAGTAGAATGCCGACTAAGGCCATTATTGGAATAACACGCGTGAAAATATTAAGCACTATTCGGATAGTTGGGAGTTCAGTAATGGTAATTGAATTATTTATTCACCAAGCTTTTGAAATACTACTTTGTCTCCTGGCTCAACAGCCCGACTAAGTCCTTTTCGACTGATGTCTGCAACTGTTAATCCTGGCTGGATTGAAACAACGTTCAAATTACCGATACGAATCCCGTCCCTCTTTACGATCAGCTCGGAATCACCTTCGACGCCTTGATCCTTTCCAATATTGACCAAGACAAATCCCCAATCCTTATTGACTGCTGTAATGATACCTTCTGTGGAATTACGTTCAATTTTAACCAGACGATCGACTTGAACCTTCTCAGCTTTTTGAATTCTTGTTTCGTTAGCAGCAACTTTTTTGCTTACGACCTCTAGCTCTGTTTGTCTGGTTGCTAGATCCTGTTTTGCGTTTTCAAGATCATTTTCCAATTTTTTAATTGTTGGTGCAATGTTCTGAAGGGTGACTCCAGGACCCAATTTTTTTCTTAGTTCAGTAACGACATTCTCAGCAGTGGCTAATTTTTTATCAAGAGGCGCTTTGGCTATTTTGATTCCACTAATTTCGCCATCGAGTGCTTTGATGTTGATATTGAGCTGGTCGGTATTGGCCTTGGACTGGTCTCTTCTTTGTTCTTGTTCCAACAGTAGTCCATAAGTTGCAAGCAACTTAACCTGATCCTCTTTGTTGATTGTGCCTAAGATTTCAACGATTGATCTATTGTTTTCGACGCGGTTGTTTCTTTTTTCAATCAGCTCAGTTCGGTGCATCCAACTAAGAATACATGAAATGAGTAGGGCTATAACTGAAAGTCCAAGGAAATATTTAATCTTCATGATTTTTGATAAGTAACTTTAAGGGGTATTAAAAAATGATTAAAATGAATGATTGTCTGGAAAAATTATAGGCCAAAAGGATCTTCTGTTTCTGCGGGTTTTTCAGGAGCAGGAGTATCATCGCCTCCTAGTCCGAATGGATCGTCATCGGCTTTTTCAGCAGGAGCAGCAGGCTTCTCAGGAGCAGCTGTTGGAGCGGCTGGGGTTGAAATCGTTTCTACGACTGGCTTCTTAGATGGATCCCATTTGCTTTCAGCGCTAAGGATAACACTGTCGCCGACCGCTAATTTCTCGCCTTCACTCAAAGATAAAACGTCACAGACGCAGACATTAGGCTCAAGGTTTGTGATGTTGATTTTTCCAATCAATTTATCACCGCGTTTGACGTCTAGCTTTACCCTTGCATTGATGCCTTGGTTACCACCTTTATCAATGACAACGAATCCCCAGTTATCAAATGTTTGAGCTATTTTAGCATTAACCTCGATCATTTGACCTGCACGTTGACGAGAAACCTTGTCCCGGAGCGCTGTGATCTGCTTGTCAGTGTTTTCACGCTTGGCTATCATGTTTTTGTAGTTTTCTTTCGTGATTGCAATTTCTTGCTGAGCTGATGCCATCTCTGCCTGTAGGTTTTGACTCTTTTCCACGAGATCTTCGATCTCACCAATCTCTGCAAGCTCACGCTCGAGCTTAGTAAGTTTAGCTTCTACGTCAGCCTTGGCGGCTTCTAATCCAGCCTTATTACTTACTTTCTCACCTTTCTCTTTTACTTTGCTAGCTTCTTCTGTTTCCTGAGTGTCTGCTGCATCACTCGTTGTAGTAGTTATTTCAACATGTTCCTTGTTTTTGTTTTGGACGTCTGTTTGATATTGTTTTGCAAGATCTAGATTATTATTTGAATCTATGAGAGCTGCTCTTTCATTCTTCAGGTCCGTTGTTGTCTCATAGCGGAGCCATCCAGCGAGGATTCCAAATACGATTGAGATGGTAATGAGTGATTTCCACATGGCGGTAAGTTTACTGAGGGGTATTAGGGTTTTAAAATGTGTTAATGGGTAGTAATAGCTATTTAATGGGAAAAAAACAACCTAAAACAGTGAAATTCACGGTGTTTTTTCTGAACCTGTTGTGCCTGAATTTGCATGTTTAATAACCATAAAGCCCGTCAAATAAGGGTGTTTCGACTTATATAGCAATCTTGCGGCCTATTTTCAGTGATAAAGTTATTTTCTCCTGACTTTGATCAGAGTCTGCTAATGGGAAAAATAAAATACACTTAATATTGGCTAATTATGAGGAATTCGCTCTCTGCCGGACCGCTTCATAAAGGCAGATTCCGGTGGTGACTGAAACGTTGAGGCATTCCACGGATCCGACCATAGGTAGTTTTCCCAGAAAGTCACAGGACTCTTCGGTCAACCTTCTCAGCCCTTTCCCTTCTGCTCCCATGACGATTGCAATTTTACCTTTCAGATCAATTTCATAAAATGAACCGTCAGCATTGTCTGATGTCCCGACGAACCAGAAACCTTCGTCCTTCAATGCCTTGATGGTTCTAGAAAGGTTCGTGACCTGTATGTAAGGTACAGACTCGGCTGCTCCACATGCTACTCGGCGAACCGTTTCATTGAGTGGTGCAGAACGGTCCTTAGGAGCAATGACGGCTGTGCAACCTGAGCCGTCCGCGGTCCTTAGACAGGCACCTAGGTTATGAGGATCCTGGACCTGATCCAGTATCAGTATTAGAGGGTCCTGAGCAGATTTTATAATTTGTATGAGTTCATCCTCGCGCGCCGCTTTCCTTTTGCCTTGCACGTTTCCGTGAGCATGCCTGCGTTTACCGGTTGATCGGGATCCTTTGTGCACTTTACAATAATGATGTTAACTTAGATACTAAGAATGATTTCATCTTTGAGACTGTTCGATGAGTATTTCACTTTTCTCAATTTCTAATTCTTTTCCCAGTAGCTGTTTAGCAAAAAATTTTTCTGTAATCATTTGTATAGTGTCATTTCTAAATCCTCCGTGCCCACCTCCCTTGACTGTTATTAGTGTTGAGTCGCATCCGTTTTCCAAGAGTTTTTTGTGGAATATTACGGATTGATTATAGGGGACTAGTTGATCATTCGTTCCATGAACATGAATGAATGGGCAATCATCTTTGGTTACATAATTGATTGGGGAAGCTTTGATTGCTTTTTTCTTATTTTTTTGCAGTGCGCCGCCGATGAGTTGTGATTCTGGGGAATTAGCCGCATCATGATCGATTCTGCTTGGAAATTTTGACATTTCGAGAAGGGCTGAAGGACCAAAAAAGTTTCCAACGCAATGGACTCTACTTTCCATGGTCTTGTAATTGCCAAGGCTTCCCTCCAATTCTTTCACGTTTCCACTTGTCCCTAGTATTGCTACTAAATGTCCTCCGGCAGAACTACCAAAGACCCCAATTTTTTCAGGGTTAATGCCATACTTTTTAGCATTGCCTCTGACCCATCGTACGGCTGCTTTGCAGTCATGTATTTGAGCTGGCCAGCGAGCCTCTCCAGACAATCTGTAACCGACACTGATTCCTACATATTCTCCGGACTCCACATAAGGTAAAAGTCTTACGACGCCTTGATCCTTATTGCCGTTTTTCCATCCTCCTCCATGAACATAGATAAGGGCAGGAAGGTTTTTTTTCTTTCTGCTCTTGGGCAAGATTAAGTTCAAGGATTGTCTTGGGTTTCCGGTGTCTGCATAAGGAATGTCATTCTTGATTTCGATGCGATCATTGTTTAACTGATCCCTTGATCCTTTTTTTTGTCTGCGCCCAGATTTTTCTCGGATATTTTTATCTTCTTCTCGAGATATGAACCCATCATTATTCTTATCGGCCCGATCGAAGTTGGGTCTTGCATTTTGAGGCAATTCTTCTCGGGTTAATTTCCCGTCACTGTTCTGATCCCAACGATCAAAAATTGTTTTCTTTGGGCTGACTTGTGCTTTTGTATTAATGCTAAAAAGAAGAAATAAATACAGTGCGGTTCCGGTGATCTTTGTGCTTGTTTTGATCATTTTCTTGAAGGCGTTTTTTTCAGATTATTTGATCGGGGTAGTCGGATATTTTTATCTGAAATTGGGCATGATGATTTGATTGAACTTAAGATAAATTCTAATTTTTTGATCTTAAATTTTTCCCGTTACTATGAGTTGATAGCGTGAATTAGCCTATTTTTTATTTATAATACACCAAATTGATTAGGAATCATTAAATTGTAATTAATTAGGAAGCTTCGACGGGATCAAGGATCCGTGCTATCGGTTCAGCAATCTGACCATCGATGGTCATACGAATGAAAGCTGAATTAAATGATGATAAGGCTAAGAAAGTCGCTTTGAATTCTGGTGATTCCGTTGCAGGGCCTTACCGGCGTTTGGCAGCTTATTTGAAGCCCTACAAGTGGAGGTTTATTTTCGGGATTATTTTTGGTGCTCTTTATGGGGTGGTGAATGGAGGAATGGTTCTCGTTATTCATTATGTTACAAATATTGTTTTTGGAGCAAGTAAAGGGCCAGAAGATTTTGAGGAAATCAAAAATAAGTTACCTCCAGAAGAGATTGATAAGGCTCAAGAAGCTTTCGAAAAGGTTCAAGGAATTATCAAAGAGAGCTCTGAGAACGCCGTTCAATTTGATTCACATATTCTTTTAGTGGCTCTTCTAATACCCGCGATCATGCTGATTAGAGGGTTGTTCGGATTTCTGAACTCTTATTGTATGCTCTGGTGCAGCTTGCGGGTCCTTAGTGACATAAGAGTGAAGTTGTTTCGCAGGCTAATGGGTCAGTCCCTTGATTATTTTAATCAAAGTAAGGGAGGTGAATTGATGCAGACAGTATTCAATCAGACCAGGCTTGCACAACAGACACTCACGACAGCAGTCAGCGATATTGTTAAGCAACCCGTGGCAATTATTTCTGCTCTGGCGGCAATATTTTATATTGATTGGCAGTTTGCACTTTGTGCCCTTGTCTTGTTTCCTATTTGTATCGTTCCAGTCATTATTGCAGGACGCAAGGTCCGAAAGTCAGGACGGAGAGAGGAAGATGAAGCAGAAAAAATGATGGTCGTGATGCAAGAAGCAATTTCTGGCATTCAGGTTGTCAAGGGACATGCCAGAGAAGAACATGAGATAGGCAAGTTTGTTGAAGCCAATTCCAGAATGATGACATTCATCATGCGTTGGCGTAAAGCGATGGAGATTGTGAGTCCGCTCGTTGAGATTGTTGCCTCCTTCGGAGTGGGTGCGGCATTAGTCTATTGTTCTTTTATCCCGGGATCTGGTGGTCCAGGAAAATTCTTAGCCTTAAATGCGGGTCTTGTACTTTTGTACCCACCGGCCAAGTCAATGAGTCGAATTTCGATTTTATTACAGAAGTCACTGGCGGCAACTGTCAAAGTTTTCAAAATGATGGATCGTGCTCCGTCTATTCAGGATGCAGAGGATGCAGTAGAAATTGAAGACTGCAAAGGGGAGATACGATTTGAAAATGTGAGTCATTCCTATGGAGAAGGAGTGTATGCTGTTGAGGAAATTGATTTTACTGTTGAGGCCGGTAAAAACTATGCTCTTGTCGGTGAAAGCGGTGCAGGAAAGAGCACTTTATTTTCTCTTATATTACGTTTTTATGATCCGCGTGACGGCACCGTCAGTATTGATGGCATTGATATAAGAAACATTCGTCAGGAATCGTTGAGAGATCATATAGGTGTCGTTAATCAGGATACATTTTTGTTTCATGATTCAATATATGAAAATATTCGTTACGGAAAACTGGATGCTACTAAGGAAGAAGTCATTGCAGCCGCCAAAATGGCACATGCTCATGAGTTCATTATTGATCAGGATCAGGGGTATGATACGATCGTTGGTGACAAAGGTGATAAGTTATCTGGAGGACAGAAGCAGAGAATCAGTATTGCCCGAGCCATTTTGAGGGATGCGCCGATATTATTGTTGGATGAGGCTACTTCTGCTCTTGATTCTCGTTCCGAGAAAGTGATTCAGGGGGCTCTTCAGAAACTTTCGAAAGGCAGGACATCAATTGCTATAGCACATCGTTTATCAACGATACTTAATGCTGACAAGATTGTAGTGATGGAAAGGGGACGAGTCAGTGCTATAGGATCACATTCTGAGCTTCTAGATTCTTCAGATACTTATCAGCATTTATACCGTATGCAGTTCGGTCATGATGGAGCATCCGCTGATTATGAAGTTTAAGGATTAACTTAATTATTTCTGCAATCTAATGACAGTGTCCTGAGGTTGAGATGAGTTTTTAGTTTTAGGAAAATCTAAGGTGTAATGAAGGCCTCTACTTTCATCTCTAAGTTGTGCGCAATTAACTATGAGTGAGGCTGTTTCGACAAGATTTCGCAGTTCTAGCAGGTCGCTACATATCTTGAAGTTCCAGTAGAACTCCTGAACCTCTTGTCTTAAATTTTGTAATCTTGTTGCTGCTCGCTTTAATCGTTTATTAGTTCTTACTATGGATACATAATCCCACATGAGGCGACGGATCTCATCCCAGTTATGATAAATAACTACAAGTTCATCAACGTCTTCAGCATTACCACTAGTCCATTCGGGTATTATTTGTTCTGATACTTTATTTTTATTATTTTTATTATTTATTGCATTATCCAAGGCGCGCCCAGCAATTACGGCTCCTTCAAGAAGGGAATTAGATGCTAAGCGATTGGCTCCGTGAAGTCCTGTGCAGGCTACTTCTCCTACAGCATAAAGGCCATTCAGGGAGGTCCTCCCGTCAATATCTGTTTGAACTCCACCGCACTGGTAATGGGCGGCTGGAACTACTGGTATAGGATCATTTGCTGGATCTATGCCCACCGATAGGCATGTCTTGTAAATGTTAGGAAAACGCTCGGATAGATATTCTTTTGATTTGTGCGTGATATCAACAAACACGCACGGTTCCCCAGTCCTTTTAATTTCATGATCTATGGCTCTAGCCACGATGTCCCGAGGAGCCAGTGATCCTCTAGGATCATGCCTTTCCATGAATTCATTTCCGTCCTTACCAATTAATATTCCTCCTTCACCTCTTACCGCTTCGGAGATAAGAAAATTATTTAAATCGTGATGATAGAGACATGTTGGATGGAATTGAATAAATTCCATGTTTGCTACATTTGCACCGGCCCTATAAGCCATTGCTAAGCCGTCACCTGTCGCAATGTTTGGATTTGTTGTATAAAGATAAACTCTCCCACATCCTCCGGTGCAGAGGACCACTGTATTTGATCGGAAAGTTAGAATTTTTCCAGTACTTTCATCTAAGGTATAGAGACCAACGACACTGTTTTTACCCTCGATCCCAAGTTTTTCAGTAGTGATCAGATCAATTGCAAAATGATCTTCCAAGATAGTAATATTACTGCATTCCTGGACTGCCTTTAGAAGTTTGTTTGAGATTTCTTTTCCGGTCGTGTCCTTTGAATAAAGTATTCTCCTTTGTGTGTGTCCACCTTCCTTCCCTAGGGCAAAATTTCCATTGTCTTGCCGGTCAAAATTGATTCCACATGCCATCATTTGATCAATGGCTTTAGGTGCCGATTCCACGATGGTTTTTACGACCTGACTATTACAAAGTCCTGCCCCAGCATCCAGTGTGTCTGTTACGTGAGATTCAAATGAGTCTTCAGGGTCTGCAACACAACAGATTCCCCCTTGGGCCCAAGCCGTATTAGAATTTTCTGATTTCTTTTTTGTCAGTACAGCAACGGTCCCGTGCTCCGCTGCCTTGAGTGCGAAACTGAGTCCGGAGATGCCCGTTCCAACAACTAGAAAATCGTATTCGCGCATTAAGGTTTATTATTGTCCTTTATTTGAATAGTGATCTTCAGGGTTCTTGGCAACTATCTTTCAAGATTTGCTTAATTTTCTCAAAGGGAATCGATTTCAATATTATCAATTAGTCTTGTATTGCTGAGAATAATTGCAACTGCAGCCAGAGCAGGTCTGTCAATTGTCTGGATCGGTTCCATGGTCTGTCTGTCCACTATTTTCAGATAATCTATTCCGCTCAGAGGCGCTTTACTTTCAATTATTGATTTGCCTAATGCAATTAATTCAGGGCACTGCTTCTCAGTGCTTAAGGCCATGGCGACTAGCGCTTCATGAATTGCAGGGCATTGTTTCCGTTCTTCTGTGCTCAGGAATCGGTTCCTTGAGCTGATCGCAAGGCCATCCTGTTCTCTTACTGTTTTTGCTCCAATAATTTCGATGGAAAAATTTAGGTCACTAACTAATTGTTTAATGATCGCTAGCTGTTGGTAGTCTTTTTTACCAAAAACGGCAGTAGTTGGTTTGATGATATTAAATAGTTTTGTTACTACAGTACAGACCCCGTCAAAGTGACCTTGTCTTGTCGCACCACAAAGATGCTGTGTGAGTTTTTTTTCAGTCACGGAAACGGATTCTCTTCCTGAATACATCTCAGAGTCTGAAGGGTAAAATATCAGATCAACCCCTTCTTCTCTACACAGTTCGTAATCTTTTTTGAATGTTTTTGGATATGACTTGAGATCTTCTTTATCATTGAACTGAGTGGGGTTCACATAAATAGATACGATCAGAGTTCCTTCTTTTTTGGCCAGAGCTTTGCCGGTTTTCATTAATTCTCTGTGCCCTTCATGCAAAGCGCCCATCGTAGGCACTAGAATGATATCACCTGTCCTTGACCATCTGGCCATCTCATTCACCGTTTCAATTACCCTCACAATGACGCGGTAACCTAAGGGATTGTCTTATGCAAAGGAAAGATTTTAACGCCACGCATTGACACACACTAAATGCGAGAAATAAGATAAAAATTAGAACTATTTTTGGTACTCGTTCTTCAGATCCTCAATGCTTATAGCTTTTAATTTTAATGCGGCAATTGCATAGATTAATAATCCTGAAATCACTAAGACTGAAAGGCCGAGAAGCCTTTGCCCGAACCCGGATTCGACGAACCATCCTTCCATGGCTCTATTTATGAGCCAAATTCCAATTCCCATGATCATAGTTGCAATAATGATTCTGGGTAAACGTTTTTTGAGTCTGGAGTCTGCTTTCCAGAAATCTCTTAGACCAAAGAGTAGCAGCGCTACATTAACCCATGCTGCAACTGCAGTAGCCAATGCAATCCCGACGTGTCCGAGCCGTCCAAATAAGAGCAGTGAAACTACAATATTAACGAATACGGTTATTCCCGCCATAATCATTGGGCTTTTTGTGTTTTCTCTTGCGAAGAACCCGGGCAGTAAAACTTTTACTAATACGTAACCTGGGACCCCAAAAGAAAAGCCAGCAAGAGCCATCGAAGTGGCCATTGCGTCACCAGGACTGAAGGCGCCGCGTTGAAACAATGTCGATATGATTGGGTATGGTATTAGAGTCATGGCAAGCGCTGCCGGGAGAGTTATAAGTAGTGCCATTTCGACTCCTCTGTTCATGCTAGTTACCGCGCCCGTTTGATCTCCTTTTCGTAGTCGTCTGGTTACTTCAGGAAGGAGGACAACACCCAATCCAATACCGATCATGCCGAGTGGAAGCTGATACACACGTTCCGAATAGTAAAGATAAGAAATTGCTCCTTCCCGGAATGACGCAATGATGCCGCCGACCAGTAAATTAATTTGTTGTATGCCTGCAGCAATGATCCCTGGACCCATTAAAAAAAAGAGCCTCTTCATCTTTGCATTTATTTTTGGCTTGCATAAATGGATCCGAATTCCTTTACGGATGCATGTTATATAAAGTGCTCCGAGCTGTATGAATCCTGCAATGAATACGCACCATGCAGCCACATGGGCACATTTTAAGGGGTGGTCTTTGATACCCATCACTGATGTAACAACTAAGAGCCCCAATAAAAAGATAATGTTGAGTAGCACCGGCGCGGCTGCGGGCATTCCAAAAACTTTTATGGTATTTAAGACTCCGCTTAAGTGTGCAACTAGTGCCATGCAGAGTAGATAGATGAATGTTATTTTTGATAAAGTGACAGTGAGATTGAAAGTTTCAGGATGATTTCTGTAGATCTTAAAATTAGTAACACCATTTTCAGATGCATGGATTAGAGCCTTTCCTTCTAGCGTGTTAAATTTATGGCCCGCAGCTAATGTGATTTTTTTTACCCATTGATTATCTTTTATCCATTCGGCTTGGCTGTATTCGGAGCTCTTCTTTATAAGATCAACGGGTTCTGGTTTTTCTCTGTCATCTGCTAATAGAGAGCTGATGATTGGAATATTTTTTTTCTTGTATAGCAGGGTGGCGTTTTTTAACTCAGCGTCTCCATTATTATCGACCGTAATATATATTGATTTTGCTCCTCTGACATTGATCCCGAATGATACTTCCTGTGGCTTTGCACTATCGGTTACGGAAAAAGTTGTGGCTGCTTTAAATCCTGGCGCGTGAATCATAGTGATCCAGTGCATTAGAGGAATTGCTATTGCGGTAATAATGATGAGGACAATGGCCAGCATTGAGAAGGTCTGACTGGCAAATTGAACAGCTTCCTTTTTTCCTTTCTCATTAAGCTCTTTTCCAAAAAGAGGGACGAATGCTGAATTGAATGCACCTTCTCCAAAAATTCTTCGGAAAAGATTAGGAAACTTGAAAGCTGCAAAAAACGCATCAGCAGCATGTCCACTGCCTAAAAAGAATCCCATGCATATGTCTCTTATGAAACCGAGGACCCTGCTTAGTGCAGTGAAACCGCTCACGGTTGCCATGGATTTTAGAAGCGACATTGATGGTCGAGATTTTAAAGTATGATGGGGTGCGAATTTTATTTATAAGCGAGACAAAAGAATGAATGGGTGTACTACGTGATCATAGCAGCATTGCTTTCAACCAAATGATTATTATTACGTTAATTTTGATGAGTTTCTATTACAAAGCGGCCCTTTGTAACCTATCCAGAATGGCTAGGCCAACTCCCTTTCCAGGAATTGGCTCTGCAATAATTTCGTCAGCACCACTCTCGTCTAACTTTCTCAATGAAAAAAAGAATCTCACAGCTGCTTCGGGTAATTTCCCTGATCCGGGGCTTAGAATTTGAATTTCTTTCCAATCATGGATGCTTAAGTACCCGTCCTTCTCTTGCCCCCTATAACTTAAGAGTGCATAACTTTTGGATGGATCCGCTTTGAAATTTTCAGGACAGTTTACGATCCTGAGTGGTGTTCTTGGAGAATAATGGGAAGCTAGTTGCCCAGGTGAATTTGGCCTTTCATTTTCACTTTGAGAATCTTGCCCTCTGAGAATCTTCCCGAATTTTTTCAGCATTTCTACCGTCACTGGACCAGGGCGCAAAAGGTGAAAATTGGGTTTTGGTCTTTCGGTGGATTCTATCCTGATAATGGTCGATTCGACACCATCGGAACATGCTCCTCCATCGATAATTAGTGGGATCCTATTTGATAGTTCTGTATGCACTGCGGTCGCTGAAGTAGGAGACATGCTTCCAAAAATATTTGCACTTGGTGCAGCAAGAGGTAAATCGAGTTCTTTGATGATTTCAGAGAAAATTGGGTTCTTGCTCCTTCGAACTGCCACAGTCTGTAGGCCTGCCGTTACAATGTCTGGGATAATATTCTTTTTTGGTAGTACCATGGTCAGGGGGCCTGGCCAGAATTCACGGATCAAAATGTCCACCGTTTCTTCTATATCGGGTGGGATATTGACAATTGAGTCTAGCATTTTTTTGCCAGAAACATGTACGATCAGAGGATCAAAGCTGGGTCTTTCTTTTGCTTCAAAAATGGCAGTACAGGCCTCAGCGTTAAATGCGTTAGCCGCTAGTCCGTAGACTGTTTCTGTTGGTAGAGCCACAATTGAACCTTTATTGAGCAGAGTTACTGCTTCTGTAACAGCATCTCTGGTTTCTTCGGGTGTTCCGGCACTTAGTGTTACGGTTTCCATTTACTCGTGATGATATAACTTCCCGAATCAGAGGAGTACGTCAATATTACACCTTCATGGCTTTCGTTGCACCTTTGTCATGAAGTCGTAAAGTACTCTTGATGAAAGGATCCGCTCGACAAACGCCAATGAATGTAATCCTTATTGGATTCATGGGCGTTGGTAAATCAACTATAGCTAATGGGTTGGCTAAGAGTTTGGGATTTGATGTTTTGGATACTGATAAGATGATTGAGCAGAGCCAATCAAGGTCTATAAATGAAATATTTGCCACTGAGGGGGAAGAATCTTTCCGTGAAATGGAGTCTGTTATCCTTGGTAATCTCATAGGCAGTACTGACCGGTCAGTCATTTCGACTGGCGGAGGTATTGTCACTCGGGAAGAAAATATAAAAGTGTTAAAATCTATTGGTATTGTTTTTTGGTTAGATGCTGGGGTCGATTCTATTCTGGATAGAGTTTCAGGTAATCGTGACCGACCGCTCCTTAAGACTGAAAATCCTAGGAAGAGAATTGTGGATCTTCTCAGCGGACGTGAGCCGCTTTATGAAAGGTGTTCTGATGAACAAATTCAGACTGATGATTTGTCCGTCGATGAGATCTCATACGGGATTGCTGAGACGGCAAGGGTATGGTTCTCAAGGTAGTAGTAAGCCATGGTATTGGAGCTAGAGAATAAAGTCAGATCGATTGCCAAGGATCTTGGATTTGATGAATGCAGATTTTCTGTGGCTAAGGAAGCTTCCCATGCGGATCGATTTCAGGCATGGCTTGATGATGGGAAGAATGGTGATATGGAATGGATGGAACGGTCACCGGAAAGAAGAAAGGATCCGCGCCTTTTACTCGAGGAGGCGAAAACTGTGATCGTTTTAGCTATTAATTATTATCCTTCCAGATCTGATCCTCAGTCCAAGGATAAGCTTGGCCGTTTTGCCAAGTATGCTTGGGGAGAAGATTACCACCTTGTAGTTGATAAGAAACTTAAAGCTTTTGCAAGTGCGCTTGAGGAGCTTGGGGGTAAGCAGAAATTTTATGTAGATTATGGTCCGATACTTGAACGTGATTTTGCAACTGATTCAGGTCTTGGTTGGAATGGTAAAAGTACTGTACAGATTCATCCGAAACTGGGGACTTGGTTCTTTTTGGCTGAACTGGTCACAACATTAAACCTGACACCTGATGATTCGATTCCAAACCGATGTGGTAAATGCACTCAATGCATCGACTGTTGTCCGACCCAGGCCATCACTTCTCCGCATCACTTGGATGCTCGCCGATGCATCTCTTATTTCACGATAGAGCATCAAGGCTCCATTCCCCAAGAATTCCGAGAAGCAATTGGAGACCGAATATTTGGTTGTGATGACTGCCTTGAAGTTTGTCCTTGGAACCGTTTCGCTAAGGCTTCTACTGAGGCCAAATTTGTTGCCAGAGAGTACATTGATATGCCTCTTCAGGAATTTTTGAATCTCAGTGAGGAGAATTTTCGTTCCTTATTTAGCCGTTCTCCTGTGAAACGTATTGGGAGGGACCGTTTTCTCAGAAATGTATGCATTGCTTTAGGAAATGTAGGAAATATTTATGATATTCCATGCCTCAAGAGGACTATTGAGAAAGAAAATCAATTAATCAGAGAACATGCCAAATGGGCCATAGACCAGATAGAGTCTCGTTCATGAGGAGTTCATGATATATATATTTTCATATAATGTTGAATTTTTGACAATTTAGTTGGATTTCCACCTTTATTTTTTACCCCTATCAAATTCTCAAAAAATATGCATTCCAAGCTATTTAATTTTCTCTCTTCCTTCGTTATCTTGTTGATAATTATTACTGCTAAAGAATCTGCCATTGCGGAACCGGAAGCAGTTAATGATACCTATCAGTTACTTGAGGACATCTCCTTCAAGGTAAGTACAGGGCCCTTGGCTGAGCTTAATTTCGATGCTGCTATTGCATCTGGAGTTATTGAGGACGACTGGTCCATTCTTGATCAGATCGAAAATGAGCTCGGAGCAGGTGACGATTATCCTACTGACGGCTCAGGCAGGGAATGGAATGATACGAACTTTGACACAGAGACCTCAACTTTGGGTCCTTGGTTCGTAGCCCCGGTGCCGATTCAGTCAGGGGGCGTTGACGGGTTCCCTGGCCTTGATAACGAGTTATTTGGGATTGGTCAGGCTCCTGACGGAGATAATCTCGTTACGACCTACCTTTTCAGAAACAGTTTCACTCTAGATTCTACTGAAGCAGAGATCAGTTCTTGGGAGCTGAGTTATCTAGTTGATGACGGTGTCGCGGTTTACATTAACGGTAGAGAGGTGCACAGATCCGCTGCTATACCGGTAGGAGAACTTACCACTCTAACTCCTGCCGTTGCCGGAGCGAACAATGAAAATGTTTATGAAACGGCCGCAATTGATTTGTCCGGTTTATTGGTAGAAGGCAACAATAGCATCGCGGTTGAGCTTCACCAGGCAGGGGTCGGAAGCAGTGACGTTGGTTTTGATCTCAACATCGCACCTCGGGCTGACGGAGGTGCCATCAATTTTAGTTTCATTGATGATCCGTTCGGCGCTCCATTTGAGACTTCTACTCCGAACAATGCCGCAGGCAATTTAGATCAGGGATCTGGATTTGAGGATTCTACTGCGGCACATATTCGCGTTGGCGGTGGTTCACGGGGCCAGACCACGATCTCTTCCGGTTCTCTGAGATTACCGATAACTCTTGTTAATCCGGCCACATTCGAGATCAGCTTCCGCTACCGGCTTCTGATGATTGGCGGATACGAGTCGGAGGAATACAGCGCTGTTATTTTAGCGGTTGGTGATAATTTTGTTGGTGTAGACACCAACGACGACATCTTTCGCATGTATGGCCCTGATGGTCAGGGCAATGAGGATTCCGGGTGGCGGACATTCAGCGCCGAGGTATCGATTCCTTCCGGCACACATAATCTGGATTTCGGTGTGTATAATAATGCTTCCACCACTACGGGAGAAATCACTGATGTATGGTTTGACGAAATCTTGATCGAATACGAGGGGGGCGGCTCAGGTGGAGGAGTTCTCGAGAATGATACCGCTGAAGCCGGCCAACTCACGGCGGCAATTTTTTCAAATCCCTTTCACGGAACGGTTTCTATGAATGCCGACGGCAGCTTTACATATGTGCCAGAGGAGGATTTCTTTGGTGTTGATAGTTTCACATACACGGTGACTGACGATACTGGAACGTCGTCTGAGGCCACGGTTACGCTTAATGTCGCTTCGGTGAACGATTTGCCAAAAGTAACGGACAGGTCTTTCTCGATGAACGAAGACGACCAACTCGTGGTGGACGTTGAATCAGGACTCAGTGTGGATAGCTCTGATGTGGAAGGGGAAGCTCTCAGCTATGCTGTCAGTTCGGATCCTTCTGACGGGTCATTGACAATTAATCCTGATGGTAGCTTTGAGTATGTTCCTAATCTTAACTTTGAAGGTACTGATAGTTTTACTTACGTGGCATTGGATAGTGAGGATCCCTCGGTTCCTAGTGAGGTAAAAGTTGAGGTTATTCCGATCAATGATCCTCCCGAAGTCGTTGATGATACATACTCGGTCACTGAAAATAATTCACTAGTCGTTTCCCAGTCCGGTATCAGTTTACCGGAATTGGTTCTTTCTGAAGATTTTGACACTGAAGTTGATTTTGCATTTACCGGTAATGTTGAAATTGAACCAGTTGGCGAATTTACCTCCATTAATGGATTTAATGGAAACTTCCTGCGCAATCTGACTTCAGGCAATCCGGCCGATGCTACAACAATCACTATCAATGATCTCTCTCCTCACGATAGGCTTTCTATAGGCTTTGTACTGGCTATCATTGATTCGTGGGACGGAAACCTGGCCGGTGGTGATTCTTTTTCGGTTACAGTCGATGGGGAGCCAGTTTTTTCACATACTTTCAATAATTCGGGACCGGACGGACCGCAGAGTTATGTTCCTTCCGAAGAAATTGAACTTGCCCGGTCCATTGACCTTGGTTTTTCTTCTGGCCCTCAGTCCCTTGATTCTGCCTATGATCTTCGGAAAGAGCCAAGCCTCAGTAACATACCTCACAGTGGTGACAGTGTAACTATTGAGATTTATGCCAGTGGAGCGAATTGGGAAGGAGGAGATGATGAGTCCTGGGCAATCGATAATTTTGAGGTGCGATCACATCAATCCGCCCAGTTTAATCTGATTTCCCAAGGTTCGGTTTGGTTTTATCTCGACGACGGCAGTGATCAGGGCCTCGATTGGATTGATGATGATTATGATGATAGTGACTGGGAAAGCGGTACCGGAAAATTTGGTTATGGAGATGATAACGAGTCGACCCTGATTAGTTTTGGGGATGATGATAACGATAAGTACGCAACGACCTATTTTCGTCACAGTTTTGAAGTAGAAGACTCTCAGCGATTTGAAGAACTTTTGATTGGTCTTCTCAGAGATGATGGTGCCGCAGTCTACATTAACGGTACCGAAGTGATCAGATCGAATCTAGAGAATGGAGCCGGTTTCCAAGATTTGGCGCCTGATTTTGCTGGTGGGGATGATGAAAATAATTACTTTGAATTCCCTGTAGATGCATCTGTTCTCGTTCCCGGAGAAAACCTGATAGCAGTGGAAGTTCATCAGAACAGCAGCACTAGTTCTGATCTTGGTTTTGATTTGCGTCTTGTCGGAACCCTTTCTCGAACTTCTGCCATTTTGGGAAATGATATTGATGTGGATACGGATTCCTTACAGGTGAGCCTTCTGAGCCCTCCGGATAATGGAAAGTTGCAATTGCAGAGTGATGGAAGTTTCACTTATGTTCCTAACGTTAACTTCGAGGGTAGCGATAGTTTTGAGTATAAAGTTACCGATGGTGAATTTGAGGATTCTGGGAAGGTATTTATTACTGTTGATCCTGGTCCCAATGACCTTCCAATTGTCACAGGTGAGGAGTATCAGGCAAATGAGGACACACCTTTAATCATTGATGTGGGTTCAGGAGTTTTAGAAAATGATTATGATCCTGATGGAGTAGAGATCACGGCAGTTATCGCGTCGTCGCCTGAGAACGGCACTGTTGAATTATCTAATGACGGAAGTTTTACCTATTCTCCTGATGAGAATTTTTATGGAAAAGATCAATTCACATATCATGTCGCTGATGCATTCGGGCAAGCTCCTCCTGCATTTGTTGTTATCAATGTCATTCAAGTTAATGATGCGCCGACAGCTAATGATGACCATTACTTGACGGCTCCGGGAACTGAGCTGGGAGTCAATGTTCAAGGATTGCTCACTAATGATATTGATCCGGACGGAGACGATCTTCAGAGTGAAATCTTAACTGAACCGGAATCAGGAACTATTAATTTTGAAGGCAATGGTAACTTCACTTATGTTCCTATTCCTGAATTTTCAGGTCAGGTCAGTTTCACTTATCGTGTCACTGATGGAGAAATCTTCTCTGATCCGGCAACAGTTATTATTGATATTAATGCTTCGCCGGTAACTAAGGTGAACCGTTATGTGGTTTATGAGGATGGTGTACTTTCTAGAACAGCAGAGTTTGGTGTCATTGCAGGAAGTTCTGATCCTGAGGGGGATTCTCTCGTTGCCAATTTGGTTCAGAGGCCAATTCATGGTTCCTTGTCTCTAATGCCTGACGGCAGTTTTACTTATAACCCTGATGCAGATTTTAGTGGATTCGATCTTTTTACATATTCGGTAAGTGATGGTTATCAGGAATCTTCTCCTGTGCAGACTCAGATATACGTCATTCAGGTAGACGATGCTCCGATCGCAACCGATGACGAATATTTTGTGTTGATTGGTCAGGAAGTAATCGTTCCTCCAGAGGAAGGTGTCTTGTCCAACGATGAAGACCCGGAAGGAAATCCACCTGAGGCGAAATTAGTGGATTACACGGGGACCGGAACATTGGTTCTGAACCCGGACGGTTCGTTCGAATACAGGTCCGCGGAAGGATTTGCCGGAAAAGAGACCTTCACCTACACCGCGGAAGCGAACGGGAAGATTTCCAATGTCGCGACCGTAGAACTTCGGGTCAGTGGTCCAGCAAACACAGTGGTCATCAGTGAAATTATGTTTCACCCTTCTTCGGAAAACTCTTCAGAAGAATTTATCGAGCTGCGTAATATAGGTTCCGGACCGGTTTCTCTTCAGGGTTGGAGCTTTACCAGCGGAGTCAGCTTTGAATTTCCGGCCGCTAGCATTCCTTCTGGTGGTCACGTAGTCGTTGCCGCTGACCCGGACACTTTTGCAGCAACTTACGAGGGAACTTCTACCGTGATTGGTCCCTGGTCTGGACAATTGAGTAATCGCGGGGAGAGGATCCGGATCGTAGATGCCTTGGATGATGAGGTTGATGATGTGACTTACTCAGATCAGGGTGACTGGGCGATGCGGCGGTCTGAGGACAACGGGGGTGAGGAAGGGTGGCAATGGTATAACCTCGCTGACGGCGGTGGCTCATCCCTTGAATTAATCAACGTTGAGCTTTCAAATAAGCACGGCCAAAACTGGGCAGCCAGCGTTAGTCCCACTCCGGGCGCAGAGAATTCAAATTCTTCTTCCGAGGCCGCCCCCCTAGTCATTGATGTGAAACATTTTCCGGCGATTCCCCGGAGCGATGAAACGGTGACGGTGAGCGCCAAGTTGAAAGACAATGACGGAGATGAACTCTCAGGGACCCTTTACTGGCGAGTGTCAGCGACGGAACCGGGACCCTTTGCCGCGACTGTGATGGGAGACAATGGCGATAACGGGGACGTTGAAGAAGGTGACGGAACGTTCAGCGCTCAGGTTCCCGGGCAACCGGACGGTTCCGTGATTGAATTTTACGTTGAGGCGAGTGATGGAAGTGCGGTCCGCACTTGGCCGGGACCCAGTAACGATGATGGCGAACAGGAGGCGAACGCATTGTTTCAGTTTGATGACGAAGTTTACACTGGGGATCAGCCCATTTACCGGCTCGTGATGACGGTTGAGGAGGACGGAGACTTTCGGTTCCGGAACTTTAACAGTGGCAGTGATGCCCAGAAGAATACGACTCTCATAGCAAGGCAGGGATCAGATTACGATATCCGTTACCAGTGCGGAGTGCGGGTTCGCGGAGCCGGTAGCCGGTCGCGCAATCCGCGTAACAACCGTCTTAACATACCCCGCGACCGGCCGTGGAACGGTGTCTCGAAAATTAATCTGAACACCCAGTTCATTTACCTTCAGTTGTTAGGATCCCGTTTAGCGAACGAGTCAGGTATCGAAGCGTCGGCAGCGAAGCCGGTCCAGCTGCGATACAATGGTGTGAACCGTGCGGATGATAACCAGAACACACGCCGTTACGGATCCTACCTTCACCTAGAACCGATCGACGGAGACTGGGCTGATGAACATTTTCCCCTTGACTCTGGAGGGAACGTATACTCGAAAAGTCGTCCTGACGTGAAGTGGGACATTCGAACGACTGGAGACGGTGCAGCCAACGCGAATGCTTATCGCTCGGACGGTTGGTCGAAGAACTCGAACGAGTCGATTGATGATTGGGAGGACCTGCACCAGTTCATGGTCACGATTAATGATGCGTCCGGTGACGATTATCTGGAGCAGGTTTCTAACGTAATTGACGTGGAGCAGTGGACTCGGTGGTTTGCATATATGACTATTGTGCTCAGCCGTGAGACAAATCTTGGGAATGGAACCGATGATGATTACAAGTTTTATGGGGGCGTCATTGATCCGCGGTTTAAGCTGATACCACATGACTTTGATACCATCTTCGGGCTCGGTGACACCAGGACAGGTCCCACCGATTCGATCTTCCCGGCCATAACGAATTTTGCCGGGCAGAGGATGCCGCAGCTGGACCGATTCTTTAATGACCCTACAATTTTAAGGCTCTACTACTCAAACCTTAGGAATCTTCTTGAGACGGTGTTTTCAAAGGCAAGATTTGATGCCGCAGTTACCAACTCGCTTGATTGGCTTCCAGGTGACTCAGACGTTGAGGATGACGTTATTGACTTCATGGATACCCGCCGTTCCTACATCCTTTCGCAGATCCCAAGCGAGTTTACTGTAAGCAGTAGCCTCTCAAGTTCTGAAGGATTCCTGAGAACCGATGACGCGAGCGTTACTGGTTTAGACGGGACCATTGACCCAACAACCGTCACTGAAGTAAGGGTGAATGGTATGTCCGTGCCGATTGACGTTCGGAACGGGACCTGGGACGGAGACCAGGCGGGGGTCAGTGAGTTGTTAGTCTCATCCGGTTCGTCTTGGAATTACCTCGATGACGGGTCAGACCAAGGGACCGCGTGGCGCGAGCCTGAATTTGACGACTCTGCGTGGTCCCAAGGAGTAGCCGAATTCGGTTACGGCGACCGCGGTGAGGTTACGGAGGTCAGCTTCGGGGATGATGATCAGAACAAGCACATTACCACTTATTTTAGGAAAAACTTTGAAATTGCTGATACTGATACTTTTCCGAAACTAACCCTGAGGCTGGTCTTCGACGACGGAGTTGCGGTTTTTCTCAACGGAGTCGAGTTGGTTCGAGCGAACATTGAACCGGACGCCGGTTATATGGACCTGGCCAATATCACAGTGACGAACGCTGGCTTTGAGAGTTTCGATGTGCCCGCTGAAGCGTTGAGGAATGGTTCAAACACAATTGCTGTTGAAGTTCATCAGCGGGCCCCTGATAGCCGGGACATCAGTTTTGACGCAGAGATCATCGGCATTGGAACCGTTCCGCTACTGGCTCCGGGCATTAATCAGGTCACAGTCGAGGCTCTCGACATGAGTGGTGCAGTTGTTCAGTCAAGTCGGATCGGTATTTGGTATGACAGCGGAGCAACTTCTCAGGTTTCTGAACTCACCGAAGACACCACCTGGGTCGCGAAAGAGGGGCCGTATTTAATTACCGAAGACTTAGTTATTCCGGTTGACGTTACCCTCAGCATTGAACCGGGGACATCAGTTTACTTTGCTAACGATACGAGGATGACCGTTCAGGGACGACTCCTTGCAGAGGGAATAGATGCGGCTCCGATTACTTTTTCTCAAGAACCAGGAACCGACGGAGGCTGGGAAGGAATTTACTTTGAGAACACTCTCAAGGACAATCAGGTTATTTACCTTATACAGGACGGATCGGACGCAGGGGATCAGTCCATTGAAGTGGCTGGTTCACGGGTTCGGTTCGAGAAAGTTAAGTGGACGGGAACCGAAAAGACCATTCTCGAGGTCAGTCACCCCCAGGTCAACATTGTCGACTGTGAGTTTCCTTCGACCTCGGGAGAGGAAGTCATTCACGGCGAGGCCTTGGACGGTGATGATTTTTTTAACCTTATAGGCAATCTTTTCCAGACCTCTTCGGGATACAACGATGTTATCGGCTTTTCTGGTGGCAGGCGGCCGGGCCCAATCATTTATTTACTCAACAATGTCTTCTTGGGTTGCACAGATGACTGTCTGGACCTTGACGGGGTCGACGCACACATCGAAGGGAATTCTTTCTATAATGTTCATACAGATGACCCAGATCGATCGGGCACATCAAACGCGATTTCGACGGACAGGAACTCGCACTTAACGATAATACGTAACTTATTCCACGATCTCGATCACGCGTTGCTGCTGAAGAATAACAGTGACGCGATCTTTGAGAATAATACGGTGGTCGGTGCGACCTTGGCTGCGATAAGCTTCGACGAACCATTGACTGATGGAACTGTTCCTGGAGACGCGATCATCTTGCGGGGCAATATTTTCTTTGGCAACACTTCAATTTTTGCGAACCAAGTTTCTGTCGAAGATGGAGAAGATGACCCAGTAATCGTAGCTGACCTTAATTTTCTTCCAGAGGATCTGCATGGGCTCGGTTCAGGCAACTTGGCAGGTGACCCGCTCTTCGTTGACGTCGATTCAGGGAACTTCTCGCTCAGGGCCGGATCTCCAGCAATAGGTTCGGGTGTTAACGGTGCAGACATGGGATTTGACGTTCGGTCCGGGGCAATCGTATCAGGTGAACCCCTGACAGTGACTCGAAATGACAGCGCGACTCTAACGGTTCATATTTCTGGTATATCAGGTATTGAAGGTGAGGGTTCATATGAAAGTGAGTATCGGTGGAGTCTGGACAATGGGGTCTGGTCCGATCCCGTTCCTGTTTCGGATCCGATTGGGCTGGTCGGGCTTCCTGATGGCTCGCACTTTGTCGAGGTCATGGGCAAGGATTCGGCTGGATTGTGGCAGGCCATGCCAACCCATTCACTGACGTGGACCGTTGATTCGAAGCTTTCCCGGATCGTGATTAATGAGGTCCTTGCTGAAAACGGGGGAGTTTACGATCACGAGGAGACATTGCCGGATTTCATTGAACTTTGGAATGACAGTGAATCGCCTCGGTTTGTTTCTGGGATGGTGCTTTCTGACAGAAAAAATGTCACGGAAGGATGGATGATACCGACAGGCACAGTAATTCCAGCCGGTGAGTTCCTTGTCATACATGCGAACAGGGTCGACGGCACCACTGGTCTTCATAGTGGCTTTGCTCTGGACCGGGACGGCGAGAGTATTTATCTCTTCGATTCAGCTGACAACGGAGGGTTATTAATAGACATGGTTCGGTTTGGAGCGCAGTTAAATAGTAGATCCATAGGGAGGGCAGGGCATGATCAGAACTTCGCATTGATGTTGCCGACCCCAGGATCTACCAACTCTGGTCCACTGCCCCTGGGACCATCGGATCAGTTAAAAATTAACGAGTGGCTGTCCAGTAACGGGATCAGGTTTGATAATGATTTCGTGGAGTTATACAATCCGAACGGACTACCCGTATCAATCGGCGGCATGGCCCTGAGTGATGACCCGAACAGTCGTCCAGGTCGACACACTATTGCCGAGCTCAGTTTCGTGGAAGCGGGAGGCTTTGTGAAGTTTATTGCCGATGATGATCGGGGCCAGGGGCCTGCGCATCTTAACTTTGCTCTTTCAAAGTTACAGGACGAGATTGGGTTGTTTAATAGGGCAGGTGAAGAAATCGACCGGGTCCAGTATGCAAATGCTGAGGACGACGTGTCCGGCGGCAGGATTACAGATGGAGACCTGTTGTTTTCTACGTTTCAGTTACCGACCCCTGGATATTCGAACAGCGCAGACCTAAGTGCGGAGATCATCGTCCTGCAGAATCTTCGTATCACCGAACTAATGTATAACCCTGTCCCTGGATCAGCCGGCGAATATGTGAAGCTGGAGAACATTGGTGATACTTCCATCAACCTCGGTGGAGTGCGATTTGAAGAAGGAATACGTTTCGATTTTCCGGACGCCTTACTGGGTCCCGGTGAGTCGGCGTTCGTTGTGCAGGACACCGCGACCTTTGTCGATGAGCAGGGCAGTGGTCTCACAGTTCTCGGAGAGTATAACGGGAAGCTGGACAATGGAGGGGAACGTTTACGCCTTGAAATTGCCTCCCTCTCTGCCGGCATTCTTGATTTTGAATATGATGACAATTGGTATCCTGAAACGGACGGCGCTGGCCCTTCACTGGTCGTAATTGATAATTCAGTATCCTCCCTGGAATGGGGTCTGAAAGAGAACTGGAACGCCTCGGTTGTAGCTCCCTCCGGGAGTTACTTGGAATGGGTTGAGTTTTCTTTCGGAGAAGAATTCACGGGCCAGACAGGTAAGGATGATGATCCGGACAAGGATGGAATATCCAACTTGTTGGAATTTGTGTTCGTCTTGGATCCCACAAAAGCTGACCCGGAATTCTCAATGCCGAAACTTTCTAGAGAATCAAGTGATCTGCTTCTTACATACACAGTGACCAAATTTCTTGATGGCCTTAATATAAAGGTTCAGGTGTCGAATGATCTAATAGAATGGACTGATGCAGGAGAGAGCGTGTCTGTTGAAATGATTGCTGAGGATGAAACAATCCGTACATACGAGGCAAAATTAGGTGATGTCATTGGGGATGGTGTATCGAAACGTTTCATGCGTCTTCAGATCGACTGAGATTAAATTTTATGATTTTAAATAATAACAGTATAAAAATCACATGCTTACTTTTTTGTTGTTTCTCTTTGGCTGAGCTTCAGTCGGCAGAGGACTCCAAAACAGATAAAGTAGATTCAAGAATCCGTTCCATAATTGATAATTTCAGCTTTGAGGAGGGGCAAGATGATGCTGTGGTTGGGTGGGCTTTTACTAATAGCCAGCCCCCGATAAGGTCAGGTTCCGAGGCAAAAACCGGTTCTCATAGCGCGTACATCAATCTTCAAAATGAAGGGAAAAGGCCGAGTGAAGCTCATATTATTAAGACAATAGATGGGAAACTAGTGAGCGGACTTAACTACGAGCTTTCTTTTTTCGTGAAGCAAATGAAACCGGGAACTGGTGGTTACATTCAACAGTATTTGGTTGAGTGGTGGGATGAGGATGAACAAGCGGTTAAGGGTACTGGATTCAAGCAATTTAGCAGCAAGATAGGTGACTGGGAAAAAATCGTAGTGCCGGGTCTTGATATTCCAGAAAATGTCCGCTCGGTAAAATTACTCTTTCGGTTTGTTACCGGTGCTATCGAGGGAGGTAGTGGAGAGGTTTTCATTGATGATATTAATTTTAGTGCTGATGATAGCAGTGAAGCATTGGTTACCGCGATTGAGGGTAAAGTTTCTCAGGCTCAATTTGATGTGGCATTGAGTCTCATTGATACTTTCCTGAAAAAGTACTCAGATGACCCTAAGGTTGATGATATAAAGGCTCTTAGGAGTAGGGTAAATAAATTTCAGCAACTAGAGGAATCTTCTGAATAAAGCTTTTAGGAACAAAAATTTAGAGGATATATTTTTCCATACAAGAAATTTAGCCAAATTTTTTGGAGAGGATTTCTTTTCTATATTGAAAAATTACATGCATTTTTTTCACAAACAAATCGTGAGCTATGTTGCCAATTAACCATAATGGCAAAGCGTAATTTATCTCGTCCTTGATCAATGTTCCTCCTTCAGTAGGTTCAAATTGATGGAGATGGTGCCAGAACTTGTAAGGACCTCCTCTCTGTTCATCAACGAACTGAATCCTTGGCATGTCAGCTTTTATTTCTGTAACCCATGTGTGCCAAATCATTGGGACTATCCTGATCTTGTAGGTGATGATTTGCCCCTCGTGCATAGGAGCAGGTGTTCCGGAGGTGATACGGAATTCAAGATCCGGCGGTGTAATCGAATTAAGGTTCTCTGGATTTGAGAAAAATTCCCATGTCTTTTCAAGAGATAATAGAATTTCCTGCGATTGGCATAATTTATGAATTTTAAAGTCTAATTACAGAGGTTTGTAGTTAAATAATAGTAGATGATTAAGAGTTAAAACTCTTCTTTACCATTAAAGATTAAATTGCTGTTACTATTAATGTTATTGGAGGTGTTAGGCTTTTAGTAGGAATAAACAAAAGAGTTTAAGTAAGGAGATCTGCCTTCACATCAAATCTTATATCTGCTATCCTTGATTATAATGAAAAGACTCATCATAACTTTCACCACTTTCATTTCTATTTCTTTTACTGCATATGCAAAAGAATATTACGAGCTTCGTACTTACAAGTTGAATTCACCTGAGAAGGCTGCGGCTTTTGATAAGATGATGGCAGCAGCAATTCCATTATTGGCTGCAACTGAATTGAAATCTATTGGTGTATTTAAGGCAAGAGGTGATAAATCAGGGGACAAGAATTGGAGATATGTACTTAAATCATGTTCTTCTCTTGATGCTTTGGTTGAGTCCAGTTCAGCGCTTGCTAATGAGGGATTTCTTGAGCAGGCCCGTGATTATTTGAGTTACGAAAAATCCGATCCTTCATTCAGTAGAATTTCGATCTCTACATTTGTTGCATTCGATGGTTTTCCAGAGTTAATCAGTCCCGGAAAGGATAAGGGGGGGAAACGGTATTTTGAGCTGCGGACCTATGAGAGCCATAATGAGTTAAAGGCTTACCTGAAGGTTAAGATGTTCAATGATGGTGAACTCGATATTTTTGCCGATGCTGGTCTGAAGGGGGTCTTTTTTGGCAGGGCATTGTCCGGAGAAAATTTACCCAATCTCACATATATGCTTGTGTATGATGATGAGGATCAGAAAAAATCAGCATGGAGCTCCTTCATTAAATCTCCTGCCTGGGAAGCAATGAAATCTGAAGAAATGTACAAAGATACTGTTTCCAAGATCATTTCAACGTTCCTTGTTCCGACGGTCTATTCACAGATCCGTTAAATCTATTTATTCTTTAATCGATCTAATAGGCCCCTGTACCTTTGACGGGTATCAATATTTTTTATTGCCATGGCTGCGGCTTTTTTTTGGCCGACAAGAACGACAGTCTGGCTGCCTCGCGTAATTGCTGTGTAGAGAAGGTTTCTCTGGAGTAGAACGAAGTGTTGAGTGCTTACCGGTATGACGACACATGGGAATTCACTCCCCTGTGACTTATGTACCGTGATTGCGAATGCAGGTGCGATTTCATCAAGCTCTCCAGGTTCATAAGAAACGATCCGGTTGCCACTAAAACGTATTGTGACACTTCCAGGGTCAGTCGATATTTCAATTATTTTACCAATGTCACCATTCAGAGTTTCTTTTTCGTAATTATTTCTTATTTGTATGACCTTGTCACCCGTACGGTATCGTGCACCGAACCGCTCAATTTCAAAAGTTGATTCGGTAGTCGGATTAATAGCATCTTGCAGATTTCTATTAAGGTTTTGAGTGCCTAGACTGCCCCGGTGCATTGGAGTAATGACTTGTATGTCATCGATTGAATCGAATCCTAGTCTCTGGGGAATTTGATTGCGAACAAGTTCAATAATACGGTCCGATGTTTGTTCAGGATCCTCGCACTTAACAAAGAAAAAATCCGAATTACGATTCGCGGTAGCTTTGTCGGTTAATTCGATTGGAATATGTCCGTCATTTATCTCATGAGCTGCTCCAATGATTCTACTTTCGGAAGATTGCCTAAAAATTGCAGTGAGTCTGGCTACAGGTATTTTTTCAGATTTTATAAAATCCGAAAGGATGCTGCCCGGACCAACTGATGGGAGCTGATCCACATCACCTACTAAAATAAGATGAGCATTTTCTGGTAGCGCACGGAGAAAAGCATCCATGAGAGGCAGATCAATCATCGATGCTTCGTCTACAATAAAAAGATCACCACTTAATGGGTTATTTTCGTCGTGAGCGAAACTTCCTTTTGATCCTTGGAACTCAAGTAATCTGTGTATTGTTGATGCTTTGAGCCCGGTGCTTTCTGACATTCTTTTTGCGGCACGACCAGTGGGTGCGCAGAGGATCGCCTTAACTTTTTTTGCCAATAATATCAGCAGTAGGCTCTTTAGAATTGTCGTTTTACCAACTCCGGGACCTCCAGTGATTATCAGTAAGCGTTGAACTAGTGCTTCTTCGACTGCCTTCTTTTGTCCTTCATCTAATGAGTATCCAATTTTATTTTCGCACCAATCAATCGCTTTCGCAGTTTCAACCTCAGGATGACTTGAGGCCTTTGAAATGAGACCAATCATTCTTTTGGTAACTTCCTTTTCTGCTTTGAGGAGGTTTGGTGGAAATATTAATGAAGTGCCTGTGACATCGTCCCTTTCGGCTTTTTTTTTCGTGATAAGATTTTCCAGGCAAGACTCAATTTGCTTTTGTTGGACGCCTAAGAGATCAGAAGATGATTCGATGAGTTCACTTTCGGGTAATGCGCAATGGCCATTATCTGTTGCGCTTTTAAGTGCGTATTCTATGCCAGCTTCAATTCTTGATTCTGCATCAGGCTCCACCCCTAGCTTGGCGGCGATCGAATCTGCCGTCTTAAAACCTACTCCGTGAAGGTCATTCGAAAGGCGGTATGGGTTTTTGCGTAACTGGTGAATACTTTCATCCCCGTAGGTCTTGTATATTCGAACGGCCCGAGCAGTACTGATTCCATGTTGATGCAAAAAGACCATAATTTGTCGGACCGCTTTCTGTTTTTCCCATGAGCTCTTAATTTCTTTACGCCGCTTAGGGCCGATCCCATCGACTTCCTCTAATTGCTTAGACCTATTATCAATAATGTTAAATACTTCTGGACCAAACTTATCTACCAGCTTCTTTGCATAAGTTGGTCCGATGCCATCTATAAGGCCGCTCCCAAGGTAACGTTCAATGCCAGCAAGATTTCCTGGTTCAGAAGTGGTAATTTCTTCTGCTTTGAATTGATCCCCATACTGTTCATTTTTTATCCATTGACCTTTGGATGCGATCTGTTCTCCGGCCTTGGGTGCAGCGCAATTCCCTACGATAGTCACAATTTTGCCTTTTTTATTAGGCTTGACCCTGAGAACGCAGTAACCGTTTTCTTCGTTATGAAATGTGACACGCTCGATGGTGCCGCTGAGAGTGTTTTTTTGCACTATATTATGAGTTTGCCTGAGCTCCTTAATAAGTGATAGCGTTTTCTATAGAGATTTGCTTTCAATACAGCAAAAAGCACTTTTTATCAAAAAAGTGTTAAGATTTGTCCTTTCCCTAACGTATTTTTATTAAACAACTAAAATCAACATGAGGCTTACCACATTATTAATTACAATTATTTTAAGTATAGTTACTGTATCTATGGCTCAGGAAGATGACCCTTTGGGCCTTTCTTCCAGTACTGTTTTAAAGAGAATATATTCTCAGTATGGGCAATATTTTGCAGATAAGATCGTGGAGTTGCGCGGAGTTAAAGGGCAGAGCCAGCCAAAGGAATGGAAAATTGTTGTCCACGATGAACGGAGTCAAAGGAGACTAAGAACTGTAATTATTTCTGGAGATAGGATAAGGGATGAAGGTGAAACCTTAAATTATTACCCGGATAATTTACCTATTGGTTTTGCATCCTCTGCAAAAATTAAAATTGATTCCGTGAAGGCTTTTAACGTACTCATTAAGGAAGCTCGTGCGGCTAAAATCGGTTTTAATTACGTAGACTATAAATTGCGTAGCCTCGAGTTTGGAGATGAGCCTGTCTGGATATTATCTGCGATGAGCGCAAAGGGTATATTAATGGGTCAGGTGATTTTGTCTGCTTTTGATGCAAATATTTTTAGAACAGTATGGTATTATAGGGGATCAAAAGGTTATGTTAAGATTGTTGATTCAGCGTTGGATGGACTGAAAAAAACTGAACTATTGGAGGACATTGATCAGAATCTTCAACCAAAACCACTTGAACAGCCAGAAAAGCGTAACCCTATTCCAAAACCACCCCTTAATCCTGGTGATCCTGGAACTGAAGAGGCTGAGATTCGGCCTGTTCAGCCCAATTAGTATTGGTAATTTTACTGCTTTAAGATTATATAAGTTGATCTTATAGATAGTTATTCTTTGTGTTTAAGAATGTAATAAAGGGGATCAATTCCATTGTAAATCGGCTTGCTTTAGCAATCGTGATTATCATTGTTTTTGCGATTTTCATTTCACCCATTTTTTCTAGCCGTAAAAAAGTTAAACGGGTAAAGGGTGAAATGAGTAAGATTGCTAAAGCCTTGGAATCATACTATGCGGAAAAAAATGAGTGGCCATCACCAGGGCCAACTTCAGTAGCTGCTGCACTGAAGGAGTCGGTGGATGCTAAAATTGATCCTTGGGGAACCGAGTATCGTTATTTCTTTTCAAATGATGGTTACTCTATTCAATCTGCGGGGCCTGATAAAACATTTGCAGAAGGACATAAATCAGGAAGGGATGACCAGTGGTACTCAAAGTCGTTACGGTCTAGACGCTAATTTCTCTAATCGTAGACTGATTTATTGAAATCTTGTCCATTCATAGGATTTATATTTTCGGTTTTTTAAACTAAATATAATGTTTTCTGTGCTTTACTACGGGAAATGAGTTTGGTGTCAAAGGCAGCTATCCCCTTTATTTTGCTGGCATGTTTTTGGCCCGAGCAATCCTTGTCAGGGCCAATTAATATACAGTTTAGACATGTTATTTCAGGGAGGCCCTTACTCTTGGATTCTTTACGTTATCCAAAATCCGGCAATGAGATTTTTTCTGTGAAGCGTTTGAGCTATCTACTTAGCGATGTTTCTTTTCAGAGAGAAGAGGGGACTTGGATAGGGCCAGTTGCTGACGTTGCATGGATTGATGCGGGTAAGCGCCGCGTGACTTTCTCTGTCAATGATTTACCAAAGGGGAAATATCGTTCAATGAGGTTTGTATTGGGTCTGGATTCAAAGAAAAATAATTTTGATTTTGGCTCGGTCCATCCTGATCATCCTCTTAATCCATCTCTTAATAAACTGCATTGGAGTTGGCAAGGAGGTTATGTTTTCTTGGCTCTCGAAGGTCACTACCGTGCATCTGGAAAAAGACGAGGTTATTCTTTGCACTTTGCTCGCAGTGCTAATCGAAAATTCATTAATGTTCCATTAAAAATTGACCATGGATCAGCGACTGGAATCGTTCTTGATTTTGATTTGACTTCGCTCCTGTCTACACCGAGACCGATTATTTTCAGCAAAGATGGTGAGTCAACGCATTCCAGAAAAGGTGATCCTGTAGTTGATTCTATTGCTAAGAATTTGGCCGGAGCATTTCGATTGCGCGATGTTATTTACCCAAATCAAATCAATGAGCCGAAATTAGAAAAAAAAGAACCTCTTTATTTTCCAGATTCTGCTGAACCGTTCCCTTTCAAAATGGCGGGCACCTTCCCTGTTCCCAAATTACCTACGGACAATCCACTAATTAAAAGCCGAGTACGACTCGGAGAAAAACTTTTTTCAGATAAGAGACTATCTCGTGATTTTAGCATTGCATGCTCTTCATGTCATCAAAAGGACAGGGCATTTACTGATGGTTTGTCATTAAGTGTTGGAATTGAAGACAGGAAAGGGAAGAGAAATTCAATGCCTCTTTTCAACCTTGCATGGAAGGAAAAGTTTTTCTGGGACGGTAGATCCCCCTCTCTGCGGGATCAGGTTCTTATGCCTATTTCTAGTCATGCGGAATTTGATAATTCATTAGAAAAGGCAGTCACTAATTTATCAAGGGATAGTTCTTATATGACTCTTTTTAAAGAAGCATTTACAGGTCCGGACATTACCTCTGAAAAGATTGCTCTAGCACTGGAAAACTTTTTATTAACTTTGACGTCCTATGATTCGAAATTTGATCGCGCCATGGCTGGTCAGATTGAGTTAAACGATAAGGAAAAAAGAGGCTTTGAATTATTCATGACCGAATATGAACCTAGGACTGGCAGGTTTGGAGCGGATTGCTTCCATTGTCATGGAGGACCCTTATTTTCAGATCATGATTTTCATAATAATGGATTAAAATTAAAAAGTGAGGACAGTGGCATGAAGGGACTCTTTTCCACTCCTTCTCTTCGTAATGTTGAACTCACTGCTCCTTATATGCACGACGGGAGATTTACCACTCTTGAGGAAGTTGTATCGCATTACAATTCTGCTATGCATCGCACTGATTTGCTCGACCCTAATCTGGCCAAGCATCCTGCTCTAGGGCTGCGCCTTGCCAAGTCAGATGAACAAGCGATCGTGGCATTTCTCAAAACTTTGACTGATCCAAAATATAAGGATCTTCCTTGATCTGTACGATTAGAAATAAGGAATATTAATAAATCACGTCATAATCACATAATCTCTTTAATTATTTAATCAGCCTATGATGCAAAAAATATTTATCATTATTGTTCTTATTTCAATCTCATTAAAAGAGCTATCCAAGGCAAGCGACTGGCTTCGTTTTAGAGGAGATAATGGTCAGGGCATCAGTTCAGAGACAGTAACAGTTAAGTGGTCAGCAAAAAAAAATATAAAATGGCAATGTAAGCTTCCTGGCCCTGGGAGTTCGAGTCCTGTAATTTCAAATGGAAAAATTTTTGTGACTTGTTTTAGTGGTGTAACTGAAGGTCAGCAGGACACATCCAAGCTTCTTAGACATGTTCTCTGCATTGATCAAAAAGATGGTTCAATTATTTGGGAGAATAAGATTGCAGCTACTCAACCAGAAGATCCTTACCGGGGTTTTTTAACTGAGCATGGTTATGCTTCCAATACGCCTGTTGTTGATGATGGTAGGCTATTTGTTTATTTGGGGAAGAGTGGCATCCATGCATATGATCTTAATGGTAAAAAACTTTGGTCTAAAAATTTAGGAACTGGATCCACTCGTCGCAAGTGGGGTTCAGCTGCTAGTCCGATTGTTGTAGGTGATAATCTTGTTGTCAGTGCAGCTGAAGAAGCATTGGCAGTTTATGGGCTGGACCCGAAGACGGGTAAGCAAAATTGGATATCAGAAGGTGATAGTTTGGAAATGGCGTATGCGACGCCTGTTTTGATGACATCCAAGGAAGGTAGAGCTGATTTGGTTTTGCCGGTCCCTGGTGAGATCTGGGGAATGAACCCTGACTCTGGAAAGCTCAGATGGTATGCTCTAACGAACATTACCGGAAACATTTCACCGAGCCCCGTCATTGGTAATGAAACCGTGTATGTATTTGGAGGTTATCCTAGCTTGCGTCGTTGTGCGGTGAAAATTAATGGAGCCAAAGGTGAAATTTCTGAAAAAGCAACGCTCTGGGAGGATAATCAATCTACTTATGTTCCTACCCCGGTACTTGTTGATGAAAAATTATATTGGGCGAGTGATACCGGATATGCTTGTTGTGTGGATGCGAAATCTGGGAAGATGTTGTTTAGGGAACGTTTGGATGCTAGAGCCAAAGGTTCTCGTGGTAAGCCTTTTTATGCAGGTGCGGTAGCTGCAGGTGGTAAAATTTATGCAGTTAGCCGATGGGGAGGCACTTTTGTTTTTTCTGCAAAGCCAGATTTCGAGCTGTTGGCTCACAACAGAATTGAAGGGGATGATAGCCAGTTCCATGGAACTCCGGCAATTAGTGATGGCCAGCTGTTTCTGCGTTCTGATAAATTTCTTTATTGTATCTCTGAATAAAAAATACAATTAAAGAGCGGGAAACATTACCGCAATACCGGTTTTTCTGGTTTGCCGTTCGTGGTTAGGATGTGTACTTCATGGGCAGAAACTTTCGGATCAATGTACTCCCAGACAATTTTTTTGTTTTGAGTGATTTCAAATATCTTTGCTTTTTTACCGTCCCTTTGTCCGTAACTACAAATGATAGTGTTTCCATTGCTTAGTCTTTGTCCTCCACATGGATCACGGAAACGGTCATCGACATGGCTGTTATCACACCGCCATGCGACTTTTCCTTCCGGATTGAATTCCACAGTCTTATTACCGTTTGTTAGGTTAACGAGTAAATTTTTATTGGGCAAAAGGATAGCAGTGAATGGCCAGTTACGGGCTTTCTTCCCGCCTAATTCTTCAAGGTCTGTTTTTATTTCCCGAACTACTGTTCCTTCGGGTGAGTATTCTTTTACTTTAAAGGCGAGTAGGTGAGGGACTATGTAATTTCCATTTGGTAATTTTCTAGCCATTCTAGTCTGCATGTGATCATTTTTTGTTTCAGGAATTAATGGTAAATGAACTTCTATTTTACCGTCCTCATTGATTTCAAGTAGTCTCGGAATGGGACCCCTTTCGACCACTAAAGTGTTGCCGTTAGGTAATCTGTTGACCGTTCCCAGTTCCTTGTTACGAGAATCCATCTTATATGACCAAATAATTTCAGTGCTATTTTTTTTATATTCTCGAGCCTCATTATTAATCGATAAGAGGATATTTCCATTATCTAATACCATACCATCACGAGCATATCCTGGAGCTTTCCATATGACGGCATTGTCTTCACCAATGAGTGCAGTAAATTTACCAGATACAAGGAATGAGTGCCTTATCCCTATCTCACTAATTTGTTTGCCTTGCGCTGAGGATTTATATTGTGAGGCTAGTAAGGCAAAAAGAAAAATGATATAGATGCGATTCATAATAATAGGTATCTAGATACAATTAAGTGCTTCAAGGCAATGGTAAATTTATTCTAATTAATATTTTGCTGAATTATCACCTATTGGATAATCTGAATTTATTCTTTCTATGATCAAGGTACATACTGCCCAGTTTTCTGTGTCAACAAGAGGTAAGGGAACTTATGAAATAACAGAAGATATTTCTTCTATTGTTCATGAAAGTGGGATCAATGAAGGTGTGGTTACTATATTTGTTCAGCATACCAGTTGTTCTTTGATTGTTATGGAAAATGCCGATTCTTCTGCTCGGACTGATTTACATGCATTCTTTGAGAAGTTAGTTCCCGAGGATACACCATATTTTGTGCATACCTATGAAGGTGGTGATGATATGCCATCGCACATTCGGATGTGCTTAACGGACGTCGATAAGAATGTTCCTATCATTGATGGTAGAATGACTTTAGGAACCTGGCAGGGTTTGTTTCTTTTTGAGCATCGACGTGCTCCGCACACAAGAAAAATTAGTGTTTCAGTTTGTGGTGAATAGTTTATATGTAACATTAAACAAAAGGTTTATTAATGGGTAGGCGTAAGCCGTTGGCTTATTTACATAGAAGGAAAGATGAATGGGTAGTAACTTGTGTGCTACGCATTGAGCATAGAGTTCGCGCTAAGTCCCGTATAGAAGCTATGGAGCTAGATTATGGTATCGGATGGGACGTTCGGAGATATCATTTGATAATTCATCATTTATTCCTGATCCATCAAATGAACTTCCAAAGACTGACTGGATATTTTCCTCATTCCCGCTAAACTTTTATTATGGATTTAACTCGGACTGCTTTTGGAACTTGGAGCGGTGGACGCTTCATGCATTTTGGTGAAGCGCTCAGTGATGAGCGTTTTATACAACTCATTCAATTAGCATACGATTCCGGAATACGTACTTTTATTACCTCAGACGTTTATGGGGTAGGAAGGGCCGATCAGATGTTAGGTAAGGCCTTGGAAGGAATTGCTCGTGAAGAATATTGTTTAGTAGGGATGCTCGGCCATGATATTTATGAGGGCAAACGTGAAGGGTCGCGTGGTTATCCCAGGTTCAGTGATCCGTCCCTTAGATCACGCTCCGAATATTCCGCTTATCTAAAGATGGCCGCAGAGAAGTCGTTGGAACGGTGTCAGGCTGAAAAGTTTGATCTAGTAATGTTACATAATCCGGATGAACAGGGTTATGCGGATCAGTCTGTCTGGGATGCTATGTCTGATCTAAAAGTGTCTGGATTAACGGATAGTCTTGGCATTGCTCCTGGTCCCGCGAACGGTTTTACCCTCGATCTTATCCATAACTTTGAACAATTCGGACAGATCCTTGATTGGGCAATGGTGATTCTTAATCCTTTAGAGCCTTGGCCCGGTCGGTTGTGTCTTGAAGCAGCTCAGAAAGCTAACATAAATGTTCTTACAAGAGTCGTTGATTATGGTGGTGTTTTTCATGGGACAATGAAACCAGACCATGTGTTTCGTGAAGGAGATCATCGAACGTATCGGCCCGAAGGTTGGGTAGAGTCAGGCCTTGAAAGAGTTGAAAAAATGAGACCTATTTTAGATAAGTATGGACTAAGTGAAATTCAATTTGCGAGTCTCTGGAATCTTGCTCAGACTCCAGTAAAGAGTGTTGTCCCAACTTTTATTCAGGAGGCTGGAGAAGAGGCTTTGCCTATAGAAGAACTAGTTCGTGATTTTGCTTCCATGCCTGTTGAAAATCCTCTGACCTTGGAAGAGGTCGAAGAAATAGCCGGGATCGGGGACAATACCGGATGCATGCTATTGAAGGGTGCAAGTAAACGTCACGAGGAGAGTTTGCGTCCTGATGAATGGCCAATGAGACCGGATCTTATGGAGATTGCAGGTCGCCATGGTCTTGGCGATGACTGGTGATTAGGGCTCTCATTATATTTTGTGTTTTTTGAATGAACTTGTTATCGACAAAGGACTTTCAGCCTCCTGTTGCTAAAATTAAAGAGCATATCCATGTAGATCATGGGACCAAGCGTCCTGACCCTTATTTTTGGTTGAGGGATAGAGCTAATAATGAAGTGCTTAATTATCTTAAGGAGGAGAATAATTATACAGAGTCCATAATGGTTGAGACGGAGTCATTGCAAAAGACTCTATTCGGAGAAATTAAAGGTAGGATAAAACAGGACGATTCTACTTATCCTGTGCGCTGGAAGAATTATTATTACTACACTCGGCACGATTCGGGTTCAGATTATGCCAAATATTACAGGAAGCATATTGCTTCTGAGGAGTCCCAAGAAGAGTTAATTTTTGATGTGCCGAAAATGGCAAGGGGACAAGATTATTTCGATTTCGATGAGGGTGATGTTAGTCCGGATGAAAGTCTCATTATTTTTAGTACTGACATTACTGGAAGAGGCTTGAGAACACTGCAGGTAAAAGATTTAAACAGCGGTGAAATTTTAATTGATAATATAACCAATGTTGAAGGTGGCCATGCTTGGGCAGCAGATAACAAAACTTTTTTTTACACTAAACAGGATCCTGAAACTTTACGCGATCATCAAATTTGGCGTCATCATTTAGGTCGCCCAGTTAAAGAGGACGTACTTGTTTATGAAGAGCGCGATGAGACTTTTAGTTGTTATGTGTACAGTAGCCGATCAGAGAAATTTATTGTGATTGGTTCTAGCCAGACTCTTTGTGATGAATACCGTCTTTTGCCATCAATCAATCCAGAAGGTGATTTCAAATTATTGCATCCGCGTTCACGCGGTCTTGAATATGATGTAGAACATTACGGGAACAGGTTCTACTTAAGAACTAATTATAAGGCACCTAATTTCCGATTAATGTGGGTTTCCGAAGAGTGTACTTCTATAAGCAATTGGGAGGAGTTATTGGCTGAACGTGAAGGAGTTTATGTTAATGATTTTGAGGTATTTGATAATTATCTTGTGACCGAGGAGCGGGAAAATGGACTCGTAAAAATTAGGATCCATGAAACTAGGAGCGGAGAAAATTATGAAATCGAATTTGAGTCGCCTGCCTATTCGGCTTGGATTGATACAAATCTCGATCCTCAAACAGAATGGCTGCGCTATGGATATAGTTCACTTAAAGACCCTGAAGGTCTTTATGAGTATAATATGCATTCAAGGAAGAAAAGATTACTTAAGAGTGAAGAAATCATAGGAGGTTACGATTCTAATTTATATACAACGGAACGTCATTTTGTGACAGTGAGGGATGGTGCGCGGGTTCCGGTTTCAATTGTCTATAGGAATGACTCTTTCAAGAAAGATGGAACATCTCCACTGTTGTTATATGCGTATGGAGCTTATGGGTTAAATTCTGATGCTACCTTTAGAAGTAGTCGTCTGAGTCTTCTTGATCGGGGTTTTGTTTATGCAATAGCTCATATCCGCGGAGGACAGGAACTTGGCAGGGATTGGTACGATCATGGGAGGTTGTTAAATAAGAAGAATTCTTTCAATGACTTTATTGATTGTTCGGAATTTTTTGTTTCAGAGAAATACACATCGCCTGACCGCTTATGTGCGAGTGGAGCTAGCGCTGGAGGGCTTTTGATGGGTGTAATAGCAAATGAAACCCCCAAATTATTCGCTGCTATCATTGCTGATGTGCCCTGGGTCGATTGTGTTACAACCATGCTGGATCCAACGATTCCTTTAACTACCAGTGAGTATGATGAATGGGGAAATCCTAATGATAAGGAATTTTTTGATTATATTTTGAGCTACTCTCCATACGATAACGTGAAGAGGGCTGCATATCCTGCAATGCTTGTCATGGCTGGGTTGAATGATTCTCAAGTCCAGTGTTGGGAGCCTGCCAAGTGGGTTGCTCTTTTGAGGACCAAGAAAATTGGTAATAAGCCATTGATGTTAAAAATCAATATGAAATCAGGGCACGGTGGTTCATCTGCAAGATATGAGAAGTATAAGGAAATTGCTTTTGAGTATGCTTTTTTACTTCGGGTAGTGGACCATTGATTGTATTATTATTCTGCTCTTCATCTACTAATTCATACTCAGCATGAAAATAACAAGAATCATACATTGCCATCTAGTATTTATTTCTAGTCTTTTGACGTCCCAGCTCATAACGAATGGAGCTGAATCTAAGGAGCGTCTAAAAGTATTTATTTTTGCAGGTCAATCGAACATGGTTGGTTCAGATTCTAACATTAAGGACATCCAAAGATTTCCTCCTTTCATTGGTTTAGAAAATTCTCAAAAAAATATCAAATTTTTATACTCAATAGGTCGTGAGAGAAAGTTTGAATCAAATGGTTGGCAATCGCTAAGCCCTGTCAATAACGTCGTAGGGCCTGAATTGAGTTTTGCTAAAAGGGTTTCAGCTCAGATGAAATCCCCTATTGCTATTATAAAATGCGCTGCAGGAGGAACTCATCTTGGCGGGGATTGGAATCCTGAAGATCCGATCGGATTCAAAATGTATCCACTATCACTTGGCCTGATTAAATCCGCATTGGCTGATCTCGATCGTCAGAAAATTAAATATCAGCTCGAAGGTTTTATGTGGCATCAAGGTGAGAATGATATGTTTAATGAGGATTACATGAAGAATTATGGGGAAAATCTAAAGAAATTTTTAGCCAAGTGGAGACAAGATCTTGGAGTTCCTGAGCTTAAATTTTTTATCGGAGAATTATGTACCAAAACGATCTGGGGAATGGATCTACGCCCGCGAATGTACGCTATCAGTAAGGGGCAGAGAGAAGTTACTGATTCAGATCCGCTTGCCGAATATGTTCCCACGTCTCATGTCGGTGTTGAGATTGGAGGAGGAGTTGGATTGCATTATCATTATGGCACCCTTGGCCAACTTGAACATGGGATCAATTATGCAGAAGCTTATTTAAAGTCCATTGGTATGGATGAGCCGATTTCTAGGCCCCTTAAAAAGTGGCCCTATAAGAGAGGAGAACCGATAAAGTTATTTGTCCTTGCAGGGCACCGAAACATGGAGGGTGAGCGTGCATTTGTTCAGGAATTAAGAGAAATTAAGGACAAAGCATTCCTTGTATCTGATAACTCAGGGATCGCATATAAATATAGTTTGGGAGGAGCTTACCGTAAATCAAATGAATGGGAACCGCTAGGATTGACTGGTTATTATGATAGCTTCGGGCCAGAAATAAGTTTTGGTTCATACCTCCAAAAAAGATCCATCAATAATATAGCGATTGCTAAATTCACTCACAGTGGTTCGCAGATTATTGACTGGACTCCTGAGGGGAGTTTAGCAAAGTCACGCAACTTATATGATTCATTTATTTCTTTTGTGAAAGATGCCATTCAGGATCTAAATGATAAAGGTCATGAAGTTTTGCTTGAAGGTATCTTTTATCATCTTGGTGAAAATGATATGTCATTTTCACCTCATCGTAATAATGCAGTCAAGTGGTTGAATTCCATAATAAAAAATAGCCGTGACGATTTAAAAATGCCGTCCCTCAAATGGTATGTAAGTCAACAACCTCCCACAGACCATAAGAGCGTGAATGGTATTGATGTAATTTCCAAGATTGAAGAATTGGCGGGCTCGGATAATTCCATTTTTCATTTAAAAGCTTTTGATCTTATTCCACAGGAAAAGAAGCTTGTGATATCAACTGCGGGGATAATTCAGTTGGGAGAATTAATTGCGGATAATTATCTAAAAAATCGCAAATAAATTTATTTAAGAGTTAGATGTGATTGAGCTTGTTTGGATTTCCTATAAGAGATTGAATCATCATTAATTGCAGCAATTATTATTTAGAAGGGGAATTTAATGAACGCAGTTTCCATCCGATCATTGGATTTAGCAATGGTTGCAATTTACTTGATTGGAATGCTTGGCGCAGGACTATGGTTCTCACGTCGTAATTATTCGACCGAAAAATACTTTCTTGGAGGACGTTCCTTTCCTGGTTGGGTTATTGGTCTTTCAATGCTTGGGACATCTATCAGTTCTGTGACTTTTCTAGCTTTTCCAGCGGCTGCCTATGTTCTGGACTGGCGCCAATTAGTGCCGAATCTCATGTTGCCATTCATTGCGGTTTTAGCAATTATTGTCTTTATTCCCTTTTTCCGACGCTCTGGACTAACGTCAGCTTTTGAATACTTAGAGGATAGGTTCGGCAAAGGTGTCAGAATTTATGGTGCACTCAGTTTCGTTTTTTTGCAGTTTATTCGTTTGGGGAAGGTTCTTTTTCTTGTCTCGATCCCCGTCAGTTTGATGACTGGAATTGAAATGAAATATGTGATAATGGGTGTTGGAATTTTTATAGCTTTTTATACGGTTGTTGGAGGCTTTGAAGCTGTGATATGGACTGACTTGATTCAATCTATAGTGTTATTGCTAAGTGGCGCATTCTGTGCTTTTTATGTCGCTTTAAAATTACCTGGAGGGTTAGAGCAAATTATTGAGGTAAGTTCACAGAACGAAAAGTTTAGTCTTGGACCTACAAGATTTAATTTAACAGAACGTACTTTTTGGACAGTAGCTTTGTTGGGTATTTTTAATTGGCTTGCTTATCTTTCGAGTGATCAAAACATTGTGCAAAGATACGTGGCCTCGAAGACTGATCGAGAGGCGCGAAGGGCAACAGCAATTTATGCGATAGTAGCTTTGCCTACTTGGATATTATTTTTTTTTATAGGGACCTGTGTTTTTGTTTGGTACCAAATCAGGCCTGATTCCGTAGTTGCAAATTTGGAGCCGGATCAAGTATTCCCTTATTTTTTACTTACTACAATTCCTGCTGGTCTTGCCGGAATGACTATAGCAGGTGTGTTGGCGGCAGCTATGTCCAGTTTGGATTCATCAATAAATGCAATTTCCACTGTCGTGGTAGTTGATGTGCTTAAATCATGGTTAGCGAAAGGTCGCAATGACCGTTTTTATCTTTTTGCTGCTCGTTGTGTTGGGATTGGTGCGGCTGTTTTAATGATTGGCGGTGCTATTCTTTTTAGTTCAATAAAAAAAGAAAGCATGAATGATTTGAGTTGGATCATAGCATCGGTTTTTGGTGGTTGTCTTGTCGGATTATTTATGGTCGGATTTTTCACTAAGCGTGTTGATAGTTTCTCTGCAATGGTTGCGCTGGTGCTTTCAATTGTAATTAACGTGTACCTTGGTCTTGGCGTTGCTAAATGCCTTCCAGAATCTCTTACGATACCAATACATTCTTATTGGGTAGGACTATTCGTGAATTTAGCTTTTGTTGTTATTGCTGTTACAATAAGTGTTTTCCGTAAACAAAAACGTAAATTGAAAGGTCTTACAATTTGGACCATTAAGGCTTAAATCGAATTATTCAGATATAGCCTAACAATGATTAGATTCCTTGTTCTGATGGACGTAACTGAACGTCTCCAATTTCCACGTGCGTTGGAGCTTCAATTATATGAATTACAGATTCAGCAACATCAATAGGATCAAGCATATGAATGTCATCTTTCAGTTTTGTTAGTTTTTCTTCATCACCTTTAAAATAGAGATCTAGTAAGGGTGTATTTACAAAACCTGGAGAGATCATTGCTACACGTGTTTTATTATCGACCGCTTTGAGTTCAAATCTCAATGCTTCGGTTACTGCCCTGACTGCAAATTTGGTTGCGGCATAAAATCCTCCGCTCGGAGGTACCCTGTGACCAGACATACTAGATAAATTGATAATGTGACCTCCTTCATTAGGGTCAAATTTTTTTAGTGCGAATTGGCAACAGAGAGTAAGAGCTAGAACATTTACGCTTAAGAGTTCACGAAAGTTCGATAATTCTCCATTTATTATTGGTGCCTTTGGGGCAACGCCAGCACTATTTATTAAGATATCAATTCGTTCACCTGCTTCACTGAAAAGTTTTTCGATTTGCTTAGTGTCATTGAGGTCGGCAACGATGAAATGTCCATTAATCGATTCTGCAAGGCTTTGGATTTTCTTTTTATTACGACCACTAGCAATGACTGAACAACCGCGCTCAGCTAATGCTCTGGCACATGCGGCTCCGATCCCGCTAGAAGCTCCAGTAATTAGTGCTGTTTTATTTTTTAAGTTCATATTCCTTAGGCCTTGGGAAGAGTTTAATATGTTTATCATAGACTCTTTGCAATTCTTCGATTGGAGTCTGATGATCGTCGACGCGCAGATCGCGAAACCTGTCGTTGTTTCCCCCATATCCCCAATTTTCTTTTACTACTAAGAGGGAAGCTGACTGGCGACCTCGCTTGTCACCCCCCGCTAATTGACCAGCCTTGAGTGCGTTTATTAATCGTTGTGCGAGGGGTGCTTTCCCATTGCTTTGAATGAATGATTTAGCCATCTCGGATATGACATTTTCATTAGCTAGAATGTTACCTTGAATAGTGAAACTTTTTCCACTGATGCCTCCAGCCCATTTCATGCATTTTTCACCGGTGAAATTTGCCGCATTACCATTTGAAGCCAAGACTCCGACTTGGCGGTAGGCTTTTGCTGCGTCATTTTCTGTTAATAATGCAATAACGTCTTTTGGTGATTTGCCTTTTTTTAATAATTCTAATCCCTTCTGTCCATAGCTGACATTGGCAAAGGATTGAGTGGCGATGGCTCCGATTCCGGCACGTGCCCATGGCACAACAGCCCCAACCGCTACGATTTTACTTTGTACTGCTACACCTAATTCACCAGTATCCGGATCGCTACCAATGATGGAGAAGGTAGCTATCGGTGAAGATTCAAAATGACAGCTAACAAGTATTGAGATTGATAAATGGAGAGTCAGAATGGTCATAAATTAAGAGTTACCCTTTTATAATAATATTCTATATGAGACTAATAATTTGGAAAGCATTGGTTCGTGGGCTATTTTTATACTCTAATGCCTAATACTTTTGGTCATAGCTTTCGAATTACTACTTTTGGGGAATCTCATGGTGGGGGTGTTGGAGTGGTTATTGATGGATGCCCTCCAGGCATTGAGATTTCAGAAGAAGAGATACAACTTGAACTGGATCGTCGCCGTCCTGGGCAAAATGAGATTGTAACGCCTAGGGATGAAGAGGACCGTTGCGAAATCCTTTCAGGTACTTTTGAAGGCAAGACATTAGGAACTCCCATATCTGTCCTTGTTCGAAATAAGGATGCGAGGCCTGAATCATATTCTGAGATGGCCCATAAGTATCGCCCCTCTCACGCTGACTTCACCTATGATTCAAAATATGGTTTAAGGAATTGGCAAGGAGGAGGCAGAGCCTCTGCCCGAGAAACTATCGGCCGTGTTGCTGCTGGCGCGATTGCTAATAAAGTCATGCGTGAGCAATTCAGTGAAAAATTTGATATTGTGGCACACGTATCGGTAGTTCAGGACATTATTGGAGATGCGGATCTTACGGCGCTGAGCCGTTCAGATGTAGAATCTAATATTGTACGTTGTGGAGATCCTGCAGCTGCAGAAATAATGATCGAACGAATTAAAGAAGCTAGATCTAATGGTAATTCATTGGGAGGAATAGTCGAATGCGTTGTACGGGAAGTGCCTGCTGGGCTTGGTGATCCGGTATTTGACAAACTAGAGGCAGATCTTGCAAAAGCGATGATGAGTTTGCCTGCTACAAAAGGATTTGAGATTGGCTCGGGTTTTAATGGAGTGCGTATGACAGGCAAGGAACATAATGATGCTTTTTATATGGATGAGGACCGTGTCAGAACAAAATCCAATCGTTCAGGTGGTGTTCAGGGTGGTATAAGTAATGGTGAACATGTTGAGTTCAGAGTGGCATTTAAGCCCACTGCCACCATCATGACTGAGCAGGAAACGGTCAATTCTTCAGGAGAAGAAACGACACTCAAAGGGCGAGGCAGACACGATCCTTGTGTTTTGCCGAGAGCCGTTCCGATGGTTGAAGCTATGGCTGCACTAGTTATGTGTGATCATGCTCTTCGACAAAGAGGGCAATGCGGTGACAGATGAATCAACTAATCCTCTTTTATTGCATACTTGATAATTACTAAAGATAAATGGAATCCGATCTTTTTAATGGAGCTTTGCCTTTTCCTATTAATTTTACCATTTTGTCTATAGCTCTTGTTATCCTAATTGCAGTTATTGCTTTTTTGCGTGGAGTCATTGGCATGTTTGTTGGATTAGGGTGCATGATGATTGGCGTTTATTGTGCTTATGCCATTTATCCTCTTTTACCTGAATGGTTATCTTATGTGATAGATGATCCATCGCCGCTACTTATTTTTTCTCTTACTTTGGGTTCTGCATTTTGTGTCTATCTATTTTTGCGATTACTCGCTGGGGCCTTTGTCTTGAGTCCGTTCAGAAAAAAAGAAAAGAAAAGAATTCTTCGGGGACCTATAGGTGTAGTTCTGAGCCTAATTCCTGCTACGGCTCTCATATTTGTTTTGGGAGTGGCGTTATGGACTGCCGGTACGCTTTTTTCTGTCGAACATACTAAAAAAGGTGTGTCTGTTCAGCCTGGATCCAGTGCTAAACAAAGGCCTTTTTGGGCTCGTTGGAATTATGCCTTGGAAATGGATTGGATAGGAAAAGTCATTGGTAAAATTGATCCGCTTTCTGCGCGTGCTAAGGGTGCAATATCAAATTTTCTAGTCACTTTGAAGGATGATTCGGCTGGAGGAGAATTATCCAAACATCCAAAGATTTCAAGAGTACTCAGGACGCCTGGGCTGCAAGACCTTGCTGATGATCCTGAAATCGCTGGATTAATTAAGGATGGAGATTATATCCGTTTGCTAAATCATCCTAAGATGAGAAAGACAGCATCTGATCCGAAGTTCAATAAGTTACTTGATGACTTGCCAGTGCCAGTGGAGGAGATAGTGGACAAATCACTTTACAGGGAAGAACAAGGATTACTTGTTAGGAGGCAAAGTAGTTTGCGACTTGATCCTTGATCTTAATCCAACATCATAAAAAAGTGCAATATATTACAACTATAGGCTTGGAAGTTCATGTGCAGTTGAAGACGCAAAGCAAAATGTTTTGTTCATGCCCTGTAGGTTTTGGTGATGAGCCAAATAAGAACACTTGTCCGACCTGTCTGGGTTTGCCTGGAGCTTTGCCCGTGCTTAATCGAGGAGCAATAGAGAGAACTGTGTTGGCTGGTATTATGCTGGGGTGCGAGACTCCTCCCATCAGTAAGTGGGATAGGAAGAATTATTTCTATCCCGATATGCCTAAAAATTATCAAATAAGTCAGTTTGATTTGCCTCTTTGTTTGGGTGGGGGTGTCCTTCTTTATGATCATTGTTATCCAAAAGATGCTCAGAAGGATATAGAAGAGTCAGGCAAAGAGATCGGACTGACTAGGATTCATCTTGAAGAAGATGTTGCTAAGAGTACGCACTCTTCAAATGGGACCTCTATTGATTTTAATCGTGCTGGAACACCACTCATGGAAATTGTCAGTGAACCAGAAATTACCTCACCTGAGGAAGCTTTTGCATACTTAAATTCACTTAGGCAGATATTAATTTATGGAGATCTTTCAGATGCTGACATGGAAAAAGGACAAATGCGTTGTGATGTTAATGTTTCTGTCAGGCCTGACTCACAGGAAGAGCTTGGTGTTAAGATAGAGCTGAAAAATATGAATTCTGTAAGTGCTGTGCGTCGTGCTCTCCATTACGAGATCAGTCGTCAGATTCGCGTAGTTAAAGAAGGTGGGGAGCTTGTGCAGTCAACGCGCCGGTGGGATGATGATATAGGTGAGACTCAACAGATGAGAATTAAGGAGGACGCTCATGATTATAGATACTTTCCGGACCCAGATCTTTTACCTGTAAAGACTGAAGATGTTATTAAAAAAATGAGGCTTCAGGTTCCTGAGCTTCCTCATCAAAAAGCAAAGCGATTCGTAAGGGATTTTTCTGTCAGTGAATATGATGCTAGCGTCCTCTCAAGTGACCGAGATTTAGCATTATATTTTGAAGAAACAGCAAATGAATCAGAAGCGAAAAAGAAAGTAGCAAATTGGGTCATTAATAATGTGTTGGCAGTCTTGAATGAGCGTGATCTTAAAGTTGCTCAATGTCCGGTTAGTCCTTCTAAACTTGCTTTAATTATTAAAATGGTTGAATCGGGGAAAATCTCTAATAATCAGGCAAAGGAAATCTTTGCGGTGTTATTTGATAATCCCGATAAGGATCCTGATGCTATTATTACCGAACTAGGATTTGAGCCTGCTGATTCTAATCTCATTGAATCTATCGTAGAGGAAGTCGTTTCTAATAATCCTGAAAAAGTGAAAGAGATCCAAGAAGGTAACGATAAGCTAATTAACTGGCTAACAGGCCAAGTCATGAAGGCAAGCAAAGGGAAAGCGAATCCAAAAATTATAGGGGATTTATTGCGAAAGAAAATTCTATAAATTGAGTTAGATATTTGGCTTATTCCGTTGTTTTATATAGATGCTTTTTGAGGAATCATTTCTTTACTGCACTAGAGCACATGCGGAATTGACTTCTTTGTCTCTCAACCACAAAATAACCCTTTATTTTTATGTGATTTTCCTGATTATAGGGAAGTAAACTGCAAAACCTAAGATTTTTATGCTGCTACAAAAACTCATCGCTATTATTACAATTACGGCTGTTTCAACAGTCAGTTTCATGATTCAGAACGCTTCTGCTGAGGATGAAAAAAGAAAAGTTAATCCTGAAACCGATAAGGCATATGAGCATGTAATTGCGCCAATCCTTGCATCAAGATGCACGGGATGTCATGGGGCTAATAAAGCAAAAGGGAAGTTTCGGTTACATACAAAAGAAGAGATACTAAAGAGTGAAACTGTTGTAGGAGGTAAAGTAGAAGAGAGTACCCTTATTGAGCGTATTATGCTTCCTGACGATGACGAGGATGTAATGCCTCCTGAAGACAAGGATCGTCTTAGCGCGGAACAGAAAAAAATTATTAATTGGTGGATAGCAGAAGGAGCAAGTTTTGATAAGAAAATATCAGAACTTAATGTTCCTGATGATGTTGGAACAATTATAGCAGGTCTTGTTTATTCTAAATCCAAAGAGGGGGTCATTACTAAAGCATTTAATCTTCCTGATATTGCTCAACCTGCTGACGCGGGTGCAGTAGAAGCGATAGATAAGGCTGGGGTGCTTATTATGCAACTTGCTCAAGACACTAAATATTTATCTGCTAACGCTATTAATGTTGTTAAAAGTTTCAATGACGCTCAGGTCAAACTTTTGATCCCAGTCAAAACCCATCTCACATGGTTGGACGTGTCTCGTAGCGGCATCACTGATCAATCCGCATCTGATGTGGGGCAATTATCAATGCTGACAAAATTACACCTTGAGAATACGAGCATAACCGATCAGATGCTCCAGCATGTAGGAAAACTTTCAAATCTTGAGTATCTTAATGTTTATGGAACCAAAGTAACAGATGCAGGACTGGAACATCTTAAAGGTTTAAAGAAGCTAAAAAAATTATATGTCTGGCAGACCGGCGTTACTGAAGCTGGAGCCAATAAACTGAAAGAAGCTATTCCGGGTCTGGACGTTAATCTGGGTTGGAAACAACCGGAAAAAAAGGACAAACCTGAAGAGCCAAAAAAAGAATAATTTTCATTTATTAATTGGTTCAATAGTCTGAATTTTTCCAGTAAAATGGAGATCCAGACCTCTCTTTTTCCAATATTCACAGATTTGTGACTCGATCTTATTGAACGATTTATCTTTCCAAAGCATTGCCTGATCAGCTGGAATAAAACGAACTGATTTTGTTTTATGCTCATGAATATTGACGGCTGAATTCTCAAGAAACTTTCTCAGTCCTCCGAGCTTACGAGAAGCAAGTTCCATTTGATAGTGAGTTAAAAACAATGCTCCTGCGTATTTAGCATAAGCGTTATCTTCATTGATTCTGGTGTCCTTTGCCCAAGTGTGGGCAGACATTATTGTGAGGATCTGGATAGATGGTATCACTACTGTCGGCTGCTCTCCATTTAACCAGGTTACATTTAAATGTTCGATAATTTGTTTTGAACAATTACTAAATCTGTATCTTCCTGGTGCATATTGTAGTGCTGAAAAATATTCTGCTATTCCTTCAGTGAGCCATGTTGGTAATGCATGGAATTGATCTCCCATCGCTTGATGGATTAGTTCGTGCACTAGTAACTGATAACGTTGACGCGGTTGTAGGTTTGAAACTTTGTTCCTTGTTGCTATTAGATGCTCAAGACTGACTTTTACTTCTTTGCTGCGCCCATCGAAGTATCCTATCGTTCCTTTAGGTGCTCCCGATTTAATGTATTCTGATTTCTTTTCAAAAATACGTACTACATGTTTTTTTTTGTTTCCAGGCCGTCCTTCGTAAATTAGTTGGAGTGGAAATAAAACTAAGGCACGTTGAACTGATTCCGCTAAAATTGCGATTTCAGTAACTTTATTGTGTCTAATCCTTTGGTCCGTAATTATGAGGTATGAATTAGTTTCGTAGTTGTATCCGCTTAAGGTTTTAAGCTCAGTCCATTTGGCTTTAGGCGCGTCAAATTTTTGAGGCCAGGGCTTTGAATAGTTCAAAGCTTGCAAAGCAAGGAATGCTACGATTATTGCTACCATTTTCATATTACGAATACGAAGTCCTATCACATTACCATCAATTAAATGAAAGTATTATTTTAAATAAAACCGTCAGAATGAGTCTGTTAGATGGTGGTTAGTTTAAGCTCATTGAAAACTGAATTATTATTTAGGTTTCCTTCTCGCGTTGTTTGGTAAAAATGCTAAAGTTAAGTTTTGTTAACTATTTATGAGAAACCCATTCACTCAATTAGGATTCATTACTATTGCCCTCATTCTTTTATTAGGATGTTCATCTACTGGTGGAAAATATGAAAATAGTGACAATACGGCCTATTTAGATGGGGAAGGAAAGAGGCGTGGTTTGTTTGGTGGACGTAAGAAAAAAAAATCAGCTGCCCTTCAAAATCCAAATATTAATATTCGAGTGGATCCTAGCTTAGCTCGTTCATTGACTTACTCACGCGTAAGAACTGATGGACCATTTATTGCTATGACTTTCGATGATGGCCCTCATCCTGTTCATACACCCCGATTACTGGACATTCTCAAAAGAAGGAACATAAGAGCTACCTTTTTTGTTGTGGGGACAAATGCTCGACGGTATCCGCAGTTAATTAGAAGAATAATTGCTGAGGGGCATGAGATTGGAAATCATACTGTAAACCATAAGTATTTAAATAGGATTAGTGTTGAACAGGCAAGGGCGGAAGTGCTTGGTTGCGAGAAAGCAATTGTAGCGGCTTGTGGAGTTAAACCTCGGATACTTCGTCCTCCTGGTGGACATATAAACGATCGAATAAAGGTCTGGTTGAAAAAAGAATTTGGATATAGCACAATCATGTGGGCCGTTGATCCTGAGGATTGGAAGCGTCCAGGATCTGATGTGGTGGCTCGCCGCATTATTTCAGAAACGGATCCGGGTGAAATTGTACTGGCCCATGATATTCATGGTCCGACAATCGCAGCTATGCCTAGGGCACTCGATGGGTTGTTAGCCAATGGCTATCGATTTGTGACTGTAAGTCAGCTCATTGCTATAGAGCGGCGAAGCATTGCCACACGTTCTGGATATGATGATAATTTACTTAGCAGTTCAATTCATTTTACTGGACAAAAACAAGTCAGATAAAAAGAGTATCTCCAAGTAGATTTACACTGACAGAAAGTCCTGCTAAGTTTACAGCATGCAAGCTGATGATTTCTTTTCTACTCGTGAAGGCTTGCGGAAACTCTTAACCACTTTCAGAGAAGCTGGGCATGATCTTGGTATGCCCGAATCCGAACTGGCGGGCCTGAGTTCTGCTTCTGCGGCACTTGACAGCCCGCTAACAGTTATGGTGCTCGGCGCCAAAGGTAGCGGTAAGACTAGCTTAATTGAAACGCTTTTAGGAGATAAATTATCAACTTCCAAGGATCAATCATCTGCGCCAATCATATTTTGGCGGTATGGGGCACGTTCAGCTGACCAGATTGAGAATGACTTTACGGAATCTTATCGGCCATGTTCGGGATTAAAGGAATTCGAGTTCATTGAGGTTCCCGATACTTATAATGTTTCTGATCCAGATTTGCTAAGAAAAGCGTATCTAATAGCTGATGTGGTTTTGGTGGTTTTCACAGCAACGGATCCTTGGGATACTGAATCCTTTGACTTTATTAGTGATTTAGAAATCGGGGTGAAGCGTCCTGTGACGTCAGTTATTACTAATATTGATCAACGTACCGATGAGGAATTATATGCTATTACTGAATTTGTAGAGAGCTCAGGTAATAAAAGGTTAAATGATGGAATCCCAGTCCATCAAATTTCTTCATTAGGTTCATTTTTAAATCGATTAAATAATAATAAGCAATTACTTCTCGAATGGATTATTAAATCTTTGGAAAAAAGACAACCTTTCATGGATAGGCGTGTTCGGGCTGAATTGACTCTCGCTAATGCTACAAACCAGATGGCTAAAGTTTTGGAGAGTGCTGCCGAGACAACTAAAACCGAAGAGGAATGTTTATTGTCATTTGATAAATTGATATCTCTTTCTCAGGAGGAGATGATTTATGATTTTGCTGAGGCCTTTAAAAAGGATCTTGATGTTTTAAAAAATGAATTAAGAGATTTCCGGAAGGCTTTGATCAAGTCGAACAGTTTAATTAGCATTTTATTTTTCATTGGAAGTAAAAATTTCTTTTTACAGAAGCGCCAAATCTTGGAAAATCTGAATAAAAGCATAACGGATGATGAGGTTCTAATTATGCAGAAAATAGAAAAACATACAAAGGATTTGGATCAATGTTTTAACCAAGGATTCAGTAATGTGATAGATGATGTTAAATTATTTTCTTCTGATGATTCGCAGGGCGTTTCATTTGAGTCCTGGTGCCATGAGAGGTCCAATTCTACTAGGGGAATTCTTAAAAAGGAGATTATGGAAAGTGATAATTTCAAACAGATATCTTCCAAATTTCGGCGCTCTTCTCTATTTGCTTTATTCACATTATTGACAGCTTCTATTTTTTCGTGGTTTATATATTCACAAATGGAAAATCCCTTTTATGGTCTTTCATTTGTCTTTTTGTTAATAGTTGGAATTTTCTTTATGTTGTCGATTCACATGAAACGTAAGGTTATTTCATTATATGACGAAGAATCCTCTGCTATTCGAGAACGGATAAAAGAGCAGCTCACGGAACTGTACAGTTCACCGATTGAACATTTTTATAAACCCTATAAGGATGCGAATTTAATGTTACGAAATAAGTATGAAGAGCGCTCTTGTCGACGTAAAATTTCTAGCGTTTGTGTATCGAATGCTTTGAAAACAGCCAAAAATATCTTGGCAAAGCCTCTTTTTTAATGACTGATAGCTGCACCAAATAACTAAATGCCTGATCATTCCAAAATTGGTGCTAAGAATAATCGCTCCAACGTCTTTCGATCCCGTTCTATAAGTACAATTGTTTTATGGGCTTTAATTGTTTCTGCTGTTTATTTTGATAGGCCAATAATCTTTTCTTCCATTATTATACTCATAGGATCCTTAGGCATTTATGAGTTTTTCGGTTTGTTAGGCCTCAGAGGGACTCCCGCATTTAAAAATATCAGGATTTCTACTCTCTTCCTTAGTTTCCTGTATTTGTCTTTGATGGCCTATTTCTTAAGTGGGCGATGTAATGTAGGAGTCATATATATTGATTCTGCCTTTGTTGCTTTGGTGGTGATTGTTTTGACGGTCCTTCTTTTATTTTATCCAATTGATGGAACTAATACTAAGGACTTATTTTTTGGTTCCTTATTTGGGTTTATATATGTCCCATTATTGATTTCGTTTTTGCTTCGAATTCTTTATTTGAATTATGATTCTTCTGAAGGACAGGGGGGTGAGTATTATATTATATTTTTGTTGGTCGTAACAAAATTTTCAGATATGGGCGCTTACCTAATTGGAACGCTCATTGGAAAACATAAGATGATTCCACATATTAGTCCGGGTAAGACTTGGGAGGGATTTATTTTTGGATGTTTAACGTTTGCTGTAGGAGGTGGATGTTTAATGTTTTATTTATTTAAAGATGAAATGCTATTGTTTGAATGGCAATCAGTTGTAATTTTAAGCTTTTGCCTTGCGTTTATTGCTGCCCTCGGTGATTTGGCTGAGTCAGTCCTTAAACGTAGCCTTGCGGTCAAAGACTCTGGTAATATATTGCCTGGCATCGGTGGTGTTCTAGACCTAGTGGACAGTGTTCTGTTTACAGCGCCTGTCTTGTTTATTTATTTAACTTACTTATCTTAAGTCATGGCCAACAGTACAAAGAAAGTGGTCATTTTGGGGTCAACCGGATCAATCGGAGTCAGTGCGCTGAAGGTAGCCAATGATTTATTTGAAAGAATTGAAATCGTGGGGCTCGGTGCTTATCAGTCAGCGGACAAACTGCTTTCTCAGCTGAATCAGACAGGGGCTCGCGCTGCTTGCCTTAGTGATCAGGATGTGGCTGAAAGCATTAGTGCTGATGTTCCTTCTGGAGTTGATATGTTTTCCGGTGAAGAGGGATTAGTTGAACTTGCCACTCTTGAAGAAGCAGACATTGTGTTGATTGCTATTGTAGGCGTTGCGGGTCTCAAGCCTGCATTGGCTGCCCTAGAAGCAGGGAAGGATCTGGCCGTTGCGAGTAAAGAGATACTTGTTATGGCTGGGCAAGAAATCATGGAAACAGCTTCGCGAACAGGGTCAAAAGTTTTGCCTGTTGACAGTGAACACAACGCAATCTTTCAATGCCTTGAGGGTAAGGAACCTGACACTGTTTCGCGGCTAATATTAACAGCTTCTGGTGGCCCTTTCAGAAAATATGAAAGGAAGGATTTAGAAAATGTTAGTGTTGAAAAAGCTCTGAATCATCCTACTTGGGACATGGGACCAAAGATCACTGTTGATTCAGCGACTCTCTTTAATAAGGGTCTTGAAATGATTGAAGCTCGTTGGCTTTTTGATATTGAGATGGATCGAGTTGACGTCATCGTTCATCCCCAGAGCATTGTTCATTCAATGGTTGAATTTATTGATGGATCGATTCTAGCTCAACTCAGCGTTACAGATATGTGCTTCCCTATTCAATACGCTCTTACGTGGCCTGAGCGCGTTCCGAATAGCTTGCCTCCTGTTGACTTTGCCGATCTTGGAAAATTAGATTTTGAAAAACCTAGGACTGAGGACTTTCCTGCACTTAATCTTGCCCGTGCAGCCGGTAATGCTGGAGGAACTTTACCAGCAGTGATGAATGCAGCTAACGAGATTGCGGTGGCACAATTTTTGAAAGGACAATTAAGCTTTCCTGGTATATGGGAACATGTTGAATCAGTAATGACGAATCATAAGGTAATTGAGAATCCCGCCATTGACGAATTAATAGAAGCTGATCAATGGGCTCGAATTTATCCTATTGTATGAGTCATTTCCATTCAATTTTGACACAGTTTTTGCGATCATTGATCAGAAGTGATATGGTGGCTGATCTCAATAAATAAAACCTCATAAATAGATAAAAAATAATGGATTTAGTTATAGGCATCGGAAAAGTATTATGGACTCTTTTTCAGGTCATTGTTCTTTTTAATATACTAATCGTTGTACATGAATTAGGCCATTATTGGGCAGCTAAATGGAGAGGCCTCAAAGTGGAAAAATTCCAAATTTGGTTTGGTAAGCCTATTTGGAAAAAAAAGATTAAGGATGTGCAGTGGGGGCTCGGATGGATTCCTATGGGTGGCTTCGTTGCTTTGCCTCAAATGGCTCCCATGGAAATGTTGGAAGGCAAGAACGATGAGGAGGATAGCCTGCCTCCAATAACACCGAAAGATAAGATCATCGTGGCCTTTGCTGGACCATTATTTAGTTTTGGTTTGGCTTTTGTTTTTGCTCTCCTTGTTTGGGGTTTTGGTAAGCCTGTAAGAGAACAGCTTCAGAGCACTGTAGTGGGGTCAGTGGTCCCAGGAATGCCTGCTGAGTTAGCTGGTGTTCTTCCCGGGGATCAAATCCTTAAAATTGATGGTATTAAAGTTCAGAACTTTGCAGGAATGGTTGATTCAGTACTCGAGCGTATCATTTATAGTGAAGGTGAGGAGATCGTTTTATTAATAAAGAGACAAGGAATTAATGAACCTCTAGAGATTCGATGTGGTTTTAATAGGGAAGAAAGACCAGCTCATGAGAGGCAGGATTTCCGAAGGATTGGAGTCGCGCCGATATCAGAAGCCATTGTTGATATTATAATTTCTAATAGCCCGGCAGAAAAAGCCGGCCTTAAGAGAGGAGATAAAATTCTACAAGCGAATGGCCAAACATTATTTGGCCGAGAAATGTTAAGTTTCATGATTCAGAAAATGGGTGATGATATCAAACCGATCGAATTACTTATTCTGAGGGGTGAGGAGAAGATAAAAGTTTTAATAGTGCCAGAAGTTCCGATCCAACCAGAAGAGAATCCTGCTATGCTTGGATTGCAATGGCAATTACCTCCAATGACAATTGAGAGTCCAGGGCCCAATCCCTTTACTCAGATTTGGAACGGAGCCACAGCTATATTTAGAACTCTTAGTGCATTGATGCCTTGGAATGATGCTGATGTTAGTGTTTCACAGATGAGTTCAGCAGTTGGGATTGGTAAGTACTATTATGAAACACTTAGTGATCCAGTTTATGGTTGGCGTTTTGCTTTTGTGCTAAGCGTTCTTATTAATGTGAACTTAGGGATGTTGAACCTTCTTCCGCTCCCTGTCCTTGATGGGGGTCATATTGTGATGGCGCTTTATGAGTGGATATTTAAATCTCCTCTCAATATAAAATTAATAGAAATGTTGCAGTTTGGCTGTGCATTACTTTTAATATCTTTCATGGTTTACGTCACCTGGTTTGATGTTCGTGATTTATCTAGTGAGTCAGAGAATCCCAAGCCAATCGTGTTCTCTCCTTGATCTTATTAAATTAATAGCCGCAGATGGATTTTAAATATCCTCAAAATTTTTATCGTTTTCAGAGGAGACTCACTCGTCAGGTTAGCATAGGTGCTGTGAGCGTCGGTGCGCATAACCCGATCCGTATACAATCAATGATTACTGCGGACACAATGGACACTGATGCTTCCGTGAAAGAAGTCTTGGAACTGGCAAATGCCGGTTGTGAGATTGTAAGGATAACGGCACAGACCCGAAGGCATGCTGCTAATCTTGAGAACATTGCTCGGAAAGTTCGTTCGAACGGATGCGAGGTCCCATTGGTTGCTGATATTCATTTTAAACCGGACGCTGCATTGGAGGCTGCTAAGTGGGTAGAAAAGGTCAGAGTTAATCCAGGAAACTATGTTGATAAAAAGAAGTTTGAAATACGTGAATACAGCGACCAGCAATATTTGAAAGAATTACAAAAAATAAGAGAACAGTTCACTCCATTAGTTAAGATTTGCAAGGAACGAGGAGTCGCTATGAGGATCGGAACAAATCATGGGAGTCTTAGTGATCGCATCATGAATCGTTATGGGGATACTCCTAGAGGAATGGTTGAGAGTGCAATGGAGTTTGCACGGATTGCTAGAGAACTGGATTACCATGAATTTGTTTTCTCAATGAAGGCAAGTAATCCCAAGGTAATGATCATTGCTTACCGCCTCCTAGTTTCAGCTCTTGAAGCGGAAGGGACTGACTGGAATTACCCTTTACATCTTGGTGTTACTGAAGCCGGAGACGGAGAAGACGGACGCATTAAAAGTGCAATTGGAATTGGTTCATTATTAATGGATGGAATAGGAGATACGATACGCGTTTCTCTGACTGAGGATGCTGTTCGAGAAGTGCCCGTCGCTCGTACTCTTGCTACAGTATGCGCTCGGGAAGTAAAAACCGATCAGGTCATTTCACATTCGGAAACAAATTCATTCGATCCATTTGTTTATCAGCGTCGCCTCTCGCAAAGAATAGAAGTTCAAGGGATTAATGTAGGAGGTAAAGAGACTGTAAGAGTTTTAACTTCGGAGGAAAAATTTGATGCTGTTTCACATAAACTTTCAGAAATGGATGAGTTTCAACCTGAAATTATTGCAGAGACTTCTGGATTGCTTGCCATTGATCCGCGTGATGATGTTGCGGTGAGTGCCATTAATGACCGTCCGGATGAGATGCCCGTTACATTATCTGATGGTTTGGATATACCTGTCGTTTCAGGTTTCAGACTGCTCGCATCCCGAGTTCATCCGAGGCACCCTGTGATAATCAAAGATACTCTTGTGCCGAGCACAGACTCTGAAAAAGAATTCGAGGATACTTTACTTGTCGCTGCAGCAAATATTGGTTCTCTTCTTTGCGATGGTATTGGTGATGGTGTTTTAATTCAAGGTGAGGAAGCGCCTGGACAGTCTTTGCGGTTGGCGTATAATATCCTCCAAGCGTCAGGCGCTCGAATATTTAAGACGGATTATGTGGCTTGCCCGAGTTGTGGCCGTACATTATTTGATCTGCAGGAGACAACGGCAAAGATTCGAGCTGCGACTGGTCACTTGAAAGGCATTCGCATTGCAGTCATGGGCTGTATCGTTAATGGACCTGGTGAAATGGCTGATGCTGATTTTGGTTATGTGGGAGGTGCTCCAGAGAAAATTAATCTGTACGTTGGTAAGAAAGCAGTGAAGTTTAATATTCCTCAGCAAGAAGCAGTTGACCGCCTAATAGATTTAATAAAGGAACATGACCGATGGGTGGATGTTTCAGATACAATTTCTGATTCTATTTAGAGGTTTTTGTTGAAGATAACAGTGCAATTCTTCCCTTCAGATTATTTTATAAAACTAAAAAAGGAAGAGATTTTTCCTGATCCTAAACGGCCACTTGAAATTGACCTTGGCTGCGGGGACGGTTCTTTTTTAATTAATTTAGCTGTAAATTTTCCGTCGAAGGATTTTCTTGGTGTAGAGCGTTTGCTCGGGAGGGTCCGCAAGGTTTGTCGGCGTTCGCTAAAAGAAGATTTACAAAATTTAAAAGTTCTTAGATTGGAATCCTCTTATACTTTAGAGTGGTTACTCCCAGACCATTGCGCTTCACGAATTCATTTATTATTTCCAGATCCATGGCCCAAGAAAAAACATCATAAGCGGCGATTAGTGAATGAGCAATTTTGCGCTTCCCTTGTTAGGGTTCTAGAGCCGAACGGTGAATTTTTGTTTAAAACTGATTACTTGGAATATTTCGAAGAATCAATGTCAGTTTTAAAAAGTTTCATTTCATTGAAAGAGATTCAATGGGATCCTGATTCTTACTATCCAAAGACTGATTTTGAGAAGGTATGGACTGACCAAGGAAAAATTATTTATTATGCTCGCTTCAAACCCAATAAATAATTATCCAATTTTATTTATCTCATTGAGTCTGTGATGAGCATTTGCTGAGTGCCGGGTATCGGGAAAGCGATCTATTATGTTTTGTAATAAAGCTGTCGCGTGCTTTTCGTCTTGTTTTGATTCTAAATATATTTGTTGCAGTCGGAACATTATTGCGGCCGCATCATTTTCTGCCCATTCATTATTTTCTAATGAATCTTCGAAGGTCTCAATAGCTGCATCCACATCACGTAAGTGCTCTTGCTGAATCTTTGCGATTTCAAATATAGGAAAACGGTTTTCTGGTTCTTCTGATGCTATTGCACGGTACGCCTTAATTGCTCCTTCGTAATCTCCCTGAGACACCTTGGCCGCAGCTTTGATCAGAGGGTCGGGTTTTATTTGTTCGGGAGCAGAAAAGAAAAACGCTCCAACCTTATCTGCTAATGCCGGAAGCAGCACTAAGACAGTGAAAAGTCCTAAAGCGATAGCAATAAAAAATGTTGCGACAAATTTAATGCCTATTCCCCATTCATTCCATTTTGAGCTGATTGACCACGCAAATAGCACGGAGGCGGAAACAGAAACAAGAATAAGGATTAATTTCTTATTGGTCATCAAGGATTAATTAAGTGATTTAGTAAGTCAAAAATTCAAAAGCAGAAACCGTAAAGTTGATAATTTTTACATATAGAATCCTGACAAGGGATGTGGATCTTTCGTTTTATAAAGACTATTGGGTGGTTATTTGACTATTCATTTAGCCATTTTCTTTCTAACTAATTGCTAATGAGAGGTTCAATTATTATTACTCTTATATTAATAATTAGAAAATATTAACTATTTCAGCAAATTCCAACCATTTGAAGCAATGATTTTATTTCATAGGGAAAGTTAGAAAAACCTTGCGATTAGGTCAATTATTAAGGATGTTACCATAATAATAAGGTGGAAAAGAATTTAATTTCCAGAGCCTCTAGTAATTTAAAAAAAATAATAGATTAATACGAACAATGAAAAAAAGTTTATTGAAGCAAGTTTTGATTTTTCTCCTCAGTTTCGGTTCTTTGGTAGTTTTTAGTATTGCTGCCGAAACGGAATATGATTGCTCAGAAGTAGCCAAGCAGACCAAGGCAGCAGTTAGTGCTAAGCCAGGCGCAGCGGCAAGTACTGTAACAAAAATGATTGGTAAATATGGAAATTGTGTTTGCTCGATTGTTAAGGCAGCGATTGCTGGTGGTGGTGATGTTAAAGATGTCGTGACCGCAGCAGTGAAGGCAGCTCCAAAACAAACAGCAGTTGTTCATGAATGTGCAGTCGCAGCTTCACCTAAGTCATCAAAGGCAATTAGCGCAGCTATTGATGCTGTGATGGGAGGTGGAGATGACTTTGGAACAGAGCCCATTGTTGTTAGTGGTGTATATCTTATTGCTCCCGTAGCTTCCGCTGGTGGAGGTTCTGGATTCTTTGGGCCACTCACTGAGGATGAACTTGCTGCACAGCAGGCACTAATTGATAGATTACTTGGAAGAGATACAGACCCTCCTTCAACGCCAACTGATCCTTAAGAATTGAAAGGAACTTAATTTTTCAGTTTAAAATTATCCCAAACATTAGAAACACAGATCCTATCAAACTGGATCTATAGCAAACTATGAAAAAAAGCGCCCTCTTGATTTTGATTTCTTTGATTGGTTGCCTCTTGAGTGCATCTGGGCAAGGACTTCTTAGCATTGGAGAATCCGGCTCATTTGATGATTTTGATTCTAAGCTTCCATTCACCACTACTGTCACTGGTGATCTTGGCTTTGATAGTAATGTAGGCAATCGTCCGGACGGATTGGAAGAGGAATCAGGGTACATACGAGGCGGAGTAGGTGCAGCTTATGCTGGTGGAACTCGCAGAACACATATCGACCTGAATGCGCGCCTTTCTACATTGTATTATTTTGATCAGCCAGAATCACAGGCTGACGATAATTTTCAGACAGGAAGACTGGGTTTAAAGCTACACCATAGATTAAACTCGCGAACTACTGTTGGAAATAGTGCATACATTAGCTATGAAATTGAACCAGATGATGCAATCGGAGCCTCTGCTTCTCGTCGCTTGGATCAATATTCATACAGATACAATAATCTTTGGATTTCACATTCATGGAGCCGCAGGCTGAGTACAGTTGCTAGATTCACAGTGACTGGGATCGATTATGAGAATGATATTGAATCTGTAGGGGAGGACCGATTAACTCAGACCTTTTCTAAAGAAGTTCGTTATGTCCTAGACCGTTTAACTTCACTCGTTGGTGAGTATCGCAGAACCAATACTGACTACGATATTGTTAATCTGGATTATGATGCGAATTATCTCTTAGCTGGTGCTGACCACAAATTTAATGATAATGTGAACGGAACCCTTCGATTGGGGGGAGAGAATCGCAAGTATGATAGTAATGATGATGATGGATGGAATCCATACGCTGAGGCTTCTTTACGATATGAGTTGAGTGATCGCACCAAGCTTGTCTGGTTCACACGTTACGGATACGAGGATTCAGAGGTTTTCTATCACCTGGCAAATTCCCGTTCTGTCTTTAGAACTGCCCTCAATGCTTCCCATGCGTTTTCGGATGATTTAAGCGGCAAGGCAGGGCTCAGCTATCATAGTAGTGATTATGATCGCGGAGTGTTATCTGAGCTCACGGAGTATGGCTTGAGTCTAAACTTGGGATTCAATTATCGGGTAATGTCTAATACTGATTTGAATCTAGGCTACACTCTAACTACCCATACATCTGATAGTGCTTTCAGGGAATATGACAGGCACCGTTTGTGGGCTGGTATTAGTGTGACATTCTAAATTTGACTATTAATTTCACTTTCATATCCCCCTAGTTGTCATACAGCAGGGGGATTTGTTGTTTAATAATCGTTGAGAATTGTAAGGAATGCCTATATTTTCACTTCCCCTTCTGGATTCATTCTACATTCACCTCAAAAATCTATAAATAGTTATCATGGCCAAACAGAGCGAGACTAAGCTTCACGCACTTGATTACTGGCAAATTGTTAGGAATCGGTATGCGGTCATCTTGCTTACGTTTTTCCTGGTTTTCATGACGGCAATGGTGATCGCATATTTGCGGCCACCGGAGTATTTGGGTCGAGTTCAAATTCAGGTGCAGAGAGAGGCCAGAGACTTGGAGGTTTTTCGTGAAACCGGAACTGTAGGCAACCTTGGTTCCGATAGTCTTCCATATATGACATTTATGATGACCCAGTTCGAAATTATTCAGAGCAGGGAAACGCTTAAAGAAGTCCTTCACAATGGAAAGAATTCTTTGGGTCAGCCATTAGATCTTTTAGCCAAGTGGGGGCTCACTTCGGACGATGATGCTTTCCGGATCCTTAAGAAGAAAGTCGAGACGCAGGATGTTAGAGGAACTGATCTCATTGATATCGAAGTCTTTGATACAGATGCACAGCTAGCAGCGGATATAGCGAATGCATTAGCTGATGCCTATAAGACGAGGAGACAAAATGAAGAAAAAGACAGGGCAGATAGAGCACTTGAGAAATTAGATACTCAAATCATGTCTCAGATGACCAGGTTGGAAAAGTCCAGAGATATGATGATTAGTCTGATGGAAGAACTTAACATAGTGGACTTGAGTCTTGGTGAGCCGACATGGTTACGTGGTAGTCAGCCCAATACAGGCATCGCTTCCCTAGTAATGACGGCCAAACAGAAAGAGTTCCAAGCCGAAGCTGCTATCCAGAATCTGAGAACAACAATCAAGTCTTTGACTGATCTTAAGGGTGAAGAACTCATTAAGTCTGCCGTGGACCTTGGTATCAAGAATGAAACATTATCAACCGGTTGGAGTTCTTACCAAGCCCTTGAGCTTTCTCGTGCTGCTTTAGTGGAGAGTGGAGTTGGTGAGAAACACCCAAAAATTCTAAACATTGACTCACAATTAGCACTCAGGATGATCCAACTTCTTGATGCGGTCGATGTCCATAAGGGGGCTCTCCAAACACAGATGGCCATGGCCGAGCAACAATTGCAAAATTCAAAGGAGACGAAAGAAAGAACAGAAAAAGCATCACTCAAAGAGCGGAAAGATAACGTAAGATATATAGAAGCTAAAAAGGAGTATGAATTATGTAAAGAGATGCTGAACGGGATGCAGTCTCAACTTGCAAAGGAAAAGATTGATGCCGCCGGACAAAGAACGCCAATGGTTATTCACGAGATTGCGGAGGCAGCAGATCCAGGAAATCCTGCACGACCCAATATAAAGCTTCACTTAGTTTTGGGTGCTGCTGTTGGTCTTGTTTTTGGTATAGGTATGGCGTTTTTCCTTGAGTACCTTGATACTTCCGTCAAGAGCCTAGATGAAGTGGAGCATTTTCTTGAGTTGCCAGTTCTTGCGGTTATCCCTCAAGACATTGGCATTCTTCACCGTCAGAGCGGGCTCAGCCCGGACGCTGAGGCTTACAGGATTCTAAGAACTAATATTGAATTTAACAGGAAAACATCTGACGCCAACTCCATGACTATTGTTAGTGGTGGTGCAGGTGAAGGTAAGTCGACGACCTTAGTGAACTTAGCATATGTCTGTGCTCAGGGCGGCTATAATACACTCATGATTGATGGTGATTTGCGTAGACCACAATTGCATACTTTCTTTAACATTAATAATTCAGTTGGTTTGACTAATTATCTAACTACTGATCTTGTACTTGAGGATGTGATCCTGCAGACAGCGTATGAAAACCTCTACTTCATGCCTTCTGGAATCCTTCCTTCTGATGCAGCTGGTATACTTAACTCACGAAGAATGTCAGAGCTCATAGCTGATGTTAAGAGTCGATTTGATTTGGTCCTAGTTGACTCTCCGCCGATCCTAGGGGTCAGTGATGCTTCAGTTTTGGCGTCGGAGGTTGACCTCACGATTATTGTTATTCAGCACAGAAAGCTTCCTCGAGGAATGTTGATTCGAGTAAAACAAGCAATCGAGAATGTTGGAGGAAAGGCACTCGGAGTCGTTCTAAACAATGTTGATGTACGTTCTGATAATCAGTATCAGTATTACACGAGTTACTATACATATTATTCTCCAAGTAACATAGACCCTAACCAGAAGATCAGTTCTGATAAACCAAAGGCCTCTTCATCCAAGGAGTCGAAAAGTTCGAGTGAAGAAATTTCAGTTGAAGACAAGTTCTAATGAAAGTAATTAATTTCTCAATTATCCTTACATTATTGGTTACAACTATTTATGCGGCAGAGCCGATTCTGCAAGAAGGCCAATCTTTTGGTCTTCGTCTCACAGGTGTTCCTTCAGATGATCAGGCTGCAATTAGTCAGACCTATACTATAAGTGATGAAGGTAGCATTAAATTGCTTTATCTAAAAGAAATGCAAGCTGCGGGGATGAAACCATCAAAATTAATGAGAAAAGTGGAAAAGGCCTATGAGGATGCTGAAATCTTCACGAAACCTAATGTGGTTATTATTCTTGGCGAAGCTGGAGCAATACAGCGATATGTTAGTGTCCTTGGTGAAGTGAAGACAAGGAGAGGCGTTAGTGTTACTCCTGGACTTACATTACTTCATGCGATTGCACAGTGTGGAGGATTTTCAGATTTCGCTAACCCTAAAAGAGTTAAACTGACTAGGGAAGGGAAAGCGACGATACATGATTTATCTAAAACGACCAGCAAAGCAAACGTTAAGCTTGAGGCGAATGACATCATTACTGTTCCCTCCCGCGGCCTTTTTGACTGAGGAGGATAAGTCAGTCCTCTAGTCCGTTCTTATAAGACTAAGATTTTTCTTAATGTAAGAGGCTCCAGAAACCACCGTTATCATTGTGCAAATGAATAAGAGCACGTTCCCAATGAATGGCTGTTGCAATGATGTTAGTGGATTTATAATTGTTTCATCTGATCCAATGGCGATTAAAAAATAAGTAGCGGTAATGATTTGAGACGTGGTTTTCCATTTCCCTAATGAATCTGCTGAAAGTAAGGATCCCTGATTAGAGGCAAGTAAGCGCAGTCCCGTCACAAGAAATTCTCGCCCAATTATTGTTATAGTTATCCATGCGGGAATCATTTCCTCTTTCGTTAAAATAATGAACACGGCGCTAGTGAGAATCTTATCCACGAGCGGATCCATTAACTTTCCAAAATCTGTTACAAGATCAAGTTTTCTGGCGAAGTAGCCGTCGAGGAAATCAGTTATTGAAGCTATTAGAAAGAAAATTATAGCGATTGTGATTTGACAATCGGGTAATTGATTGTCTCTGATGTATGATTCAGGAACCGACATCACCATAACAAAGAGACCAGTCATTCCTAGTCGTCCTATAGTAAGTTTGTTCGGTAGATTCATGGTGTTTCTAGTAGACGATTTTCTTCCAGATTGGGAGTATTTTTTTTATTTTTTCCAGATACCATTGTGAAACTTCATAGGCAACTTTACTATGGCAGCTTCCGACTTTGAGAACAACTGAAGGTTCGGAAACGGCAACAAACCCTATTCTGTGGATTATTTGTGCTTCGTGCTCGCCAAAATTCTTTTCAGCTTCTAAAGCAAACCTATTTGCTAACGTTTCTGCGAGTTCTGGATAGGCATTGTATTCTATACCTTTTATAGATTTGCCATTTTCCAACTTTCTGACAATGCCCCAGAATATTAGTTCGGCCCCAAATTTTTCGTTCCATTTAGGATCTTGATTTTCTATTTTCTGACTAGATAAAATAAAAGTGAGATTATGCATTGTGTGTTGCGCTAGTGGTCGTTCGCCCTTTGAATAATTAAGAGTATAGAAATTCTTACAAATTTAATAATAAGAGCAAAGCAAAAGAAATGAGCAATAATGACTTTGGTTTAATAGGTCTGGCAGTAATGGGTCAGAATCTGGTACTTAATGTGGCGAGTCGAGGGTTCAATGTTTCGGTCTATAATCGAACCAGTGAAACAATGAAGGAATTTCTAAGCGGGGCAGCTAAAGGCAAAAGTGTTGAAGGTTTTGAAAGTCTTGAGGAGTTCGTGAGTAGCCTTGAAAGACCTAGGAAAGTAATGCTAATGGTTAAATCGACTGCTGGAAATAATATTAATGATCGTGATGCAGTTGATAAGGTCATTGAACAGTTAGTGCCGCTACTGGAGGCTGGAGATCTGATCATTGATGGTGGAAATTCTTTTTACATTCATAGTGAACGACGTTCTAACGAACTGGAGGCAAAGGAATTGTTGTTTATAGGTACTGGTGTCTCTGGTGGCGAGGAGGGTGCATTGAAGGGACCTGCCATTATGCCTGGGGGCCCCCAAGAGAGCTGGGAAATAATTCGGCCGGTCTTTGAATCAATTTCTGCAAAGGTTGAAGATGATCCATGCGTTATTCTTATCGGACCCGGTGGTGCAGGGCATTATGTGAAGATGGTTCATAATGGTATCGAATACGGTGACATGCAGCTGATTTGCGAAGCCTATAATATTTTTAAGTCTGCAGGATTCACAGCTGATGAATTGGCTCAGGTATTTTCTGATTGGAATGATGGAGACCTCGAAAGCTATCTCATTCAGATTACAAGCAAGATCTTTGCACAAAAAGATCCAGAAACAGGGAATGCAATCGTTGATATGATATTGGATTGTGCTGGCCAGAAAGGAACTGGTCGATGGACAGTAATGAGTGCTGCTGAAAATGGTGTCGTGATTTCAACTATAAATGCTGCCGTCGAAGCTAGGATCCTTTCCTCTTTAAAAGAGCAAAGAGTAAGCGCTTCTTCTCAATTGAGCGGCCCTTCTAATGATTCTTTATCAGGTTTTGGAATTGAGAAATCGCAACTCATTGAGAAAGTCAAAGATGCATTACACGCATCAAAAATAATATCTTATGCACAGGGCCTTGATCTTATGAAAAGAGTAGGAGATTCTCATGGTTGGGATTTGGACCTGGGTTCGATTGCTAGAATATGGAGGGGCGGTTGTATTATAAGGGCCCGTTTCCTTAACCGAATTACTGAGGCTTATGAGAGGAATCCACAACTTGGCAATCTAATGCTGGATGATTATTTCAATGAGATCTTAGATAAAAGCCAGTCGAGTTGGCGCGAAATTGTCTGTCTAGCAATACAAAACGGTATCCCAGTACCCGCTTTCAGCGCTTCGCTTGGATACTATGATAGTTTCCGCTCGGAGAACTTGCCTGCTAACTTATTGCAGGCTCAGAGAGACTTTTTTGGAGCCCATACCTATGAGAGAGTGGATAAAAGTGCGGGCGAATTTTTTCATACAAATTGGCCAGACGTCATTGAAGATTAACACTTTATAAGCTCTATATTTCAAAAAAATGGTTTTTAAGGTAAAAAATGTCAAAAAACGTGCAATAGCTAGAGAAAATCGTTTGACCCTCAAGGGTGTTCGACTATAATTCCCGCCCCCCTGACTGGAAGAAGTTAGGGATCCCGTAGGGTCTAGAATGCAACTGTTACTATCGAGTGCTGATGTATTTATGATTTGAGGGAAGTTGTTGTTCTTTGAGAAAACAGGTTCAATTGAACGAAGACGTTATGCGTCGACGAGAGATTGAATGGAAATTGAAAAAGCTAATTTGTACGTTGCGTGCCGCTCGCTTGAAGCGATGTGGTGCGCGGTAAACAGGGTGCTTTAAAGTAGGCACCCTGATTCCCGTCAGAATATTTGTCGGAGCCGGTTTACCGGCCGAGACTACATACTTTCTTTTCGGAGAGTTTGATTCTGGCTCAGAACGAACGCTGGCGGCGTGGATAAGACATGCAAGTCGAACGAGATTTAGCAAAGCTTGCTTTGCTAAATCTAGTGGCGAACGGGTGAGTAACACGTGAGCAACCTGCCCAGAAGCAGGGGATAAACCACCGAAAGGTGGTCTAATACCGTATGTGATTACAAGAGATATCTCTTGTGGATTAAAGCGGGGACCTTTTAGGCCTCGCACTTCTGGATGGGCTCGCGGCCTATCAGCTAGTTGGTAAGGTAACGGCTTACCAAGGCGACGACGGGTTGGAACTGAGACACGGTCCAGACACCTACGGGTGGCAGCAGTCGAGAATCATTCACAATGGGCGAAAGCCTGATGGTGCGACGCCGCGTGGAGGATGACAGCCCTAGGGTTGTAAACTCCTGTCATGAGAGAGTAAAGACTTACCGTTAATACCGGTGGGTCCTGATAGTATCTCAAGAGGAAGGGACGGCTAACTTCGTGCCAGCAGCCGCGGTAATACGAAGGTCCCAAGCGTTGTTCGGAATTACTGGGCGTAAAGCGTGCGTAGGCGGCATGGTAAGTCAGATGTGAAATCCCGGGGCTCAACCTCGGAACTGCATCCGATACTGCCAAGCTAGAGTAGTGGAGGGGAGTCTGGAATTCACGGTGTAGCAGTGAAATGCGTAGATATCGTGAGGAACACTAGTGGCGAAGGCGAGACTCTGGACACTAACTGACGCTGAGGCACGAAGGCTAGGGTAGCGAAAGGGATTAGATACCCCTGTAGTCCTAGCAGTAAACGGTGCGCGTTTGGTGTGGGCGGGTTCGACCCCGTCCGTGCCGAAGCTAACGCGTTAAACGCGCCGCCTGGGGAGTACGGCCGCAAGGCTAAAACTCAAAGAAATTGACGGGGACCCGCACAAGCGGTGGAGTATGTGGCTTAATTCGATGCAACGCGAAGAACCTTACCTGGGCTTGACATGCTTGTCGTAGATTTGTGAAAGCAGATCGTCAGTTCGGCTGGACATGCACAGGTGCTGCATGGCTGTCGTCAGCTCGTGTCGTGAGATGTTGGGTTAAGTCCCGCAACGAGCGCAACCCCTATGATTAGTTGCCAGCGAGTAATGTCGGGGACTCTAGTCAGACTGCCTGTATTAAACAGGAGGAAGGTGGGGACGACGTCAAGTCAGTATGGCCCTTACGCCCAGGGCTGCACACGTACTACAATGCCCAGTACAATGTGAACCGATACCGTAAGGTGGAGGAAATCCTGAAAACTGGGCTCAGTTCGGATTGAGGGCTGCAACTCGCCCTCATGAAGCTGGAATCGCTAGTAATGGCACATCAGCTACGGTGCCGTGAATACGTTCCCGGGTCTTGTACACACCGCCCGTCACATCATGGAAGCCGCTCGCAGTCGAAGTACCCTAATAAAAGGGCCCTACACTGTAGGTGGTAACTGGGATGAAGTCGTAACAAGGTAGCCGTAGAGGAATCTGCGGCTGGAACACCTCCTTTCTAAGGAGCACTTCGCTGATTCCGTCTCACAATGGAGTCACTTTCTTACTAATTAATTTAAAAGAAAGTAAAAGCGAATAGGTCGACGCCTAAAGCTTTTCCCCATCACGGGGAATTTGTACCGGGTCAAACCGGAACATTAAGCAAAGGCGCAAATACTGAAGGTGAAAACCTGAAGTGACCTCAAGCTCAAAGCTTGAATATGGATGATTTTATAATCATTCAGCAATCGCATCAACATCACGATAGTGATGCCCGCAACGTACAACTTAGCTTTTTCATTTCCCCAGACTTCCCGTGGGCTTAGGATTTATTTCCTAACAAACAATCTACGGGGGCATAGCTCAGTTGGTAGAGCATCTGCTTTGCAAGCAGAGGGTCTGCGGTTCGAATCCGCATGCCTCCACCATTTTTTTTGGTGGGCCTAGCCCCCCGATTCGTATCGGGTCTGTAGCTCAGCTGGTTAGAGCACCGCCTTGATAAGGCGGGGGTCACAGGTTCGAGTCCTGTCAGACCCACCATTGCGAAAACTTTTCTGAGTATCGGAAACAAGTCGGCTGATTTTTGAACGGGATTACCTGTTCCTTGACATCTGTATACTGGGTAGAACAATCTGCAATTTTATTATTGATAGAGCCCTGGCCGAACTTTGGCCGGGTTCAATCTTGCAAACTTTAGTGAAAACGGCTTCGAGATCAGTTTCTTCTTCTTCTGCTTTAGGGCAGGAAAGAAAATCGGATCGAGAAACAAGTTACTAAGGGCACACGGTGAATGCCTTGGTGCCAGTAGGCGATGAAGGACGTGTTTAAGCTGCGATAAGCCCCGGTGAGCTGCACTCAAGCTATGACCCGAGGATTTCCGAATGGGGTAACCTGTATTCATTAATATGAATACGTTCCTCCCTGAATATATAGGGGAGGATACGCGAACCCGGTGAAGTGAAACATCTCAGTAACCGGAGGAAAAGAAAGCGAATGCGATTCCGTAAGTAGTGGCGAGCGAAAGCGGATCAGCCCAAACCAGGAGCTTTGCTCCTGGGGTTGTAGGGCCCAATGTGGTATCCTGAAAGTTAGTGTAATCTGGTTGGAAAGCCGGACCATAGAAGGTGAAAGTCCTGTGCGCGAAAACTCGAAGGAACCTAGGATCACCCTGAGTAATACGGAACACGTGAAACTCCGTATGAATCTGCGCCGACCATGGCGTAAGGCTAAATACTAACTGGCGACCGATAGTGAACTAGTACCGTGAGGGAAAGGTGAAAAGTACCCCTTTGAGGGGAGTGAAATAGTACCTGAAACCGTGTGCCTACAAGGAGTGGGAGCCTCTTCGGAGGTGACCGCGTGCCTTTTGCTTAATGAGTCTACGAGTTAGTGTCTGTGGCAAGCTTAAGCACTTTTGGTGTGTAGGCGTAGCGAAAGCGAGTCCGAATAGGGCGACCATAGTCGCAGGCGCTAGACCCGAAACGGAGGTGACCTACCCATGGCCAGGTTGAAGCAACGGTAAAACGTTGTGGAGGACCGAACCGGTACAGGTTGAAAACTGTTCGGATGAGCTGTGGGTCGGAGTGAAAGGCTAATCAAACCCCGTGATAGCTGGTTCTCCTCGAAATGCATTTAGGTGCAGCGTCGCGTGCTTACCCTCGGGGGTAGAGCACTGAATGAGCTAGGGCCCATACCCGGGTACCAAACTCAACCAAACTCCGAATACCGGGGGGTGGAACGCGGCAGTGAGACTGCGGGGGATAAGCTTCGTAGTCGAAAGGGAAACAGCCCAGATCAGCAGCTAAGGTGCCTAAATAGTGCTCAGTGGAAAGGAGGTGGGATTTCATAGACAGTGAGGATGTTGGCTTAGAAGCAGCCATCATTTAAACAAAGCGTAACAGCTGACTCATCGAGAGATCCTGCGCCGAAAATGATTGGCGATAAGTACTATACCGAAGCTCTGGATGCACAGCTTGCTGTGCGTGGTAGAGGAGCATTCTCAACACATTGAAGCCTTAAGGCGACTGATGGTGGAGAGTTGAGAAGAGAGTATGTAGACATGAGTAACGATAAGCCGGGTGAGATCCCCGGCCGCCGTAAACCCGAGGTTTCCTGGGCCATGCTGGTCATCCCAGGGTTAGTCGGGACCTAAGCCGAGGCCGAAGGGCGTAGGCGATGGAAAGCTGGTTAATATTCCAGCACCTCCGAAACTTAAACTAGAAGGACGCATATTGAATGAAGACAAACTTACTGAATTGCCAGGTGCTGGGTTTCGTCCCGACCGTATCTTCTGAAGATGTGCCAAGAAAAGTTCTAGTGTATGCTAAGGAGCCCGTACCGTAAACCGACACAGGTGGGTAGGTAGAATATACTAAGGCGCAAGAGTGAAACCCTGTTAAGGAACTCGGCAAATTAGCCCCGTAACTTCGGGAGAAGGGGTCCCGGGACTTGTCCCGGGCGCAGTGAAAGGGCCCATCCGACTGTTTAGCAAAAACACAGCATTCTGCGAACACGAAAGTGGAAGTATAGGATGTGACACGTGACCAATGCCAAAAGATTAAGGGGAGGTGTTAGCTTCGGCGAAGCTCTGATCCTAAGTCCTGGTGAATGTCGGCCGTAACTATAACGGTCCTAAGGTAGCGAAATTCCTTGTCGGGTAAGTTCCGACCTGCACGAATCGTGCAACGAGATGGGCGCTGTCTCAACAGGGAGCTCAGTGAAATTGTATCCGCGGTGAAGATGCCGCGTACCCGCAGAAGGACGGAAAGACCCTATAGACCTTAACTGTAAGCTGTCACTGTTTTCTCGATTTTAATGCTCAGCATAAGTGGGAGGCTTTGAACTGACCCTTTAGGGGGTCGGGGAGCCAACAGTGAGATACCACCCTTTAATGTTGGGAAATCTAACCTCTTGCCTTTATCAGGCAGAGGAACAATGGCAGCCGGTCAGTTTGACTGGGGCGGTCTCCTCCTAAAGAGTAACGGAGGAGCGCGAAGGTAGGCTCAGCGCGGTTGGTAATCGCGTTTCGAGTGCATTGGCATAAGCCTGCCTAACTGCGAGACCTACAAGTCGAGCAGAGACGAAAGTCGGCCAAAGTGATCCGGCGGTGGAAAATGGAATCGCCGTCGCTCATCGGATAAAAGGTACCTTAGGGATAACAGGCTGATCGCGCCCAAGAGTTCATATCGACGGCGCGGTTTGGCACCTCGATGTCGGCTCGTCACATCCTGGGGCTGGAGAAGGTCCCAAGGGTTCGGCTGTTCGCCGATTAAAGTGGCACGCGAGCTGGGTTCAGAACGTCGCGAGACAGTTCGGTCCTCTATCCTCTGTGGGCGTAGGAAACTTGAGGGGTTCAAACTCTAGTACGAGAGGACCGAGTTTGACGAGCCTCTGGTGCTCCGGTTGTCGCGTCAGCGGCATAGCCGGGTAGCTAAGCTCGGAACAGATAAGCGCTGAAAGCATCTAAGCGCCAAGCTATTCCCAAGATAAAGTTTCCCTGAAGGATCGTGGAAGACTACCACGTTGATAGGCTGCTGGTGTAATCATGGCAACATGTTTAGCTTAGCAGTACTAATAATCCGTCCGACTTGTTTCACAATCCTCCGTTTTCACAAATTTGTGAAATTAACCCGCGCCGTTTGGCAAGGGCTCTGGATAGTAACTTTCGGAAAGTTCTGCCCGTATACAGATGTCAGTGAATTGGATCATTGGTCCCACTGACTGTTCTTTGAAAAAAACAATATGAGAACGCTTAGAGTCCATTGGACTCGAGCCGGCCCTCAGAAGTCACAGCTTGAATTTTTATTTCTTTTTTAAGAAATAGAACCTATCAAATTGTGGATTCTGGTGACCATAGCGTAATGGAACCACCCGTTCCCATCCCGAACACGGAAGTGAAACATTGCAGCGCCGATGGTAGTGCGACGAAAGGTCGCGTGAGAGTAGGTCGTTGCCAGTTTATTCTTTTTTCTTTACGAAAATAAGATCAATTTACCCAACCCTTCACAGGGTTGGGTTTTTTTGTGGTTTTTAACAATGAACATGCGTGAGAAGAGAATTTGAGTATTTTTATTATTTAGGGTTAAGATAAGACAATAAAACCAATGAAAGACTACAGATTAAAACGCCTATTTAACGCGAACTCAGGTCGGTGCTTTGATGTAGCGATAGATCATGGATTTTTTAACCAATATGGTTTTTTAGGTAGTATCGAAGACGCGTCAAAAGCGATCTCGACTGTTGTTAAAGCTGGTCCTGATGCCGTGCAGTTAACGGTTGGTCAGGCCAGGCATCTACAATCTGTCCCTGGGAGGGAGAAGCCTTCATTGGTTCTCCGTGTGGATGTTGCTAATATCTATGGTAAGGAACTCCCTGATACTTCTTTTAGCAGTGTCATTGCTGATGCTGCTCTACAAGCAGTCCAGTTAGATGCGGCTTGTGTTTGTGTGAACTTATTTGAGATTCCGGACGCTCCTGAAGTGCATGCTCAGTGCATCGATAATATTCTTGAATTGAAACCTGAATGCGATCATTACGGGATGCCGATGATGGTCGAACCTTTGGTCTTTCGACCAAATGAGGAGTCTGGTGGATACACGGTTAATGGGGATGAAAAAAAGATTCTTCCGCTAGTTAGGCAGGCTGTAGAACTTGGTGCAGATATTATTAAAGCGGATCCAACTGACGATGTTTCTATTTATCACCGTGTCGTGGAGATGGCTGGTGATGTTCCGGTCCTTGTCAGGGGCGGAGGAAAGGTTTCCGATGCTGAAATATTAAAGAGGACCGAGGACATTATTGCTCAAGGAGTTTCAGGTATCGTTTATGGACGCAACGTTATTCAACATGAAAACCCTGTAGGCATTACCCGTGCTCTCATGGCTGTGGTTCATGATGGTGCAAGTAGTGAAGAGGCCTTGAAGATGATTGACGAAGTTTAATAATGTCCAAAAATATTAATGTAGGCGTCATTGGTGGTGGACTCATGGGGCGCGAAGTTGCCAGTGCCTTTGGGCGTTGGTTTGCCATTAATGATAGTAAGGTCAATCCTTCATTGTATGCCGTGGCTGACCTTAATAAGGAAGCTCTCGAATGGTTTAATTCTGTTCCGACTTGTAAATTATTGACTGATAATTATCAGGAGATTCTGAATTCTCCTGAAATTGATGTGGTTTACGTTGCAGTTCCTCATAACATGCATGAGCAGATCTACATAGATGTACTAAATTCCGGAAAAGATCTATTGGCCGAGAAGCCTTTCGGAATTGATCTTGGTTCCGCAGAAAGGATTTTTGAGACCATTAAGAGTTCAGGTCAATTCGTTCGCTGCAGTTCGGAGTTTCCTTTCTTCCCTGGTGCTCAGAGAGTATACGAAGTTGCAAAAAGCGGTGAAATAGGGAGGATTTTGGAAGTAAGGTCAGGTTTTCATCATGGCAGTGATTTGGATCCCGACAAGGCCGCGAACTGGAAGCGTCAGTCAAAAACCTGTGGTGAGATAGGCGTTATGGGAGACCTTGGAATGCATGTATGTCACGTTCCTTTTCGGTTAGGATTCGAGCCTCGTTCAGTGTATGCACAGTTGCAAAAAGGATATCCGGACAGGCCAGGAGGGGCTTGTGATACTTGGGACAATGCTATGCTTCATGCTTGGATTGATGTTGATGGGGCCGAACCAGTCCCTATGCGACTTGAAATGAAACGCATGGCGCCTGGGGAGACAGATACCTGGTTCATAGAAGTTCTAGGAACTGATGGAGGTGCTCGTTTTAGTACTAAGGAACCGCGCACTCTTTGGAAGTTTTCCCGTGGTAAAGAGCAAGAGTGGAGGCGAGTTGATCTTGGATTTGATACACCCTTTAAGACTATTACCGGTGGTATTTTTGAGCCCGGATTCCCTGATGTTCTTATGCAAATGTGGGCTGCCTTTTTTGCGGAGCGTGAGGGTGATTTAAATGAATGCTTTGGTTGCGTGACTCCTGATGAAGCACTATTGAGTCACCGCCTTTTTGCAGCAGCAATCCAGTCTCAGCAGTTAAATCAGGTCATTGAGATTACTTAATTGTAGGTGAATCATGGAGAACCAAAGACAATCACAGCGCTCCGGAATTCTTGCGGCGGGTAACTGGATCGTTGACCATGTAAAGCTGATTGACGCATTCCCTGATCAGGATGCTCTTTCATTTATTCTTTCCCAGTCCAAGTCAAATGGAGGTGGTCCATATAATGTCCTCAAGGACTTGTCCATGCTTGGTGCAGATATTCCTCTTCAGGCTGCAGGATTAGTTGGAAATGATGCAGATGGCCAATGGATAATTAATGATTGTCGTGATTCAGGAATTGATACTGATAGATTAGCACTCACATCTGATGCTACGACCTCCTACACTGATGCTATGTCCGTTGAATCTACCGGCAGACGGACGTTCTTTCATCATGTGGGGGCTAATGCTCTTCTACAACGTGCTGATATTAATCTTTCTGAAAGTCGTGCAAAATTCTTTTACCTTGGATATTTACTGTTACTGGAATCTTTGGATAAGGTGAATGATGATGGAAGGACTGGTGCCAGCGAACTTCTGAATGAGGCCAGATCCTTAGGGTTCCTTACCGTGGTAGATCTTGTCAGTGTTCAGCTCGGAGACTTTAAGAGCGTAGTTCTCCCTTCACTTCCCGAAGTGAATATTTTATTACTTAATGAATTGGAGGCCGGAGCGTTACTCGGATTAGTTTTAAATGAGAATGATCCGGATCCTTTGATAGATGCTTCACGCCAGATACTCGATCTTGGAGTCAGAGACCATGTGATTGTGCATTCAGCTAGTGGTGTTGTTGCAGTATCTTCGGATGGTAATGAGATGTCACAAGGGTCGGTCCGATTGCCTGACGATATGATTCGTGGTGCGGCAGGTGCAGGAGATGCTTTTGCTGCAGGTTTTATAATGGGACTTCATGAAGAAAAGAGCCTTCATGAAAGTTTGCGATGGGGGGTTTGTTCTGCTGCTGGTTGCTTAACTGACCCAACGACTTCGGAGGGCGTTCTCCAACTAAGTGATTCCTTGCTACTCGGAGATCAGTTTGGGTTTAGAGAATTTCAATAAACGAAACCCCTGTTAATCCTTGAGGGCTCCCAAGCTAACGTCCATTTTCTTTTCTTTTCCTTCTCTTTCAATGGTGACGTTAACTTTATCGCCAACGGACTTTGTATCAAGTATGCGGAAAAGATCTGACGAATCATTGACCTTTTTGTTATCAATTTCTTTGATTAGGTCCCCAAACAATATGCGTCCATCTGCTAATTGAGTAGTCGGTTTGAGACCTGCTTTTTCAGCGCTGCCCCCTGGAATAATATTTAGTATGAGAACGCCGGATTTTTTTAGCCTTCCACTAACGAAGGAATCTGGTGCAATATTAATCCCAAGTCCCGGTTTAATAACTTTCCCAAATTCTATTAATTGTGGAATGATCCTGTTCACTGTGTCTACGGGAACAGCAAACCCTATCCCTGCAGATGAACCTGTAGGTGAGTAAATGGCCGTATTGATACCGATTAGTCGGTTAGCACTGTCTAGTAGAGGTCCTCCAGAATTTCCGGGATTAATGGCTGCGTTGGTTTGAATTACTCCGGTTATTGGTTTTCTTGTCACTGATTCTATTTCACGACCGAGTGCACTAATGACTCCAGTTGTTAGTGTCTGATCAAATCCGAACGGATTTCCGATTGCATATGCTTTTTGGCCAACAAGTAAGTTCTTGGATTCACCAATTTTAATTGGTTTTAGCCGTTCGTCAGGTGCTTGTATTTTCAATACGGCAAGATCCTTATCAGGTTCAGACCCTATCAATTTTGCATCCCATGTGGAATTATCCCAGAGCGTTATTTTTGCCTGATCAGCACCTCTGATAACATGGTAATTGGTGACTACATGGCCGGCCCTGTCCCAGATGAATCCTGAACCCGTGCCCGCGGGTATTTTATAAATATTTGTACTGAAGAAGTCGCGTCTGAGATTTATTGTAGTAATGAAAACAACGCTCGGTGAAGTTTCCTCAAAGAGATTAATCGTTGCTTTCTCGTCCTCACCTAAGTCAGCCCTTGGAGTAACAGCGCGTGGTGTAATTTTTGTTGCAGATTGATCTGCCCACCAGGCTTTCACCTGAACCGTTGCCATATAGATTAGAGCAGCGAGCAGAATTGCAGTTAAAAATCCGTTTGCTCTACCTGATTGGTGTTTCTTACCTGTGGATTGATTATCCATGAGTACAATTTTACTAGGATATTGATCCTGTAAAGTTCGACAATGTACTCAATGGTTAATTATTTCAAGTATCGCCTTCTTTCGAATAAATGAAGATAAGCATTAAAGACCTAATGATTTCCAGTAAAATTCAGTCATTCCGCTGTTTTAGATAAGTTATCAGTTTTGATAGTCCCTAAATTCCATGCTATTAGTTAAGTTATCTGAATTATTTATTAATAAATTTTAAATTTATATAGATGGCCAATACGAAATACACGGAAGAAGACATAAAGACTCTTGAGTGGAGAGAGCATATTCGTCTGCGCCCAGGGATGTATATCGGTAAAAGAGGAGACGGCTCAGCTTCGGATGACGGGATTTACGTATTACTTAAGGAGGTCATTGATAATTGTATTGATGAATTTGTTATGGGGTATGGAAAAGTGATAGAGGTCAAATTGGACGGAGATTCAATTTCTGTGCGCGATTTTGGTAGGGGGATTCCTCTTGGTAAGTTAATGGATTGTGCAGCTAAAATTAATACTGGGGCAAAATATGATTCTGAAGCTTTTCAGAAATCTGTTGGGTTGAACGGTGTTGGTATTAAAGCAGTAAATGCTCTTTCCGAAAGTTTTCAGGTCCAGGCCTTTCGAGAAGGAAAGACCAAATCAATTACTTTTTCTAAAGCTGAAGTCACAAATGAGATGCAAAGGGCAAGAAGCTCTAAGGCTTCTGATGGAACTTTTCTTAGTTTTAAACCAGATGACGATATCTTTAATGACTTCAAATGGCGTGAAGAGTTCATTGAAAATATGCTTTGGAATTATGCATATCTAAATTCAGGACTCACACTTGTTTTTAATGGTAAGAAGTACAAGGCAAAAGAAGGTCTCAAGGAACTTCTTGAGAAAAATCTGAGTGAGGAACCGCTTTATCCAGTAGCGCATCTTATTGGTAACGATATAGAGGTAGCAATAACACATTCTTCAAGTCAGTATGGAGAGGAATATTATTCCTTCGTTAACGGCCAACATACGATACAGGGAGGCACTCACCAGGCGGCTTTTAGGGAAGCTATTGTAAAGACAGTAAGAGATCATTTCAAAAAGACATTTGATCCTAGCGACATTCGGCAATCGATCATTGGAGCTATTAGCGTGAAGATTCAAGAGCCTATATTTGAATCACAAACAAAGACCAAGTTGGGTTCAACTCATACAGCGCCCAAGGATGGTCTTGCTATTCGTGGTTGGATAGTGGGTTTTGTTCAGGACCAACTTGATAATTATTTGCATCGTAATCCTGATGCTGCAAAAGCGATGCTGGAGAAAATACAGCGTGCAGAAAAGGAGAGGAAGGACTTAAAAGGAATTAGAAAATTGGCTAAAGAAAGAGCCAAGAAAGCAAAAATTCATAATAAAAAACTTAGGGATTGCAGGGTTCATTATGGGGATAGAAATAAAAAAGCTAACGATAGTACCTTATTTATTACTGAGGGGGATAGTGCTAGTGGTTCCATAACGACAGCCCGTGACGTTGATACTCAGGCAGTATTTTCCTTGAGAGGGAAACCCCTTAATAGTTTTGGTCTTTCAAAGAAAATTGTTTATGAGAATGAGGAATTCAATCTACTTCAGCATGCTTTAAACATAGAAGATGGACTTGAATGTTTGAGGTACAATAATGTTGTGCTTGCTACTGATGCTGATGTTGATGGTATGCACATAAGGCTGTTATTAATAACGTTCTTTCTTCAATTCTTTCCTGAACTCATTCGTGAGGGCCATTTGTATATACTTGATACTCCTCTGTTTCGGGTTCGGAATAAACAAAAGCAATTCTATTGTTATAACGGAAAGGAAAGAAAGGAAGCCATAGAGTCTTGTGGCAAGGGGGCTGAAATCACACGATTTAAAGGATTGGGTGAGATATCACCAGGTGAGTTTAAAGAATTTATTGGTGATGGAATGAAATTGGATCCAGTGATTCTTGATCGTCATAAATCAGAATCAGAGATGCTTCAATTTTATATGGGAAAAAATACTCCGGACCGTCAGAAATTCATCATAGATAACCTTAAAGTCGAGTTGGATTTGCTTAATGAAGAAGAAGTCGCCTGAATATTAATGATTCAGGTGAGTGGAAAAATTATCGATAAGAGAGCATGCTATAAGAACTTTAGATCACAGCAGGATCTACCCCGATAGTCCCGATAAGGCTGTCCAGATAGGATGGATCTTTAGCACTTTCTAATTTTTCGGTAACTGTCTTTATAGCTTCTGTTATTTTTAGTCGTTCTTGTTGATCCTTGTAGATTGGATCCGAGGAAAATTTTTCCAGTGATTCCAGCTGTTTTTTAAAGAGTCCTTCATCGACCTGGCATTTGGCTTTTATCCTTTGCTGATACCAATCACTTTCCAATAAATTCTCCGGTTCGAAGAGAGAACGCAATTCATTACTATTGATGTCATGTCCTTCATATTCTTCAAATGCCATAATGTGCAGGAGAGCCTTGAGTGGGGGACATGCATCATCAATACTACTGTCATCGAAATATAATTTTGCTATTTGTTTCTGAGTTTCAACGATATTACTCAAGCCGTCACTGAATGCTGCTTTGTCTTGTAGTTCTGGTCGGAGCATTTCTTCTGTAAAAATGCTTCCTGGATCAGCAAAGATACGCCCAAAGTATCGGTGAACAAACTTTTCAGTAATTCGGTATCCTAGTCGAGAGGCATCTTTAAACCCTTCTAAATTTGAACATGACTCAAGTAATCCATCACGGATCATTATTTTTGGATCTCTTTCGGCGATATGCATCCGTGACCAAACTTCTGGAACAATCAGACTAATGTCATGGTCTACGCGAAAATTAGGTCCAACATAACCGGCAGCACTAATAAAGTGGGGTTGACGAATAAGTAGAGCAGAAGTTAATGCGTTATTAAGATCGATTATTTGAGAGAGAGGATTAAAGGGCCCTTTCGTTAAGGCTCCTTCAGATCCAGCACCTGTCGTTGACGGCGATTTACCCGTAAGACTGGCAATGTAATCCATGAACAGCTCAGGTAATTCTTGATAATGTAACGGGTTGTAAACTGCTAAAGCGCGAATTCCTAATTTTGGATTTGGTGGATTATGGCGCCGCCCTGGCAGGATTGCATTAACTGGTGTGGCCAGTGGTTTGTCATAAGCAATTTCTCTATAAAGATGCATGCCTACCTTTGCCAAGTGCTCAGATCGACCATTATGTAGATCTTCTCTATCTTGCAAGTATCGAGGATTTTGTGATGGTTTTCCGTCTACAATTCTTGGATGAGCAGATGTAACGACAAATTCATTTTCCTTTTTTTTATGAGCCTTTTTTAAAGTGGACTTCAAAGGCCTTGAATATTTCTCGAAGTGGATAGCGTCTTGTATTAGTTCATCAAGATCTTGCTGATTAAGGGGCTCATAATTTGAGAAAAAGTTTCCTTTTTTTGAAAAGTCTTTTTCTGCTGCTTTATCATATCCTCTGTGAATTGCATCATCGGGCCTTTGGAAAAAACGATATTCACAATTTTCTATGAATTTATGTGATCCTTCTTTTAGTTCAGGGTGGAGCCCATTTTTAAATTGAGTGTTGAGGGTGGCTGATACCGAAATATCATCTTCACGTTGCAACTTTTTAGCAGGAAGAAAATCTTTTCTGAGGCTGAAAATACGCCAGGATCCGTCCAATTCGTAGCCGATTCTTAGGTATCTCGTAATAACTTTCTCGCCGTTGTATTTTAGTTCGTAACCAGACTTCCCATCAATGATGTCTTCAGTGAAGCGGCTGCTCCATTCCTCCCATTCTCCCCAATCTGGTTTATATAGCCTTTTGATGAGGAGGGCCATGCTGATTGCTGGTTTTGAAATTGAATCAATAAAATCATTATGCTCTTTAGTGAAATCCTCGGAAGGGGTAAGCAGTTTTAATACAGAACCCAATGAACGTTTTGTGCTGAGTATTGATCGGCTTGTTTTTGCTGTTTTCCTTGGATTAGGATAACGATCCCAGTAATTTTGTTCGAGAATAGTACGAACTTCATCCATGGTTTTGTTGAAGTCAGGAATTATGATTGACCCCGCAGTCATTGCATCTGACAAAGGCTTTGATATTTCGGATTTTCCTCCTCCCGAAACGGTGCAAGGTTTGTGGCAGAATGTGCCTTCAGCTTGAGTGCCGACTAGACGCCACCGGCGGCCAGCTGCGGGTCGGTCCAATTCAATCTTATATCCTGATGGATAAACGTAAGTTTTTTTCTGATGAAGTTTAATAGTGGATTCCGTCTCGTCTTTATTTTGCCAAGTAATTTCTTGGTTTTCCTGATTTATTAGCGCGTTTTCAGGAAGGTAAATAATGTCATCATAGAAGCTGTCGATGGCATATCCTTCGGGCTGCTCTACCGCAATCCCTGATAAGTTATCTAATGTTTTATGATAAGTGTGTTCTTTCCCGGCCAGTAATGGGTTTAAAGCGAAGTCTTCTCCATGATCAAATGATGGAAAAGCTATAACGCCTCCAGCATGTTCTTCTTCGCAACCTCCGAGGAGATTGCAAGCATAGCTGATCTGTGATTTGACCTCTTTTTTGCAATAACCATAGTAATTATCTGCAATCAGAGTGACTATGACTCCATTTTTATCTCTACAAGTAATTTTAAATGTTGAACCGTCATTGTAATACTCTGATTCATCTTCCCAGCACATGCGGTCCTTTTTTTGTCGCTCTGTTGCTTCAGATATATGCGGTAGGCCTAATTCCTTTTTGGTGAGATTGATTAGGTGAGGAGCTAAAATGACACAACCAGTGTGACCGCTCCATCCGTTGGAGTCTAGGGAACTATCATTTTCTGGAAGGAACGGATCTCCTGCATTACCAAAGATTGATTCAACAAAGTCTAAATTACTGACTAGGTTCCCGGGCACAAAGAAGCGAATTTCCATTGAGCTGCCATTTGAAATGCCGGGAATGTCTGGAAATACTGAGGGTCTTAGAAGTAAAGATAGGAATGCCTTTGTCGGAGACTTTTGAGTTGACGTGTAAGGGACCGTTAATAATTCATCAGGGGGATTAAGGGCAGCAGATAATAGCCTAGCGAAGGCTTTTTTGGGAACGGATTTTTTGTCTGCTGGAATAGGCAGTCCACCTTCCACTACATGGAAAACACCTTGCGTTGTCCGTCTGTCTTTGCTGGGATTGTGACAAACACCTTGAGCCACTCTGTATGAGGAAACAATATTGGATTCGAAGGAATCTTTTTCTGAAGAAATGCTTAGTAATCTTGCAATTCCATGTCTCTCGAGGGCGAGAGCTCCTTCTGGTATGAGGGAACCAAGATCTCTCAGATCGTCGGAGCAATCATCTAAATATTGAAGGAGAAAATTGTTAATGCGTTCGTCAGCGGGACACAAGTAATCAGAGAGCAGTCGGACTCTTTCTCTGAAATTTGCAAGTAGTGATCGTCCCATTTCGAGAAATGGGTAATCTCTTTCATCTCCGACGATATCAAATCCACGAGCGGATAATTTTAAATTGATGTAGTCTTTGAGTGATTTTGTGGATGGATCATTAGAATCATAAGTATTACCGAGACCGAGTTTTTCTTTGGCTTTTTTTGTGTCTAGCATTGAAATTAAGCGCTTAACATTGGAATTAAGCAGATTCCATGCAAAAGCCAATAACTGATACGATTTTTGGATACGAAAAGGATTTGAACTGTTGGTTTTAAGGCATTCCTTACCAATGAAGATAAACGGTATAGGGAAAAATGATTTTTAATGTCTTTGGAAATTTTTATCTGAAAAACAACATAGTTACTAAATTTAGCGCGTCCCGATACCATATTTAATTCTTATGCCAAATGTTCTTCTTTCAGGTCGTGTTGCAGGTGAAAAAGATCCTTCGCGCGAGCCGAGAGCCAAGTTGCTCTATCTTCTCTTCTCTTCGGGTTGGGACATAAGTAATTCGAATGGAGATCAGTCTGTAACGTTATCAAATATTCAGGATCAGATCATCCGTTCTGACGCCTTTGTGTTCACGCCAGGCGCGACCCTTGAAGAACTTTTCAAGGCTGTTTCTATATTTGTTGGATATCAGACGATGGACGAAAAACTCAAAGGAAAAGGGACAGTAATCCTTAACGGAGATGATTCATGGGATCCTTTTTTTAGTGTTTTGAATCATTTGAGATCATTGGGAACTATTGCGCAGGACTTTAGGGATTTTCTCCTTGCCGTAAATGAGCCGGAAAATGTTATAGAGGGTTTGAATAGGGTCCATGAATTAGGAGTCCCCGATCCGGAAAGACATTCTGTTGCTGAAGATCAAACAGATGAAATATATTCTTATGAATCTCCTCCCTTAACAGGACAATTAGGAAATGTTTGTGTGTTTTGTTCTGCCAGTATTAAGGATCAGAGTTATCTTGATGATGGTTATGAGCTTGGTCAGCAAATGGCTGGCTCAGGTTATGGTTGTGTTTCAGGTGCGGGCAAGACCGGAGTGATGGGATCAGTAGTTCGTGGAGCGGTTAATGCTGAGGGTTGGACCGGAGGATCAAATGTTCCGCACATTATTAGGCTTGAAGGTCTTCCTGATGGATTGTCGAGTTTTTGGCTTAGGTCTGACATTTATACCCGTATGGAAGTGATGATTGAAAGATCAGATGCGTTTGTTATTTTTCCGGGTGGAGCAGGGACAGTTCAGGAATTGCTAGCGTTGCTACTGTTAAAGGAATCTAATGATTCCTTGATGCGGGGAAAACCCATAATTCTTTTTGATAGGATAGACAGCTCTGGAGTTCATTTCTGGGATCCGTTAATTAAATTATTAGCAAATACGCAATGCTCATCATATTTTCGAACCGTCAATGAATTGAATGAGATAATGCCCGCTGTCCATGAAGAGTTAAATCCTTAAGAACAAAGATCCATACGGATGGAAAAAGAAATTAAAGAACGACTCCAACGACTTGCATGTGCTCTGATAGATCAGGAAACAGCAAATATTTTTGTGGAGCCTCAAGTTGAGTCTGAAGGATTTTGGTTTGGAGGAGGTAATATAATTTGTGATTCTGATGACATCTTCTGGTTGTGTGGTCGCTACCGTAATCACGGTGATTCAAGGACCGGAGTCGATTCTGGTGAGCGTGGTTTTGAGTTAGCCATCTTTTCATCTGATTCAGTTCTGGGTCCATGGGAGAAAAAGAAATCATTTACTAAAAATGAATTGCAAAATGGAAATGATGAAATTGTTTCCATTGAAGGCGCTTCATTGCTTATTGGGCCTGCAGGCGTTGAACTTTTTTTATCAACGGAAAAAGATAGATCGTATCCTTCAAATTTCATTGATTATCAGAAGAAGGGGACCGGAATATGGGATATTGATATAGTTGAATCTGATTCCATCATGGGTCTCGATCCAAACTCAGTTTATACTGCTATTCGCAGCGATGAATTAGGATCTCTTCATGTGAAGGATCCAGTAGCATTTCAGATCCCAGGAGATAATGATCAGACAGGGGTATTGTTTTGTAGTCATCCTTATACCTGGGCCAGTTCAAATACCGGTCTTGCAGTGCGGGGATCTGGACAAGATCAATATAAAATTGAAAACTTTAATGTATTGTCGCGTGGAAATTCTTGGGATGTTGCATGTACCCGAATCACAGACCGTTTACCGGTACCTCCTCTAGGTGTTTTTTCAGGCATGTCTCCAATTTCTATATATTTTTATGATGGGGCAGAATGTTTACGCTCTCTCGATGAGAGCACCATTGGTGTTTCTAGGCCACGTGGATTTTCTTGTGAAGAAATTGGAGGCATGGCTGCTGGATTTGATCAATCATTTCCGGAAATCTGCCGAATTTCTTCTCATGAGCCTATGTTTTTATCACCTCATGGAACCGGTTGCAGTCGTTACGTTTCGACACTTATTACTCCGGAAGGGATTTTGGCTACTTGGCAACAGTCGCAGGAGAACCTTTCTCAACCATTAGTTGGAAATTTCCTTCCCAATCAGCAAATAGAGGAAATATTGTCATAGGAGAATGGCTCTAACTCGGATTGACCTAGCAGCGATCATCGCCATACTCAAGAGACCATGGAAAAAGTTATTATCATAGGAACAGGATGTGCCGGGTGGACGGCAGCAATTTATACAGGCAGAGCGAATTTATCACCGCTGGTTTTGGCAGGAGATCAGCTAGGAGGACAATTAACAACTACGACTGAGGTTGAAAATTATCCTGGTTTTCCACAAGGGATAATGGGTCCAGAACTCATGATGCATATGCAGGAACAAGCTACAAAGTTCGGAGCTAAAGTAGAATATAAAAAAGTAACTTCCGTAGAAAAAAATGGTTCAACCTTTAACGTGACTTGTGGTGAAGAACAGTACGAAGCTGAAACTGTCATTGTTGCTACTGGAGCCGCTCCGAGACATCTTGGGATCGATGGTGAAGAAAAACTTATCGGGCATGGACTTACTTCATGCGCGACTTGTGACGGGGCTTTTTACAGGGACGTTCCGGTCGCGGTAATAGGAGGGGGAGACTCGGCCTGCGAAGAAGCAACATTCCTTACAAGATTTGCTTCAAAGGTTTACTTGATTCATCGTCGTGATGAGTTGAGAGCTTCAAAAATCATGGCTGATCGAGCTTTAAGTAATGAAAAAATTGAGCCTGTTTGGGATAGTCAGGTAACTGAATATTTAACTGATGATGATGGAGAAATGCGAGCAGTTAAAGTTTTGAATTTGAAGACCAATGATGAAACAAAAATTGAATTAAAGTGTGTTTTTGTTGCTATTGGTCATGTTCCTAATGCTCAATTTCTTGAGGGTCTAGTTGAGACAGATGAGAACGGTTATATTACTCAGAGGCCAAGCTGCACTAAGACAAATGTAGAAGGTCTTTTTGCGGCCGGAGATGTTGCTGATCACGTTTATCGACAAGCGATAACTGCGGCCGGGGATGGTTGTAGAGCGGCTCTGGAAGCGGAACGATACTTAGCTGATCATGAATAATAATCAAAAGCCTCTAATTAATTAGCCGGCATGTTCCAAATATATGCGATTTTGTCTATAATTAGGTCTTTTGATTAATAATTGATGCTTGACCATTCAATATAAATTTCTAGAGAATTATTGTTCCTCGTTGAGATACACTAATAACTAAGCATTTAAATAATAATGACAAAGAAATTCCCCGCTCTCCTTTCAATAATGATAATGATGCTAAGCTTTGCCTATGCTGATCATCATGCCGGTTCTCCATTTAACGGTAAAAATCTCAAAGGTTGGTCTACTAAAAAGAAAGCAAAAGGTAAAGATGCTTGGGTAGTTGGTGTTCCCAGCAAGTCCAAGGAAAATCCAAAAACGCTAAATGCTAGCAAGGGTGGGGGAGCTATGATTAATAAGGTTTCTGGTCATGGGCAGAGCTGGGATATTTATTCTGAGAAAAAGTGGGGAGGTAAGTTTCGTATTGAGCTGGAAGTGATGGTTCCCGAAGGAGCAAATTCAGGGATTTATGTAATGGGTGAATATGAGGTTCAGGTCCTTGATAGCTATGGAAAGGCAAAGCTAGGAGGAGGCGATATGGGGGCTATTTATGGTGCTCAACCGCCGAAAGTAAACGCTTGTAAAAAACCTGGTGAGTGGCAGAAATACGTGATCGATTTTCAGGCTCCTAGTTATGATGAGGGAGGCAAAAAAACAAGTAATGCTAAGTTTATCAAGGTTGAGCTTAACAGTCAGATATTGCACGAAAACGTTGAAATGAAGGGGCCAACTCCAAGTGGTGTAACTGGAAAAGAAGCTGCAAAGGGCCCAATTATGTTTCAAGGTGATCACGGACCAGTCGCCTATAGGAATATAAAAATTAAATCGATCTAATCTAATTTTGAACTTTAATAATAATATTTATAGAAGACTTTATATATAAATTCATAACTGAACAAACTATTGATCATGCGTAATAAAACCAAATCTATGTCTAAACAATTGACTCGTCGTAAATTTATCAAGTCAGCGGCCGTAACGGGGGCCGCCTCGACCCTCGGCATGCCCGCAATCGTCCGGGCGCAAAATCAAAACAGTAAGCTTCAAGTTGGCTTTGTGGCCACTGGTGGCAGGGCCGGAGCACATGTCGGATTTGCCTGGAGCAATCGCAAAAAATACGGCCTGGAGTGCGTTGCCTTCGCTGAGATTGATAAGAACAGCTGGAAAAATGTTCACAATAATAACGAATGGAAAGGTGCCAAGGGTTACACCGACTGGCGGGAAATGTTCCAGAACCATACCAAGGAGCTGGATGTCGTTTTCGTGGCCACTCCTGACCACTCCCATTATGCCCCCTCAATGACAGCTATCAGTAACGGTATCCACTGTTACACCGAAAAGCCTTTGGCATGGTCGGTACGTGAGGCACAAAACCTCACTAAGGCCTATGAGAAGAATACCAGCGTTGTCACCCAGATGGGTAATCAGGGGCACGCCGGCAACGGATGGCGCCTAGCTTACGAATTTGTGAAGGCCGGTGCCGTTGGGGACATCAAAGAGTTCCATACATGGACCAACCGCCCGGTCTGGCCGCAGGGTGGAGATAATCCGAAGAAAATTGATGAGGTTCCTGCCAACATTGACTGGGAATCCTGGATCGGGCCCGCTCCAATGCGTCACTACACCAAGGGTGTCTACCCCTTCAAGTGGCGCGGTTTTGTGGATTTTGGTTCCGGTGCACTTGGCGACATGGCCTGCCACACCACCGATGGCATTTATTCCATCATGCGACCCGGTTATGCAGCTTCTGCAGAGCCTCTCATGATGACGGGTCCGTGCAAGGGGCAATTCCCTGCAGGAATGACTTTAAAAGTCGATTACCGTGCTACCAAGGAAACCCCCGCATTCACTACTTACTGGTACGAGGGAAAGAAAAAGAACGGTAAGGACAATATGCCGGAAACCCCTGAAGAGTTGAAATCCGAGGGCCGGAAATTGCCACGTACCGGCAATCTTATCATCGGCACTAAGGGAAAAATGCTGGTTACCGGTGACTACTGGAACAGCCCGCGAATCATTCCCGAAAGCCGTCAGAGAGAATTCGGCAAGCCTAAGCAACTTCTTGAGCGTTCACCCGGACACCATGATGAATTCATCATCGCCTGCCGAGGTGACAAGCCGAGAGAGTACAGCCAGTCGAACTTCAGCTACTCCGGGTTCATGACCGCAAACATTCAGCTGGGTAATCTCTGTGCGCGTGCAGGCAAGAAAATCGAGCTCAATGAGGCTGGAGTGGTTACCAGCGATCCCTCAATCAACGAACTGGCATGGCGCGTGCCCCGCAAGGGGTGGGACGCACTGAAGACGAATATCTAGCTTTTTTCTTTAGGAAAAATAAACCGGTGTGCGTTCAGGCGCGTGCCGGTCAAAACAAAACACCCGGGTCAATATTGATCCGGGTGTTTTGTTTGGCGGACCTCTCCTCCCGAGTGAGGATTAACGCCCGGATCGTCTAAGCCAGGCTTCTCTGGCTCTTTTTAAGGCTTCTATTTCTTTTTGACTGATTTTGGTTGGAGGTTTTCTGGTATTAACGAACGGATTATTTGCCCCAAATTTTCTCCATGGACCATATGGAATTTCATGTAATTCAGCAAATCTCCAATCACAATTATTATCATTTCCAGTTATTCCAAGAAAGTCGCGTACGGCAGGTGATAGATCAATCCCTGCCTTACTGTTGTGACGAGTCTTTGGGCGTGATCCTCCAAAGACATAGGACCAGTCATCTGTTTCGAAAGGACCAACATCAGACCACTGAGCACAACAGACCTTTCCTTTGTAATGTATAGCAATCCACCTTCCATCACATACGCTCTGACCTTCTTTTTTGAATGTTCGACCGAACCAAGGGATTACACGTTTAGCGCTTTGTTTTGTTTTTTTGTAATTGATCCGATCATTATATGGCAATGCCACATAAAATGGATTGAGTTTAGGGATGAATTTTTTAGGCCTATAATCTCTCGTCCGATTAGCTGAATTAGGGTCATCGTAGCCTCCATAGTTTTCCATCCACTTAGGGTCCCAGGAACTTGCAATATTATGTCGAGGGTTATTGGAGGTTGCCCGTTCTCCTACCCAGAATATGGTAGAAGTGATGTTTCTGTGCCATGGATATGAGGGAGATATGGATCGAGATTTTGTGGGGGCGTAGGTGCGTGGTGTGTTCCCTTGACCTTTTGTTTTTTCTAAGACTGGGACTGATAGAAAGAACAGGGAAGTTATAAGAATTAACTGTCCTTGCATTTTGCTGTTTGTAGAGATTGTTCTGAAATTACGCGATTTGTGGAGCAAGCGGTTTTTCAGAACTTGCTTTAGGTGCTTTGAGTTCTGGATTCGGTTCTTGAGGACTCATTCCTAGTTTTTGTAATAATTTCATATCCTGAACAGTTTGCGGATTGGTTGCCGTTAACAATTTGTCTCCGTAGAATATTGAATTAGCTCCAGCAAAAAAACAGAGCGTTTGAGCTTCTTCACTTAACGCTGAACGGCCAGCGGATAATCTTATTTTAGCATTAGGTACCGCAATTCGTGCACATGCGATGGTGCGAACAACAGCAAACGTGTCCACAGCTTCGGCCCCTTCTAGAGGCGTTCCAGGCATTGGCATCAGCTTGTTTATAGGGATGCTTTCTGGAGAAGGATTGAAGTTTGATAATATTTCTAGCATTCGGAGTCTATCATCAACTGTTTCTCCAAGACCTAAGATTCCGCCGCAACAAACGGACATTCCTGCATCTTGCACGTTACGAATGGTTTTTAATCGATCTTCAAAACAGTGAGTTGTCACAATGTTTGGGTAGTGTTCTGGTGAAGTGTCAATGTTGTGATTATAAGCTGTTACTCCGGCTTCTTTTAATTTCTTTGCTTCTTCTGGTCCCAGCTCTCCAAGTGTTGTGCAAACTTCCATTCCTAGCTCTGATACGTCCTTAATAATTTCAAGGACCTCATCAAAACGTTTGGTATTAGTTTTGACGTTTTTCCAGGCAGCTCCCATACAGAATCTAGTCGATCCGTTTTCTTTGGCAGCTTTTGCGCGATCCAGTATATCGCATTTAGGCATTAATCTTTCAGCATCTACCCCGCTTTTATATCGTGCACTTTGTGCACAGTAAGAACAATCTTCGCTACAGCCCCCGGTCTTTATGGATAGTAACGTACATAGTTGTATTTCATTTTTAGGCCAGTTTAATTCATGAACGGTTCTTGACTTGGTAAGAAGATCAAAAAAAGGCAATTCGTAAAGTAATTTTAATTCTTGAAATTTCACTTAATTAAAAGAAATCAATGATATCTGTTGTTAGTAATTATTATAATTTGTGATCGTTTTTAGGCGCGCAATATTTTTACTTTTTCCTTTTGAATATTGATTTCGAATCGTTCCAATAACCTGGTGAAACTACAGTTGGTTTTAGAGGATTGGTGTAATCAGTTTTTCCGATAGCGGCACGCATAGAAACCCCTGTGGCTTTACGCCATTTTTTTGACATGCTTTCTCCAGTATTGCACCCATAACTAATGCACTTAGATTTTCGTAAAAATGAGGATCGATTAATTCTTGTTAATTCTTCTTCGTGTAACCATACAGTGCTTACACCTATTATTCTATTACTATAGTCAATTAAGAAAGCGTGTCTGTTGGAATGCCCATAATATTCAAATCCAGCTATTTTTATTTGGGACCGATCTTTTCCGTTATTTATGTAGTTTATAATATCTTTGCCTTCAGTTATCCAAAGTAAGCTTATTTTGTATTTATCTCTTACAGATTCGATCCAGGAAATCAGAGGTTTACCGTCTTCATTTGAACGTGACTCATAACTTGGTTTATAGACTAACCAAGTAATTTTACATTGATCACCATATTCATTTTGTAGTTCTTGGATCCGTGCACGTGCCGGGCGAATGAAATTTCCCCACCAGCGGTCATGTTGATACTTTTCTTTTCTTAAGTTTTCCCATTTCCTTAAAGCGGTGCCTCCACTCACAATAATGAATTCACCCGAACTCTTACGTGTTGTTACCTTAGATTTGTTGAGATTGCGGCCGAAGATTGCTGAAGATTTTTCTGTGCTAGATAAAAGAGCACTCAGAATCACTGCTAAGACTAAGATTAACTTATTATGATAAAACCAATTCATTGATGATATAATATTCTTATTTATCCTGATAAATCACAGATCTTCACCATTAATCAGATCTTCGTAAGTTTGCCTCTTTCTTATCAGTTTGTGGGTCTTGTCAGAAACTAGCACCTCTGCAGGCAATGTTCTTGAATTGTAATTCGATGCCATTACAAAGCCGTAAGCTCCAGAACTTAGCATTCCAATCATTTCACCCTCTTCTAACTTCGGTAGTTCCCGGTCCTGCGCAAAGAAGTCTCCGCTCTCACAGATGGGTCCTACAATATCAACGGTTTCATTTTCGTTTGATGTATTTTGAATTGGAACAATTTCGTGGTGTCCTTGGTACAATGCCGGTCGTATCAGATCACCCATTCCTGCATCAGCTATCGCGAATGTTTTCGCGGTGCCGACTTTTTTATACAGAATTTCACTTATAAGAATCCCAGCGTTTCCGACAATTAATCGTCCTGGCTCAAGCATTATTTTAAGTCCCAAAGGAGCTAAAATTGGCACGAGTTCGGAGGCGTATTCCTCGATGGTAAGAGGCGTATTGTTCTGATCATTTTCCTGCCACCAGCTATCCTTTCCGCTTGCAAGCGCGTCTTCATACGCGATTCCAATTCCTCCGCCGATGCTGAAGAATTTGATGTCATGTTTTTGTTTTAGTTTTTGTGCAAGTGGAGCCACTCTTTGCACGGCTTCAACGAAAGGTTTGACCTCGGATAATTGAGATCCGATGTGCATTTGGAGGCCACGCAACTCTAGATTTTTCAATTCTTTTGAAGCTGTTTCATAAAGGCCTTCAATGAATTCAAAATCTATCCCGAACTTATTTTCACTTTTTCCTGTTGAAATATATTTGTGTGTTTTTGCGTCTACGTTTGGATTCACTCGGATTGCGACTGGAGCAATTACATTAAGCTCATTTGATATCTTGTTGATGAATCTTAGTTCTGCCTCACTTTCAACATTGAAACAATAGATGCCCTCGTTCAGTGAATATTCTATTTCCTCACGTGTTTTTCCTACCCCAGCAAAGGTGCATTTTTTTGCTGTGCCGCCAGCCCTTATTACACGGAAAAGTTCACCCCCAGAAACAATATCGAAGTCGGCACCTTCATCGTTAAGTAGCTTTAATATAGATAAATTCGAATTTGCTTTAACTGCAAATGCTATATGATGATCCAAATCACTTAGTGCTGAACTTAGTCGACGATAGTGTTCTAGAATTGTATTTGCTGAATATACATATAATGGAGTGCCATGCTGAATTGCCAGATCCGTTAGATTGACACCCTCACAATGAAGGGTTCCGTCGTGATAATGAAAGTCATGCATTGAGAAAATGCCTAATCTGTCAGGAATAGTAAATCAAGCTATACAGACATCAAAATACCCAATAATTCTTGACCAAAGGCTTATATCATCTAGTATGAGCGCCCCTAAGTAATAGACCGGAGTAGAATTATGGCTAAAGTTTGCGAAATAACAGGAGCGCGCGTTCGTCGCGGAGGAAAAATCCATCGTAGTGGTTTAGCCAAGAAAAAAGGTGGAATCGGCCGTCATGTGACCAAGGTTGTCAAACGTGATGTTTCCCCGAACTTAAGGAAAAAGCGCATTTGGGTTCCAGAACTCAACAAATATGTAAAAGTGAAGCTTACTGCTAGAGCTTTGAAGACGGTCGCTAAGAATGGGGCATATGTCACACTCAAAAAGGCTGGAGTTATTTAGATTTAATATTGGAGGGCAATTGATGTCCCATTTTCCGTCCATTTTTCCGTCCTTACTTCTTATTTTTAGTAGTTTACAAGCGGCTCATTCAGCTGAGAAGCGTCCTAATATCATTTTCTTTTTAATTGATGATCTCGGATGGAGTGATCTGGGATGCTATGGAAGTAAGTATCATTTAACTCCTAATATAGATAAATTAGCAGCTAGGGGTGTTAGGTTTACTCAAGCATATTCTGCTTCACCGGTTTGCTCTCCTACTAGGTCTGCAGTAATGACTGGAAAGAATCCAGCCCGCTTGGGTATTACGGATTGGATTGGAGCGAGCCAGAAATTTAATGCTCTAATAACTCCAAAAAACGTAGAGGCTTTGCCTCAAAATGAAGTAACCTTCGCCGAATCTCTAAAGAAATCTGGTTATGCTACAGCTTATTTAGGTAAGTGGCATTTAGGTGCAAACGAACAAGACCATCCAAATTCGCACGGTTTTGATTATCACCGAGGCGTTAATCGAGCAGGGTCACCAGGTTCATATTATTACCCATTTAAAAGAAATAAGGCAAAACCGAAGACGGTTCTATCACCGAGCGATGTTCCTGATTTTGATTCAGCAAATAAGAATTCATACCTTACTGATTTATTGGCTGAGGAAGCATCTAAATTTATTGAGAAAAAAAAAGACGTCCCTTTTCTTTTGATGTTGGCGCATTATTCAGTTCACACACCTATACAGGCCCGCAAGAATGATACTATTAGGTATAAAGATCGGATGAGAGATATTGGGCTGCCTTCAAAAGTTAATATAAAAAAGGAGAGATATGGAAGTACACGCATAACTCAAAACAATCCTGATTATGCAGCAATGGTTGAGAGTGTGGATCGGAGTGTAGGTAAGGTTCTTGGAAAACTGGAAGAGCTCAAACTTAATGATAATACTTTTATAATTTTCACTTCGGATAATGGAGGGCTTTCTACTTTGCAGAATAATCGGCGCGCTGCTCCAACATCTTGCCTGCCCTTAAGAGCGGGCAAGGGTTGGCTCTATGAGGGGGGCATTCGAGTGCCAGCAATACTTGCTTGGCCCGGCGTTATTAATGAAGGAATCACGACTGATGTGCCGATTATTAGTAGCGATTTTCATCCTACCATATTGACTGCTGCAGGAATTAAATTAGACCCTTCACAGCATCAGGATGGGCTAGATTTAAATAGCATTTTCAGAGATGGGATATTACGGAACAGGTCATTGTTTTGGCATTTTCCTCATTATCATGGGTCAGCAAACCGACCATCGTCTGCTATTAGAAAAGGAAATTATAAATTAATTCGATGGCATGAAGATGGTTCAGAAGAAATGTTTAATATTTCTAAAGATATATCCGAAACGACTGATATCGAATCTGATGAATCTGCAAAGCGTGCGGAACTGTCTGAGGATTTGAGTGAATGGATAAAATCTTCAGGTGCAAGGATGCCAAAACTAAAAGAAGAAACGTTAAGGCATGATTAAGGAATACTCACATCATATTTAGATGTCAGATTGCAGAAAACCTTTGGCATTGATAACAGGTGGGGAAGGAGCACTTGCTAAAATAATTTCAACACAATTAATTTCATCAGGCTTTAAGGTGCTTAGCCCTTGCCGTTCTCAACTGGACGTTAGTGATGAAGGTTCTGTTAAGGATTATTTTAATGAAAATATAACAAGGGACCTCGATTTGCTTATCAATAATGCAGGGACAAAGAAGGATTCATTATTTTTAAATCTTTCTGAAGAGGAATGGGACGAGGTCATTAGAGTTAATTTACGAGGGGCTTTTCTCTGCTCAAAATTAGCATTAAAACTTTTATGCAAAAACTGCAGTGGCCACATAATTAATATAGGATCATTTTCAGCTATTTCGGGACCAATAGGGCAAACAAATTATGCCGCCTCGAAGGCTGGGCTCATCAGTTTGACGCAGAGTCTGGCGCAAGAAGGAGGTAGGAGGAACGTTAGATCCAATTGTATTTTACCAGGTTGGCTTGAAACTCAATTCACTGCTGATGTACCAGAAAATGTAAAGGATCAAGTATTGAGTGACCATACACTGAATACTTTGAATACTCCGGAATCCGTCGCAGCGTTTGTTCTTTTTATCCACACTCAGATGTCCTCAGTTTCCGGGCAGATATTTCAGCTTGATAGCCGAATTCATCGATGGGCTTGAAAGCTATTTTAGCAAAGGTTCAAGTGTCCGAATTGTTTTTGAAGTGGCCGATACATTATGCACTCTAAGGATAGAAGCTCCTCGTAAGATACTTGTAACCGAGCATGCCACGGTACCGGCATCTCGATCTTGAGGTTCTTTTATTTCCAATACATCACCGATCACTGTTTTTCTTGAAACGGGTACGAGAAGTGGCCTCTTGTGGATTTTTAATGCATTCAGGTGTTTCAGTAATAGAAGATTGTCTTGGCGGTCCTTTGCGAAGTCGATCCCTGGATCCAATACTATCCGCTCTCTATGGAGTCCCACTGATTCTGAAACACGAATTTTTTCTTCAAAGAATCTGTTCACCTCTGCAACTATGTCTTTGTATTTTTCTCCGAGATGAGGCTCTTTGGGCAGTCCGATACTATGCATTATTAATAGAGCGGTTCCATGTTCTGCACATAACTTTGCATTGTCATTGGAATGTAGCGCGCCGATATCGTTCAGCAGATCCACTCCAAGAGGCAATATTTTTTTTACCACTTCTGGTCTCCATGTGTTGATTGATAGTAGTGGTTTTTCCGTTTTTCCATTCCATTCGATAGAATGAAAAGCCTCAATGAATGGGCGAAGCCTTTGGATTTCTTCTTCGATTGATATTGGTCCACGGTTAGTGCGAGCACTTTCTGCTCCGACGTCGATAATGTCTGCTCCTTTAGCGACATGATCCTCAGCCATTTTAATGGCTTTTTTCTGGTTCAATGTCCCGTCTCCTGAAAATGAATCATCATTGATATTGATAATCCCCATTACCATTATTTTTTGTGAAAAATCAATGGTACGGCCCCTTACTTTCAGTTTCATTTATTATTATTAAATACTGAATGGTATTAGGGTCCTTGTTCTATTCTCGAAACGGACAGTATGAGTGAACCCAATGTCAGAGGCGAGTGATGCAGCTTTCTTAAAATTCATTCCTACTTCTTGAGGAGAGTGAGCATCCGAACTAATTGATATTGGAATGCCTGCGCTGACCATCATCTCAAGGAAATCGCGTTCGGGGTATTGCTCTGCACATTCTTGTCGCCATCCGCAAGTATTAATTTCTATTGTGGTATTAGTTTCTAGTGCTGCTTCGATCACGGGCTCATAGAAACGGCGAAGGTCACCACCTGGTTTATGTCCAAACTTTTTTGGTAAGTCAGGATGGGCGAGGAGATCAAATAGACCACTGCGCACGCAACTTGTATATATTTTCCAATAGCATGTCCATATCTCCTCAACCTCGGCAATGCCAGACCATCTTCCTATCCATTTTGGATGATCAATCGCAAATCCAGGTGCAATATAATGTACGCTACCTATGAGGTAATCGAAATCTGCCAAGGAAGATAATTGTTCGATCCATGCGTGGTCTTTTTCAAAATAATCTATTTCAAGCCCGAGCTTAACTGAAATTTCAGGCACTCCATTTTTGGCGGTTTGGACCAATTTAAGATATTCAGGAAATTCTGATAGTAGCATACGCCAATCATCAAAATCTTCTTCTTTAGCCGGGCTATGATCTGAGAAGCCGATCTCGCTCAGACCAGTTTCCAAAGCGATTTTTGCATAATCAATGGGTTCTCCATTTGCGTGGCGGCAAAGTGGAGTGTGCATGTGATAATCAGCAAATTGGCTGAAGTTCATCCACTATAATGGGATAAGAATCCTATCTATCCAGCAAATGTCTTGATAAATTCACCCGGGAAAATGCTAAAAACCCATAAAATAGAAGGATTCTTCTTGATAAAGTGTGTATTTTTTGTAAAAAGTTAAGCATATGAAGAAGATTTTAACCCTCATCGCTTCAGTTTTAGTTATTAGCGGCTCACCGGCATCTGCCTGGGTCGGTGGACCTTGGTCAAATAATAGCTACAGCTTGTCAACCACAGGAACTTATCAATCTGTTATGTATATGGTCAACGGAGTTGGCCTTGCTCGTTTCACTGATGATACTACTGCCGTCTTTTCCCAAATAAACGCTTCTGTTATTTTTCATGAAGGATCCATTTACATTGGTGAGTGCTTTGGAACGGCAGACACTGCTGGAGAACAAGGTGTTGTCGGAATTATTCAAGCAGCAGGGACTGGTGGATCAGTGACAGGTTCTTTCCAATGCAAGATCACGCAGAAAGCTCCCGTGATGCGTTTCTTTGGACAGAGTAGTGGTAATGTAAACCCGATCACAGGTGAGCCTGGAAATGGATCAGACCGCAAGTGCATTTTGGTATTTTCTGAAGCTGCTGCTGACCCAGTCGAGCCAGGAGAAACTCGTATCGTAGCAATTACTGTTTTTGGTGCGCAAATATCACAGACGATTATGGCTGTTGCAGCAGCAGGGTAGAATATTTAACCAATTATAATTTATCCGGGCCGACATCTTTTCTTAGATGTCGGCCCGTTTGATTTTATGAGGAAAGCTAAAAAAAGTTTAATTGAAGGGTTCACTATCATTGAGCTTTTAATATCTGTATCAATCATTGCTGTACTTGCATCAATGGTTTTGGCCCTTAGTGACATGATCCGGAGAAAAGCTGAACAAGCTGCCTGCGTCGCTAATATGAGAAGCTTATTCACGGCTCTTAGTGCATACAATAATGATAATGGCCATTTTCCTCAGGCGCCAAACAGTAAAGATGAGGAAAGCATTTGGGATTTTTGGTTCACTACCTTTGAGGATGAATATGATATACCCAGAAAGACATGGATTTGTCCTACATACCGTAGACTAAATAAGACAAAAGATGAAGAAGACCTCAAAGGAACTTATGTTCCTACACGATTCAGTGCTAGCAGTGCATTAGCGGCCTATAGATGGGGCAACCAACCCTGGTTAGTGGAAATTGGTGATCATCATGGAAAAGGAATGCTAGTTCTTTTCCCCGACGGTTCGGTGAGGCCATTTTCCGTAGGTTTCTTTGAAAAAGAATGACGCTTTTGAAATTCTAAGGACTTATAATTAAAGTTCTTGGTTCTCAGGATTATTCTTTGATCTGATTTGATTATAGCGCAGATCGAAGCGCTTATTATCCTATAATGAGTGGATTAGCCTATATGAAATTCTTGAAGTGTTTTTACTTTTAAATCCATAGTTTTCAGAGATCGAATAGCCATACTGCTTGCCTTTGCTGCACTTAGACTTGTCATGACCGGTATTCCATTGGCAATAGCAGAACTACGAATGGTGACTTCATCTGCTCGAGGGTTGCGATCTCCGCTTGTTGTATTGATTACAAAGTCAATTTCCCCATTCTTAATCATATCTAATACATTGGGGCGACGCTGTTCGGCCAGTTTGAATAATTTAGTGACGGGAATCCCCTCATCCTTAATGGCCTTGGCTGTTCCTTCAGTTGAAAATAATTTGAATCCCAATTCGTGATAGTCCTTAATTATTTCTTTTGCCTTATCTTTGTCGCGATCCTTAAGGCTGATAAAAATATTGCCTCCAAGAGGGAGTGGACAAGAAGCAGCCATTTGTGATTTAGCATAGGCCATTCCTAGGTCAGAATCTATGCCCATGACTTCTCCGGTAGCTTTCATTTCTGGGCCCAGAACAATGTCAGTTCCGGGGAATTTAACAAATGGAAAGACAGCTTCCTTCACAGCGTGGTGATCCGGAGTAATTTCTTTCGTAAATCCTAGATCGGTCAGTTTTTCTCCTACCATAACTTTGGCTGCAAGTTTAGCCAGTGGAACACCAATTGTCTTTGATGCAAAAGGTACGGTTCTGGAGGCTCGTGGATTCACCTCTATGACAAACAGTTCTTCATTTTTGACGGCGAATTGTATGTTCATTAATCCTTTCACTTGTAATTTTTTAGCAAGTGCTTTTGATGCTGTGCTAATTTCTTCTTTGATCTTATCGCTGATAGAAAAAGGAGGAATAACACATGCACTGTCTCCGGAATGAATGCCTGCCTGTTCAATGTGTTCCATGATTGCTCCCACGACTGAGATTTCTCCATCAGAAATAACATCCACGTCAATTTCCGTCGCATCTTCAAGGAATCGGTCAACAAGTATAGGCCTTTCGGGACTCGCCTCCACAGCTGAGCGCATATATGAGCTTAATTCTTGATCGTTATAAACGATGACCATAGCGCGTCCTCCAAGAACAAAACTGGGTCGGACAAGAACTGGATAACCAATTTTTTGAGCTATTTCTATGGCTTCTTCTTCTGAAGTTGCGGTGCCTGCATCTGCTTGTTTGAGACCGAGCTCATCGAGTAAAGCTGAGAAGTATTTCCTATCTTCTGCCAGTTCTATGTTCTTTGGCGATGTTCCGATCACTGCAACGCCATTTGATTCTAGATCTGCAGCCAGATTCAGTGGCGTTTGCCCTCCAAATTGGACGATTGTTCCCCAAGGTTTTTCTGCTTCAAAAATATTAAGGACATCTTCGAAAGTGAGAGGTTCAAAATAAAGTTTATCGCTTGTATCGTAATCGGTTGAAACTGTTTCAGGGTTTGAGTTTACCATGATTGTTTCGAATCCAAGTTCCTTGAGAGCAAATGCTGCATGTACACAACAATAATCAAACTCTATGCCTTGACCGATTCGATTTGGGCCGCCGCCAAGAATCATTACCTGTTTCTTATTCGTCTCACGGGTTTCATTTTCGTCTCCGTAAGTTGAGTAATAGTAAGGCGTGAATGCTTCGAACTCCGCGGCGCAAGTGTCAACGAGTCGATAAGTTGGTATAACGCCTTCATTTTTCCTTTTTTCTCGAATTTGCAATTCTGTTTCGCCTTTTAGGTGAGCAATTTGGCGATCAGAGAAACCTAATTTCTTTGCTTTCCTAATTGTTAGATCATTCTCATTCGAGGCAATTTTTTCTTCTGCTTCGCAGATTTGTTGAAGTTGCCTAAGGAACCATGGATCTATGCCTGTCATTCCAAACAATTCATCGACTGTCATTCCATTCTTAAATGCTTCACGAAGATAAAAAATCCGTTCTGCATTTGGTACGGCAATTTTTGACAGTAATTCTTCTGCATTTGATTTAGGAATGTCCTTACCGTCAGCGCCTAAACCGAACCGCCCTGTTTCCAGTGAACGCAGGGCTTTTTGCATCGCTTCTTTAAAGGTTCTACCAATCGACATCGCTTCGCCCACGCTTTTCATTTGGGTAGTTAACGTGGGATCTGCACTTGGGAATTTTTCGAAGGTAAATCTAGGTGTTTTAACGACGCAATAATCGATAGTTGGTTCGAAACACGCTGGAGTTTCTCGAGTTATATCGTTTGGTAGTTCATCTAAAGTGTAACCAACAGCAAGTTTAGCTGCGATTTTGGCTATTGGAAATCCGGTTGCTTTAGATGCCAGAGCTGAGGATCTTGATACTCTTGGATTCATCTCTATAACGATCATGCGTCCGGTTTTAGGACACATGGAAAACTGAATGTTAGAACCGCCTGTTTCTACACCTATTTCACGAATCACCGCAAATGATGCATCGCGCATAATTTGATATTCTTTGTCTGTGAGTGTTTGAGCAGGGGCAACAGTAATTGAGTCGCCAGTATGAACTCCCATTGGGTCAAGGTTTTCGATCGAGCAAATAACTACGCAGTTATCTTTGCGGTCTCGCATGACTTCCATTTCGAATTCTTTCCAACCAAGAAGAGATTCTTCAACCAATACCTCTGTGACTGGAGACATATCTAAGCCTCGATTTACAATTGTTTCAAATTCTTCGCTATTATAAGCGATGCCTCCACCGCTTCCCCCGAGTGTATAGGCTGGACGAATTATCAAAGGAAAACGCTTTCCTGTTTTCTCTGCGATTTCTTCTTCGATTGTTAATGCATCGCTCATACTACGGGCAACTCCTGATTGAGGAAGATCCATGCCAATTTTTATCATCGCTTCCTTGAAAGCTAAACGATCCTCGCCTTTTTCTATTGCTTCGGCATTTGCTCCTATGAGTTTGACATTATATTTATCAAGGACCCCCTTTCTAACTAGGTCCATTGCCGTGTTCAGCCCGGTCTGACCTCCGAGCGTGGGAAGTAATGCGTCAGGATTTTCTCGTTCTATTATTTTCTCTACAATTTCAGGAGTGACAGGTTCGATATAAGTCCGGTCCGCGAATTCCGGATCAGTCATGATTGTGGCCGGGTTTGAATTAACCAGAACCACTTTATATCCTTCTTCCTTCAGAGCCTTACATGCTTGGACCCCGGAATAATCAAACTCACATCCCTGACCTATTACAATTGGTCCTGATCCGATCAGTAATATTTTTTTTATACTGGTGTCTTTTGGCATTTTAGTGCGTCTTTTATTGCTATTGTCGGGTTATCTTGTAAAGGCAGGAATATATTAGATTAAAAAAGTTAATGAATTATGCAGAAATTGGGCTGATTTACATCCTATTAAAAGAGTTTTTTGAGGCGTTTATCAGTGAAGCTTTCCGCAACCATGATCGCTCCAGAGAAATTCCCTCCAGCTGTTATAGGATTAGTAATGATAGCGCAAGGAATTCCGGCTGCAGTGGCCGCCTTTAAACCATTTTCAGAATCTTCTAAAATTAAGGCTTCACTGGGAGCAATTCCCAACGAATCAGCTGCTGTCAGGAATAATTCAGGATCCGGCTTAATTTTTTGGACGTCATCACGATTTACAAATGCACTGAAATGTCCCCCCAATCCCAGCTTTTTAATCCATCCTAATACCCAGTTTCGGGACGAACTAGAAGCGATCGCAAGTTCGAGGCCTTTTGCTTTAGCGTCCTCTATAAAATATCGGATTCCGGTACGTTCTTTCTTTTGCTCTAAACGGTGTCTAATTAGCTCTTCGCGTTCGGCATCAATAACTGCCCAGTTAAATTTTTTACCTGTTCTTTTCTCTAATTCCATTCCTGGATGGAATTGCTCAAAGTCACTCCCAACACAATTCTTATAAGTATTGAGTTCGAGTATTTGATCATTCTGTTCATAAATTTCTGCCCAGCTTTCATAAATTACGGTTTCTGTATCAACTATTAGGCCATCGAAATCGAAGATAAGAGCTTTTGGCATAGACGAGATATTAGATTATTTTTTTAGCATAAGCAGCTGCAGCTAATGCAAATTTTTCGGCAATGGGCTTTAGCTTTCCTTGAAATAGCATTCCTATCTTTAAGGGAGGAAATCCTCTAAGGTTGATTTTTCGCAGACCTTTAGGGAGGCTCATTCCTGGAACGTCTAGAGTTAGGCCTGTCCCATATCCTCGGCTTACATAATTTGATATTAGGTCCAGAGAAGTAACTTCGACGATAGGGTTCCAGACCAGTTCACGCTTATCTAATTCTTTTTGAAAAAGTGTGTTAATTGAATGTTCGGATGAAAGAGAAATCATAGGCTCTGTTATTTTACCATCAGACACTTTGCTGATGGATGAGAAACTATTGATATTGCTTTTATCAGGAACAATTAGAATGAGAGGGATTCTGAGTAATTCAAGAGCTTTGACGGAACTTGGTACTGAAGAGTGGAGAGAAGTGATGGCGATATCAATATCTTGATTTGCTAATAAGGTTTCTGCAGTAGAGGAAGCACCCAGTTCAGTCATAGTTAACCTTAGATTGGGACAATCTTTTTTTATTTGATCTAGGAGTGTAGGCAAATGATTTGCAAGAACTGTTCTTTCAGCAGCGAGCCGGAGATGGGAACTTTCTTCTCCACGTAATTGCTCTGCGATGAGGGGTAATTTAGAAAAGAAAGGCGCAAGGAAATTATATAATTCACTGCCCGCTGGTGTAAGGGCAAATGGGCGACGATTGAAAAGTTTTACACCTAGTTCACGCTCCAATTGTAACATTTGTCCAGAGACAGCAGGTTGCTGGATGCCGTAGGGCATTTTTCTTACTGCTGGTGTGATGCCTCTATACTTCGCAACGTAGTAAAAAAGTTCTATATGGTGGAGATTAAGTGGGAGCATGGCTTGTTAGATGAACATTGATATGATTGATCTTAACAGTCTTTTAATTGATTCAATTTTAATATAAAGAGTTAAATTAAAGGCCTGAACTTGATTTTATTTAAGAATACTTAATAAAACCTAATGCCTTGAATTTGATAATTAGCGGAAATATCATCAAAAACTCCTCTAATTAACATCAGAATATCTTTTTGAGTTTTCTCATATATCTAAAGAAATAAGTTAAAAGGGCTTGATTCATTGGCGCTTATGTGGAATTTTCTCGCCCTTCATTTTGAGTAGGTGACACCCGTTACTTCCTCTTAAAGCATGTAAAAATCATGGCATACGCAATTATTAAAACTGGTGGTAAACAGTATAAGGTTTCTCAAGGAGACAATATAGATGTTGAGAAGCTTGATTTGGAAGTAGGAGATTCTACTACTTTAGAAAATGTATTGCTATATTCAGATGGAGAAGATGTGAAAGTAGGTAGTCCACTTCTAGATGGCGCCAGTGTAACAGCGGAAGTAGTTGATCAGTTTCGAGCAAAAAAGGTTACAGCTTTTAAGTTTAAGCGTCGCAAAGGTTATCATAAAACGAAGGGTCATAGGCAGCCTTTGACACGTCTGGCAATTAAAAGCATAAGTGCTTAAAATTTCAATCCGATAGAACGGTCAATTACAATTTCATTTAATTTAAAATCATGGCACATAAGAAAGGTCAAGGAAGTGTTAAGAACGGTCGCGACAGTAATTCTAAGCGTCGGGGAGTGAAAAAGTTTGGAGGAGAGTATGTCATTCCTGGTAACATTATCCTTCGACAGTGTGGCACTAAATGGAGGCCTGGTAATAATGTTGGATTAGGGAAAGATTATACCATCTTTTCTTTAGTTGAAGGTAATGTGAGATTTGATCAGGGCGGAAGAAGGGTCAACGTTGATCCTGTAGCTGTAGAGGCATAATTTTCTATCTAAGTAGCTAATCATTTTCTAGATTTGCAATTAGATTCTTCTTCAGAACCATTATTAAATGTGGTTCTAGTAGAACCTGAAATACCTCCCAATACTGGTAACGTTGGTCGTTTATGTATGGCAACTTCTGTTCGTTTGCATTTAGTTGAACCTTTCGGGTTTAATTTAGATGACAAGCAATTGCGTCGGGCAGGAATGGATTACTGGAATCAATTGGATGTTAAAGTTTGGCCATCATTTGAAGTCTTGAGATCAGAGGTAGGGGATGAGTCACAGTTTTGGTTTTTTACTACTAAAGCAGATAGTTCCTTTTGGGATGTTAAATTTAGCCCTAAAGATTATCTCGTTTTTGGGCGTGAGACGAAAGGATTGCCAGAAACTTTGCTGGAGAAAAACGAATCAAATTGCTTAAGAATACCGATGACCAAGGGGGCAAGGAGTTTAAATTTGGCAACTGCGGTTGGAATTGGGGTGTACGCCGCTCTTCGTTCTCTTGTATAATTTCTATTATTATAATGTGTTAATTAATAACCTTTCATGTTCTTCATAAATGCTTGTACTGCAAAAGAAAGAGAGGAATAATTGCCACGCTTTAAAAATTACATATTATTTAGAGTAGTGAAGTCGGCCCTTAATGCCGATCGCCCTACAAAAAGTTTTCTTTAAGTAGATACAAAAAGAGAGCTTAGCCCCACTAACAACAATATACCCCACACTGGCACTATGCCGGAAATTAAACCTAACTACGGAATAAGTCGGATTGATCAGCCTGAAAAAAAGAACCACGGGTTCTATGTAAGGATCACAAATAAGGGAAAGACTTCTCAGAAGTTTTTCCCTGATAAATCATGTGGAGGTAAGCCAAAGGCTCAAAAAATGGCCAAATCTTACCGAAACAAGATCTTTAATAAACTCCCAAGGGCTCGTCAAGTAGCAGCGGCTTCTCGCCGCAAGAAAATCAAACAAAGTGGTGTCACTGGAGTGACTCATGTAGTCTCTAAGAGCGCTGTTGGAAAATCATATGCTTACTGGCAAGCGGCTTGGACCGAAGACACTACGCGTAAAACTGCCAAATTCTCAGTTGCCAAAAATGGAGACAAAAAGGCTCTTGGTCTGGCAATTAAGGCGAAGCGTAAGCCAGGTAGGAAGTAACAGACCTTCCTTGACCATTCACTTTGCCCGAGTTTCAGTGCAAGGGTGGAATTAATAGATTCAGGGCATTCTGCTAAGGAACCAAGCACTGTGCTCCGTGCCGTTTCGCTGGTTCGTAGTTTCCGCATGGGTTCTTCAGACATTGACGTGTTAAGGGGAATGAGTTTGGAAATTAGCCGCTCAGAGCGATTGTTTCTCTGTGGAGCTTCAGGTGCGGGAAAGAGTACATTGCTTTATACTTTGGCTGGTCTAGAGAGGCCTGATTCAGGATCGGTGGAGATTAACGGGCGATCACTCTATTCTCTTTCTGCTAAACAACAGACAAAATTTCGTAATGAAAAGATAGGTTACGTTTTCCAGAATTATTTTCTACTTCCTGATTTAACTGCTCTTGAGAATGTGTGTTTACCAGCGTTGATAAGGGGATCTGGAAAATTTTCGGTTGATAACTTAATAGCAGTAGATCTTTTGGAGCAGGTTGGGCTTAGTGATCGTTTAAATCATCGTCCGTCCGAACTTTCAGGTGGTGAACAGCAAAGAGTTGCCATTGCTCGTTCTCTTATTAATGACCCGCAAATATTATTTGCGGATGAGCCTACCGGTAACTTGGATTCTTCTACGGGTGGGGAATTAATGGAAACGCTCATGCATTTAGTAACCATAAAGGAGAAAACTTTGATTGTTGTAACACATGATTCTAAATTAGCTTCTCTTGGTGATCGACAATTGACGCTCGCTGATGGCCTAATAATAGCTTAGATTGTAAAATACTTGGGAAGATTGTATGCAAATTTATATCGACGGAGAATATTTTGATAAGGAAGATGCCAAGATTTCGGTGTTTGATCACGGTCTTCTCTATGGTGATGGAATCTTTGAAGGGATTCGTTTTTATAATGGTAGAGTTTTCAGGCTTTTAGAGCATATAGATAGATTGTTCGTTTCGGCTAAGGCTATTCTCCTTGATATAGGAATGAATCATGATGAACTGAAAGAGGCAGTACTTGAAGCAATACGTAAAAATGAGTTACAAGATGGCTATATCCGACTGTTGGTGACAAGAGGTATAGGAACTCTTGGACTGAGTCCGTTCGGGTGCGAGAAAGCGACAGTCATTATTATTGTTGATACAATTTCTTTATATCCTGAAGAAAAATATAAGGAAGGCTTAAAGCTAATCACATGTTCTACACGACGCACAGCTCCTGCTGCTCTTAGCCCTTGTGTGAAATCATTGAATTATTTGAATAATGTAATGGCTAAAGTTGAAGCGATATTTGGAGACGCTGAGGAAGGCTTAATGCTTAATGAGCAAGGGTTCATTGCCGAATGCACTGGCGATAACATTTTTGTTATTAAAGATGGAAAGATAAAGACTCCGCCAGCATCCTCTGGAGCATTGCCAGGAATTACCAGAGAGGTTATTTTTGAGATAGCTGATGAGTTTGGTATTGAACTGAAGGAGGCTCAGATGACTCGTTATGATATTTATGCAGCGGATGAATGTTTTCTAACAGGAACGGCGGCAGAAGTCATTGCCGCAGTGAACTTAGATCGCCGCCCTATCGGGGATGGTAATCCTGGTCCGGTCACTAGTAGATTCATTGCTCGTTTTCGTGAGCGCGTTTCTCAAGAAGGAACGCAAATTGGATAACGTTTTCTAAATATTACTCTATTTTTTATGGGTCTTTCATCAAGGATAGAAGAGTAAATGTTTTTGGGAAATTAGAAAAATTGTACTAAATAAACATCTCAAAAATCTGCATTCTCCCATTGAGCGTTCTATATAGACGAGTAGTATTAAATTAATGAATTGTGACGTTTGTCAGGAGAATGATGCGACAGTTTACTTGACGCAGATTGTTAAAGGTAAAATGCAAAAAGTGAACCTTTGTGAGGAATGTGCGAAACAGAAAGGAGTGACTGATCCAACTGGTTTTGCTCTTGCTGATGCTTTGTTGGGGATTGATTCTGATGAGAAAACGAATGTTTCTGCTGATAGTCTTAAATGTGAATCTTGTGGATTCAGTCATACTGAATTCAAGAAGACAGGAAGATTTGGGTGCAGTGAATGTTATACAGTTTTTGGGTTTGGCTTAGAGAGTTTGGTTAAAGCAATGCACAAGGGCACACGTCATTTGGGTAAAGTCCCATCAAGGTATCAGGTAACAAAAAAATATAATGATCAGATAACTGAACTGAAAGATCGGTTAAGGACAGCTATTGAGGGGGAGAATTTTGAAGAGGCGGCCAAGTTGCGCGATGAAATTAAACTGGCCGAAGCGGATTACATGGCATCGAATGAAAGTGAATTAAAATGACAAATTCCATGCTGTTTCCAAGTTTAATATCAATATGATGCAGTTTAAAACAATCCTAAAAAACCCTGCAGAGTGGATGCTTAGTAGTGGTCCTCACGGTGAGATTGTGATTAGTAGTCGGATTCGCCTGGCTCGTAATTTACGAGACATTTCATTTCCCGGTTGGGCAGTAGAAGAAGACCGGATAGAGATTCTTAATCGAGTTAAGCCGGCAGTGGAAGAACTTAAAGAAATGAACGGAGCTTTTTCTTCTGATTTGTCGGATCTAACGGCAGTGAAAAAACAGATCCTTGTCGAACGTCATTTAATTAGTCGTGAACAGGCAGCAAAGGCTGCTGGTAGTGCGGCTATTATGAATCGCAAACAGACTTTATGTGTGATGATAAATGAAGAAGATCACCTCAGAATGCAATCAATTAAAGCGGGACTAAGTCTCAGCGATGCATATAAAATGATCGATGAAGTAGATACTAAATTAGAATCAACTCTAGATTATGCTTTTGATAATCAATACGGCTATCTGACCGCTTGCCCTACTAACCTTGGAACAGGGATGAGAGCTTCTGCGATGCTACATCTTCCTGGTTTGGTTCTTTCAGAACAAATCAATAAGGTCATAAATGCTGTGAATAAAATAGGACTAGCAGTGCGTGGCCTTTACGGTGAAGGAACGGAAGCTCTTGGTAATTTGTTTCAGGTCTCAAATCAACATACGCTCGGTGAACAAGAGAATGAGATTATTGCGAGATTGGAAAAAGTTATCAGGCAGATCATTGAGCATGAAGAGAATGCTCGTGAAAAATTATATAATGAAAAACAAACTATATTAGATGATAAGATAGGCCGTTCTTATGCCATTCTTCGATATGGACACATAATCTCCACTAAAGAGGCTCTTGATTTACTATCTATGCTTAGAGCTGGTGTTGATTTGAGCTATTTTTCTGAAGATATTCGAGCTTTAATTGATGTTCTTTTTATGGAGATTCAACCCGCACATTTACAGGTTTTTGCTGATCGCAAGCTTGGTGCAGAGGAAAGAGACTCTTTACGTGCGGAAATAATGCGTGATAGGTTGAAAAGTTTGCCTGAGCCAAGTAAGTTCTCAGATAATAAGTCAAATGAACAATCTTCCGAATAAGATTAGTTTTAACTGAAAATGATGAATAATTTCACACCTCGAGCTCAGCAAGTTTTGGCATTAGCACGCAAAGAAGCTGATCGGTTCAACCACAATTATGTAGGAACTGAACATCTGTTACTTGGTCTAATCAAACTGGGTCAGGGAGTAGCTGTTAATGTTCTGCAGAAAATGAGCTTGGATCTCGAAACTGTTAGAATGGAGGTCGAGAAGCAAGTGGGATCTGGTCCAGAGACTAAGACTCCCGGCAACATTCCTTACACTCCTAGGGTTAAGAAAGTTTTGGCTCTTGCTGGGAAAGAAGCAAAGGCACTGAATCATTCCTATGTTGGCACTGAGCATATTCTCTTAGGGCTTCTTCGAGAAGGTGATGGAGTTGCGGCTAGGGTATTGAAAAACTTAGAAGTAGATATTGAACGGACTCGCAATGAAATCTTAAGAGAGTTGGATCCTAATTTTAGCCCTGGTGATTTGGGTGATGAAGATGAGGGGGTCTTTGAGGAAGCTGAAATTAGCGGTGGAGGCAAAGAAAGTAAGACTCCAGCCTTACGAGCTTTTGGTAGAGACCTTACGGAGTTAGCTCAAAACAGTGAATTAGATCCTGTCATAGGACGTTTAGAAGAAATTGAAAGGGTAATACAGATCCTTTGTCGCCGAACAAAAAATAACCCGGTTCTGATAGGTGAAGCTGGAGTGGGAAAGACGGCTATTATTGAAGGTCTTGCACAAGAAATTGTTGCAGGCAATGTTCCTGAACTTTTACGCGACAAGCGAGTCATTACTCTTGATTTGGCATTAATGGTTGCTGGGACTAAGTATCGAGGACAGTTCGAGGAGAGAATTAAAGCAGTGATGGATGAGATCGTTCGGGCCAAGAATGTGATTCTTTTTATCGATGAATTGCACACGATCGTTGGAGCCGGTTCGGCTGAAGGGGCGATGGATGCTTCGAACATAATTAAGCCTGCATTGAGCCGTGGTGAGTTACAGTGTGTCGGCGCGACAACTCTAAATGAATATAGAAAATATATTGAAAAAGATGCAGCTTTGGAACGTCGTTTCCAGACAGTTAAGGTTGATGAGCCAAGCGTAAAGGATGCTATCAAAATATTGCAGGGACTGCAGCATAAGTATGAACTGCATCATAAAGCTAAATATTCGGATGATGCGATTAATTCGGCAGTTACACTTTCAGAGCGTTATTTGACTGGAAGGTTTTTGCCTGACAAGGCCATTGATATTATGGATGAGGCTGGAGCCAAGGCCCGTATTGGAGCGATGACACGCCCTCCTAAATTTAGGGAACTTGAAAATTCCATTGAAGAGATCCGAAAAGAAAAGGAAGAAGCGATAGGTGATCAGGAATATGAAAAGGCTGCCGCATTGCGTGATGAAGAAAAGCAAAAGAAAGCGCAGTTAGAGGAGATACTTGAAGAGTGGCTAGCTCAGAGTGAAGAGAAGATTATCGATGTTGATGAAGATGATATAATGTCTGTTGTCTCAAAATGGACTGGAATTCCTCTTCAACGGATGGAGGAGGCTGAGGCTGAGAAGTTATTGAGGATGGAGGATGATTTAAAACTTCATGTTATTGGACAGGATGAGGCAGTCACTGCAATTTCTAAGGCATTGAGGAGATCCAGAGCTGATCTTAAGGATCCTAGGCGTCCGATAGGTTCATTTATTTTCCTTGGACCTACCGGTGTTGGTAAGACGTTTTTGGCGCGCAATTTGGCAGAGTTCATGTTCGGTGATCCTGATGCTCTTATACAAATTGATATGTCGGAGTACATGGAGAAATTTACTTCGAGTCGTTTAATTGGTTCGCCTCCAGGCTATGTTGGATATGAGGAAGGTGGTCAACTTTCAGAAGCTGTTCGGAGACGCCCGTACTCGGTTGTTCTTTTTGATGAAATTGAAAAAGCCCATCCTGATGTTATGCATCTTTTGTTGCAGATCCTTGAAGAAGGTACGGTGACCGATAGCCTTGGCCGTAAGGTGGATTTTAGAAATACCATCATCATTATGACGTCCAATGTCGGTGCTGAGTTGATTAAGAGGCAAACTTCCCTTGGATTTGGTGCGATGGATAACGAATCTGCAGATTATGATGGGATGAAAGAAAAGATACTTGAGCAATCAAAAAAGATTTTCAAACCGGAGTTTCTTAACAGAATCGATGATCAAATTGTCTTCCACATGTTGGAAAAGAAGGATTTGGTTCAGATAGTTGATTTGGAAATTGCTAAAGTTTTTGATCGCCTCAAGAACCGCGACATCAATGTTAAGCTTGATAACAAGGCGAGAGACTTTCTAATTGAGGATGGCTATAATCCTGAGTATGGAGCGAGACCACTGAGACGTTCAGTGGAGAAACATTTAGAAGATCCATTAGCAGAGCATTTACTTCGTGGAGATGTTAAGAAAGGTGATCTTGTCACAGTGACTGTAGATAAGAAGGAAAAGCGCCTCAAATTTAAGGCTGAATCTGGTGAGCCAGTGGCGGAGAAGGCATAGTTTATATGTGACCTTTATTACTGGTATTTTTATTTATAGTTAAAGTCCCTACCTGGGATGATAATATCATTGAACGTATTGGTTCGTAATGCGCATAGGATTTGTTTCGACCCGGTTTCATGGCACTGATGGAGTTTCGCTAGAGGCTTCTAAATGGGCAAAGGTTCTTGAAAAAGAGTTAGGTCATGAATGTTTCTGGTTCGCCGGAAAACTGGACACCCCTGAAAACTCTTCTAGCCTGTGCCCGGAGGCATTTTTTGAACATCCATCCGTCATCTCTTTGCAGGAGAAACTCTTCAGTGATTTAAATACCTGTTCAAATGATCTTACTGATTCAGTGAATGTTCTTGAGACGGAAATTTATAATTCTTTAGAGAATTTTATCCGCGAATATTCAATTAATTTGATCATTCCACAGAATGTTTTAGCTATCCCTATGCATGTTCCAATGGGGCTGGCTGTCACTAACATGGCATCGAAGGGATTGCCAATGATTGCACATCATCATGACTTTTATTGGGAAAGAGAACGTTTCTTAAAGGGTTGCGCTCAACATTACCTTGATTCTTCTTTTCCTCCTAAACTCACTGAGAAATTTCAGCATGTAGTAATCAATTCACAAGCTAAGGAGTCTCTTATGCAGAGATTGGGATTGGAATCTACAGTCATTCCTAATGTATTCGATTTTGAGAATCCTCCATCAAATTCGGATAATTATGGAGATGATTTTTGTGATCAGTTTAAAATAGAATCTGATGAAATCTTTGTTCTGCAGCCCACGAGAATAGTGCCCCGGAAAGGTATAGAATTATCTATTGAGTTATGCTCCAAGATTCAGAAATTGACTAAAAAGAAGATCTGTTTGGTGGTCTCGCACCTTGCCGGCGATGAGGGGATGGAGTATTATTACCAACTAGTTGATCTGTCTGATAGATTAGGAGTTAAAGTCATCTGGGCAGGGGAACGTATCGGAGAATCTCGTGGATTAAATAGTTCTGGAGAAAAATTATATAAGCTATGGGATGTTTATCCTCATGCAGATTTTGTTACTTATCCGAGCCTTTATGAAGGCTTTGGTAATGCTCTGTTAGAAACTTTTTATTTCTCTAAGCCCGTTCTTGTGAATCGCTACCCTGTATTCAAGGATGATATTGAACCGTGTGGCTTCAAGGTAGTTAGTATGGACGGTGAAGTCACCAATGAGGTTGTATCCGAAACAATGGCACTGATCTTGGATAAGGATCTTGCGCGACAGTGGACGCAATTGAATTACGATTTATGTATGGAGAAATTTTCCTATAAAGTTTTAAAGGATTCTCTTGGGAATATCCTAAATGAATTGATGATTTGAAATAACTGACTGGGCTAAGCTTTGTCTTTTGGTATTGCCTCAGGTATTGCCTCAGGTACTGCCTCAGGTACTGCCTCAGGTACTGCCTCAGGTACTGCCTCAGGTACTGCCTCAGGTACTGCCTCAGGTAGGTACTGCCTCAGGTACTGCCTCAGGTACTGCCTCAGGTACTGCCTCAGGTACTGCCTCAGGTACTGCCTCAGGTACTTTCTTTGTGGCTACCTTAGGTGTAGGTGATTTCATTTCAGTTTCATCGCCCCGGTGACGAATAATGATTTCACTAGGATGACCATTGGAAAGGGATTTCAAACTCATGTTAAGATTGTTGTCATGAGCAATAGCCCAAAGTAATTGGCGTCTGGTTATGCCTATGCTATCTATCGAAACTAAGGGAATTTCCTTGGGCTTCTTAATGAAGTTGTAGGAGAGTCCTGTCAGTGGTGCATTTTTGAAGATTTCCTCTAATGGCACTTCGTTATAATAAACTCTCACTGGTGCATCCATCCATTTATTGTAAGGGGCATGCCAACTAAATAGGAAATCAGCAGGAACTGCAGCCTTGGATTCAACGAGACCTGCCTTTGGTTTTGGGTTAAAAATTGAACAACTACTCAAAGCGATAGGGATTAATATAAGAAGGATCGCTCTAAAGATTGGCACAAAGAGGTTATTTTTTTGAATAAACATTTTATAGGGGAATGAATAATATAGTGCAAAACGTATAGTTGCGACTTAAAATTTCGAAATTACAGGAATCCCGTAATCTTACAATAATTCCTCGAAATTCTTTAATTTCGTAAGAATTATTTTCTTATAATGCTGCCTCTCCTTGAAATTCAGTCAAGCCCGTGGAACGATTCGATTTTCCTTCTATAAGACCCATTAATGAAAAGACTCCATCTGCATGATACCCTTTCGAGGAATCGATGTGAAATTTTCCCTGAGGACGGGGAAAAGTTTAGATTTTATTGCTGCGGGCCTACCGTTTATGGGCCGGCCCACATTGGGAACTTCAGGGCATTTCTTGTTCAGGATCTTTTCCGTAGAGTCATAGAGCTTTCTGGTATCAAAACATTACATGTTAGAAACATTACTGACGTGGATGATAAGACGATCCGGGAGGCTCAGAAGTCTGAACTGTCTTTGGTGGAGTTTACGGCCGGATGGACCGAACGATTTCATCAGGATGCCAAGCAATTGAACATGTTGGATCCGCACATTGAGCCGAGCGCAGTGCAACATATTCCTGAACAAATTCAACTCATTGAGAAATTAATAGATAATGGTAATGCCTATCCATCGGAAGATGGTTCAGTTTATTTTTCAGTAAAATCATATTCAAATTACGGAAAGCTTACTCGTATTGATCAACGTGATCTTATGGCGGGAGCCGGAGAGACTGCTAATGATGCAGATGAATACGAGAAGGACCATGTTTGTGATTTTGTTTTGTGGAAAGCTAGGAAACCTGAGGATGGAGATAATTACTGGGACAGTCCTTGGGGCTCTGGTCGACCTGGGTGGCACTTGGAATGCAGTGCAATGGGAATGAAATATTTAGGAGAAACCTTCGATCTTCATGCTGGAGGCGTGGATTTATGTTTTCCTCATCATGAAAATGAAATTGCGCAGAGTGAGGCATCTACTGGCAAAAAATTTGCCCTTCACTGGTTTCATAATGAACATCTGATGGTTGATGGCAGCAAGATGAGTAAGAGTTTAGGTAATTTGCATACCCTTGAAGATATTCATGACCGAGGTTTTTCTGCAGCTGAGCTGAGGTACTCTTTGCTGTCTGGCTCTTATCGGACAAAAATTAATTTTAGCTTTGATAGAATGAATGAGGCTAGGATCAATCTTAAACGGATTGCCAATCTTGTTCAAAATCTTGGTGCTGATTTACCTTCATATGAAGAGTTATGTGAGCGTGCCACTTTCGAAAGTATGAACTTAGGCTCATTTGAATCCAGCTGGGATGCTTTGCTAGAGGATTTGAATGCACCGGCTGCTCTTGGTGAATTATTTGTTGCGATTAAACCTTTGGAAAAAGAACTGGCTGAGGGCAATGTGCCGGAAGATACTAAAAAAGCGAACCTACATGGTTTGGCTCTTTTAGTTCATGCGTTTGGTTGGGTTTTACCAGAACTTGAATCGGAACAGTCATCCCTAGATGTCCCTGACCATGTTAAGGATTTGGCAGAAAGAAGATGGATTGCTAAACAGGAGAAAGATTGGGCCGAATCTGATCGCTTGAGAGACGCAGTCATTGGCGAAGGCTGGGTAATTAAAGATTCTAAGGACGGTTATGAATTAGAACCCTCTTAGAAATTAATTGGTTACTGTTATAACTGTGCGGCGATAACTTGTTAGGCTAGGTGAGCCATTATCTTCGGCTATAAGAATTAGGTGGATTTTGTTTGCCGATGCGGTGGTCTTCTTATTGGACAAAGTGACGCTAGTTTCTATCCCTTCCGAATGACTAAGATTAATGGAATGGCGATAATTTCCTGCTTCGTGGTAAATCATCCAACGATAGGAAATGTTATCATTATCTGGATCATGGCTTTGTTCTGCTGAAAATTTGACCGTGCTTCCCGGATCCGCATCTAAATATAAAACCTCCTTTGATTGGTTCCCGTTTAGTATAACTATTGGGTTATGATTTACTTTTGAATATTCCTTAGTAATGCACCAGTCCAACCGAGCAGCAAAGTCGTGCTGAAAAGCTTTCCTCCAGCGCCATATAGTGGCCTGATCTGATGTGTAATGGTTATCATTGATTTTGATAGTGTCTCTTGAATAGTGATTATTGGTCCATATTGGTCGTGTCTCTGCATAGGACTTATAAAGTACGTACCGTCCGCCCCATCCTCCAAAGCTTGGGCTGACTGACCAACCCAATCCATTTTCGATGAGACCTAGAAATGAAGGCGTGTCTCCTTCCATGATGTAGGCGACTTTGGGATAAAGCTTACCTAGAGGGCCATGATTCTCTATGATGTTTTCTTTGAGCCAAGGATTGTCTACCAAGTCAAAATGTTGCATGGGGCCGTTCTTGTAGTGGCGGTCTCCTGATATTCCGGTCCAGGTTGCTCGATGATATTCTTTCCAGCTATTACTCGGAATGACGATATACGAGAGACTGGGAAATTCTTTCCTGATCCATTTGCCAGCATCATCCTGATCGGAAATGGTGTAAACTCGGAGCCTTGATAAGAGTTCTTTCATCTGTCTTTCAGATTTCTCTTTACTGGCGTCATGGAGTGCCTGTGCCAGGGTATTTGCTCCTCCCCAGACACTGACCCATAGAGGTCTAGGGTCATTTTTATTAGCAGCTTCAATGATAAGTTTTGAACCTGCGGTGCTTTTTCCTGTCCCGACCGACTCCATGCCGTATCCTGATTGGCCACTCACTGTCAGTTCTAACAGATTGTCGGGTTTTGGATATTTTTTGGAATGAATTAGTAAATTACTTCTTACTTTTGAATATGCACTGATTTGCCTTCGGATCAGATCTTCTCGCGTTTTTGAGCGTAAGTGCTGTGAGGTGGTCGCAATTAAGCCTTCCACATCATATTCGTTGGAGTAGACAAGAAAACGAACCAGAGATTCTTCATCGTCTGGTTCGTTGGAAATATCAGTAAGTACTATGACCCTTTCTCTGGCATTACCCAAGGAAAGGATTGATGCACCTAAAAGAACAAAACAAAGGATTCTATATTTCAATCAATGAAGTTGTTTTCTTTGAGTTTTTTTTCAGTTTTGTACTCTCTTCTGATAATTGAGACTATTAGAATGCCTCCTCCGATTAGTAGCATTGTGACAGTGAGTTTTAGATAGAGGCTTGCATCGATTGCATTACCATTACTCCATAATTGGGCTAGTGATAATATTACCCATACAATTATGGTCCCTATTGCAACACCACCGGCAAGGCGCAGATCTCCTATTAAGTGTTCATTGCTTATCAGAGAGCAGAAAAATATTGCACCTCCAATTAGTAAGAAGCTAAAACTAATCTTCGTATAGATTTCAGCTGTAAGGGGTTCTCCCCAGAGCTGTGCAAGAGAAAGGGCAATCCATATTGCTAATAATGATGTAAACGCAATAGAAGATCTCTTCATTACTTATCTCTTTCCATAATGATGACAAGTGCTTCTCTTTTAAAGAATAACAGCATACGGCGTTGATCTTTGTCCATGGTAACGACTCTCCATCCTTCAGCTGCATTTGTGTTTAAGAATTCAGTTAGTTTAACTGGATCTACTTTTGATTGACCAAGGAGAAGAGATCCCAGCATTCCTTCCTGATATATTACTGCTTTATATTCTTTCATTGAATTAAGTTTATTCAATTAAGCTATGAGCACAATTATAAAAATTTTTCTATTTTATAGTTTAAATGAATTTATGACATTAAATGATATAAAAAGCGGAATAGGTGAGATTTGAACCGACGGTAGGATATACTCCTATACTTGATCCTTTAGCGATCGAAATTCATCCTATCACTTCGCTAATCACATTCCCTTCGACATTTGTAAGTCGCCGCTCGATGCCGTTGTGGTAAAACGTCAACTGCTCGTGATCGAGGCCGAGCAGGTGCAGGATGGTCGCGTTGAAATCGTAGAGCGGATGGACGTCATGGATGGCTTCGCGTCCGAGTTCGTCCGTGAGTCCGTGGCTCACGCCAGGTTTCACGCCTGCCCCGGTCATCCAACAGGTGAACCCATCGGGGTTGTGGTCGCGCCCTTTTGCGCCCTTCTGGAACATAGGCATGCGCCCGAATTCGGTGCACCACACGACTAGGGTTTCTTCGAGTAAACCACGGTCTCGCAAGTCTTTGATGAGTGCTGCGGCCGGTTGATCGAGGATCTCGGCATGCACATCATATTGTTTCTTGAGGTCTTTGTGTCCGTCCCAATTAAGTTGTCCGCCGCTGGCGTAGGCTCCGTTGAATAGTTGCACAAAGCGTACGCCGCTTTCGATCAATCGTCGCGCGAGAATACAGTTCTTTGCAAAGCCTGCCTTGATTGGATTCGAAGCATTGTCCGCACCGTAGCTTTTCAGGACGTGAGCAGGCTCTGAACTTAGATCACCGATTTGCGGAACGCTGAGTTGCATTCGCGCTGCAAGTTCATAGCTGGCAATGCGGGCAGCGAGCTTGCCATCACCCGGATGCTTTTCGAGATGACGGACATTCATTTGTTGCAGGAGCGAACGCGCGGCTTGATTTTGGTCAGTCGTGATTCCGGCTGGTGGAGTCAGATGTCGAACTGGTTTGGAAGCACTGAATGGCGTTCCTTGAAACTCTGCCGGAAGGAATCCGGGTCCCCAGTTGTTGACACTGGCTTGCGGGATTCCTCGAGGATCGGGGATCGATACGAAGGCCGGTAGATTCTGATTTTCACTGCCTAGTGCATAACTGACCCAGCCGCCCATGCTTGGGAAACCATCCTGAACGAAGCCAGTCGAGAGAAAATTCTCTGCGGGTCCGTGGGTGTTTGATTTGCTGGTGAGCGAGTGGATAAAAGCGATATCATCCGTCAGTTCCGCGAGGTGTGGGATCATCTCCGAGACCATCTTGCCGGTCTGCCCCCGCGGTCGGAATTCGTACTGTGGCTTTGCCAGATTGCCTGAGGGGCCCTGAAAAGTCACCGCCGGCCCGCCAGCTAGAGGTTTGCCGTCTTGTTTGATTAACTCTGGTTTATAATCCCAGGTCTCTAGTTGGCTAACGGCTCCCGGACAGAAAATCACGAGCACGTTCTTTGCCTTGGGCGCGAAGTGAGGCGCGCGCGCGGCGTAGGGTTGCGAGGGATCGATGACTGGGCGTCTTCCTGCGAGCAACCCTTCGCGCCCAAGCAAACTCGTCAGCGCGATCGAACTTAATGCAGTCGCACTGTTGCTTAGGAATGCGCCACGGTTCAATAGTTGCTGCCCGCTTGGGGACAAATGTTCGGCGTCGTGTTTCATGGAATGAAAAGAAATTCATTACTGTTGAAGATTGCGCGGCAGAGAGTTATCAGACCGTGTTGGCGAACTACCGATTCTGCGTCAGCCAGTTCGTCGGGTTGCGGGTCGCGCCCGTAGGCGAGCCAATACGCGCGGGCTACTTGGGCCGGCACCTTCTCACCGGAATCCTCTCTAATGCGTTTTGCCAGCGCTTTGGACTCGTCGATAGTGAACTCGCTATTGAACAGGTTGAGTGCCTGGATCGGTGTCGTACTTTGCCGTCGACGTGATACGCTCTGGCCAGCGTCCGGACAATCGAACGCGCCAAAGACCGAATCAGGTTCCATTCTGATCTTGTGCGCGTAGATCATGCGGCGCAGGCCATCACCTTTAAATTTTGAAATCGGAGGGAATCCGCTGAGCCCACCGCGCGAGGAAAACAGATTGAACCCGGGGCCGCCGGTTTTTAGATTGAGTCTCCCGCTGACAGCCAACATCGCATCGCGAATACCTTCTGCTTCTAGGCGGCGGGTCGGGAATCGCCACAATAACCGGACCTCGGTGTCTTTATCGTTCGCATGGGCGACGATCTGTTCTGACTGACGGTAGGTGTCCGATAGTACGATTAAACGGTGCAAGTACTTCACTGACCAACCCGAGTGGATAAATTCCGTAGCTAACCAGTCGAGGAGCTCTGGGTGAGAAGGGTCGGCGCCGATTCGACCGAAATCATTCGCCGTTTCAACGATCCCGATTCCAAAATGTCCTTGCCAAATCCTATTGACTGCGACGCGTGCTGTGAGCGGATTCTTTGGGTTAGCGATCCAGTTGGCCAGCGCTAGGCGGCGCTTCGCTTCTGGAGCGTCCTTCGATAGGGATAAATTACCGAGTGCGCTGAGCACAGTTGGTGCGACTTCCTCTTTTGGCTGTTCTGCATCGCCACGATTTAAAATGTGAACCGGATCAGGTTTACCAAAAATGCCTCCAAATACCGTTCTTGATTTGGAAAATTCCTTCAGCCGCGACTCAATGTTTTTTTTCTCCTGCAGCAAGGACTTAGACTTTGCTTGTTGTTCGGAATCGAGAGTAGTGATACCTGTTTGATTTATTGGCTCCTCAGGGGAGCTGCTGCAGGCCTCAATTTCGCGGAGCGCCCAGTGTTTGAACTTCCCCTCGTTTACCCACTCTAATTCGATGCCGGTGGCCCCCGGCACAGGATCGAAAACGATGGAGTAAAAGCCGTCGTGAGTAGTGTCGAGGTGCTCGATCGTGTTGCTCGTGATCACAATATTCGGCAGGGGATCGGCGTCGCCGCTGAACATCTTGACCGATAGATGGGTGACATCGGAATAGGTCCGTGCAGTGAGGTCGGCATCAGGATCGGTGGTGACGCGCACAGTGATCTGCTTCATGCGACCATTATTGTCGTTGCCGGCGATATCGTTGATGCGGATACGCGACAGATTGTGAACTGCTCCCTCTTCGAGCGCCAGTAGGGAGCGTTGAGGAGCCGACTCGGAGCCAGAATTTGTCGTGAAGGTCATCGTCCCGATATCGCCGTCGAACGCATTTTCAAACACGTTATTTCCAGTGCGTCCGGGGCCGGGGTCGACGATGCCGTTGACGATATTAATCACTGAGCGTCGGTCAGTCGAGTCTGCCACTACTTGCCAATTTTCCGAATCATCAGTCACCTCGATCACATATTCGAGTGCCAGCCTGTCGGTATACTTGCCGTCGCGGTCCCGTGCCCAGGCTATGCGATCGATAGTGTGTTCGGTAGGGAATTCGAGTATTACCCAACCGGTCTTCTCACTACACATCCAGCTGTGAGTGTTGCCAAATTTCCCGTCATTGATGAACTCGAGTTGGTGTCGGTTTGCTTCCACTTTGCTGCCTGAGGCGCTCCGAGCCACGTCAAGCGATGCGAGAGCGATGTTATTGCCCTGTGAGTCGAAGACTTCCAGTTCGTCAATGCAAGGTTCGTAGAGATTTGTCTTTTGGATAGTGAACCGAACTTTCCGTGCCTTCACTGGAGCGAACCTTTCGACGTTTAGTAAGGCGTTGACTGGCGGGCGTTCCACGCCGGATCGGGCGAGAGGTACGAGACCGGCCACAGCACGATCGATTTCACGTACACGGGATTTGAGCTCTTCTTTCTGCTTGTTTAAGGCTTCTGATTCGGGCGATTGGATTGGACGGTCGCCGTAGGACACTCCGGCGAAGAACGCCTGCATGGAGTAGTAATCCTTTGCCGAGATAGCATCAAATTTGTGATTGTGACAGCGAGCACAACCAACGCTGAGCCCAAGAAATGCCTCGCTAGTGTTGATGACAATCTCACCTAACTCATCTTGGCGCGCGAGGCGCATCGATGCAGCATCTTTGCCAATCTGGCCTGGCAACAGGCGTGCTGCCGTCACTAGAAACCCGGTCCCGGCATCTTTGCGGAACTGATCTCCCGCCAGTTGCTCACGGATGAATTGGTCGAAGGGTGTATCATTGTTGAAGGCTGCGATTACGTAGTCCCGGTATGGCCACGCGTTTGGGCGCGGAGTATTAACTTCGAATCCGTGGGTATCCGCATAGCGCACCACATCGAGCCAGTGTTGGGCCCACCGCTCCCCATATCGTGGCGAAGCGAGCAGTTGATTAACGACGCGTTCGTGTCCTCCGGAATCAGTGTCGGTGAGAAATGCCGTTACCTGTTCCGGTGATGGTGGAAGCCCGATCAAGTCAAAGTAGACACGCCGGATCCATGTTAGGCGATCTGCGGCCGGCGACATAGTTAAACCATTATCTATTAGTTTCTTTTCAATAAACGCGTCAATGTTCTGGTCGGCTTTAAACTGGGCGAGAGGTTTAAAAGACCAGTGATCAGTGCGGTCTTCCGGCTTCGCAAGATCGACCCCATCTGGGGCACCGAGCGTCCAGCCGATCGTCAATAGGACGGACGCAAATGTTAGTTGAAGTCTCACCTAGGATTAAAGGTAGGTATGTCCGTTCTTTTTGAAAAGTTCTGTTTTCATCAAACTCTATAAAAATGGCGGAAGGGGTGGGATTTGAACCCACGGTAGAGTTGCCCCTACACTTGATTTCGAATCAAGCGCCTTAAACCAAGCTCAGCCACCCTTCCTTTTGATTTTTGCTCTGTAAAAATAGAGTGTTGAAGAATAATCTCTTCACTTTTGAAAGCAACCCTCAATCTCTGTAATACTCTATCGATCTCCCGTCACCTAACTGGTGGGCGTGGCATTAATCGTGTAGTAGAGGACCTTTCCGGTGGCGTCCTCGGTCGTCTTGGAAACGGAATTTTGTACTCCGATCACTTTCCCTTCGACATTTAACACCGGCCCGCCACTCATCCCACCGACCGGAGGGAAACCTGCCAACGGCTTGAGCTTTATCGCCTCCGGATCGGAAACGGTGGCCACCACCAAGAGCGGCGAGAGTTTGCTCACCGGAACCCTCTTCGTCTCGTTGCCCTGATGAAACGATCTCAATCTCCCTTTTTCGTCGAGACCCAATCGTGCGGGATAGCCAAAGAAGGCCACAATCTGATTTGACGTCGCCTTCCCCATCACCACGGGTGATTTCATTGCCATCTCCTGACTCTCTTTCCCCGTGATCTGCAGCATGGTCCAATCCTTCTCCCCCTCCTTGATGACCTCTGCAGGAAAACCCCGTCCGTCCGTCGTGGTGAGGAGAATCTGCTTCTTCCCCTCCTTGGCTTTCTCATTCAGAACATGTTTTGCCGTGAGGACCCGTCCGCCTTTCAAAATGATTCCCGTACCGTGATTCGAGCTGTAGCCGTTCTTCACATACGAGTGCCTTACTTCGATCCGCACGATCCAGGGAATGACGGATTCAAGCCTCTTGGAAAACTCCGGCGCATGCTTCTCCAAATATTCCTCACTCAAGGCACTCCCTCGTTCATAGACCAGATTCCGATCCACAAACCATTGCTTTTCCTCTCCCCCCGAGTGCCCTATTCCGAGAGAGAATGCTGCCAAGCCCACGAAGATTCCAAATTTCATTGTCCTTCCAAGCTAGCGGGCCACTTGTGACCGTCAAGCGTCGAGACAGAAGACCTCCGCCAGCCTGTCTCGAATGCGAGGGTGATCTGGCCCCCTAAACTGGGCCATTCCCAAGAGCGCGATCAAGTCGCGCCAGGTTCTCGACCAGAGCATCATGCCGGGGGGACTTCTCGACACGCTGCCGGAGCAGGAGGTGGTGATTCTGGGCATGTCGTCCTGTCTAGCAGGTGACGTCACTCCGGTCGTCAACCTTTCGGTATCTGGTTCAAGGTGTAGTAGGCGCGGCCGTGCTCCAGCTTCCTTCCCTTGCGATCGGTGAGATGCTTGATTTGTAGTTCGTGGACGTAATACGCAGCCCGGTCTGCCACGTCGATCCGCACCGATTTCCCATCGTCACCCCAGGTCGTTCCAGAAACGGGCAGGGGTTTCTTGAGAATCTCATCGCCTCCATACTTCGAGGAGTACTGGTAGGTGAATCGTTCGAAGGAAAAGGAGCCCTCTTTTACGCTGGCCAAATCGACCGGCTCGGTGAAGGAGACATGGAAGCCGGTTGGGGTGGCTCTCATCTCGTGAATGGCGAACGGATTGTCGCCGTTGTATTCGATCCGCATCAAGCCGTAGGATCGATTGCCGAGCGAGGACCAGCCGCGGTTGGACAGGCCGACAAATAGCGAACCGTCCTCGGCGAACAGCAGGCGCAGGACCGCGGAGGGAAAACCGGAGAGGAACGGGAAGCAGGCCCCCTGGTATTCCCCATTCACCTTTTCGAGGAACACCCGGTTGATCGCGGAATTGGTGAACTCACCAACCAGCAGTTGTCCCTCGAAGGGGCCGAACTTGTTCCCCGTCTTGATCAACTGGATGTCCGTCGCTGATCTGCCCATCTTGTTGTAGGGCAGCCAGACCGCCGGCGGGACGAACTCGGGGCAACTCTCGAGCGCCTTGGGGTAGGGTTGGTTCGCCTTGGGGACGCTGGTCAGTTGAAAGGGTGCGCCCTTTTCCTTGAGGGTTCCCAGCGATTCCTGGTTGCCATAAAAGACACCTGATCGGAGGTGATAGATGGGAGTGGCCGGGATCCAAGTTCCTTGCTGGTCGGAGAAAAAGAGGTCTCCCTCGAGGTTGGGGCCGAGGCCGCAGGGCGAGCGCATTCCGAAACAACGCGGCTCGAATTGCCCATCGGCGCCGATGGTGCCACCCCATCCCCGCCATCCGGTTTTATTGTTGGTGAACTTTCCCATACCCAAGTTGAGGGTGACCCAGCGTTTTCCCTCGCCATCTTCTTCCGGTCCGTAGGTGTAGGCGTGATAGTTTCCTGAAACGTTCCAGCCATCGCATTCCGTGAGGTAGGCGTCGGCCACCAGGTCGCCGTCCCGATCGACCAGGCGGGTGATTTCGGCTCGCTGCCCGACGAGCAGATCTTCCCCGGAGACGAGTAATCCGAGCGGTTCGTGCAGTCCCGAGGCGAAGCGGTGATAGGTGACCTTGGCGGGATCGCTGCCCAGTGTGTTGTCGAGCAGCCAGATGTCCCCCTTGCGGATCGAGACCGCGAGGCGATCCCGGTACCAGGCCATGCCACTGACCTCGAGGGGAAGGCCCTTGCCCGGGGTCCATTGCTCGGATCGGGAAGTCGTCGGAGAACTCGCGGTCAGGATTTCAATACGTTTGTAGGACTGGCTTTCACCGGCGAGCCCGAGGGCCGGGACGGCGAACGCGCAGAGAGCGACGAGAAGGCAAGACGGGGGTTTTACCATGAGTAGACGAAGGTTTTTTTGCGGGGAGAATCGGTCGCGGTTTTGACCTTCAGTCCCTTCGGATGGGCTACGGGCGGCAGGGGTGACTTTTCCGAGGTGAGGGAGCGGATCAGTTTGCTACCCTCGACCCGGTAGGTCTCGGTGAATCGATGGCCGGCGTGCTGGAGTTGGAAGATGGGATTGCCGGCTTTATCCAGTTCGTAGCCGCGGAACCGGTTTGGCGATGGGGGAGGCCCGAACTCGAGCGCATCCTTGCCGAGCGGTTTCTGGAACTCCGCCTTGCGCAGGAACCAGGTTTCGTAGGCATCGAAGAACCGTCCGCGCCAGACGCGGGCGGGATGACCGCGGTCGCCATTGAAGGCGACGTGGATTCCACCGGGAAAGCCGACGAGGATGGCGCGCCCTCCGGCCTTTTCGAAGAAGGCCCGCTGCACGATCGGGCGGTCGCTTGGAACCAACTCGTATTGCCCGTTCTTTTCGACGTAGCCCTTTGGCACCTCCTTGCCTTCCTGGATGTAAGTCCAGATCGCCGCGATCTGCTTTTCGGTATCGCCACCGAGAATGTCTGGCACGGTCGATTGGCCGCCGGGCCACAGGGGCGGCATCAGGGTTCCGGGACGGTAGCTGGATGGGTTGAGCAGGTACTCGCGAAACCAGCTGGGGCGGAGTCGGTGGTCGAGATCGCTAAGGTCGGGGCCGGGGATCCCAGGAGACGGTTTGTCTCCCCAGTTGTGGCACGCCGCGCAGTTTACCCCGCCGTGCGTCCCGAGTAGTTGGTGCCCCGCTGCGAGGTCCGCTTTATTCGAGACAAGGGCGGGAGCGTCGGGGCGATGGTCGACCGCGGTGAACAGCTTGGCCAAGGTGGCCGCGTGAGCGGGATAGCCGGGCATGGCCGTCTTCAGGTAGGGGCGAACTCGGTGGCGCCCCTGAAACACGCCGGTCATCCAATCTTCTTTCAGTTTGTGTCCAATCCCGGTCAAGGGCGGAGGCAGCCGCCCGGAGTCGCCGAGGCTTTCCTCGCCGACGAAGAAAGGATCGGTCTCGGGGACCGGTCCTCCCTTGTTATCCCGCTTGTGGCAGGCATAGCAATTCATCGCCATGAGAGTGAGATCGACGGCTTCCTCCGGCGCGGGTTTGGCCGGTTTTTCCACGAGGTAAGCGACGAGCGAAGCACGCTGATTCTCGGTCAGTTGGTAGGATGGAATTCCGGGATGACTCCCCGCATCGAGGCAATTGGATGATTTCACGTTCTTGGATTTGTCCAAGTTGACCTTGGGATACGCTTGCTTCCCGGGAACGTCGTGGCAGGCGTGACAGGACTGGCCGAAAAAGAGATTCCGCCCGGCATCGATCTTTTCCTTGGACGCCTTGGGCCAGGGGGCGACGCGCGGGGCATCCCGGGGATCGCTCGATTGGTAGTCGAGGAGATGCGCCGCGAGATCGAAAGCGTCCTGCGCGTCAAGTGCGAAGTGGGGCATGCGCCCGTCGCCGCGGAAGTCGGAGATGTGGGTGAGAAAATGCTGGAGTTCGAGGAGGCCGGTCTTGGCTGCCAGGTCAGGAAAGGCAACTACCCCTTCGGCGATGGCGTCGACCGGCCCGTGCGGCCCGCGGTAGTCGGGAGTCGGCGCATGGCACGCGACACATCCCATTTCGTGATAGAGGGCACTGCCGCGTTCCGCGTTGGCATGGCGGGGCGGCTTCAACCTGGCAGGCTTGCCGAGGGAACCAAGAAAGGCCACCAAGGCCTCGGTCTCCAACTTGGAGAGATCATGAGTCATCTTGGGCATCGGCGATCCCGGCCGGGCAGCTTGGGGATCGCGCAGAAAGGCGATGACCCAGTCGCGTTGCACCCGCGAGGAGAGAGCGTCGAGGGAAGGGCCGCTCCGTTCGATCCGCACGGGCGACTTTCCATGGCAGTTGGCGCAACCCAACTCGGAATAGAGCAGCGCACCGCCACGGGAAGAGATTTTTTCGGCATGGAACCTCTGGTAGCCCGGCACCAGCGATTCCGCCTGGAGTTCGCCCAGGATACCGAGGCAGCCGAGCGCGATGAGAAAGCGAATCATATCTTGGTAAGGCAGTCGGTGAGATACTCCCGGGAGTGATTGATCACCTGGGTGATCTCGGCGGCGGTTGGGAGAATGGGAGTCCCGCGCGGGGTCGGGTGCATGAAGATCTCCGCGTAGCCGTCGAACTTGATATCCCGCAGCGCGGTGAGGATGGGCACATAGTCGAGCGAACCGAAACCGGGCATCTGCTTGAACTCGGCGACTTTCACCATGGATTTCTTCGACGAAGGGTGGTGCTCCTGGAAATAAATGAATGGAATGTTTTCCTTTCCGCCCTCCCGGATCAGCTTCGGGATTTCGTCGATCGCGTCGTACAAATGATGGGGGGCGAAGGCAATGCCGACGTGCGACGAGGGGTTGAGTTCGCAGAAGTAGCGGATCGAATCGGGAGACGACAGCATCGCGTTCTTGTGATTCTCGATCGCCATGGTGACGCCCAGTTCCTCGGCCAGCTCGTAGTGGGGTTTCAGCTTCTCGAAGAAGGCTTTCACCTGCCGCTTCGCCTCCTGGCCGACCGGATCGCGTGGCCCCATGGAGCCGGATCCGCAGACCGTCATCTCACCTCCGAGGGATTTGACCCAACGCAATTCCTTGTCCTGCCGGAACGGTCCCAGCGGATAACAGGTCGAGACGCACATCCGGGTGCCGCTGTCCTTGAGCAATATGCGGCAGGCATCGTCCCCCATCTTCTCGATCTGCTCGCGATGGGTGGCGTGTGTTTTTCGCCAGATATCGATCCCGACGCTGCCGGTTTTAGCGACTTCGGGGAGGACGCTGGCGAGGAGTAAGTCGCCATACATCGCCGAAGAAAGGACGTAGCGGGGCTGCCAGCCGATCCCCTCGGCAAGTGCCGGCCGGGGAGCGAGTAGGGAGCCTCCAAGAATAAATAGTGAATGTCTGCGGTTCATGGTTGCTGGGTATTGGTTCAAGATTGGACGGATTCTTCGAGCATCTTGATCCACGGCCCGAGGTAGTATCCGTTGTCGTGATAGGTCCGTCCGGAAACGAGGTTGCCGTCGATGACGCAAGCTTCATCCTCGTAGATCCCGCCGCAGACAAACGGCCAGCGCCATTTTTATGACCGGTTTCCTCTGCTTCGAATCCCTCAGCGATCCGACGCGCTTCGCGCTTGGACTTTGTGCCGGTTGTTCGGGACACGCGTTTGCCATCTCGATCGTGATACCGTGCTCTCCAGATTGGGGAGTTCGCGTTCTTGAATAGCGTGGACATTTAGGAGGTGTGAACACTAGTGTGAACAGTATGAACACGAATGCACGCGAATAGTGTTCACACCAACGTTTTAAATCATGGAAAATAGAGGTTTTAGACCTATAGGTCGTTGGTTCGAATCCAACCGCAGGAGCCACTTACTGGGATTTGACTATCCACGTCAGATTGCATCAAAACCTTCCTTTGGCTCTTATACTCCAGCGACTCATACCCTTCCTTACGTAATTTCCATGTGTCAGGCTGAGACAGGTTTTGAGCGCCTAGGAATAATTTAGGTGAGTAAATGAGCGTCTTTTGCAGGAGGCAGGAGGCAGGAGGCAGGAGGCAGGTAAGCGAAGGATTCGCCGAGCTAGTTGAGGCTTAGGGCTTTTGTCTAAACTCGAGGTATCGTAGCGCCAATCCCCTTTGTGTGGCAGGACGGGTGAGATTGATGATATTGGCTCCCTGTTTCAGGTCGCATGTTAAGGGGAGCGTTTGCTGCCAAAGTCCGTGAGTGTTGGGGATTGATAGCGGCACAGGCCTGCCATCGTTGACTGCAATGTTGACAGCTTGGTCGACATTGACGACTGCGGCTTGAAGGGTGAGCTCATAGGTGCCTGTGCTGGGAACCCTTACTGTCCATGTGATGTTAGGCGGTGATCCCCAACCGGGCGCATACTTGGCATTGTGGATTTGTTTTCCTCCGGTGAAGCAGTCGTGGGTTGAGATCCCTGTCGCCTTGCTGAAAGAGACGGCTTCGATCCGTATGGTTCCGGCTCTCGGCTTGCTGCCCGCTTTAGTTGCTATTTTAGGTTTATGTTGTTGAGCAGGTGCGGCTACTACAGTTTTTGGCAGAGGAGGCATACTAGAGGCCAGTTCCAGAACAGTTGCGGATTCTGTTTGTGATTGCAGGGCGCCGGACAACCAGCGGAGCCGTTCGCCGCGCATAAAGGTGGCAAGGTTCGAGCGTGCCGCCATTTCTTCCATAAATTGTTCGCCGGGAAGGCCGCATGTTTTCGAGACATGCCAGCCTCTGCCGTATACAACTTTCCAGGAATTCCCAGGTTGAGGTTGGACGTTGGGATAAGTGGATTTATAAGTGGCACACACATGTCCTGGTTGCCGTACGCCGACTGCCGGAATGCCAAAAGCTTGGCAAATAAAGACCGACCAAGAGGAGCGAGGTCCGCACTTTCCGCCTCCGGCCAATACGTTCTTGAAGGTATCTTTGAAAGGGATTGGTGAATTCCTGCGCCAGACTTCGGAAGTGGAATTGACCACCAGTTCATTGTTACGCAGATCGGGGCGCCAGGTGTTGATCGCTTTCCGACCCCATGCGAGATCAGCGTTTGAGGCGTTGGAAGAAACCATTTGGCGGTATTCCCATACTGAGAGGGTATCGAAACTCGGGAATAACTCTTCATTCTGGTGGGAATTTTTGTAAAATCGGTAGCGGGCGAGAGGTGTCTCTGGGGTCTTCGCCTGGCCTGCACCTCCGTTTCCAGTTCCCGGGGGGTTTAGCCCGGTGGCGATAGCGAGTTTGAGATAGATACCCGATTTGGCATCCGGGTCAGAGCTTAGGAGGTGGTGCCATATCTCGAGTGCAGATACCGGAATGCTCCAGTTGTTTTGCTCCCGAAGGGATCGTCCAATGGGCGTTGCGCCCTCGAGGGAATGTTCCATGAACTCGGTATTGAGTAATAGCTCACTGAGGAATGCTTTCTTCTCGTTGCTGCCCTTTGCGAAACTTTCAATTTTTTCAGCACCCAGTTTTGCGATGAATTGTCTTTGGGAAAGAGCCTTGCAAAAAATGGAATCATTAAGAAGTAACTGAAGACCAGTTTTTGAAATGCTGTTCGGTTGATTTGCAACCCTGTCGTTAATCCATTTGGTGACCTGCTCATAATAACTACTGATATTGTCGTTCTCCAGCGTGCCTTCTCCATCGGGAATGGCGGCTGGGCATAATGCGATTGATTTTAGGGCAACCGCCCAAAAAACCGGTAGAAATGGAGTAGTAATTTTCATCATCGTTATCTAACTAAGGGGGAATACGGTTACTTCTTCAATGTTAATTCGAGCGCTTTTGTAATAAATCGCATCCTTGTTTTTATTAAGGTCTCAAGGCTTGTTCTTTTGTGAATACTGTGTGTCTGGTTGATGCAGGTTTTTCCCCTGACCCTGCCACTTGTTGAGGGCAGGAAATTGCTGAGTATTACGTTTAATGGGTATTTTTTAAATGTAATGATCTCAAGCGCAGGCGCGACTCCAAGTCCGCCGCTCACTTCCGCGTGGTCGGCTCCGCCAATGTTATCGGGCTGGGAATTTGCCCAGTTGTTGAAATCAAAAGACTCGCCGGTTATCCATTTCCAGGTGCCTTCCTCCCCGGAGTCGGTCGCGCCAATTCACAGGCCGGTATAGTTGTCGAGTGCGCCTTCGCCAAGGGAATCGAGAGCATCATTCCATTCCTCTTCAGTAGAGAATGTCGCTAAATGTCCGCTCTTCTCACCGGCATCCGCCCGCACCGATGGACAGAGTGATGTCACCGGTGATCCTGCCAGCTACAATCTCGTCGCGCAGGCGAGCTATGCCGCAGTAGTGGCCGATCGTGACGCCCGCCCGACCTTGGCTGAAGTGCAGGATGCACGTGTGGGCTCAATCGTGCTCGCCAAGGACTGGGAAACCAATGCAGTCTCACTGTGCTTCGGCCTGCAAAAGACCGATGACTTGGTGTCATGGACAGCCTTTAAGGAGTTCAAGCTGACCCTGCCGCTTGATGAATCCAAGAAGTGGCTGCGCCTGATCCTGCCGGAATAGCGTTACCCCCCAATCAAGCGACCTGCATCGTGGGGAGTGTGTAGTCACCCTGACCCATGATTCACCCGCCCTGTGCCCTTGTGCCCTTGTGCGCTGTGCGGTGGTGTAAAGTTGCTGTGATTTTGTAATGGGCGTGTGTGGCGTGTGAGTGGTAAGCTCACTCGCATGAGGATTTTTGTTTTTATTATTAGTTTAATTAGTTACGAGGTTAGTCATGTATAACGATTCAGGGTCATTCAAGCTGGCATATAGTAATTGGAAAAGGGCATTGAAAGGGGATGTAGGTAAAGTTGTACAAGTTCTTTTTATTGTTATGACAATTCTTATGTTTATCGTGACCGTATGCACTGTTGGGATGCTGATATGGGTATTTGGGTTTGGAGCACCAAAATTAGCTTAACTAGAAGAAGCTAAAAAAAGAATAACCCATGAACTTTTCCCGTGCCCTCCCTCTACTGGCCGCTACCGCTCTGGTGGCCGCTCTTGCTTTCATCAATCACCGAGGCATGGCAGAAGAAGTGGCCGAGGAAGCCACCTCGAAGGAGTTTACCTTCATCCAAATGTGCGACACTCAACTCGGCATGGGCGGCTACGAGCACGATGTCAAAACCTTCGAACTCGCGGTCGAACAAATCAATAAAATGGCTCCCGACTTCGTCCTTATCTGCGGTGATCTCATAGGCAAAGCCAATGAAAAAACCTTTGCCGACTTCAATCAGATCAAAGCCGGCTTCAAAATCCCCTGCCACTGTGCCGCCGGAAATCACGATGTTGGAAACAAACCCACCGCTGAATCTCTTAAGAACTACCGCAAAACAATTGGAAAGGATTACTTCACTCTAGAGCACAAAGGATACACCTTTGTCGTGGCGAACACGCAACTTTGGAAGGCTCCTCTCAAAGGGGAGTCCGAGAAACACGACGCTTGGTTCAAGGTCGCATTGAAATCAGCCAAGAAAAAAGATAGCCCGGTGGTCGTAGTGACTCACTACCCGCTCTTCGTCAAAGAGCCCGATGAGAAGGAAAACTACTACAACATCGAGCCCGCCAAGCGGAAGGAATTGCTCAATCTTTTCAAAGCCAACGGAGTGGTCGCCATGCTCGCCGGCCACACCCATAAGCTAGTCATTAACAACTACGAAGGTATCCAAATGGTGAATGGTGAAACGACCAGCAAGAACTTCGACAAACGCCCCCTCGGATTTCGGAAATGGACGGCCAAAGAAGAAGGAAAGCTGAGTCACGAGTATGTCAAACTCGCAGGAGAAATTCCTAAGAAGTAGCTGAGCCAGACTTAAACGAGCAAGCCATTCAATGGTCCGGTGCTATTGGCAAACTGCTTCATGCCGGTTCCCATCAACTTGGCTTGCGACAGCCAAAGGTTTGCCAAGGGGGTGTTTTCAGGACAATTGAGAACGCGACCTGTTTTGATCCTACCATTGGCGGAACCAGCCACAATAATTGGAAGCTCATTCATGGTGTGATCTTTTCCATCACCCAATCCCGATCCCAAGGTGACCATGGAATGGTCTAAAAGCGTCCCAGCTCCCTCGCTGATCGCGTCCATTTGTTCCAACACCTCAGCGAAGAGCTCCATATAAAATCGGTCCACTTGAACCAAAAACTTTTTCACCCCTTCGTTATCCTGCCCGTGTGTGAGCTCATGATGTGATTTGGTGAATTGTAATTCATGAAAGTGTTGGGGGGATCCCCATCTCTCGGGAGCAAGCATGAAGGTCGCCACGTGGGTCAGGTCACCCTGGAAAGCCACCACCAGCCACCCGCCCTTGTACCCACCCGCCCTTGTACCCTTGTGCCCTTGTACCCTTGTGCCCTTGTGCGCTGTGGGGTGGTGTAAAGTTGGTGTGATTTTGTAATGGGCGGGTGTGGTGTGTGAGTGTTAAGATTTAAGGATGAGGATTTTTGTTCTACTTCCACTGCTCATTGTCCTGGGTGGGTGTGCAAAAGATAACAGGCCGATTTGTCCAAGTTGTGGCGAAAGGGCAACGATGATTATGCACCCAAGGATGCCTGAAATTGCTGAAATGGGCTGGGCTCAAACGCATTACAAATGTGAAAATCAGCATAATTTTACTAAAGATGGGGAACTTGTTGATGTGTTTGGCAATCCTTTGAAGAAAAAGCCTGTTGTTAAAAAAGATAAAACTGAAGGTAATCTGAGTTACAGCATCAAAGAGGAGGCAATTACCATCACTAAATGTAATTCAAGTGCATCAGGAGAACTAAGTATTCCTGCGACTATTGAAGGAAAGTCAGTCACCAGCATCGGGAGCAGCGCCTTCTCCTCCTGTAACAAGCTAACGAGCATCACGATCTCTGATGGCGTCACAAGCATCGGGTCACAAGCCTTCCAAGGCTGCTACAACCTGACGAGCATTACGATTGGTGATGGCGTCACCAGCATCGGGGATGGAGCCCTCAAAAGTGGCAGCAACCTGACCACGATTGAGGTTGGCGCAGGGAACCCAGATTACACGGATATGGATGGGGTTCTATTCAATAAAGAGAAGACGGCGCTGCGCATTTATCCTGCAGGCAAGACAGGGGACAATTACACGATTCCTGACAGCGTCACCAGCATCGGAGAGAGCGCCTTTTGGAACTGCAGCAGCCTGATGAGCATCACGATTCCTGATGGTGTTACCAGTATCGAAGAAGGAGTCTTCGATGGCTGCAAGAGCCTGACGAGTATCACGATTCCTGATAGCGTCACCAGCATTGGGGATAACACCTTCCGTGGATGCACTGGCCTGACAAGCATCACCATTCCTGATGGGCTTACCAGCATCGGGGAGAGAGCCTTTAAAGACTGCACCAGCCTGACGAGCATCACCATTCCTGATAGCGTCACTAGCATCGGGGATTTGGCCTTCTATACCTGCAGGGGCCTGACAAGCATCACGATTCCTGATGGGGTTACCAGCATCGGGGATGGGGTCTTCGCCTACTGCACCAGCCTGACAAGCATCACCATTCCTGATAGCGTCACCAGTATCGACTCACGGGCCTTCAATAGCTGCAACAGCTTGACGACAATTGAGGTTGGTGTGGGGAACGTGAATTACACGGTTGTCAATGGGGTTCTGTTTAATACAGAGAAGACGTTGCTGCATAATTATCCTGCCAGCAAGACAGGTACCAATTACACGATTTCTGACAGCGTCACCAGCATCGGGGATTACGCCTTCACTAGCTGCAGGAGCCTGACAAGCGTCACTATCCCAGACAGTGTCACCAGCATCGGGATCGGGGCCTTCTACATCTTCAGGAGCCTGACGAGCATCACTATTCCTGACAGTGTCACCAGCGTCGGGGATGCTGCCTTCCAATCCTGCAGCAGCCTGACCGCAGTAACTTTTCTTGGGGATGCCCCTAAAGCAGGGAACGCAGTTTTCATAAAATCCAACCCAACTATCTACCGCAAACCTGATGCAAAGGGCTGGGGTAACTATTTCGCGGGCAGACCGGTCAAATTGATCAGCGAGAAACCTTAGGGATCCCCAATCAAGCGACCTGCATCGTGGGGGGTGAGTAGCCCCATGAACCACTGAGCCACCCGCCCCTGTGCACTTGTGCGCTGTGGGGTGGTGGGGTAGGGTAAGTTGCCCTCTTTCTTCCCAACTAATCTTCTCCCCATCTCCGATCCCTTCAACGGCGCCCTCAAGCTCCCCACGCAAAAAGCAAACTCCTAGCAACCCTATCAGTGATGAACTTCCAAACAGCAACCATTCTCGTTGCATTAATTGTGTTTAGCGGCAGTGCTCCGCACCTTGATGCCCAGGATGTTCGTCTGCTGGACGGTCCCACAGTTTTACACGCGAACATTCGCGATCAATGGGGCGGGCAAACCTATGGCTACCTGCTTCAAGGCAAGCGCGGCCTCTTCTGGTCGGCAAGGCCCCATGACAAGGGAAAAGGATCCCCGACCTTCCTCATCGGGCAACATCCGACCCCCGGTTCCACACTGCCGTCGGCGATGACTCGGATTCGCCTCGAGGACGACAAGCTGAAGGCCTGCAATCAGCCGCAGATGATTCGTACGCCGGACGGGTATCTGCATGTCTTTGTAGGCGTGACCAAAAAAGAAAACCAGAAAAACTATGCGCCCGGCAAGATCCGCTACTATCGCAGCGACAAGCCGGAGAATATCACCACCTTGGTAAACAGAAGCTCGCTGATCCCGACTAAGCCCTACGGGGATTTCCATCTGAGGATGAATGTGGGCATTGGCCCCCAGGGCAAGCGAATGGCGTTGGTCATTCTGGCGATTTCCGACGACGGCAGTGTGCGCTTCAATACACCGGTGATCTTTATCGGCGAGCGGAAAGGTGCCGATTTTGTTTTCCGGAAACCCGTTTCTTATGCGGAGCCGATGAGCCTGTTCTATCCGCAGATCGCTGTTACAGAGAAGGGGATCATCGTCGTCGGCCAGATTTGGGATCACGCCGAGCGGCTTAAGACTCGGCTCTTACACCTTGATTGGGATGGCAAGCTGGTCCATCGGCAAGACTTACCCGCCGAAGCGGACGGTCAATACTTTTCCCTCGACCTGCGTCCCGACCCGGCCGACTCGGACCGGCTGATCGTGTACTACAACAAGCTGCCCAAGGATCGTAAGGACTGCCGTCACGAGTTTTGGGGGTACACGGTGAGCGGGAGAAAGTTGCGGCTGCTGGCCTCCTTAAAAACCGAGCACAGCTGGGCAAACTCGGGGAAGTGGTTCCCGGGCACCAAGAATTACTCTGTGTTCGTCAATAACCCCAGCATGGGCCGGCTGGCGATCTGGGAAGGTGACATTCTAGGCGGCGCCACAGTCACCCGAAAGTATCTGCCGGGTGCCGATCCGGTCGGCCGTGGCTACCAGGCCTCGTCCTACCTCTTTGTTCCCAACCCGCTCCAGGGTTCCGTAATCACACCCCGAGAATTATTTGTGGCCAGCAACTGGTACAATCCTGGATGGGACGCCAAAGCCTCAGGCCCCGGCTCCCTGCTGCTCTGGCGTTTTAAAATCGCCCCCTGAGAAGGATTTGTGACCAGTGTCCCGTGAAGGCCCATGAGGCATCGTCGGTCACCCAGCTCGCAAGTCCCTTACCCTGCTATCAACCCCCTTGGTGTCATGGACAGCCTTTAAGAGTTCAAGCTGACCCTGCCGCTTGATGAATCCAAGAAGTGGCTGCGCCTGATCCTGCCGGAATAGCGTTACCCCCCAATCAAGCGACCTGCTTCTTGGGGGGTGTGGTGTTGAAGAACCTGTTGCTGAGGTTAAGCCTGTCGAAGAAAAACAGGGGGAGGTTAAAGAGGAAAATCAGAATAAACATTAATAAAATGTTAGAGTCACTTCTCTTGATCAAGAAGCGTATAATGCTAAAGTATCAATGTCATGAAAATAATTCAAATGAGTTTAGCTCTTTTCACCGGGCTGATGTTTATACTGATAATCAATGCGAAATCTCAGATTCCTGTACCCATTGCTTACTATGACTTCGAAAGCAAGTCAGCCACAGCCTCTGATCAAAGCTTTAATGACAACACTGCCACAGCAAGTGGAGCAGTGACTCTCGTTGACGGAGGTGCACCTACTGGAGCTTCTCCAGGCGCTGCAGCTCAACTCGACGGAGGACACTTCCGCGTTCCTGGAATCGACATGAATTCAGAAATTCGTGACGCTGGTGACGGAAGCTACACCATGACTGCATGGATCAAGCCTTCCGCAACTGACGGTGAGCGTTTCATCTTCGGTCAGACCAACCAGGGTATCCATCACGGTATCCGTAATGGTGGATTCCTCCACAGTGCGCACTGGGGTGCGGACTGGAACGGCGACACTAGGCTTCAGGAGTACACTCCTGCTGAGGCTCAGGACGGATGGGTTCACGCTGCGTTCGTATACGACGGAGCTAATGACAAAGGTAAGATCTACCTCGATGGTGTTCTTAACGGAGAAAACTCACAGCGCGCACCAAATGGTGGCGGTCACTTCATCTTCGGTGGACGTAACAACGGTGAAGCTCAGTACCGCGGACTCATTGACGAAGTTGCAATCTGGGACAAGATCCTTTCCGAAGGAGAAATACTAAAGCTTGCAGAGGGAGGCAGTCCCATCGCTTCACTCACCGATGCAGATCAGGACGGATTCATTGATGCTTGGGAGAAAAAGTATGCCGGCAACTTGAGTGACCTTGATGGGAACAATGAAGATGCGGACTTTGATAAGGACGGGCTCACTGATGCCGAAGAATACAAATTGAGGATAAGTGATCCGACCAAATCAGATTCTGATGATGATGGTTTAGATGATTTTACTGAAATCGATGATGGAACAGATCCATCGAATGCAGATACAGACGGTGATGGACTCTTGGATGGAGTCGAAACCAATTCTGGCACATTAGTTGATAACGATGACACCGGAACCGATCCTAATAATGCCGACACGGACGGGGACGGTTACATGGACGGAATTGAAATCGTTAATGGCAGTGACCCCAATGATGACAACAGCACACCTCCTCCTCTTTTAGCTTATTACGATTTCGAAGGAGACCAAGGAAACACAGTCAAAGACAAAGGGAGTTGGGGTAATGACGCGGAAGTGACCCGGCCAGGCCAAACTATTCTAGGAATCAACGGAGGAGCACCAGGAGGATCTAGCCCCAGCACTGCTGCTGACTTCCAAGGTGGATTCCTTAACATACCTGGAGTTGACATGAGCAAAGTGATTAGCGGCGAAGGCAGCTACACACTTGCAGCATGGATCAAGCCTAGTGACCTCGGTGGTAACAAGTTCCTCTTCGGTCAATCAAGCCAAGGTATCCACAACGGTATCCGTAACAACGGATACCTGCATCAGGCTCACTGGGGAGCAGACACGAACGGAGCCACGAACTTGAATGATCCGCCTGGACATATGACGGTGAAACAGACACTGGTCAGATCTACCTCGATGGTGTTATTGACTACGAAGGTGCTAAAAATGCACCGAACGGAAGCGGAAACCTAATCGTTGGTGGAAGCAATGGTGGAGGTGACAACTTCCGAGGACTCGTTGACGAGGTCGCTATCTGGGAAGATGTCCAGAGTGAAGAATTTATCGCTAGCCTAGCTGAAGGAGCTAGCCCGTTCCCTGAGAACAATACTGATGATGATAATGACGGATTGCCAGATTTTTGGGAAACAAAGAACGATGTGGATGATCCTGAAGCAGACCCTGATCAGGACGGGCTCACGAATGCAGACGAATACGATAATAAAACAAACCCGAACAAAGCCGACACCGATGAAGATGGCTTGGATGATGGCACTGAAGTCGCCGGAAAATCATCTCCCCTAAGTAAAG